>Ga0184625_10000649_pt1 | contig 13494 bp, 10 predicted proteins | sample PLM3_30_b1_FD_133151 | JGI IMG/M metagenome (GOLD analysis project Ga0184625, IMG submission 133151) | Groundwater sediment microbial communities from an aquifer in East River, Colorado, USA - PLM3_30_b1 | ecosystem: Environmental > Terrestrial > Soil > Riparian zone | place: USA: East River... | reverse complement strand
TACGGCACGTGCACGATCTTGGCGCCGGCCAGCGTGTTGAACAGCTCGGCGGTGAGGTGCGAGGTGGTGCCGACGCCTTGCGAGGCGTAATTGACCTTGCCCGGATTGGCCTTCACGTAGGCCACGAACTCCTGGGCGGTCTTGGCCGGGAACTCCTGGCGCACCAGCAGCGTGTTCGGGAACTTCGACATCACCGCGACCGGCTCGAGCGCGACCGGATCGAAGTTGAGCTTCTTGTAGAGCGCGACGTTGCTGGTGATCGGGGCGGGCTGGGTGGCGAGCAGCGTGTAGCCGTCGGGCTCGGCCGTGTAGGCCGCCTCGGCGCCGATATTGCCGCCGCCGCCGCCGCGGTTCTCGATCACGAACGGCTGGCCCAGCTTTTGCTGGAGCCGCGCGGCGAAAATTCGCGTCACCGTATCGACGCCGCCGCCGGCCGGTACGCTGACGATGATCTTCACCGGGCGATTGGGATAGTCGGCGGCGGGGTCCGGCTGGGCGAGCGCGAACGAGGTCGCGAACAGCGACGCCGCGGCCGCAACCAGGACGGGATATCTCGACATTCACGTTCTCCTTCGAACGGACGAATGCATCGCATTCGATGGTTCAGGCCCTCTCTGGGGTGAATGTCGCATATTGCTTTGGCGGCGGTAAATGCGACCGGGCGTAGCGAACGCAATCGCGCGGGGTCCCGCGGCGGGGAGGCGGATTGCCGGTCAGCCGGCAGCCCTGCCGCTGCTCCGCTGCGCCTTGCGCGCGTACATGGCGCGATCCGCGCGCTCGAGCACGTCGGCCGGCTGGTCGAGCGGAAGCAGCAGCGCGGCGCCAACCGAGGCGCCGACCGAGAGCATGGCGCCGGCATGCGCGGCGGTGGTGCGGGCGATCGCGGCCTCGATGGCGAGCGCCTTCTTGCCCGCATCCGCCTCGCCGATGTTCCACAGCAGCACGGCGAACTCGTCGCCGCCCAGCCGCGCCACCAGGTCGGAGGCACGCACATGGCGGTTGAGCACCATCGCGACCGCCTTGAGCACCGTATCCCCGGCCGCATGGCCGTGGCGGTCGTTGACCGACTTGAAGCCGTCGAGATCGAGGTAGATGAGCGCGGCGCTCGGGCCATAGCGCTTAACGTAGGCGAGCGAGCGCTTGAGCTCGCGCTCGAAGCCGCGCCGGTTGAGGACGTCGGTGAGCGGATCGACGTCGGCGCGCGCCGCGAGCGCCGCCATCGGCTGCGCGCCGCCGCGAGCTCGCGCTCGAGCGCCGCGGCCCGGGCGCAGCCTGGTCGCGCTCTCCCCCCGCCCGCACCAGGCGGGGAGCCGCGGGTTCGACCGGTGCCGGGACGCGGCGCTCGCCGGCCGCCGCGCGCGCGGCAGCGGCGCTCGCCTTCGACTGCCGGCCCTGCCGGGGCTCGCCTTTGCGCATCCATCCCTCGCGAATCGTCGCGCGCGGAAGGATAGCCAGCGTCCCCGGCGGGTCAAATTCCGCAGCGTGGCGGCGGCGGCAAATCCGCTCGCTTTTCGAGAACCGGACGCAGTAGCATCGGCCCCACGTGCACCGCCGCCCGGAACGGTGCCGCGCTCAAGGTTGAGGAAAATGCAACGAACCGCCGCGCTTCTCCTGTGTCTTGCCCTGGCGCTCGATGCCGTCGATACGGCCGGCGCGCAGGCGACCGCCGAGGACTACCCGAGCCGCAACGTCACCTTCCTCTGCCCGTTCCCGGCCGGCGGCGGGACCGACATCCTCACCCGCATGCTGGCGCACGAGCTGCAGGACAAGCTCAAGCGGACCTTCATCGTCGACAACCGGCCGGGCGCCGGCACCATCGTCGCCGCGCAGGCGGCTGCGCGCGCCACGCCCGACGGCCACACGATCTTCATCGCGCCGGTGACCACGCTGGCGATCGGCCCGAGCGTCTACAAATCGCTGCCCTACGACACCGCGAAGGATTTCGCGCCGATCGGGCTGGTCGGCTCGGCGCAGTTCGCGCTGGTCGCCAATCCGACGCTCGGCGCCAACACGCTCCCCGAGCTGATCGCGCTGATCAAGCGCAAGGACGGCCAGATGAGCTTCGCCAGCTCGGGCGCCTCGACCCCGCACCGCCTGTTCATGGAGATGTTCCTGCGCATGATCGACGGCAAGGCGCAGCACGTCCCCTACCGCGGCAGCGTTCCGGCGCTCACCGACGTGGTGACCGGCCAGATCCCGATGATGATGGTCGACCTCGCGGTTGCCATCCCGATGATCCAGGAGGGAAAGGTGAAGGCCTACGGCGTCACCTCGGCGACGCGGGTCAAGGCTTTGCCCGATCTTCCGACCATCGCGGAGGCGGGCCTTCCGGGCTATGCGGCGACCGGCTGGTTCTCCGTGGTGGCGCCGGCCGGGACGCCGCGCCCGATCATCGACAAGCTCAATCAGGCGCTCATGGATTTCATCAAGCGGCCGGATACCCAGGACAAGATGAATGCGCTCGCGATCACGCCGCTGACCAGCACGCCGGACGAGCTCGCCCGCCTGATCCCGGCCGAGATCAAGAAATGGGCGCAGGTGGTGAAGGACGCGGGCATCGTGCCGGAGTGATCTCTCCTGTCCCGGGCGAGTGAAGCGAGGCGCTTGCCGAGCGGAACGAGACCCGGGACCCAGCGTGAGAATCGCGAAGCGCAATATCGGGTGGCTGCCAAACCTGTCGTGTGGCCCCTGGGTCCCGGATCTTCGCTCCAGCTTCGCTGTCGCTCGTCCGGGACACGAGGATCACGCGCGCCCGAAGCTCGGCTTCCAACCCCGCAGCGCCGCCGACCAGCGCAGGCGCCGCTCGCGCAGATTCTCGATCGCCATCAAGGCGGCCGGCGTCACGATCAGGGTGAGCACGGTGGCAAAGCCCAGGCCGAACACGATCGCGGTCGAGAGGTGGATCCACCACTGCGTCGCCGGCGCGCCGACCGTGATCTCGCGCGTCAGGAACTCCACGTTCATGCCGAACGCGATCGGCAGCACGCCGAGGATCGCGGTCACCGCGGTGAGCACGACCGGGCGCGCGCGTTCGCGGCAGGTCGTCATGATCGCCTCGTAGGCCGCCACGCCCTCGCGCCGCAAACGGTCGTAGGTGTCGATCAGCACGATGTTGTTGTTCACGATCACGCCGGCATTGGCGATCACCCCGATGCCGGTCATCACCACGCCGAACGCCTGCCCCATCACGAGCAGACCTAGCAGCACGCCGAAGGTGGACATCACCACCGCGGTCAGCACCAGGCCGACCGAGGTCAGCTTGTTGAACTGCGCCAGCAGGATCGCGAAGATCAAGAAGATCGCGGTGCCGAACGCCTTCATCAGGAAGGCGCCGGCCTTCTCGCGTTCCTCGTCCTCGCCCTTGAGCTTGAAGGTGACGCCCGCTCCAAGATCGGCCTTGGCGAGCTGCGCGGCGACCGCCTGCTGCACCTTGGCGGCCTGCACGCCCTCGGCGATGTTGGCGGAGACCGTCATCACCCGGTTGCTGTTGACGCGGTTGATGTAGCCGACGCGCTGGGCGGGGACCCGGTGCACGAAGTTGCCGATCGGCACGTGGCCCATCTGGGTCTGCACCCGCAGCTCGTCGATCTGGTCGAGGCTGCGCCGGTCGGGCGGGAAACGCACCAGGATGTCGACCGACTTGTCGCTGTCGACCGGACGATATTCGGTCGCCTTGAGCCCGTTGGTGACGAGCTGGACGGCGCTGCCGACGGTGTTGACGCCGGCGCCGAATTTCGCCGCTTGCGCCTTGTCGACCTCGATCTTCCAGTCGATGCCGGGCAGCGGCTGGCCGTCGTCGAGATCGCGGATGTCGTCGCGCGCCGACAGCATCGCCGCGACCTTGTTGGCGGCGGCCGGCAGCGCCGCCGGATCGAGCGCCGTGAGCTGGACCTGGATCGGCTTGCCGGTCGGCGGCCCGCCGCGTGGCGCCGTCACCTCGACCAAGATGCCGGGGATGTCGGCGGTCTTGGCGCGGATCGCGCCCATGATCTCGTGCGCGGGCGCCCGCGTGCGCCAATCGGCGAACTCGAACTGGATGACGCCGATGGTGTCCTCGGTGAGCTCGCTCAACCCGCGCGGCTGCTCGCCGACGCGGGTGTAGACGGTCTTGAGGCCGCCGAACGCCAGCACCTGCTTCTCGACCTCGGAGAGGAGACGGTTCTTTTCGTCGAGCGCGAGATTGCCGCGCGCGTGCACGATGACCTGGCCGTAATCAGGCTCGACCTTGGGGAAGAACTCGACGCCGTGGCCGAACTTGCCGTAGGCGGTCTGGACCGCGACCAGCAGGAAGACCGCCAGCGCCAGCGTCGTGCCGGGGTGGCGCAGCGCGAGCCGCACGGTGCTCATATAGGGCCCGCGGTCCTTGTTACGATCCTTGGCGCGCTCGTCGTGCCCGACCGGCGCCGCCTTGCCGAGCAGCGCGCCCAGCGTCGGCGTGAAGAACAGCGCCACCGCAAGCGAGGCCGACAGCGTCGCGATCAGCGTGATCGGCAGGTATTTCATGAACTGCCCGACCACGCCCGGCCAGAACAGCAGCGGCGAGAAGGCGGCGACGCGGGTCGCGGTGGCGGCGATCACCGGCCCCGACATGCGCTTGGCGGCGAGCGAATAGGCTTCCTTCGGCGGCATGCCCTCGGCCATCCGGCGCTCGGCGAATTCGGAGACGATGATGGCGTCGTCGACCAGCATGCCGACCGCCAGGATGAGCGAGAACAGGACGACGATATTGACCGTCAGTCCGGCGAGCGCCAGGCCGAGTACGCCGGCCAGGAACGAGGCCGGGATCGCGATGCCGATGAACAGCGAGGCGCGGAAGCCGAGCGCGAACAGGATCACGATCGCGACCAGCAGCACGCCGGTCAGGACCGAGTTCTGCAGGTCGCCGAGCATCTGCCGGATCACCTTCGACTTGTCCTGCGTGAAGGTGACGTGGACCGCCTCCGGCCAGGTCTTCTGCAGCTCGCCGACCACGTATTTCACCGCATCGACGGTCTCGATCAGGTTGGCGCCGGTGCGCTTCGACACCTCGATGGTCATCGCCGGCCGCCCGTTGACCCGCGTCACCGAGGTGGCGTCCTTGAAGGTCGGCTTGATCTGCGCGACGTCGGCCAAGGTTACCGACGCGTTCGCCGAGGCGATCACCGGGACCTTCAGGATGTCCTGCGGCTTCTCGAACAGCGAGGGCACCTTGACGGCGAACCGCCCGGTCTGGCCTTCGAGCGCTCCGGCGGCGATCAGGGTATTGAAGTTTTGCGTGAGCGCCCCGAGCTGCTCGAGCGAGAGGCCGTAGCTCTTCATCAAGGTCGGATCGATGATGATCTCGACCGCCTCGTCGCGCGCGCCGCGCAGTTCGGCGGCCAGCACGCCCGGCGCCTGCTCGATCGCGTTCTTGGCGCCGCGGGCGATGCGCAACAGCGTGCGCTCGGGCACGTCGCCGGAGAGCCCGACCACCAGCACCGGATAGAGCGAGAGGTTGACCTCCAGGACCTGCGGCTCGTCGACGTCGCGCGGCAGATCGTGCTTGGCCTGGTCGACCTTGGCGCGCACGTCGGCGAGCGCGGACTTAGCGTCGAAGCCGGCCTCGAACTCGAGCATCACGAAGCCGCCGCCCTCGAAGGCGGTCGAGCGCATCTCCTTGACGTGGCCGACCGACTTGAGCTGGGTCTCGACCGGCCGCAGCAGCAGCCGCTCGGCGTCCTCCGGGCTGATGCCGCGCTGGGAGAGCTGGACGTAGATGATCGGAATCCGAACGTCCGGCTCCGCCTCCTTGGGGATCGTCACATAGGCCACCATGCCGGCGCACAGCAGGAAGATCAGCGTCGCGATGGTGAGCCGCGCGTGGTTGATGGCGTAATCGATGAAAGCGGACATCACGAAACCCTACGGGCGAATAGCGAGTAACGAATAGAAGTGGCGATCAGCGAGGTGGCGTTGGTCCCCTACTCGCCATTCGTCATTCGCTCACTTTGCCGTCGCGGTGAGCTCGGCTGCCATCACCGCCTCGACCTTCTGGCCTTCGCGCACGAAATCCTGGCCCTGCACGATCACGCGGGCGCCGTCGGGAATGCCGCCGACCCACATGAAGCTGTGCTCGTCCTCGATCAGGTTGACCGCCACGAACTCGACCGTCTCGTCGAGGCGGACGATGCGCACGCCGATGTCGCCCGCCGACGAGACGGTCAGCGCCGAGCGCGGAATGCGCGACGCCGGCACCGGCGCGAGCGGCACCGCCACCTGGACGGTGATCCCGTCGGGGATCTTGCCGTCGGCGTTGGGCAGCTCGATCTCGGCTCGATAGGTGCGGGTGGCCTGGCTCGCGGTCTTGGCCACGAAACGGATCTTTCCGTGTGCGCTCTCGCCGGTCACCAGCCGCACATCGGCCGGATCGCCGACCTTGAGGCCGGCGAGCTTGCGCTCGGCGACCTCGACCACCGCCAGCATCGGATCGAGCGCGACGATCTGCGCAATGTCGCGGCCGGCGAACGAGAACGCCGCCTGGCCGACCTCGACCGCGATGTCGTGCACGACCCCCGACCACGGGGCGCGGACGACGCCGCGGTCGCGCTCGGCCTCGGCGGCGGCGAGCGCCGCCTCTGCTACCTTGAGCTGCGCCTCCAGGTCGACCAGCTGCAGCTTGGGCAGCGTGCCCTGCATGATGAGCTGGCGCTTGGCGTCGAGCTCGGTGCGTTTCTGCATCACCACGGCCTGCGCCTGCGCGACCTGCGCCTCGCGCGCTTCGTCGGAGAGGACCGCGAGGATGTCGCCCTTCTGCACCACCGAGCCGCGGCGCACGCGCAGCTCGGTGAGCACGCCGGCGGCCCGTGCCGTGACAGCGACCTTCTTGTCGGCCTCGGTGCGGCCGGAGAGGATGAGATTGCGGCTGTGCGGCGCCACCCAGGTCCTGTTGACGGCGACGCGGAACGGCTTCTTGGCTTCGCCTTGGCCGGCGCGAACCGCGGCGGCGCGGCTTTCGGCGGTCTCATGCGGCAGGAAATGGCCGGACGCGATCCAGAGCGCGGCGGCGGCCACCAGGCCGACGGCGGTGATGCGGCTCGCTTTCATCGGGAGCTCTCCTCGTTCTCGGGCGCGCGCGGCTCGCGTTTGGCGGCGCGTATCTTGGTTTCCGCGACGCCCTTCGGGCGGCCGCGCAGCATGTGGCGGGTGATGTCCATGAAGATCGGCAGCACGGCTTTCGGGTCGAAATCGGGGTCGAGCGCGCGGCGCCACCACACGCCGTCGGCGATCACCATCAGCATGGTGACGACGCCGTCGAAGTCGACGTCGCCGGGGATGTCGCCGCGCGCGGCGGCGGCGCGCAGCAGGTCGAGCAGCCATTTGCGCACGTCGGCATCGAAGGCCGCCGAGATGCGGGCGATCTCCGGATTGCGGCGCGCTTCCGACATCACCTCGGTGCACAGCAACACTTGCTCGTCCGGCCGCACCGCGAAGTGGTGGTGCGCCAGTCCCTCGAGCACGGCGAACAAGCCGTGCGAGAGGTCGGCGCTGGCGAATTGCTGCCCCACCTCGGCGCGGTCGCGCTCGGCGATGCCGGCGATCAGCGCCTCCTTCGAGGGGAAGTAACGGTAGAGGTTGCCCGGGCTCATGCCGGCCTCGGCGCAGATGTCCTGCATCGAGGCGCCGTGAAACCCCGAGCGCACGAAACAGCGCTGCGCCGCCGCCAGAATCTCGGCGCGACGGTCGGATTGGAGCTGGGCGTTCGCCCGGCGCATGTGAGATTTCCCCCGTTCCCCTGGCCTACCGCATCGCAAAACTATGCGGCGAAATTATGCGAATGAACGTTCATTCTCGCCTCAATCGGCCTCGTCGAATTGCCCGCTGGACCCCGGTTTTTCCGAGCTGCCGCCCCCGATTTGGACGGTTCCCGACGCGGCTTCATGACGTGCAGTCAATGGTTCAATGCCGAACGTTCCGGCCTTCTAAACGTTTCATCAGCAACTGGATTTGGCATGGAGAAAGCTTATGAAACGACCCCTGTTAGCGATCGGGGCGGCGGTGGCTTTGGCTGCTGCTGCACTCCCGATGTCGGCGAGCGCCCAGAAGGGCGTCGGCGGAGCGCCGGGTGGAGGCGTTGCCGCACCGCGTGGCGGTGGCGGCCCTGCGATCGCGGCCCCGCGCGGTGGCGGCGTTGCGATCGCGGCGCCGCGCAGCGGTGGCGGCAACTTTGCGGTCAGTCCTAACAAAGGCCAGAGCTTCGCCCAGGGCGGCGGCAATTGGCAGGGCGGACGCAATTGGCAGGGTGGCGGCAACTGGCAGCGCCATCGCGGCCATCATTTCCGCGGGCCGGGCGTAGCCTTCGGGTTCGCGGCTCCGTACTACTACGACTACGCCACGCCGTATGCGTACGAGGGCGACGACGACTGCTGGCAGATCCGGCTGCGACGGGGCGAGTACGTCCGCGTCTACGTTTGCGACTAGGCCCACGCTATCCGAGACAAAGCCATCCACGAAAAAACCCGCCGGGCGACTGCCCGGCGGGTCTGTTTGTCAAGCCTCCGAAATCCGACCGTGATCGCTGGGAAAGAGCCGTCGTCCGGGCCTTTCGGACATAAGGGAGACGGCAATCGGTGGACTCTTTAGACTGATTCTGCTACAGGCGCGGCCAATCGGGGGCCCGCGCGATCGCGCTCGAAGGCGCATCGGCGGGCTCCGGCACATCCAGGCACCATAGCGAGGAACGACGCGTGCAGGTTCTCGTCCGTGACAACAATGTCGACCAGGCCCTCAAGGCGCTGAAGAAGAAGATGCAGCGCGAGGGCATTTTCCGCGAGATGAAGCTCCGCGGCCACTACGAAAAACCCTCCGAAAAGAAGGCGCGCGAGAAGGCGGAAGCGGTCCGCCGGGCGCGCAAGCTCGCCCGCAAGCGCATGCAGCGCGAGGGCCTGTTGCCGATGAAGCCCAAGCCCACGCCGGGCGGCCCCGGTGGTCCGGCGCGCGGTCCTCGGCGCCCGAGCTTCTGAACACGCATTCGTTTTGTTTGGCCGCGCGGGTTGGGTGATCCCCGACCCGCGCGGTTGTTTTGGTTGCGCTGCAAGTATCTAATTCGATGTCGTCACCGGGGCCCACCCGGCCGTCCTTCGAAGTTCGGACAGCAAGAGAATGCAGCGCAGCACCGATCGTATCCTCACCACCCATGTCGGCAGCCTGATCCGCCCGGAGCCGCTGCGGCAATTCCTGAGCGCCAAGGAGGCCGGCAGGCCGTTCGATCGCGCCGCCTACGCGGCGTGTCTCAAGGCGTCGGTCGCCGAGGTGGTGCAGCAGCAGGCCGACGTCGGCATCGACGTGATCAGCGACGGCGAGTTCGGCAAGGCGATCAGCTGGGCGCAGTATCCGCTGTTCCGCCTCGGCGGCTTCGAGCGGCGGCCGTTCAAGGCCGGCAGCAACCCGTTCACCCGCGGCGCCGACCGGACGCGGTTCGCCGAGTTCTATGCCGACCTCGATTCCCGCGACAGGGTCGAGACCGTCGCCGACTCGGTCGCGGTCGCGCCGATCACCTACACCGGCCAGGCCGAGCTTCAGCAGGACATCGACAATCTCAAAGCCGCGTTGCGCAACGTGAAGGTCGCGGAAGCCTTCCTGCCGGTCGCCGCACCCACCAGCGTGATCCCCGACCGCAAGAACGAACACTACGCCAACGACGATGAGCTGCAGCAGGCGGTCGGCGAGGCGATGCGCACCGAGTACAAGATGATCATCGACGCCGGCTTCCTGGTGCAGCTCGACGACGCGCGCGCCGCGGTCAGCTACGACCGCACGGTGCCGCCGAAGAGCCTGAAGGACTACCGTGCCTGGCTCGCCAAGCAGGTCGAGGTCACCAACCACGCCATCGCCGGGCTGCCGCGCGAAAAAATCCGCTATCACGTCTGCTGGGGGAGTTGGCCGGGGCCGCACGTGTCCGACGTGCCGTTCAAGGACATCGCCGATCTCGTGCTCAAGGTGCGCGCCGGCGCCTATTCGATCGAGCTCGCCAATCCGCGGCACGAGCACGAATGGCGGCTGTGGGAGCGCCTCAAGCTGCCCAAGGACACGGTGCTGATTCCCGGCGTGATCAGCCACGCCACCAACATCGTCGAGCATCCGGAGTTGGTCGCCGAGCGGATCGTGCGCCTGGCGAGACTGGTCGGGCGCGAGAACGTCATCGCCAGCACGGATTGCGGCTTCGCGCAGGTCACCTATTTCGCGCGCGTGCATCCGCAGATCATGTGGGCGAAGCTCGAGGCGCTGGCCGCGGGCGCCCGGCTGGCCAGCAAGGAGCTGTGGCGGCGATCCGCGAAGAAGCCGGCCGCAAAGCGGCGGGCAGCAAAGCGAGCGGCTGGGCGGCGCGCCGCCAGGTAGCGCCGCGTGAATCTGCGGGAAACGGCGAAGCGCCGTCCCCCGCGCGACGGCGTCGTTATTTCTCTGCCAGAAACTGCCGCGCCGCCTCAATCGCCCCGTAGAGGCCGAGGTTCTCGTGTCCGCCGCCGGGAAAGCGCACGAAGCGCTTGGGCGCATTGATCAGCGCATAGAGCCGCTCGCCCAAGGCGATCGGGATGATGTTGTCGCGGTCGCCGTGCAGCATCAGCACCGGCGCCGTGACCTTGCCGATGCGCAGATCGGAGCGGAATTGATCCTTCATCAGCAGCCGCACCGGCACGTACCAATAGACGCCCGCGCCGACGTCGGCCGCCGAGCTGAACCCTGCTTCGAGCACGACCCACCCGACCGGCTTTTCGGCCGCCAGCGCGACCGCGACGCCGGAGCCGAGCGATTCGCCCCACAGCGCGATGCGCTCGGGCGGGTAGCGCGCGGCCGCGAAGGCATAGGCCGCCGCTGCGTCCTCCAACAGGCCGGCTTCGGTCGGCCGCCCGGTCGAGCCGCTATAGCCGCGGTAGCTCAAGGCGATGAGCCCGGTGCCGTCGGCGGTGAGCGCGCGGAAGCGATCGACCCGGTGGCGCAGCGCGCCGCCATTGCCGTGGAGATACAGGATCACCGGCTTGTCGCCGCGCGGCGGCAGGTGCCAGAGCAGCACCCGCTCGCCGTCGGCGGTGTCGACAACGACCTCCTCCGCCTCCGGCAGGCCGGCCGCGGCGGGCGCCGTGCGATAGCTCTCGGGGAAATACTGCAGCGAGCGCTGCGTGACGTAGAGCAGCGCGACAAACCCGCCGTAGAAGACGAGCGCGAAGGTCAGGTACCATTTCAGCGTGGCCATGGCCCTTGATAGCACGGCTTCTTTACTTAGAGTTTGCGGTCCACGGGCCGACTGATTCGGATAGCAAGATGGATAACGCGCGCACACGCCGGGTGATCGCCGCGGGCATGATCGGCAACGTGCTCGAATGGTACGATTTCGCCATCTACGGCTATTTCGCCTCCCAGATCGGCCGCCAGTTCTTCCCACATGAGGATGCGGTCGCCCAGTTGCTCTCGGCGTTCGGCGTGTTTGCGCTCGGCTATCTGATGCGGCCGGTGGGGGGCGCACTGATCGGCCATATCGGAGACCGTCTCGGCCGGCGCGCGGCGCTCACCTTCTCGGTCGCCGCCATGGCGATTCCGACCTTCCTGATCGGCCTACTGCCGACCTATGCGGCGATCGGAATTGCTGCGCCGATCGCGCTGACCCTGCTGCGCATGGTGCAGGGGCTTTCGGTCGGCGGCGAATATACCAGCTCGATGGTGTTCCTGGTCGAGCACGCGCCGCACGGCCGCCGCGGCTTGATGGGCGCGTTCATCTCGTGCGGGGCTTGCGCCGGCATTCTGCTCGGCTCGGCGATTGGCGCTGGATTTGCGGCGAGCATGTCGAGCGCCGCGCTCGACGCCTGGGGCTGGCGCATCCCGTTCCTGCTCGGCCTGGTGGTCGGGATCGCCGGCTACTTCCTGCGCCGGCACGTGGTGGAAACGGTCCCGGCCGAGCGGCGCGAGCGCCCGCCGATCATCGAGACCCTGCACGATCATTGGCGCCTCGTCCTCGGCCTGGCCGGTTTGTCGGTGTTCAACGCGGTCGGATTCTACGTCAGCTTCGTCTACCTGGTGAGCTGGCTGCAGACCGCCGACGGCATTCCACCGGCCCGCGCGCTCGAAATCAATTCGATCAGCATGCTGGTGCTGTTGCCGGTGATGGTCGTGACCGGCCTCTTGAACGACCGCTTCGGACGCAAGCCTTTTCTCCTGCTCGCCTGCGTTCTCGGCTTCGTCTTCGCGGTGCCGCTGTTCTGGCTCCTGCACCAGCCCTCGGAGCTCGCCGCGCAGCTCGGACAGCTGGGGCTGGTCCTGATCATCGGAATCTATTGCGGCACGCAGCCCACGATAATGGTGGAGGCGGCGCCGCCGCAGGTCCGCTGCACGGCGGTCGCGCTCGGCTACAATATCTGCCTGGGCGTGATCGGCGGCCTCACGCCGCTGGTCGCGACCTGGCTGGTCCAGCGCACCGAAAACGAGCTCGCGCCGGCGTTCCTGATCATGGCGGCGGCGGTGGTGACGTTCGTGACCGTCCTGCAGTTTCGCGAGACCTATCGCGCGCCGTTTGCGGGCGTGCGGCCAGCGCCGGCCGCCGCCCAGGCCTGACAGCCTTCACCGCGCCTCCGGCAAGGCGAACACGTAGATCGCGTTGTGGCCGCGCACCGGCTTGAAGGTCTTGACCACGTTGAGCAGGCCGGCGGTGCCCGACTGGGCGTCGCCGGTCATCACCGCGACATACTGGCGGCCGTTCACCGTGTAGGTGATCGTGCTGGTCGAGACGATCCCGCCGAGCACGATCTCCCATAGAATCTTGCCGCTGTCGGCGTCGAAGGCGCGGAACCGGCGATCCATGTCGCCCCAGAACAGCAAGTCGCCGGCGGTCACCAGCGCCGACCCGTTCCCTGGCACGGGCTGTGAATGGATCATGTCGACCTTGCCGGTCGCGAGATCGACCTTGGCGATCGACGCGAACTTCTTGGGATCGGAGCCCGGACGCATGACCGCCCGCCGCGGCCCGAAGCCCGCCGGGTTGGCGTAGTTCTCGGTCATGTCGAGACAGGCGTCGTGGTGCGGGATGTAAAGCGCGTTCTTGCCCGGATGGTAGGCGGTCGACCAGAAGCTCCGGGTGTTGTGGAAGCAGACCAGGACGCGGTCGCCATCCTTCTTCTTGACCTTGTCCCAGTTCATGTGGGTGCGGCCGGTCTCGACGTCGATGCTGGAAATATGGAAGTCGGGCACGTCGAGCGGGAACGGCGTCGCCCAGATGAATTGCCCGGTGGCGCGGTCGAGCAGCCAGATGCCGCCCGCCTCCGCGACCGCGACCACGACGTCGCGCTCCTGCCCGCGCGGGATGTTGGGATTGATCCACTTCACCGCCGCCGGGTCGGGATTGATGGCGGTGCGGACCAACGTTCGCTCGTGGATATGGTCGAGGTCCCAATCGTCGCCCGGCAGATGCTGGTAGTACCAGACCAGCTTGCCGGTCTCGACGTCGAGCGCGACGGTCGAGTTGCTGTAGAGCTCGGACGGCGCCGAGCGCGG
>Ga0184625_10000648_pt1 | contig 13497 bp, 11 predicted proteins | sample PLM3_30_b1_FD_133151 | JGI IMG/M metagenome (GOLD analysis project Ga0184625, IMG submission 133151) | Groundwater sediment microbial communities from an aquifer in East River, Colorado, USA - PLM3_30_b1 | ecosystem: Environmental > Terrestrial > Soil > Riparian zone | place: USA: East River... | reverse complement strand
GTTGGGCTTCCTCTGGTACAGCGCGCGGCGTGGTGGGCTGCGCATTCGCCCGGTCGCCGAGGTCGTCACGTTTACCGATGGCGCGACGCTCGACCTGCCCGGTTCTCCGCGGATCATCCACGTGCCGGGTCACACGCCCGGAAGTGTCGCGGTGCATGTGTCAGCGGTGGACGCGGTATTCGTCGGCGATGCGATGACGACTCGCAACGTACTGACCGGCGAGAGTGGTCCGCGACCTGCGCCCTTTACGCTCCAGCCGCAGGAGGCTACCGCGTCGATCGCTCGTCTGGAGGCCTTGCACGCGGCCTGGGTGCTGCCTGGGCACGGGCCGCCGTGGCACGGCGGAGTCGCCGACGCGATCCGGGAGTACCGACGGACGGCACCAGGTCGCTAACGAACACCCAACCGAGTTTGGTCATGTCGCTACAGTCCACCTGTGACTATGAGCCGCATTCTGGTTCGTTCGTGTTCGGTACGCCTTAGTCGCCATTTCCCCACGTCAGCGGCGTGATCGTATTGTGGCGTCGGAGGAGATCGGATCTCCGAACCGGCATATGGCAGCCTCCAGGAATTCCAGCGGCTGACCTAACAAGCGAAGGGCCGGCGGTCTGGCGACCGTCGGCCCTTTCGTGTCGTGCTCGGGCTACTCCGCCGCTACTCGCCGGTCGAACTCGCGGACGATCTCGCGGATCGCGGCCAGCGCCTCGGCCGGATCGCGGTCGCCGAAGGCGATGAACCGAACCCGGCCCACCGCCTCAGGGCGGCCGCGACGTCCGGCTGGTCGGATGGGATGATTGGTTCCACGGTATTCGACCTCCTCTTAGGTCGGTGCCGAGGCCCCGCCGGGTGCTTCCAACATCCGACGGGGCCACTGTTCAGTTCGGCTCGATCACGCAGCCGGTTCCTCGGGCTCGGGCTTCGGCTTCGGCTGGGTCGTCTTGCGGGCACGGGTGCCCGGCTTCGACGTTGCCTTCTTGGCGACCTGCTTCTTCGCCGCTGGCTGGGTCTTGGCGGCTTCCGCAAGCAACTTGCCCATCGCGTCGTCGTACCGCTTGCGATCATCGTCGCTGATGCCGTCGGCGTTCCGTTCGACCCGATCCACTTTGAACATCGAGAGCCCGGCAGCCTCAGCCGCTTGCTTGCGCGTGATCTTCGCAGCAATCCGGTCCTGCTTAGTGGTCATTTCGATCTTCCCTCCTTCCTGATCTTCCTGGGTTCCTGCTTCCTCACTACGGTTTGAATCTAGCCGAGTTGATCCCGGTAGATCCCGGTTGATCCCAGTTGGGATGTAAAACTTCGGTTTGCACACGTTGGGTGATCCAGGCGCCGTCGGCCCGCAGCTCGGGGACAATCGCCGCGGTCGCCCGTTCGCCGCTGCTACGCCGGATTCAGCACGCGTCTAGGCGGCGTTCGCCACCCTGGCCGCGATCGTCAACAGGCACTGGGTGCAGCAGGCCCATGCGAGGGTCCGCAGTCCGCCTCGAGATTTGGACACCGCGACTTGGAGACGCACCCAGCCGGGTGGTGGCGGCTCGGGATCGGCCACGCGGGTCCATGAAATCTCTTCAGGCATCAACTTGCAAGCGACAAGATCTAACCAGGCTTAGGCGATACTAATTGAAGGACTTCTTCGGGAGTCTTTTTGCTAGACTTCGTTCGTGCTGCCAGAGTACTTCGCCATTATCGGTGCCGTAATCGGCTCAATTGGCGGGTTTTATTATCTCTACGAAACCATCATCGGCAAAGCAAAGCCAAACCGTGTAACGTGGTTGCTGTGGGGCTTGTTTCCGATGGTCATATTCATAGCCCAACGAGCTCAAGGGGTCGAAGGATTGTCCTGGGCATCGTTCGTCGCCGGCTTTACGCCGATCCTCATATTGCTCGCCTCGTTCCTAAACAAAAAGGCCTACTGGAAAACCCAGCCCAGAGACTATTATCTTATGGCTGCCGCAGTCGCAGGCATCGTGCTGTGGGCGCTAACCGACGACCCGAACCTTGCCATTTTGTTCGCGCTGGTTGCCGACCTTTTGGCTGGCTTACCGACAGTGATAAAATCATACAGGCACCCGGAGACCGAGAGCTGGATTGCCTACGCCATCAGTACCCTTGGTTTTGGCATGGGGGTCTTGGCCATACAGACATTCACTTTCGAAAACTATGCATTTATTGGCTACCTCTTCCTGTTGAATGGATTATTGGCGCTATTGGCTTCCAGAAGAATCTCATCGGCATTGCCCGTCGAGCCATAGATACTCCGCGCAGCCGAAGACGACGTCTAGCCGAACCCAAGCCGACACTCCGTCGACGTCCGTCTGTCCCATGGATGGAATGCGGCCGCTGCGTCGGGAACGTGGCCCGATGGCGTCGGGAGCGTAGACGCCTCGATCTTGGTCGGTCGTCGGACTTGGGTCCACTGTCACAGAATCCGATTCTGGCGCTCTTTACCCCCCTCTTCGGCGGCAAGAAGGTCATGTTTCCATTCCGAGACAAGACAAGGATATGGCGCGGCATTTCAAGGACTTGATCGAGTCGGGGGCAGTTCAAGCCGGTCATCGACAGAATGTACCCGCTGGACCAGATTGTCGAGGCCTACAGGTACGTCGAGACAGGGCAGAAGATTGGCAATGTCGTCATCAGCGTTGTGCCCTCGAACTAGTTGGAGCACGCGTAATGGCTGCCACTGGCTACGTGTCTCTTCCCGTACGATCACCGCGTGGACGGCGAGCTGGACAGAGCCGTAGTGGTTGAGTTCCCCCTGCGCGGCGAGCCATGGGTGGCAGTCAACACGCCGGGTGATCGAATCCCGAGCCATGGCGTGAACATGCTCGGGCAGCGCTATGCCTATGACCTGCTCAAGGTGGACGAGCGGACACGCGTCCATTACCACCCGGCCGGATGGTTTCGGATGTTCGTCCTCGGCGGCCGTACGCAGGAGTGTTATGCGTGGGGGGCGGCCATTCACTCACCTTTCGACGGTGAAATTGTGCGGGCGGTCGATGGAGTGGCGGAACGGACCTGGATCCATCCAGTTCGCGAGGCCGCGCTGGTGCTGAAGAATGCGCTGACCTTCAGGCCGTCCCGATTGCCGTCGATCCTGGGCAACCACGTGATCGCCCGGACTGGGGATATTTTCGCTGGCTTCGCCCACCTGGCGCCGGGCTCGGTCGCGGTGACCGAAGGCCAAACTTTGGCTGTGGGAGACGTCATTGGTCGAGTAGGACATACCGGTAACTCGACGGCGCCGCATCTGCACTTCCAGTTGATGGACTCAGCCGAACTGATGACCGCCCAGGGCATCCCATGCGCCTTCCGGTCCTATGAGGTGCTGCGGAACGGCGTCTGGAAGTGGGTGGAGAACGGGATCCCGTCTAGCACCGATCGGATCCGCTATACCGCGGCAACGTCCTAGCGAAGACACCGACGCCTAGATGCGTTTGATTGTCGCGAACCAAGCCGGTGCGCCGTGGTCGTGGTATCTCGTCTGAAGCCGGTCCGGTTCGATGGCGGCGACGGCCCATCCATTGCTGCGGTTGAACGCCGCTCGCAGCTCGTCCTGACTGATGGGGTGCGGGCCAGTACCGGGACCATCGTCACTGAAGCACAACACATACAGGGTTCCATTGTGCTCGGTCACCGACGCCAGACTCGCCACATATCCAGGCCGCTCATCACCGTCGAAGGTGTGGAACAGTCCGCAATCCAGCACCGTCTCAAACCTGCGCCCCAAACGCTCCAGCTGGAACGCATCAGCCGCAGCGAACTCAACCTCGATCCGCCGGTCGTCGGCCTTCGCTCGGGCGATCGCCAGTGCCGTCTCCGCCACGTCAACGCCCAGAACCGACAATCCCAGCGAGGCGACGTGAAGAGCGTTCTCACCGGTCCCGCAGCCCGCATCGAGCACCGCTCCGGCGAATCCGCCTTCGGATGCCAAACGCATTACAGCTGGCTGGGGCCGGCCAATATCCCAAGGCGCAGGGCCGTCGTGGTACGACGCATCCCAGGGCAGTCCCGTCAGCCGTTCCTGACTGGTTGGCTGTCGACCACTGAACGGATCGTCAGCAGGGGCTCCTGAACGCTCCGACAAACTTCGTCCCCATCCTGCGATCAGCACCTTCCGCACGACTCAATCACGTGCTGCGTAAAGCCGCCAGGTGCCCGAGATGCCCTTCAGCGTGTGCTCACCGCGATTGTCAAACTCCAATTCGGACCCGGCGACGAGGTCTCGGACCGTACTCGAGACCAGGATTTCACCAGGCAGAGCCGCCGCCACGACGCGCGCCCCGATGTGAACGGCGATACCGACCAGCGTGCCGCCGCTCTCTTCGCACTCACCCGCATGGATCCCCGAGCGAACCTCGAGACCCATTCGCCGAACGCGTTGTCGGATAGCGATTGCGCAGTGCACAGCACGGGCGGCACCGTCAAAGGTGATGAGAAAGCCGTCCCCGGTCGTGTCCACCTCCCGTCCCCGGAAGCGTCGGATCTGTTCTCGAACGACCGCGTTGTGATCCGCTAGAACTCGACGCCAGCGGTTGTCGCCGATCTCGGCTGCACGGCGTGTCGAGTCCACGATGTCTGTGAACAGCACCGTCGTCAGAACTCGGCCCGACTCGGCGGTGATTTCATCGGCGACCTGAACCGGACGTTCCCAGTGTCGGCCGGGCAGGATTAGCACCGAGCCGGTGGCTTGTGCGATCAAGGCTCCCTCCGGACCCGTGATGTCGCAGGTGGCCACGGCTATGGTGCGACCGCGGTGCACGAGCTTGGCGCGGGCGATCAACTCTCCTTCAGCGGGCAGCGCCGGTCGCAGGAAGTACAGCTTCAAGTCGATCGTGTTGAACGCGGTCGCCGCGGGGACGGTGGTCCCGGCGGCGAGGATGATCGCCGCATCGGCAAGGAATGCGATGGCGCCACCGTAAACGACTCCGAACGAGTTACAGAGCCAACCCGACGCCGGCATCGCCATGGTCATTTCTCCCTCGGCGGCCTGTAGCCCACGGATGCCCATCAGTCGGAAGCAGGGAGGGAGAAAGGCTCCGGACACCACCTGCTGCATCGCTGCCAGCCCGGGAGTGGTGTCCCAGTACTCCGGGCCGTAGACCTCCCCCTCGACCGTGCGCCGATAAGGCTCGGTCATATCGGATGGGGGAACCTCGGGGAGACGCCTCGCGGCCAGAACCTCCGGATCCACATGAAAGAGGACGCAGCGGGATGATGAGTGTCCGAGGAGCCGACCGCGCGCGTCCTCCAGCGTCGCTTCCGCCAGACCGAGTGAGCGAGTCGCATGAATAAGGCGACCACGCCCGATGATCGTCTGGCTTCTGGTTGTCGGCACGCGCAGAAAGTTCACCGAGAGCTCGGACGTCGTTACTCCCATACCCGCCGGCGCGCTCGTCAGAACCGAACCACTGAGTGCCATGTCTGCTACGAAGGCCGTCGTTCCAGCAAGGAAGACGCCCGCGCCGGACTGCCACCACATGGTGGCGGGCATCCACGCGCTGGCCGTCCCGAGGCCAATCTCAGACAATCGCAAACCGGTTAGCTTCGTCACCGGAGCATCGGGCAGCCGTCGCTCAAGGCTTGCGCGAAGCAGGTCGAGCCCGGGCGTTTGCAGCACATCGGCGCCCCACGTAGCCCCCTGCGGGCTTTCCCTCACGATGAGCGGAACGACGATCGCCACCTCCAATTTGATCGTAAGCCAGTTGCTGGGATGACCACCGTAATTCGGTTCAGCAGCGAAGGCTTCTTGGTTTGACATTTCCTCATCCGGGAGGCGGCGGTTCCGGCAACGGCTGAACCGTCCGCACCCGGTGTACGTGGAAACCGACGTCCGGGGGGCCGCAGTGCAACCGCGGCGCTCGAACCGGAGGTCGGTATGGAGCCACAGACCGTCGACTACCTCGTCATAGGTGCCGGCCCGGCAGGACTGCAACTCGGGTACTTCCTGGACCGGGCGGGCCGGAGCTACCTGATCCTGGAGGCCGGTAACGCTCCGGGGAGCTTCTTCCAGACGTTCCCGCGGCACCGCCGGATGATCTCGATCAACAAGCCGCATACCGGGCACGACGACCCCGAGCTCACGTTGCGTTGGGACTGGAACTCTCTGCTGAGCGACGATCCTGAACTTCGCTTCACCCGATACACGGGCCGGTACTTCCCTGATGCTGACGACTACCTCCGTTACCTGAACGACTTCGCCACGACCCATGCACTGAAAATCCGGTATGACACCCGGGTGGTCGAGGTCGCCCGCCAACGGATCGACGGCGACGGCCACGGAGAGTTCGTCCTTACCGACGCATCTGGTCGGCGTTACTGGGCCAGGCGAGTGATCGCGGCCACGGGCTTCACCAGTCCGTACATCCCACCCATCCCGGGCATCGAGACCGCAGAGCGCTACGTCGACGTACCCATCGATCCCGAGAGCTTCACCGACCAGCGCGTGCTGCTTATTGGCAAGGGGAACTCTGCCTTCGAGACGGCAGATCACTTGACCGAAAAGGCCGCGGTCATTCACATCGCCGGGCCGAGCTCCATCAGGTTTGCCTGGCGAACGCATTTCATTGGTCACCTGCGCGCGGTGAACGCCCGGTTCCTCGACACCTACCAGCTGAAGACCCAGAACTCGGTACTGGACTGCACGATCAAGCGGATCGAGCGGCGCGCCGATGGACGCTACCTCGTCGCGGTCGACTACCTGCGCCGGGACACCACCGCCGAGTTCGTCTACGACCGAGTGATCGCCTGTACGGGATTCCGGATGGATGCCACCATCTACGCGCCGGAGTGCCGGCCCAAGCTCACGATCCGTGACCGGTTCCCCGAGCTCACCCACGAGTGGGAATCCGTCAACGTCCCGGACCTCTACTTCGCCGGGACCCTCACCCAGTCGCGCGATTTCAAGAAGTACACCAGTGCGTTCATCCACGGGTTCCGGTACGGAATCCGCGCCCTCACCCACATCCTCGAGCAGAAGTACGAGGACGTCCCGTGGCCGTCCCGCGACCTTCCGGCGGATCCGGCCGTGGTTGCCGATGCCGCGCTCGCCAGGCTCAACCGCACGTCGGCTCTCTGGCAGCAGTTCCACTTCATGAGCGACGTGGTGTTGCTCGACGGTTCTGACGACGGGGGAGCGCACTACTACGAGGAGATACCGGTCGACTATGTCCGGGCAAGTGATCTCGGTAAGTCACGGGACTGCTTCACGTTCACCCTCGAGTACGGCGCCGGGCACGACGAGATCGACCCGTTCGACGTCGCGGTCGGGCGGGCGTGGGAGGACGCGCACAAGCACGACGACCGCTACCTTCACCCGGTCGTACGGCATTACCGCCACGGAACGCTGTTGGACGAGCTGCGACTGAAGGAGAACCTCGACAACGACTGGACCGACGAGACCGAACATCGCAAGCCGCTGCGGGAGTTCATTGCCGGTCAGCTGGCTACGGACTCACCCGGGCCGACGCGAAGGGAGGAAACGGACCCGGCAGAGCCGACAACGAAGCAGACACGGTTCGTCAACGTCCGCGACTTCGAGGAAGCGGCGAGGGAACGCCTGGATCCCATCCATTACGACTACTTCGTCAGTGGAGCGCAGGACGAGGTGACGGTTCGCGCCAACGAAGCGGGTTTTGGCCGGCTCACGCTCGTCCCCCGCGTCCTGCGTGGCATCGGCGAACCGACGCTTGAGGTCTCGCTGCTGGGGTACGACACCAGCGCACCGATCCTGCTGGCGCCGACGGCATTCCACCGCCTGGCGCACCCCAAGGCCGAACTCGCCACGGCACGGGCGGCTGCCGCGACGGGCACTATCATGATCGCAGCGATGCTGTCCACCGTCGCGATCGAGGATCTCGCCGCGGCCGCTCGAAGGATCGCGGCAGAACCCGGATTGTGGTTCCAGCTCTACATTCAGCCTGACCTCGGCTTCACCGAGGCAATCGTCCGGCGCGCCGAGGCCGCCGGTTGTCGGGCGCTCGTGGTCACATCGGACTCGCCCGTCCTGGGCCGCAACGAGCGCAACGACCGCAACGACTTCCACGATCTTCCGGCGGGACTACGGTGCGAGAACCTCCGCGAATTGCGCGGCGGAGAGCCGGGCAGCGTGCGACAGGTGTCACTCTCGCCGCAGATCTCGTGGAGCCACCTCGACTGGCTACGAAAGACCAGCGACCTGCCGATCCTGGTGAAGGGCATCCTTCATCCCGAGGACGCCAAGCTCGCGGTCCACCGCGGTGTCGATGCGCTTGTCGTCTCCAACCACGGCGGGCGACAGCTCGACACTGCGCCGGCCACCATCGACCAGCTGCCGCGGATCGTCGAGGCCGTCGACGGTCAGGTTCCCGTGTTGCTCGACGGCGGCATCCGGCGGGGAACCGACGTGGCCAAGGCGCTCGCGCTCGGGGCGGACGCCGTCGCGGTCGGACGTCCGGCTCTTTGGGGACTCGCGGCGGATGGAGAGCGCGGCGTGGTCAGCGTGCTGTCGATGCTGCGCGACGAGCTCGCGCACACGCTCACCCTGTGCGGCGCCGCCTCGCCCAGTGACCTGAGGCGAGACCAGGTGCAGGAACGGCCATGCTGACCCGGCTTCCGCAGGCGGTGGTCGCGCTCCGCATGCGGGTCTTCACCTGGGTCAATGGCGATGAGGGAATCCCGATACCGGGCCCGCTCGTCGACGCCGACCACTTCGTCGAGGTCTACTCGCATCCGGCGGCTAACGGCCGGAGCCGGGGCGCGACGCTGTCCGACCTGTTCTGGTATTGGCTCGCCCCTGGATCGCACGTCCACCAGGAGCACCTCGAGGCAGGCGAGCGCTACGACGAGGTTGCACGCACCACCCGACGGTTCCTCGCCCGGCCACGGGCGGAGATCGCCACACTGACCGAACGCTGTGCTCGTCGCGTCCTCGACGAGCTCGGCACGAGGGACCTGCGCCTGGTCCGCTTGCGCGACCTAGTGATGCCGATCTGGGCGGAGATCTACTACGAACTCGTTTTCGGTGAGCGCTGCCCATCGCAGGCGCGGACGCTCATCGTGGCGAACGCTACCGACGTCATCACAGCGTTGAAATGCTGCGGAGTACGGCACATGGAAAGGCGAGACCGGCTGACCCGGTTCCTTCATGAGCGGCTGGCCTCCGGTCCGCCTGTCCAGCCGCTGCCCACTGTGCTCTCCCCCGAGGAGCAGGTGTGGTACCTGCAGGGGACGTTCTTCAACACCGCGGTCGTCCAGATGTCCGAGGCGACGGCGCACCTGCTGCTGGCCCTTGGTCAGAACCCGGACGTGCAGCGGCGTCTCGTGGCCGAACCGGAGGACCACATCTACGCGGATCGGGTGATCGACGAATCGCTTCGCCGCTATCCGCTGTTCGGTATCGCACACCGCATCGCGACCGATGAGATCGTCGTCGGCGACGACACGTCGCTTCCAGCTGGATCTGTACTCTGCTTCAACTACCCGGAGTTCCACGCCACCGGCTATCAGCATCCCGAGGACTTCGACCCTGATCGGTGGCAATACCTGGACCGGCGAGAGGCGAACCACATCCCGTTCGGGGTCACGACGAACCGGCCCTGCCCGGCACGCGGAGTCGCTCCGCCCACCATGCAGGTGGTCGCGCGCGAGGTATTGCGGCGCTTCGAGTTGAACTCCTCGGTGACACACACCCGCTCCCTTCCCAGCCGCGGGCCGTGCCTGCTGGTACGTCGGAACAGCCGTGTCCGGCCTCGGCGGCGTTCCGCCCTGCTGGCGTTCATGCGGGTCCGCGACCGGTGGGAGGACCTGTGGCGCAGCGCAGTCCAGCTCGTCCTCGGCACATACATGGTGGTCGACGCTCGCCGGCAACGCCTTGCCCAGCGGTACTTCGAGCCGGACGTGCATGTCGGTGGCCGGTCGTCGGTGCATCGGGGAGGGACGACTGCATGAAGGTGATCGGTGTCGGCGTGGGCCGGACTGGCACGCTCTCGTTGAAGGCCGCTCTCGACCGGCTCGGGTTCGGTCCGTGTTTCCACATGCGCAACGTGCTCGACCACCCGGAGCGCCTGCCGTTGTGGGAGGCCGCGGCGGCGGGTTCGGCGGTCGACTGGGACGAAGTTTTCGCCGGTTACGAGTCAAGTGTCGACTGGCCGGGCGCGGCGTTCTGGCGCGAGCTGACCGCCTACTATTCGGATGCCAAGGTGATCTTGACCGTACGAGATCCGGAGCGCTGGTACGACAGCGTGCGCGAGACGATCTACCAGCTTTTCGGCGGCGGCACTGAGAGCCCGCTGGCGGAGGAGGCCCTGCAGAGGATCCCTGGCATCGCGACGATGCACGCGTTCAACCGGAAGCTGGTATGGGATGGGCCGTTCCTGCAGGGACGGTTCGACGACCGCGACTGGGCCATGCGCGCGTTCGTCCGGCACAACGCAGCGGTATGCGAGGAGATACCGTCCGAACGGTTGCTCGTCTTCGACGTCAGCGCAGGCTGGGGACCGCTGTGCGACTTCCTCGGGGTGGACAAACCGGAAGAGGAGTTCCCCCGTCTGAACGACCCGGCGGCGTTCTGGGGGCGGGTTCGAGATCGCCTTGCCGAGGGAGCCGTCTCACCCCATCCCGCGACGGCGAGGGAGCAATGAACCGTTGCGGATGCAGATTCGTGGACAGGACAGGTGAGTCACCGCGGGAATGTGAGGTGACGAGCGGATGACCACGACACTGAAACACTGGGTGACCGCTCTCAATACCCAGTACCATCGCACGGCCCTCAACGTGTTCCTCGTCATCGTGCTGGCCCATTGGGCCGAACACGTCGCTCAGGCCATCCAGATCTGGGTTCTCGGGTGGCCGATTCCGGAGGCGCGAGGAGTGCTCGGCCTGTGGTTCCCCTGGCTGGTCACGTCCGAGGCGCTGCACTACGGCTATGCCCTCATCATGCTCGCCGCTTTTATCCTCCTTCGTCCTGGGTTTACCGGCCCGGCACGCACCTGGTGGACGATCGCGCTCGGCATCCAGGTGTGGCACCACATCGCGCATTTGCTCCTGCTCGCGCAGGCGCAGACCGGAATCTTCCTCCTGGGCAACGAGGTACCGACCAGCGTCGTCCAGCTTGTGGTACCGCGCGTGCAGCTGCACCTGTTCTACAACACGGTCGTCTTCATCCCGATGATCGTCGCCATGGTGCTCCACCGGCGGCCGTCGCCCTCGACGCTGGACACGCCGAGCTGTACCTGCGCACAGGCCCGCGTATACGCCCAGGCATGAGGGCCAACCCAGCGTCGGGATTCTCTGTGGTCGTCGCGACGATGGTCGGCTCCCTCTTGCTGCTGCTCTCGGTGCCGAACGTGGTCCCTGCCGTCCGCGCCGCGCGGGCGGACGGAGACCCTGGCACCTTCGTCGCCGAGCAGGTGAGCTGTATCGGGCATCTGGGCCATGAGGCATGTTCCTGGTTTGGCACTTTTCGCCCGCGCGGCGACAGTGAGGTGAAAGCCGACGTGTACCTATACGGCAGTGACCGTGACACGCTCCGGCCCGGACAACAGGTTCCCGCCGTGGACACCGGCCGGCAGGCCCGGGTCTATCCGCCCGGTGGCTCCAACGAATGGGTGCTCACTGCCGGGCTTCTCGCCGGAGGTTGCCTCCTGCTTGTTCCGTTGAGCCGGAGGGTGGCTGGGTTGCTTCGTTCCGGTCGACGGGCAGCTCACTCCGGCGCAGCAGGTTAGGCCTCCGCATGAGCTTTTTCCCGCAGCCGCTTCTCGACGCCCTGGTGCAGGCACCCGAACGCACGGCATTCGAACAGGGGCGGCGCCGCGTCTCCTATGACGAGACGCTGACGATGGTCCGCCGCATGACGACCGGCCTGCGGCACGCCGGACTGGGACCAGACCGTGCCGTCGCCATGGTCGTCTCCCTCACTCCCGAGGCGTTCGCCGCGCACTTGGCCGCGCACGCCCTCGGTGCCGTCGTCGTCGGCGTCCGTCCGGGATGGACTGCGTCTCAGCTCTCTGCAGTACTCGACCGAGTCGACGCGGTTGTCGTCGACGATGCGACGGCGACGCCGGAGCTGCTCGAGCTCGCTGGCTCTGCCGCCGTACTTTCCCTTGGCGACTGTCCTGGCGCGGACGACCTCCTGGCCGCGCCCGATGACGGCCTGCCGATCACCGCAGAAGCCCGGGCGCACGACGTCGCCCGCGTGAACTTCACCAGCGGCAGCAGCGGACGGCCCAAGGGCTGCGCGTGGTCCTACGAGGCGCTGCACCCGGCGTTCGACCCGTCCCGGTGGCCGCCGGACCTGGCGAGGCTGATCTCCTGCTTCGAGCGTTGCCTGGTCTACGGCAGCTGGTCCATGCCGGCAATGATGACCTTTGCCGGACGCAGCCTGCTCGTCGGTGGCACCGTGGTCGTCGGCGCGAAGGACGAGCGGCCGGAGCTAGCGCACGCGATCGAGCGTCATCGGATCAGCGGTGCCCTCACGCTCGTTCCGGCGCTGCGCCGGATGCTCGAGATGCTCCAGACGCAGCCGGTCGACGTCTCGTGCTTGCGTGCCCTGGTCGTCACCGGCTCGCCGGCAACCACTCGACTTCTGAACGATGCGGTAGCCCGACTCGGCCCCGTGGTCTGGCAGGGATACGGGCAGAGCGAGTCGGGAATGATCTCGCTGCTTGCGCCCGATCACATCGGGCGCTCGGGCAGCGCCGCACTCGAGTCGGTCGGGAAGGTGCTCCCGCATGTCAAGGTCAGTGTCCGCGATGCCGTTGGCCGGTCGGTGACGCCCGGTGAGATCGGCCAGATCTTCGTTCGCTCACGACAGCTGATGGGGGGGTATTGGGGCGACGACGCGGCCCAGACCAGCGACGTGTTCCGGGACGGTTGGCTGGACACCCGTGACATCGGCTACCTGACGCCCGACGGCTTCCTGCACCTGACCAGCCGGGCGCGTGAGGTCATCATGGTTGAGGGACACGTCCGGTACGCGGCACCGATCGAACGGATCCTGGCCGGCCATCCGGACGTCGACCAGGCATATGTAGTTGGAGCGCCGGACGAGCAAACCGGGGAGGCGATTCACGCGTTCGTGAAACCGCGGGCCGGTCGTGTAATCAATCCGGACACGCTGTCGTCCCTGATCCGCGTCGAGCTCGGCGTCGCGAGCGTCCCAAGGACCATCTCAGCTGTAGCCGACGTTCCGCTCACTCCCGGCGGTAAGCCGGACAAGAACGCCCTGCTTCGTGATCTTCGTCACCGGCACAACTTCCGCCACGTGAGGTGACCGGCTAGCGTCAGTTCGGTTCCAGGGACTCGGACGACCGGGAGGCGCAATACCATGACCACGATCGATCGTCGAACGCTGCTACGCGGGGCGGCCGTTACGGCCGGTGGTGCCGTGGTCGGTGGACCGCTCGCCGGGTTCCTCGCACTACCCACACAGGCGGACCGCAGCCGGCCGGATTTCCGCCATCTTCGCGCTATCCCGGACCAGCGCGACGACGTCGTCCGGCTCTGGCTGCCGGAAGGCTTCTC
>Ga0184625_10000647_pt1 | contig 13502 bp, 10 predicted proteins | sample PLM3_30_b1_FD_133151 | JGI IMG/M metagenome (GOLD analysis project Ga0184625, IMG submission 133151) | Groundwater sediment microbial communities from an aquifer in East River, Colorado, USA - PLM3_30_b1 | ecosystem: Environmental > Terrestrial > Soil > Riparian zone | place: USA: East River... | reverse complement strand
TCTGGTGGGCTTGGTCATGCTTGCGCCGCCGGTGTACGCCCTGCAAGCCCTGCTGGTCACGATCTGGCAGCCCAGCGCTCATCCGCTCATCGAGATGTTCAAGGGCACGCCCAATTCCGGCTTCTTCGTGTTGTTGTTCGTCACGGCCGCGATCGTCGCGCCGCTCTTCGAAGAGTTGATCTTCCGTGTGATCCTGCAGGGTTTCTTGGAGCGGGCGTTTTCGCACGACGGGCCGCTGCACGAGCTGCTCTGGGACCGGCCTCATTCGCGGCCCGAACTGGTCCTGCCAGCGGCCTTGGTTGAGCCGCTCGGGGCTCTGGCCGAGGTGGCGGGCGAGTCCGTCCAGGCTGAACTGAATCCCTACATCCCGCCACCAGCGTTGATCGAGCCGCCGCCGGCGAAGCCAACTGGCGATGAGCTCGAGCAGCCGGAGCTCCGCCTGCCACTGGCCTGGTGCGCGATCGGAATCAGCGCAACCATCTTTGCCCTGCTGCATCTCGGCCACGGACCCGATTGGGTGTCGCTGCTGCCGTTGGCTGCCGGGATGGGCTATCTCTACCAGCGGACGCACCGCTTGCTGCCCAGCCTCGTCGTACACTTCGGCCTCAACAGCCTCTCGATGTGGATGCTGTGGGTCCACATCTATAGCAGTTGAGATGCCTCCAGGCGCTGGGCCATCCAGTCGTGCGAGACAAATCGCCGCAAGAGGCCCTTGAGCGCCGTACGCAGGGCGGGATCAAAGTCGCCGTCCTTCGCTGGCGCGTCGGGCTTCAATACAAAACCTCCCCAGGCCAGCTCCAGATTCCAATTGCGCTGAGTTGCCGCGGCGTTGATCCGCTCCTGGACGCGGAGGCTCCAGAACAGCCCGAAGCTATCCCGAAAGTCGAGCCACAGAACGTCGTACGGGTTGACAGCGATCGTCTTCCGGCGCGCCGCAATGGCGGCCGATATGATGCCCAGCCCGCAGAGCGCCAGGCCGGCGACCTCCGCTTGAGCGATCAGAGGCCTCGCGAACAGCGGCAGATGCGTGCTCAATGCCAAAGATTGTCCCACAGCCACCAGCAGCGAGGCGAGCCAGAACCGGGTCGGCACGAAGTTGATTGGGCCGAGCAGAATGAGAATCCACAGCAGCCAGCCGCTGGCGTCGCCGATGACCAATTTTTGTCCGGGGTGCAGGAGCGCATTTTCGGCGGCCGGCAGCGCCAGAATGCACCACAGCGCCAGCACCACGAAGTTCCAGGCCGCGTGCTGCGGACGCTTGGCGCCAATCAGGCTGACGGCCGGGCACAGGCTGAGCACCATCGCCGCCAGACGCCACGGCGCGAGCAGGCCCACCTGCTCCACCGCCAGCAATGACGTGATCACTTCCGCCGCGGACCAGGCGATGACCGCCGCCAGCGCCCACCACCAGGGACCGACCAGCGTGGTGCCGCGAATCGCTCGCCGCTGGGCCAGCAAAACCGTTACGCCGGCCCCGAGCGTCACAGCCGCTACGATCGCACTGGCCACTCCGATCGAACCAGCCCACGTGGTCGGCACAAGCCTTACTCCGGTTTCGCCGGGCACTGCCAGCACAGACCGAATGACTGAAAAAACCGGGTATGTCGCGACGATGGACGTAAGACCGCAACATTCTCGGCGAACTGTCGATCTTAGCTGTCAGGGCCAATCGCTCAAGGTGCTACACAGGCCGCGAGCGGCAGGAAGCGCAGCCCACGGCCGCGAATGTTGCCAAAAAGCTACGTTGGCGTTTGCCTGCCGGCGCAGAGGCGGGCATGTTTGAATGGGTCCGTTTGCGCTTGCGCGGAGTCGCCACGTCCTGATGGCGATTCGTGCAGGTCCGAAGAGGCGGCAAGCGGCAGTGCCCGGAAGCAAGCTCGATTCGAGGAGGAACGTATTCATGAGGATTACAGGTTTAGCCATGGTGCTGGCCCTGCTCACGCAGGCCGCCTGCCTGGCCGAGACGCCCGAAACCGCACGGCCCGATGTCGGCCCGCTCGGTCGCGGCCGGTTGTTCAACGGTCAGAACTGGTGGACGCGGTTCGGCGAGCCGGTGAACGCCGCCGCCCTGTCCGCGGACACCGGCGCCAAGGGCGACATCGCTCCGGTTGCGATGTACGGTCACGACTACATCTATGGGCCAGGGTCGTGCGATTGCCCGCCGCCCTGCATCAACCAGCTCTGGGACGGCTACTATCAGCACCCCAAGCGGTGCGATCCCTACGTGCCGCTGTTTGGCGGCCACTGCGGCGCGTGTGGCGATTGCGGCAACTGCGGCCATGGCCACGGCGGCTGCGGACTGTTCGGACACGGCAAGGGCTGCGGCAAGGGCTGCGGCTGCGGCGACTCGATTAGCTGCACGACCAAGGCGGCCTGCGGCTGCAGCGAGCCCATCGGCTGCACCGCGTCGGTTCCCGATTGCGGCTGTGCCAAGCCGGCCTGCGGCTGCAAGCACGCCCATCTCGGCCACAAGTGGAAGGGCTTTTTGGCCCACTGGAACTCTGGCTGCGATTCGTGCAGCGCCCCGATCGGCTGCGGATGCGCGATGCCGATCCCGTCGCCGGTGCAGATTCCCAGCGAGAAGCAAGCCCTCAGCCGGCCGCTGCCGATTCCGGACGACGCCGCGTTGATCGCCCTGCCCCGGCTCAACTAAGCAAGGGCGGTAGCCGCAGTCGCCAGAATGCGGACCGCGAAGAACAAATCCGCACTCTGGCGAGTGCGGCTACAGCGAAATCAGCAGGCAGGGCCGCAACGCTCTGCCTGCTTTTTTGCGCTTACAATGTGGCGGCGTGACCGCGACTGCCCCACCGGCGGGAAGAAACGTCTCAAGAGGCGCCACCGCCCGTGCCGATACGATTGATGCCCAAGCACCGGGAGGACGGAATCGTCTCGAGCGATCCCGTTTCAGGATAGAGGTCGTGGCACGCCGACGGAGCGACGTGCCACGACCTTTTTTATGCGCCGCTCACAAAGCCGCGAACAGTGGTCGCGGTTTACGTGTCCGCACGATCCCCGAGTACCGCGACCACTGGTCGCGGCTTTGTGGCTCAGCCCGTTATGCGCGCATAACGCCAAAAATTCTCCCGCGACCAGATTCTCGCCGCAACTCGCGTCTCCACAAGCTCTTGCGCCAAAAAACGCCCGCTGAACCTTATGCGCATTATGCGCGCCGGCGGCACGCTTCCATTCGCGCGGCTCCAGGCGGTCGCGGCTATGCGTGCCTAATCGAGCACTTTTTACGCGCTGACTTACGTGCCGCAAATGCGTGCCTGTCAAGCACTTGCGACAAACAGCATCCCATTGCGGTTATGCAGATTATGCACGTTAACCCAACGGCAAGCCGACTCCAGCCCCTCGCTGCCTGCCGTAAGCGAAAACAAATTGTCAACGATCGCCGCTCGTCATGTCACGAGCGTTTCTATATAGTGAACAATTATATGCAGGCGTCCCGCCGTAGTCCAGAGGGTGCCCAAAGGTAATATATCACGCAGAGGCGCAGGGCCGCAGAGCGGACAGGAACTCTACCAGACAACGACTGGGGCAGTGGCGCCACTTCGACTATCGTGCAGTGCCACCTACTCCATCCCTCTTGCCACCGCCCACTCTTTGATTGTTGGGAAGACGAGCAGGTTATCTCCGGCCACTTCGGTTCCGTAGAATCCTTGGACGGCCTTGATCGTTTTGCCGTCCGCGGTGAAGCGGATCTGCTCCGCCCTGCCTGAGCCGCTCGCAAACTCACTGGCCTTGCCGGTTTGTACGCTCCACAGCACCAGATTCCAGGCTCCCCCTCCTGCCAGGTGCGCCTCGCTGGGCGAGAACGCCAGCGAGTAAACGCCGATTGAGGCATCGACTTCGGGCAGGGCGGTCAGCTTGTGGAGCAGTTTCCCGGTGCCAACCTCCCACAGATAAATGTCACCCCGCGAACCAGAAGAAGCGAGCAACTTGCCGCTCGGCGAGACGATCATGGTTCGTACGCTGTTCTGATGAGCCGGCTCATACTTCTGGAGCTCCTTGCCGGTCGCGGCATCGTAGCGGCGAACGAAGTTGTCGCGGCCCATGAGGAAAATCTCGCTACCGTCCGGCAGAAAAGCGGCAGGGAGCATGGCCGGCCAAAGATTCTGGATTTCGCACAGCTTTTTGCCTCCCGCGAATTCCACAATCCGAGCCGTTGCCGTGTTATTTCCCGCATCGACGAGCAGCGCCAGACGACGGCCATCGCGCGAGAAGAGAATCTCGCGCACATCCCCGTCAAAACTCGTGAGGCGGCCTCCGATACTGGTCGCAATCTCAATCCGCTGCCCGTCCGCCGTCACAATCCACTTGCCGTCTGGCGAGACGGCGAATGCCTTGGAACACGAAGCGGCAAGCAGGTGGCTCTCGTCGCTCTTGCTCCAGTCCCAGACGTGCAGGATCGTTTCGTTTGTAAACCTCTGTTTGGCGCCGAGCTTGATCGGATCCTTCCCGCCGGTCGAGACGAGAACGGTCGCCTCCGCCGCGACCGACATGCTCCGCGAGGGGCTTGCTCCGCCAAAACGGCGCGTGCCACCCGGAGCAGGAGTGCCGCCGAAAGCCCGCGGGGGCGTTCCTTGCTGCAACACGCCGGCAGGAGTATCGCCGTCGCTAGTCGCCAGCTCTGTTGGCTTGGGCAAAGGAGGAACCTGCACTGGACGACTTTCCTCTGGCGCGGTTTCGCTCGGTGTGTGTGGCCCAACAATCGGGTTCTCCTCCGGCAATCTTCGGAACCAGCCGCTGGCAACCCAGGTAGTCAGCACCACGAGAGTAACCACGCCGCCGACAGCGGCAACATACAGCCACCGAATGTGATTCACCGGCGCCCGAACCGTCGGCGCTTCCCACTTTGCCGCTCGCTCGATAAGTTGCTCTGCCAGCCCGGCGGGGTGAGGTGCGGCAACGATTTGCTCGACGGCCAACCGCAGCACACCTTCCAAGTCCTCAAATCCCTGGCTCGAGAGGGTGTTCATTGTGATTTCTCCTCGATCTGAAAAAGTTCCCGTAGCCGCGCTCTGGCCTTGTGTAGAGCAACGGCCACCGTACCTGTTGTCATTTCCAACTCTTCCGCAATCTGCTCGTTCGTCATCTCCGCGAAATACCGCAACGAAAAGACCTCCGCCTCGCGCGGGGCCAGCCTGAGCAGGGCGTGTCGCAGCTTCTGCGTCAGCTCGCTGGCGACCGCAACCGACTCAGGTTGCGCGCAGGCCGAAGCAGGTGCGTCGTCAGAAAGAGGCTGGCAAGGCTGTCGCTTGCGGAGCAGGTCCAGTGCGCGGCAGGTGGCCAGGCGGCCCAGCAGCGCCCCCCAGCTTGCGACCGGCTGCGAGTGGTGCAGGTGGAAGGCGCTCAAGAACGCCTCCTGCACAGCGTCTTCCGTGTCTCCCGCGTGGCCTAAGACTCGCCACGCGGCGGCAAACGCCAGCGGACCGTGATCGCGGACGATTTCCTCCCAACTCGTCAAACTGCAACCCCCTGCGAAGTTCCCACTGCCGCACTGTGCGACGCTGTCTGTATGTATGTCGTGGAAGGAGGCAGGGGAATTACCTCAAAAATCAGAATCTACAACGGATTCGTGCCCGTTGGAGGCAACGGCGTCAGGAGGAGGCAACTGGTTCAGGCTTCCAATAACTGCCAAACCGTATGGGGTCGGGTCAAAAGCTCCGCCTTTGCTCCGTGCCAATGGTTAGGATTGCCTCATGGAGCTGATCGCGCCTGAGAACGTTCTTCGCCAAGGCGTCGTGGCCGTGGTGATCCGCGGCGAACGGTTCCTGGTGATTCGCCGCTCGCGGCATGTGCGGGCGCCACTGATGCATTGCTTTCCGGGCGGGGCCATTGAGCCGGGCGAGGAGGAGCCGGCCGCCGTGCGGCGCGAGCTGCTCGAAGAGCTGAAGCTCGATGCCGTGCCGCAACGGTTGATCTGCCGGAGTACGACGCCGTGGAATGTCGCGCTGGCGTGGTGGCTCACCGAGATCGACAGTGCCGCCGTAGCCGTGGCGAATCCGCTCGAAGTGGAGTCGTTCGCCTGGCTGACAGCCGAAGAGATTCTGCAGCTGCCCGACTTGCTCGCCAGCAACAGCGACTTTCTCGCCGCGTGGCAGAGCGGACAGATTGCACATGGGATGTAGGACGAAACCGCTGCATCGTCCAGCAAAATTGCACGAAGCAATGGCTTCGTGCTACTTCGGATGGAACCGCCGGTTGAAGATTTCTGGATCGTAGCGGTCGCGAGGCGTGAAGGTCTTTGGTCCGGAGGCAGCCGGCTCGGCCGATGGCTCGATCGGCGGTCGCATGACGCCCACGCGCTCGCCGCTGGCTGCCGGCTGCGATAATGTGGCGCTCGGCGAGCCGATCGTCGCTGGCATCGCCGGAGCAGGCGGAGGCGCGGTCAGTTTGGCCCAGGCAATCAGCTCGTTTAGTTGGGTCTGCGATTGCTTGTCGAAGATCGCGGTCAGGGCTGTGCCGTGCCGGCTCTGGGGGACCGTGACCAGCGGGCTGGATTCAGGGTCGGTTCGCGTCACGTGTGCCAGGGCCGCGTACAGATTCCGCTGGGTGAATCGCCGGCTGGCGATCTGCCCTTCGGGCGGCCGCAGCAGGCGAAACTCCGATTTCGCCGCCGGCCCGTGGCACTGGTTCGCTCCGCAGCGATTCATCAGGATCGGCTGCACGACCGCCGCGAACTTCTCGACGCTGCCCGGCGGCAGCGTGCGCAGCGACTTTTCGACCTGCTCGTTCGTGACGATTTCGGCCGTGGGCAATTGCGACTGCGCCGGCGGCGGCGGCTGCGATTGGGCCAATTCCAGCCTTCGTTCCAAGTGCTTGAGCTGCTCACTCTTTGGGTCGATGCGCATCGCCGTCACAAGCTGCTGGGCACAGCGGGCGTGCAGGTTCTGCCGCAAGCACCACTCGGCCAGCTCCAAGTGCGGCTTGACTCCGTTACCGCTCAGATGCGCCTTCTTGAACTCATAGACTTCGTCGAGCGAGCCGCAAACCGCCTCGACCTCGCTGGCCCGCTCGCGGATTTCGCTGCCCTGGTTGAGGGTGACGATGTAATAGTCGCCTGCCCGCGTCACGAGGCCGGTCAACACCTGCCCGTTGCGGAGTAGCAGCACACCCGCCACAGGCTGCAGCGGGGTCTGCGCCGCTGCGGCGGACATCCACAGCATCAGGAGCGAGATCAGCGCATACCGGGGGCGGTGCATAGGCCGCAGACGCTACTGGCCGCCCCCAGGCCAGTCAAGGTCAGTCGCGTGCTATCATGCCGTTGACGACGCTGCCAGCGTCGTCATGGTTGCTTTCCGTGCCTATGCCTACGCTCATCAAGCTCGTCGCCGGCGTGGCTGCCATCTATTCGGGCGTATCGCTCGCCGCCGCGGAACAGCGCTATTCGCGGACTGAAATCCACATGGGCGTGGAGTTCGAAGTCGTGCTCTATGCGGCGGACGAAGCCCAGGCCGGGGCGGCCTTGAGCAAAGCAATGGCCCGCATTGCCGCACTCGATACGGCGCTTTCCGACTACGAACTGGAAAGCGAGCTCAGCAGGCTCAGCGCCACCTCGCAAACGATAGACGCCCGGTCGGCCGCCGGATTTCCCACCGTCAAAATCAGCGATGATCTGTGGACCGTCCTCGCTAAGTGCCAGGAAATCAGCCGGGCCAGCGGCGGCGCGTTCGATGTGACGATCGGGCCGCTGACGAAGCTGTGGCGCCGCGCCCGCCGGCAGAAGGAACTGCCCGACCGCGAGCTGCTCGCAGCGGCCCGCGCCGCCGTCGGCTACCGATTCCTGAAGCTCGATCCTGCGGCCAAGACCGCGCAACTGCAAAAGCTCAACATGCGGCTGGACCTCGGCGGCATCGCCAAGGGCTATGCGGCCGACGAGGCCGTCAAGGTCGTGGTCGCCGCGGGCATCCCGCGGGTGCTCGTGCGGGGCAGCGGCGACATCGCCGCGTGGGATCCGCCGCCGGGCGAATCCGGCTGGACGGTCGGTGTCGCCCCGCTCGACCCCAACGATCCGCCTGCGAGATTCGTCTCATTGCGACGCATGGCCGTCAGCACCTCCGGTGACGCCCGGCAGAATCTCGTGGTCGATGGCAAGCGTTACTCGCACATCCTCGACCCGCGCACTGGCCAGCCCCTCGAGGGCCGCAGCAGCGTCACCGTCATTGCCCCGCAGGGCATCGTCGCCGACGCCCTCGACACGGCCGCGAGTGTTCTTAGCCCCGCAGAGTCCTTGGCGCTGATCAAAACGTTCGAAGGCGCAGAGATCTACATGGTTCACGAAGACGGCCTCGGCGAGCAGCGACGCTCCACGTCTCCCGGCTTCGCGAAGTACGAGACGAGCCGGTAGCTCCTGCCCGGGAGTCGGGCAGGATGTGATTGCAATTGAATACAAACGCTCGGCTTATTCGAGCGAGAACTGTTGCCCGTCATCGCGTGTCGCCAGCCGCTTCACGATTGCCGGATGCAGCGTCTTGTTGAGCGACTGCGTGTGACCGTCCATGAAAACCGCCAGCACGACGTTCGGATGCCCGGAGGTCAGCGGCCGGTTCGACGAACTAGCATTGTCGCCCAGCCCTTGCGCATTCTTGATGTGCCCCGTCGTTAGTCCCTTCTGCGTGAACTGAATGCAGTTCAGCGCCGAGCCCTGGCCAAAATTCCGGAGCGTCGTGAGGTTATAGACCGACTGGTAGGCGTCCGTCTTGCCGTTGCTGGGCGTGAACAGGGCGTTGGTGCCCGTCATCCATCGCCCGCCTGTCGCCGTGTTCGTCGAGCCCTGGTTGCCGAAGCTGCCGTCGATGCGGCGGCGGAGCGTGGTGCTGGTCCAAAAGTAATCGGAAACTTCGCTGACGATCATGGTGTTCGACGTGCCGTCGATGCAGGCCGCCATGTTGAAGCACTCGTTGGGGACCAAGAGGCCGCCGCCGGAGATATTGCCGGCGGCCTGCCCGCCATGCGAGTCGCGGCGCTCGTCGAAGATCCGCTCGGTGGTGTTGATCTGGTTGCCCGCGGCAACCGCGGCCACGTTCGTCCGGGCCTCGCCGTCGAAGGCCCCCGAGATGCCGCAGTACGACGGCACGGTCATGATCAGGCCGCCGATCGTGTCGGTCTGGGGCAGCGGACTGGAGGGGCAGAGCATCCAGGCGATCTTCTGATTGTGGCCAGCCTGCGTCGGCCGGTTTGTCGTGGTGCCATAGGTGCTGAAGTCCGGCTGCGCGATGGCCCGCTGCTCGATCAAATCGGAGAGGTTCTTCTGCTCGCAGAACGGCAAAATGCCCACGTACCAGCTGGGCCCCCAGGCTGTCGTCGTGGTCGTGCTCGACGGGTTAATCGTCCGGCAGCGGGCCCCATAGGGCAGGCTGTCGAACACGTCGTGATAGTTCTGCAGTCCCAGCCCGATCTGCTTGAGATGGTTGCTGCACTGCATCCGCCGGGCCGCTTCGCGAGCGGCTTGCACCGCCGGCAACAAAAGGGCCACGAGCACGCCGATGATGGCGATCACCACCAGCAGTTCGACGAGAGTGAATCCGCGCTTCCTCATGCCACGCTCCTTAGGAAAAAGATGCGAACAAAGGCCCGGCCATCCGCCGGGATGACATAGCCGCCGCGGAGATGTTCCGCGGAGGATCAAGCGCAGTCCCAGCAGCCGAGGTCGCCAACCGCGCGCTAAGCGAACCCCGCGGCTGGCTTCCCCAAGCATTCGCTCCGATGAATCCTGACGGCTGCCGAGAAGTCTCTCCGGCAAGTTGGCTTGCCGGCCCCCAACCGGGCGCCGCCATATTGACGCCAGCGTCTAAGGCAAAAGAAGTGCCGTGACGCAGATTCCGCGCAAATGTTTCGTGCCGGTCTTAACGCTCGCCCCAGCACGCGGTTAGGTCGCCGTTGCAAAGTCCCACTGCCACACGATTTGCGGCGCTACGGAAAATTGACGTACTGCGAACGCACTTCTGCCGCGGCGAAATGCCGCGGCAGATTGTAAGGTCCAAAAAAACTCTCTGGCTTTCGTTCCTTTGGGTATGAGCTGCACGTCTCCGTGGTCAAGGGCTGCGGCTAATCCAGAGTGAACTGCTGACCGTCGTCGCGGGTCGCCAGTCGCTTCACCGTGGCCGGGTGCAGCGTCTTGTTCAGCGACTGCGTATGACCGTCCATGAAGACAGACAGTACGACGTTCGGATGCCCGGAGTTCAGCGGCCGGTTGGCGGAGCTGGCGTTGTTGCCAATGCCCTGCTGGTTCGTCGGCAGAAAAGCGGTCGCGCCTTTCTGCGTGAACTGAACGCACTGCATGTTGTTCGTCGTCGGCGTCCACATTCGGACCGTTGTCAGGTTATAGATCGTCTCGTACGCCGTGTTCTTGCCGTTGCTGGCCGTAAACTGCCGTCGGGTCCCGGTCAGCCAGCGCCCGCCGATATTCGTGCTGGTCGTACCCTGGTTGCCATAGCTGCCGTCGATGCGGCGGCGGGTCGTCTTGTTGACCCAAAAATAGTCGGACGCTTCGCTGACGATCATGGTGTTCGACGTGCCGTCGATGCAGGCGGCCATGTTGAAGCATTCGTTGGGCACGAGCAGCCCGCCGCCGGAGATCATGCCGCCGGCCACGCCGGGATGCGTGTCGCGCCGCTCGTCGAAAATCCGCTCCGTCGAGACGGTCTGATTGCCGGCTGCCGAGGCGGCCTTCTTTGGATCGGGCTGATCGTCGAACGCCCCCGATATGCCGACATAGGAGGGCACGGTCATGATGGCCTTGTTGATGGTGTCAGTCTGCGGCAGCGGGCTGGACGGACAGAGCATCCAGGGAATCTTTTGATTGTGCGCCGCCTGCGTGGGTCGATTGGTCGTCGTGCCATATTCGCTGTAATCCGCCTGCGTGATGGCCCGGATTTCAATCTGGTCGGAGAGGTTCTTCTGCTCACAGAATGGCAACAGCCCGACGTACCAACTGGGGCCCCAGATGGAGTTTCCCGTTGCGGACGGGTTGATCGTACGGCACCGCGCCCCAAAGGGCAGGCTGTCGAACACGTCGTGATAATTCTGCAGGCCCAAACCGATCTGCTTGAGATGGTTGCTGCACTGCATGCGGCGGGCCGCCTCGCGGGCGGCTTGCACCGCCGGGAGCAGCAGCGCCACGAGCACGCCGATGATCGCAATCACCACCAGCAGCTCGACGAGAGTGAATCCGCGCTGTCTCATGCCACGCTCCTTAAGAGGAATGATGAGCACCGTGTTCCAACGAAACCGCCGCGCAAATAACCGATTTGCGGCGGATGATGTCGCCCGCGCAGCGCCGATATCCCCCAATGCAGACGGCGCCGCATCGACGCTGTGCTAAGGCAAACGCGGTGCCCAAGCGGCGCGTCCTCGCCAGGGATTTGCCGGCTCGCTCGAACGCCGGACTCCGCCAGCAGTTGTGTCGCGCGCCGCTAGCGCTGGCGACGTCGAGGTCCAACCAGCTACGGATAATTGACGCAACGCGGGCTCACTTCTGCCGCGGCGAAGTGCCGCGGCAAGCGGCCCGCCCATTCCGCGGACCGTCCCGCAAATCACTCTGCCAGGAGTGGCGTCGAGTCCTTGTGCAAGTACGTGTCGAGGCCCCAGGCCTTCAGTTTGCGCTGCAGCGTACGCACCGAAATCCGCAGCGCCGCCGCGGCGTGCGTGCGGTTGCCGCCGTGCGCCGTGAGCGTCGCCAGGATGTGCGCCCGCTCGATCACCTCCAGGTCCTGCTGAGCCGCGCTCGGCTCGGCCTCGGGCGATTTGGGTCCGCCGCCGGGCAGCAGTTCCGGTGGCAGGTCGCCCAGATTCAGCACGTTGCTCCGCGCCATCACCACCATGCTGAAGATCAGGTTCCGCAGTTGCCGCACGTTGCCCGGCCACGACTGGCTCATCAGGTGCTGCAGCAGCCGTGGATCGAGCGACATCGCTGGCCGGCCGCAGGCCGCCGCCGATTCGCGAAGAAACACGTCGGCCAACAGCGGAATATCGCCCGGCCGCTCGCGGAGCGCCGGCAGCTTGATCGCCACCACGTTCAGCCGATAGAACAGGTCCTCGCGAAATTGCCCGCGGGCGACCAGGTCTTGCAAGTTGCGGCTGGTGGCGGCGACGACGCGGACGTTCACTTGCCGGTCCTCGTTGCTGCCGATCGGGCAAACGGTGTAGCTCTCCAGGACGCGGAGCAGCTTGGCCTGGGCGATGGGCTCGAAGTCGCCGATTTCGTCGATGAAGATCGTGCCGCCATCGGCAACCTCAAAGCGGCCGATGCGGGCGTCGGTCGCCCCGGTGAACGCCCCGCGGATGTGGCCGAACAGTTCGCTCTCGACCAGGTGCGCGGGGATCGCCGCCATGTTCACGGCGACGTACGGCCCGGAGGCCCGCGGGCTCTCGCGGTGAATCGCCGCCGCGACCAGCTCCTTGCCGGTGCCCGACTCGCCCAGGATCAGCACGATGCTGTCGGTTTGCGACACGCGGCGAATCCGCTCGAAGACCTCCTGCATCGACGGCGACGCGCCGATCAGTGGGCCAAAGCTGGCGGCCTTCGGCAATTGGATCCGAGCGGCCTCGGCCCCCGGCGGCGCGGCGTGAGGCGCGGCGGCTGGGCGGGCCAAAGCTTCGCGAACGATCGCCAGCAGCCGGTCCGGATCGACCGGCTTGGTCAGATAGTCGTAGGCGCCGAGCTTCATGCAGCGGACGGCCGAATCGACGTCGCCAAACGCCGTGGCCAGCAGAAACGGCGTGAGCGGGTGGACGGCCCGCCAATCCAGGAGCAGATCGATGCCGCTCCGCCCGGCCATCCGCAAGTCGCTGATGACCAGGTCGATCGGCTGGTCGCGCCACTCGAGGGCCTCCTCGGCACTGCTGGCCATCCCTACGTCGTAGCCCGCGACGCGGAGCACGCGCTCCAAGGCCCGTCGCTCCGACTCCTGATCTTCCACGATTAGGATTCGCGCCTGCGCGGCGGCGGGCCGCGGATCGGAAACTGCTTCGTTCATACGGTCATCTCCATCTCCACGCCGGACTGTGCGGGCAGCACGATGCGAAACAGGCAGCCGCGCCGATCGGGCCGCTCCTCGCAGGCGATCGTGCCGCCCGCCTCTTCGATGAATTTGCGGGCCAGGGCCAGACCCAGCCCGGTGCCGCTGGCCTTCGTCGAATAGAACGGGACGAACACCCGCTCGCGGTCTTCGGTCAGCACACCGGGACCGTCGTCGGCGACCGTGATCTCCACTTGCCCGCGGCGGCGCGTCGCGGCGATCTCGATCGTTCCCCCGTTGGGCAGCGCCTCAACGGCGTTGTTGAGCAGGTTCAGCAGCACCTGACGCAGCCGGCCGGCGTCGATGGCCGCGTGGCAGGCAGCATCGCCCAGGGCCAGACGCACCTGCACGCCTTTCCGTTCCAGGTTGTGGCCAAAAAAGCTCACCGTCCGCTGAATCTCATCGGCGACCAGGACCGGCAGCTGCGGCTGCTGGCTCGTCTGGACGAAGCCGAGCATCTCGCGCATCAGGTTTTCC
>Ga0184625_10000646_pt1 | contig 13506 bp, 8 predicted proteins | sample PLM3_30_b1_FD_133151 | JGI IMG/M metagenome (GOLD analysis project Ga0184625, IMG submission 133151) | Groundwater sediment microbial communities from an aquifer in East River, Colorado, USA - PLM3_30_b1 | ecosystem: Environmental > Terrestrial > Soil > Riparian zone | place: USA: East River... | reverse complement strand
CATATAATGGAGGCGGGGAAGAAGGTAAGAATTATATAAAAGGCACACTTGTCCGCCTTAGCCTTGGCGAAGGCGGAAGGCACAAGGAGCAAGAGACAAGGGCTTTTAGCCTGAGAACTGAACTTTAGGGTTTTGGAATCCAGGCAGAAAACAAAGACAAAAATTATGACAAAAGAAAATATGAATATAGTAAAACGAATAGCCGTTGTGGCACACGAGAGTGGAAAGAATGATCTCATTGAATGGTCGTTTCACAACCGTGAAGTGTTGAAACAGCACGAGGTGATTGCGGCTGGGTATACCGGTGATGTTCTTGAAGGAACATTGAATATGCCTATTTGTAAATTATTGACAGAATCATTGGGAGGATATGAACAGTTGGGTGGAATGATTGCAGATGGAAAAGTGGATGTGATCATTTTCATTGGATATCCCGGAAAGACGCAAGCTACGGACAGTGATATGATAACACTGCTTCAACTGGCAGAAGAGCATGAGCTGGTGATCGCCCTGAACAAGTCCACAGCAGAAGCAATTATTTCGTCTGTATTTCTGAATGGCAGGGAACTTGAGTTATTGGATACTGATTCAGCTTTAGAAGAAAGAAAGGTGGGATAAGAAACGAGTGATTTGAAATCAAAAACAAAAAACTAATCAGTTAAAGGAATGAATCTTGCATTTTCAGTGAGTCCCAGGATAAATAGGATAGCAGTGAGTGTCTTCTTTTTTATCGCGGGACTCACTTTTGCAACCTGGGCGAGCCGGATTCCTGACATAAAAGAAAAACTGCAATTATCTGAAGCAGGATTAGGCTCAGTTTTATTTGCATTGCCCATGGGATTAATGGCAAGCCTGCTACTCACAGGATGGCTTATTGGCCGCTTCGGTAGCAGAAGAGTAGTCATTGGATCGGCCTTGGCGTATCCGGCGATCCTGATCTTACTTGGGCTTGCATCAACTACCTTCCAGTTGGTGGTTGGGTTATTCTTCTTCGGGCTGATCGCCAATTTCGTGAACATCGCAATGAACACCCAGGCCGTTGGGGTTGAAGGAATGTATGGAAGATCGATCATGGCTTCCTTCCATGGATTGTGGAGCCTGGCGGGTTTTACAGGAGCCACCATTGCTAATTTTTTTGTTTCGGGTGGCATTTCACCCTTCCTCCATTTTGTTATTGTAGCTATTGCATGTGGATTACTGGTATTGGTCTCTTATAAATCAACCTTGCCATCTAATACAGATGTCAAAAGCAACCAGCCCATTTTTGTGCGGCCAGATAAATACATCTTTATACTCGGCCTCATTGCATTTTGCTGCATGGTTTGTGAAGGGGCAATGGCCGATTGGAGTGGAGTGTATTTTAAGAAAGTAGTGGAAACACCTGCTGCCTACATCACCCTTGGGTATGTTGCTTTTACAGGTACAATGGCTACAGGGAGATTCCTGGGCGATTGGCTCGTAACAAAATTCGGCGTAAAAAGAATGTTACAGATGAGTGGAACCTTAATTGCTTCAGGACTCTTACTCGCTGTTTTCTTTCCTAACCTCATCACCGCTACTGCGGGATTTCTTTTGGTAGGATTTGGTGTATCCTCAGTAGTACCCATTGCTTATGGTCTTGCAGGAAAATCAACTACCATGTCCCCGGGAATGGCACTTTCCGCAGTTTCCACAATTGGATTTCTTGGCTTTCTGATAGGGCCGCCACTGATTGGATTTATAGCGGAAGCCTCAAGTCTTCGGATTTCGTTTGCATTAATAGCACTTCTGGGATTTGGGACGAGCATTTTGGCGGGTAAGGTGAGGCAGTAACTCTACTGGATGCAGGATGCCGGATGCAAGTTACAGGGAAGAAGGATCAGCTTTCAATCCTCAGGTGAACCCTTCGACTTTTTACTGCAGGTTGTTGTCAAATTGGAGATTTTCTTCGTTTGATTTCTTGAGGGTTTTTCCGAAACGATAGCTTACTCCCAGGTATACTGCAAGCCCATCTCTGCGGTTGATAGATGTTTGGTTAAGGAAGCCAGTATTTAATACGGTTTTCTGCCTAAGAGTATTGAACAGGTCCGATGCAGTCAATATCACAGAAAGTTTTTTCTTGAACAATTCTTGTCTCAATCCAAGATTCATCACGAAAGTAGGATACACCTTACCCTGGGGGGTGAGTCTGGCAGATCGAAAGTTGCAACTCAACTGGGCCAGGGTGGACTTTGTAAAACTGAAATTTGTATTCAGGTTGGCACTCATGGACACGATCGATTTCTTATCAGCAAATCCCAGTTCTGATGCATCGATCTGGTTGTAGAATACATTTGAACTAAGATTGGCCGTCAACAAACTTCCAGCCTTCGCAGAAAAGATCAACTCGAGGCCTGCAGATTGATCGTTGGAGAGATTCGCCATCGTGCTGAGTAAAGTGGAATCATCAATGGGAATTAAAACATTTGTGAATCCATCCAACTTATAACGATAATAAATACTTGGGATGAATGAAAAATTTTCGGCCTGCCATTTATATCCAAATTCAACGGAATGGATCATCTCCGGCCGAAGGTTGGGATTCCCCGCCCTGAGATTACGCGGGTCCTGGTATTCAGGAAATGGATTCAATTCGTCAGCATCTGGCCGGTTTACGCGTTTACTATAATTCAGTTGAAATTCTCCATTCGAAGTTTTGTATGCCAGGTGCAATGTTGGATAGAGCTTAAAGTAATTATTCGTGATCGTTGAATCTTTAGTAACAAGATTCCCATCTACAAACGCTTGTTCTGCCCGCAAGCCGGCTGAATAACTGAATTGTCCATAGCTATGTTGGTATAGCCCGTAAAAAGCATGAATGGACTCCCTGTATAGAAACTGATTCGATTTAGTGATGTCTTTTACAAAAATTGCTTGTGCCGTATCGAAATACTCTACAAAAAAATCAAGGTTTTGTTGGTTGAATGAACCGGTATATCCTGCCTCCAATTTCGAAGTCTCAGAAAGCGGATTTGAATAATCGATCGTCAATTGTTGTTGGTCATCTCCCTCTCTTATCACCGTATTGTCGAATGTAGGAGGAATTACGGGCAGGTGATAGACGTTGGTGTAATGATTGTCCTCATGATCCTGTCCTTCCGATGCATTGAACTCAATCCGGAGTTCGTGATCCTCTTTTTGAAATTTATGTTCCCAATAGGCTGAAATATTTTTTTCAAATTCTGGTTCCGGATCATATCGTAAACGATCGTAGTGAAGCGTTGGAACGCCATTAGGATCGGTATACTTATTCTCCTGTCGATCTTTCCTCACCATGTCCCGATCCAAATAAGTAAATGAAAGCCCAATGGTATTATTATCATTCATTAAAAAATCGGATCCCGCCGTCAATGTTTGTGTTAGTGGACGTCCCCGGGACTCACCATCAAGAAAAAAATACCCGGTGGTAGTGCCGTTCGAATCAAGGTATGTCCGGTCGATAGTATTTAGACGGATGCGGGTATCCTTTCGAATGCTATAATTGCTATATAAATTGAATTTCCCGGCTTTGTAGTTCAGTGAAAAATTACCGTTGTACCTGTCCTTGTTACCCGCATTAAAGGTTGCTGTTCCATTCAGTCCGAATCTTGTATTTTTCTTAAGCACGATATTAATGATACCAGAAGTGCCATCGGGCCGGTAGCGGGAAGATGGATTGGTGATCACTTCAATTCTCTCGATGGCATTAGCGGGCAATTGCTGGAGTGCCTCTGCCTGGGTTCTGCCCATGAGGGGAGAAGGTCTTCCATTAATAAGGATCAGCACATCACCTGAACCCCTCAGGCTCACTTGTCCGTCTACATCCACTTCTACAGAAGGAATATTTTTCAGAATATCGCTGGCGCTGCCGGTTTGGGACATGATGTCCTTGGTAACATCATAAATCTTCCTATCAATGGATGCATTTAGAAGTGATTTCCGGAAAGTGATCACCACTTGCTTCAGATTACTTGATACAGGTGAGATCTCTATTATTCCAAGATTCAGTTTCGGTTGATTACTTTTTACTTCGAGAATCATTTCAGCCTTATCATAACTAATAAAACTGAATCGAAGCAGGTAATTCCCGGAAGCCACATTTTCCAAAATGAATCTACCTCGTTGATCAGTGACCATGGATTTCACGACGTTGGAATCAGGCAATTTGAACAATTGGACCGTGGCAAACTCTACAGTCTTACTTGAGCTCTTATCTACAACCGTTCCACTCACGGTACTTCCATTCTGTGAATAAGCGAGGCCTGTAAATAACAAGCAAGGCAAGACCATGAAAATTAACCTGGCCATCATTACTTCTTTTTTTGACCTCGTCTACATAACTGGTTTTCTCAGGGTTTGAGAATCGATAGTTTGCGAAAGGTAAAAGAAGATATCAATTCTGTTGTAATACTGAAGGCAAAAGAAAGACCACGGACGACAGACCACAGACGACACCTCTGACAATAGGCGCGCGCCTTTGCCATAGTATGGGCAGAAAAGGATCGCCAACTGTATATTGCACAGGGGTATCCGTTTGGATTTTCTCGACTGCCCACAGGGTCCTGCGGACGCTCAGGGTGACTAATCTCGACTCTAACGCTGTATCTTGTATCCTGCATCATGCAACCAGCAATACAGGACAGTCCATAATGGGGATACACTTCATTCTGTCTATTTTCGGAACTTAATAATCGATTGCCTACCATGCAGGTCATTTTTGGGATTATCTATCATTTCATTGGGGGCTTTGCCTCCGGCAGTTTTTATATCCCGTTCAAAAAAGTAAAGGGATGGCATTGGGAAAGTTATTGGTTGGTAGGTGGTTTGTTTTCATGGCTGATTGTGCCTCCCCTTGCCGCCTGGCTTACCATTCCGGGTTTTGTTGATATGATCAGAGGGTGCTCCGCTTCCACTCTTAGCTACACCTATATGTTTGGTCTTTTGTGGGGCATTGGCGGATTGACTTACGGTCTGGGTGTCCGTTACCTTGGTGTATCATTGGGCAGCAGCATAATCCTGGGGTTATGCATGGTGTTTGGCGCGTTGATACCATCCATTTATTACGATGTTTCCCCGATGGAAGGAAAGGATACATTTAGCATGATGATCAGTTCCGGATGGGGATTGACGGTTTTAGCCGGTTTGCTTATTTGTATTATTGGAATCATCATTTGTGGTAGAGCAGGAACTATGAAGGAAAGACAATTAAAAGCAGCTTCCATGGATCCTCATGGAATGAAAATGAAGACAGAATATAAGTTTGCGCTCGGCATGTTTGTTTCTATTATTTCCGGTGTGCTTAGTGCCTGTTTCAATTTTGGCCTGGAGGCAGGTGCACCACTGTCTATGGTTGCCAATGATGCCTGGAAAGCGGCCAACCCCGGTGATGGGGAATTTTTATTCCGCAATAACGTAATCTATGTTGTTCTTTTATGGGGAGGCCTCACTACAAATTTTATCTGGTGTATGATATTGAATGCCCGTAATAAAACATTTGGCGATTATACCAATAAGAAAACGCCGTTACTTTCCAATTACGTATTCGCAGCCCTGGCAGGCACTACCTGGTTCCTTCAATTTTTCTTTTACGGAATGGGTGAAAGCAAATTGGGAAATGGGCCCAGCTCGTGGATACTGCACATGGCCTTTATCATTTTAGTAGCAAATATGTGGGGTCTTGTTTTGAAAGAATGGAAGGGAGTTGATAAACGAACAATCAGAACTATTACAATCGGAATTATTACGATCATACTTGCAGTATTGCTGGTTGGGCTTGGTAATAATATACATGAAAAATTGAAAAAAGAAAAAACTACAGCATATGTCAGTAGCAACAACAAAATTTAACTATGTAAGCTATCTGTGGGATGAATCAAAAGCCGCATCAATGGCAGGTGATGAAGTAGCGCTATTGATTTATCGTTCCAATTTATTGGGAGCAGATCTTCGTCTGACCAACTATGGTGGAGGCAATACCTCCTGCAAGGCTATTGCAAAAGATCCGCTTACCGGAAAGGAAACGGAAGTTATGTGGGTGAAGGGTTCGGGAGGAGACCTTGGAACACTCAAGAAGAGTGGCCTGGCTGCTCTTTACGTGGACCGCTTGCGTAACCTGAAGAATGTGTACAGAGGTATCAGGTTCGAAGATGAAATGGTGGAGTTATTCAATCACTGTATTTATGATCTTCATTCAAAGGCCCCGTCAATTGATACTCCATTGCACGCCTTCCTTCCATTCAATCATATTGATCATTTGCATCCTGATGCCGCCATTGCCATTGCGGCTGCCAAAGATGGGAAGAAGATTACAAACGACCTGTTCAAGGGAGAGATTGGTTGGGTAGAGTGGCAGCGTCCCGGATTTGATCTCGGACTAAAACTAAAGCAATGCCTGGATGAGAATCCTGGCATCAGGGGTATCATGCTTGGTTCACACGGATTATTTACCTGGGGCGATACGGCTTATGAAAGTTACCTGAACACGCTTGAGGTAATAGAAACCTGCGCTGCGTATATTGAAGAAGCAACAAAACGCAAGAAGACTTTTGGTGGCCTCAAGATCCAGTCAGTTGCCAAACCAAATCGAATAGCACAAGCAGCTACATTGGCCCCCATCCTGCGAGGATTTTGTTCATCGCAAACCAGGATGATCGGGCATTTTACTGATGATGACCGGGTACTTGAATATATCAATTCCAACGACCTGGATCGACTTGCCCCCCTGGGAACATCCTGCCCCGATCACTTCCTGCGGACGAAGATCAGCCCACTTGTTCTTGAACTTTCGCCCACTGAAAACCTTGCGAATACCACGGCTATTAAGGATAGATTACGTCCACAATTTGAAGCTTACAGGAAATTATATGCTGAATATTACAACAAGTGCAAGCATGAGAATAGTCCGGCCATGCGTGATGCCAATCCAGTGGTAATCCTCTATCCCGGTGTTGGCATGTTCACCTTTGCAAAGGACAAGCAGACCGCGAGAGTTGCGGCAGAGTTTTACATAAATGCAATCAACGTGATGAGAGGGGCTGAGGCGATTTCTTCATATACTTCTTTGCCCAGGCAGGAGGCATTCAACATTGAGTATTGGTTACTGGAAGAGGCAAAATTGCAAAGGATGCCAAAACCAAAACCACTATCAGGAAAGGTGGCGCTGATTACGGGAAGTGCAGGTGGAATTGGAAAAGCCATTGCAAAAAAATTCGCAGAGGAAGGCGCTTGTATTGTGGTAAACGACAATGACGTGGGTCGCCTGGATTTAGCCAGAGAAGAGTTCAATTCAAAATATGGTAAGGATGTATTTACCACTGCAGTCCTTGATGTAACGGACAAGCAAACTATTGAGAATGCATTTAAGGTGGCAGCACTTTATTTTGGTGGAGTGGATGTAGTCATTAATAATGCTGGACTTTCCATCTCAAAGAAGATAGAAGATCATGAAGAGAAAGATTGGGACCTTTTATATGATGTGCTGGTGAAGGGACAATTCCTGGTATCACAGGCAGGAGTGGAGGTGATGCGCAAGCAGGAGACTGGTGGTGACATCCTCAACATTGTTAGCAAGAATGCCCTTGTTTCCGGACCCGATAATGCTGGATACGGATCAGCCAAGGCGGCACAATTGCATTTGAGCAGGCTGAATGCGGCCGAGTTGGGGAAAGATAAAATAAGAGTGAACGTTGTAAATCCAGATGCCGTAATTTCAGATAGTAAAATCTGGGCAGGTGGCTGGGCTGAAGGAAGGGCAAAAGCCTACGGGATAACCGTTGAAGAATTGCCAGCCTTTTATGCCAAGAGGACTTTATTGAATGAGATCATCTATCCCGAAGATATTGCCAATGCATGCTTCTTATTTGTAGGAGGTCTGTTGAATAAATCTACCGGCAATGTGTTGAATGTTGACGGTGGACTTGCGGCCGCATTTGCAAGGTGATTCAGGAATGGGCATTTTCAGTATTCAAATGTCAATGGTCAATGGTCAATGATCAAGCAGGTACTGTGCGAGTAGCATTTAAAATGAGATTGTTTAAAGGCTATGAGGCAGAATACAAGAAACGCCATGATACTATCTGGCCCGAATTGCAGCAGCTGCTGAAAGATTCCGGTATAAGTGAATATTCCATATTCCTGGATGAAGTGACCAATGAATTGATCGGGACATTAAGAGTGGTGGATCCAACATCAATTGATAAGCTACCTCTCCACCCGGTGATGCAACGATGGTGGAAATACATGGGAGACATCATGGAGACCAATCCCGATAGTTCACCAAAGAGTCTTCCCTTAAAAGAAGTATTTTATTTACCATAAACGATTGCTCATGCAGATTGATAGAACCTTAGTGGAGCAGCACAATGAAGACCTGGCTCAAGATCACAAAAGAAAATTTAAATCCTTCCAGGAAGGTGCGGGGGATATTGATTCGGTTCTAAAAAAGCTCATTGCTTTCCAGGTTGCTATTCCCAGTTGGGCGCTGGGAACAGGAGGCACCAGGTTTGGGCGATTCAGCAGCGGGGGAGAGCCCAGAACAATTGAAGAAAAAATTGAAGACGTTGGCCTGCTGCATTTGCTAAACAAGAGTAGCGGTGCCATATCATTGCATATTCCCTGGGATATTCCCGAGGATGCATCTGCCATTCAATCTTTGGCTGCACAGCATGGATTGGCATTTGATGCAATGAACTCCAACACCTTCCAGGACCAGCCCAACCAGGAATACAGTTACAAGTTTGGATCCTTGCAGCATGTTGAAAAAGCAGTAAGGCGTCAGGCCATCGATCATAATATTGAGGTGATCAATTACGGACGCGAATTGGGGTCCACTTCACTCACTGTTTGGCTGGCAGATGGTTCCTGCTTTCCCGGCCAACTAAATTTCAGGCAGGCCTTTGAACGAACGTTAGAAAGCTTGCAGGAAATCTACGCAGCCCTTCCCAAGGAATGGAAGATGTTTGTAGAGTATAAAGCTTTCGAACCAAACTTCTATTCAATGACCGTTGGAGATTGGGGACAGTCACTCCTGTATTGCCAGAAACTGGGGCCAAAGGCAAAGGTATTGGTTGACCTTGGGCACCACTTGCCCAACGCGAATATCGAACAGATCGTTTCCCTTTTATTAATGGAAGGAAAATTAGGCGGCTTTCATTTCAACGATTCTAAGTATGGAGATGACGACCTCACAGTGGGAAGTATCAATCCATATCAATTGTTCCTGATTTTCCAGGAACTGGTGGATGGAATGGATTCGAAAGGAATGAATCATGCGCGCGACCTGGGATGGATGATAGACGCATCGCACAATTTGAAAGATCCATTGGAAGATTTGTTGCAGTCTGTTGAAGCGATCATGATCGCTTATGCGCAGTCACTATTGGTAGATGCGAAAAAATTAGCCGAAGCAAGAAATCAGAATGATGTAGTGATGGCCCAGGAACTGCTGCAGCAGGCATTTCGTACTGATGTGCGGGCGTTAATTGCAGAGGCAAGGTTCCAGTCTGGAGGAGCAATCAATCCAATCAAGCTTTTCCGGGATAAAAAAATCCGGAAACAATTGATCAGGGAAAGAGGAGAGAAGACAATGGCTAGTGGACTTTGAGAGGGATGCCGGATGCCGGATGCCAGATGTAGAGACCTCCATTTTGTTAGTTCTTGATTAATTCATTAGAGAATTTAAGAATTTAGATTTGTTGCGAATTACAGATCATAAGGACATAAGTATTGTTGAAAGAAATATTGTAACCTGTTTATTGAAGAGTCCCTGTCCCATGAACGCTGCATCTTGTATCTTGTATCTTGCATCCTATATCTTGTATCAAGTTTCAAATCCCAACATTTAAGTGCCTCTACCAGTCATCGCCATATTTGACATCGGCAAAACGAATAAGAAGTTATTCCTCTTCAATGAAGATTACGAGATTGTTTACGAAAAGCCAGTGCAGTTGTCAGAAACGCTCGACGAGGATGCTGATCCCTGTGAGGATGTCAACCAACTTTCTGGTTGGATAAAAAAATCGCTGAAAGAAATTCTGATCCAGGATAAATTTGAAATAAAAGCAATTAATTTTTCCGCCTATGGTGCCAGCCTGGTATACATAAATGCAGAGGGGGAGGTGATTGCTCCCTTGTACAACTATCTTAAGAAATACCCTTCCTCGCTTTCGGAAAAATTCTATTCCATCTACGGAGGAGAAGATAAGATTTGCATGGAAACGGCTTCACCCATGTTGGGTAGTTTAAATTCGGGCCTCCAGCTTTATCGATTGAAGCAGGAAAAATCATCTACTTTCAATTTAGTCAGGTTTGCACTTCATCTTCCCCAATTCATCAGTTTTCTAGTTACAGGCCAGGCATTCTCAGAAATCACCAGCATTGGATGTCACACTATGCTTTGGGATTTTTCGAAAAAGGATTACCATGAATGGGTGATCAGGGAAGAGCTTATGTACATTCTTCCACCCACTATTTCAAGTTCAACAGCTGTGAGTTGTACATGGGAGTCTTATGATTTTATTGCGGGAATTGGATTGCACGACAGTTCATCAGCACTCATACCTTACCTGGTGAGTTATCGGGAACCGTTTGTGCTGATCTCTACAGGAACCTGGTCAATCAGTCTTAATCCATTCAATCAATCACCCCTTACAATTGAAGAACTGAAGCAGGACTGTCTCTGTAATCTGAGCTTTGAAGGAAAGCCCGTTAAAACGGCTCGTCTTTTTGCAGGATATGAGCATGACCAACAAGTAAAGCGATTGAATGAGCATTTCCATCAATCATCCGGGTATTATAAACAAATTGATTTTAACCCGGTGATCGCTGCAAAACTGAGAAGAGGCTTGCCGGGAAGTCCGCCCATTGAAGAAAGAGATTTGACCGTATTTGAGGACTATGAAACAGCTTACCACCAGCTCATGCTTGAACTCATTGCCAGGCAACAACAGTCAACCCAACTCGTATTGAATGGAACCAGCGTGAAAAGAGTTTTTGTTGATGGTGGATTCAGTCAGAATACTGTTTACATGCATCTCCTGGCTAGCGCCTTTCCCGATTTAGAAATATATGCTGCCTCCATTCCACAGGCTTCTGCACTTGGTGCCGCCCTGGTAATTCACCAACATTGGAATAATCACAATCAATTTAAAGACCTTGTACAATTAAAACACTATCCGGCCAGAGTGGATATTATTAATGCTTAATTGCCAAACATGAAAAAACTAGTGTTCATCCTGTTTTTGCAATCCTGCTTGCTTGCATCTTTCGCCCAATTGAAGGTAACTAATCTGAAGTGTGAGAATCTAACCAATCCCATCAACCTTGATGTGGTACAACCTCGGTTTACCTGGCAACTGCAATCCGATTCAAGGAACCTGATGCAAACCGCCTACGAGATCCAGGTGAGTGATCAAGCTTCATTAAAAAACATTCTGTGGACAAGTGGTAAGGTTTCGAATGATCAGTCAGTACATATTCCCTATGGTGGAAAAAAGCTTGAGTCAGCAAAACAATATTATTGGCAGGTGAGGGTGTGGGACAATCACGGCAACAATTCAGGATGGAGTGCACCGGCTTGGTGGCGAATGGGATTGTTGAGTGCAGGCGATTGGAAAGCAAAATGGATTACACCCGGGTTCACGGAGGATAGCATTTATAGGCCATGCCCGCTTTTTCGAAAACAATTTAACTCTTCTAAAAAAGTCAAGACGGCTACTGCTTATATAACGGCACATGGTTTATATGAAGCTAATATCAATGGTAAAAGAATTGGAGAGGACTATCTCACACCTGGATGGACGAGTTACAACAAGCGACTGCAATACCAGGTATACGATGTAACCGGCCTTTTGCAAAATGGTAATAATTCTATAGGGGTTACACTTGGAAGCGGTTGGTATAGGGGAACAATTGGCTGGGTTAGCAATAGAAATTCTTATGGTAGAGATATTGCCCTGTTGTTTCAACTCGATATACAATTTGCAGACGGAAGTACAACGCAGATAATTTCGGATGAAACCTGGAAATCCTCAACAGGTGCCATCAGGTATTCCGAAATCTATAATGGAGAAACCATCGATGCAAGGTTGGATAAGTCGGGCTGGCTATCCACAGGATTCAATGATGGAAATTGGTCTGGCGTACAAGTGAAAGACTTTACGAAAGAAGTGTTGATTGCAACCTATAATGAGCCGATTAGAAAACACGAGATATTCAAGCCGGTAAAAATATTCAAAACGCCTAAGGGCGAACAGGTCATTGATTTTGGACAAAATCTTGTTGGATGGGTAATGCTAAAAGTAAAGGGGAATGCGGGAGATACTATTACCATTCAGCATGCAGAGGTATTGGACAAGAATGGCAATTTCTATATTGAAAACCTTCGGGCTGCAAAAGCGACAGATCATTTCGTCTTGAAGGGCGGGGCAGAAGAAACCTTTGAACCGCATTTTACTTTCCATGGATTCAGGTATATCAAGATCAGCGGGTATGCCGGTCCAGTGAACGCAGAAAGTTTCTCTGCTGTGGCGCTTTATTCTGATATGAAGCCCACGGGAAGTTTCACTTCTTCCAATGCTTTGATCAATCAACTCCAACATAATATTCAATGGGGGCAGAAAGGAAATTTCCTGGACGTGCCCACAGACTGTCCACAACGGGATGAACGGCTAGGTTGGACAGGTGACGCCCAGGTTTTCTCCCGCACGGCTGCGTACAATATGGAAGTGAATAATTTTTTCGCCAAATGGCTGAAGGATCTTGCTGCTGACCAGTCAACAACTGGGATCATTCCTTTTGTTATACCGAATGTGCTTGGCCAACCAGTTGGATCAACTGGCTGGGCGGATGCAGGCACCATCATCCCCTGGAATATGTACCTGGCCTATGGGGATAAAAGGATACTGGAAGATCAATACAATAGCATGAAGGCCTGGGTAGGCTATATGGAAAAAAGTAGCAAGAACAATTTATGGAATACGGGATTTCATTTTGGAGATTGGCTTTTTTACAGTCTTGATAACGACAATATCGGGAGATCTGCAATTACTGATAAGTATCTTATTGCCCAGTGCTTCTTTGCAAACTCAACGCAAATTATGATCAATTCGGCAAAGGTTTTAGGTAATACACAGGATGTGGGGTATTACACTGACTTGTTGAAGAAAATCAAGGAAGCGTTTGTGCAGGAGTACGTGAGTTCAACAGGCAGACTAATTTCAGGCACGCAAACCGCATATGTGCTTGCCTTGAATTTTGACATGCTGCCCGAAGCTTTGCGGCAACAAGCAGTTGACAGGCTAGTGCTGAATATCAAAGATTATGGTGACCACCTCACCACCGGCTTCCTGGGCACACCTTATCTATGCCATGTATTGAGCAGGTTTGGGAAAACCGATGTGGCGTATAAATTATTAATGCAGGAATCTTATCCTTCATGGCTATACCCGGTAAAGATGGGGGCCACCACCATTTGGGAAAGATGGAATGGTATTAGGCCCGACAGTAGTTTTG
>Ga0184625_10000645_pt1 | contig 13512 bp, 10 predicted proteins | sample PLM3_30_b1_FD_133151 | JGI IMG/M metagenome (GOLD analysis project Ga0184625, IMG submission 133151) | Groundwater sediment microbial communities from an aquifer in East River, Colorado, USA - PLM3_30_b1 | ecosystem: Environmental > Terrestrial > Soil > Riparian zone | place: USA: East River... | reverse complement strand
ATGCCCAGCGGGTTGATATCCGGCAGCGGCGTGAGCACCTCCAGGTTGTCCACCGGCTTGAGCGTGGCGAAGTTGTCGGCCGGCAGCGTGGGCAGCGGCGCGAGCTCGGCGGTGGGGCTGGTCAGCGGCGTCAGGCTGTCCAGCGGATCGATCGGCATCGCGGCCAGCTCGGGCAGCGGCGTCAGGCCGCTGAAAGGATCCGGCGGCAGCGGCGTCAGGCCCGCGAATGGTAGGGGCGCTGGCAAGGTGGCGAAATCCAAACCGGGATTGGGCGGCACCACCGGCTGGGGACTAATCGGCTTTGGGCTGGCCGGCTTTGGGCTGGCTGGGCGAGCCGCCTGCGGTTTGGCTGGCTCGGGCCGCGTCGGTTGGGGAGCAGATCGGCTGGGAGCGCGGGCACTCGTGGGCTGGACCGCCTCCATCGGCGGCAGCTCCTCGGCCAACCCCAGGTCGGTCCCGCGTCCGCCGTCGCCCGACGCCCGACCGCCATCCTTCGGGATCTTCACGACGCGCTGACAGTGCGGGCACTTGCCGCGCTTGCCGGCCGACGCTGCGGGAGTGCGGACCAGCTCGTTGCACCAAACGCAGGCAAACTCGATCGGCTGCGGTGGAGGCGGCGTGGGTGGCGCTGCTTGTTTGGGCGCTGCTGGCTTGGCCGGCTTCACCGTGGCCGGCACGCTGCCAACGGTGAGGACCGCCGGAATCTGCACGATCGCGCCGCACTGTGGGCACTTCCCCTTCTTGCCCGCCGCCGCGTCCGGGGTGCGCACCAACTGGTGGCAGGCAGGGCAAGAGAATTCGATGGGCATGGGGGCGGCAGACTGCGGGCGGGGACAGCGGCAGCGGCGGCCTCAGGCGGGGAGAAGGAGTAAGTGTAAGATGAAGATTAGGAATAGGATTAGGATCAAGAGAAAGAGTTAGGACCAGACCGGAGGGGCGCCCTTCCTAATCTTGCTCTTAATCCTGCTCCTAATCCTCTTCCTAATCTTAATCCTCATCCTGATCTTGCTCCCTGACCGGCTCCCTCCCCCGCGCTTGCTGCCGCTCCATCTTAATTGAATTACACTGTCCGGCTATCTCTGCCCGCCTCTCTTCGGAGATCCGCCCTATGTCCATTCGTTTTGCAGCCGCGCTCCTGGCCGCGGTCTGCCTGGCATTGCCCGCCGCGGCTGCCGAAACCCGCCCCAACATCCTGTTCATCATCTTCGACGACTGGAACGGCAGCACCCACGCCGGGGCCTACGGCTGCACGTGGATCAAGACGCCCAACTTCGACCGCATCGCCAAGGAGGGCGTGCTCTTCCGGAACGCCTTCACGTCGAACCCCAAGTGCAGCCCCTGCCGGGCCAGCATACTCACCGGCCGCAACACCTGGCAGCTCAAAGAGGCGGTTTCGCACAACGGCCTGTTTCCCGCGGGCTTCGAGGTCTATCCCGACCTGTTGGAGAAGGCCGGCTACTTCGTCGGCCTGACCGGCAAGGGCTGGGGACCGGGCGATTTTCAGACGGCGGCCAAGCGAACCCGCAACCCGGCCGGGCCGGGCTTCAACGCGCTGAATCAGGAAGTGCCGGCGTCGGGCATTGGCCGCAACGACTATCCGGGCAATTTTGGCGAATTCCTCAAGGCCCGTCCGAAGGAGAAGCCGTTTTGCTTTTGGATGGGCTTTACGGAGCCGCACCGGGCCTATGAATACGACTCCGGCGCACGGCTGGGCAAGAAGCTGGAGGACGTGAAGGTGCCCGCGTTTCTGCCCGACACCGAGATCGTCCGGCGGGATTTGCTCGACTATGCCGTCGAGGTCGAATGGGGCGATCAACAGATCGGCCGGGCGCTAAAGATCCTGGAGGACGCCGGCGAGCTCAGCCGCACGCTGGTCATCGTCACGTCCGACCACGGCATGCCCTTCCCGTATGTGAAGGGCCAGATTCACGAAGACGGCTTTCACCTGCCGCTGGCGATGCGGTGGGGTGACGGCATCAAGCCGGGTCGCGTCGTCGAAGATTTCATCAACGTTCGCGACCTCGCGCCGACCTACCTGGAGCTGGCCGGCTTGCCTGTGCATCCGCAGATGACCGGTAAGAGCCTCGCCGCAATGCTTCATTCGGACAAATCGGGCTGGCTCGAGAACCGCGACGTGATGCTCGTCGGCAAGGAGCGGCACGACATCGGCCGGCCCAATGACCTGGGCTATCCTGTGCGGGCCATCCGCACCAAGGATTTCCTCTACGTCCACAATTTCCATCCCGAGCGCTGGCCCGCCGGCAATCCCGAGACGAACTATCCCAACTGCGACGACGGCCCGTCGAAGGAAGTCATCAAGACGCTCGGCGGCCACTTCCTGGAGATTTCGTTCGGCAAGCGCCTGCCCGATGAGCTGTATCGGCTGTCGGACGATCCCGAGTGCGTCCGCAACCTGGCGAACGACCTGGCGTTCAAGGACACGCTCGACGAGCTGCGTTACAGGATGATGGCCATGCTGAAGAACGAAGGCGACCCGCGGGCCTCAGGTCACACGGAAATCTTCGACACCTACAAGTACCAGGCCGCCCGCGGCAAGGGTTATGAAACCTGGCTCGCCGAGCAAGAGGCCGGCCCGCTCGCCGAGCTGAAGAAAAAGCTCGAGGAAAAGGCCAAGACCGCCCCCGCCAAGGGCAAAGGCAAGAAGGCCAAGGCGGCGAAGTAGCGCCGTTCATTTAGCTCGCATCGAGCTTACCCTGAGGCCCGAAGGGCCGTTAGGAAATAGCCCCGACCGTCAGGTCGAGGATTCGGGAACGTCCGCAAATCTGAGGCCCATAGGGCCGGCACATCAAACCCACAGGTAGCGCTCGTCATACGGAATCTCGTGCTTCTGGAGCAGCGCCACAAACTCCGCCTGAAAGCTCTGCTTGCGATGGTGCTCTTCTTGCCCGTGAATGTAGGCAACCACGCGGCTCTCTGCCGACTTGCTAACCGAAAAGGCACCATAGCCTGCCTGCCACTCAAAGCCCCTGCGCTGCGGCGCATTCTCATGAATCCAGCGGCTGGAATTGGCCTTCATTGCGCTGGCTGCGTCGGCTAGCGACATGGTTGAAGGCAGCGACGCCAGTACGTGTACGTGGTCCTCGACGCCGCCAGCAGCGAGCAACTTGGCCCGCTTATTCGCGAGAACTCCGCCAATGTATCCGTGCATCCGGTCGCGCCACGATTTGTGGATCAGCGGCTCGCGTTTGGCGGTGCTCCAGACAAAATGAACAAGATTCGAGATGAAGGTAGACATGGTGCGTCTCTCGCGGTGTCACTGTACCGGTCCTTCGGACCTCAGATTTCGCAGAGGAACATCGTACTATTTCCTAACGGCCCTTCGGGCCTCAGGGGTAAACTCGATGCACTCCTAAGGCTGCTTGTCCTTGAGGAAGTCGGGCAGCTCTGCCAGGACGCCTTGATGGTGCAGCGAGCGGAGCGACAGTTGCCGGCCGTGGTTGACGACGGCTTGCAGGTCGCTCGGCGTCAGCGGCGCGGGCTGCGTGCCACGGACTGCGGCCGTCCTGGCCACGCAGGCGGCATGGTGCTCGATGACTTCCGCCGCATCGTCGGTTTTCAGCAGGCAGAATTCCAGCCCGTGCTCGGCCGGCGGCAACTGATTCAACTCCGTGTTGGCCGACTCGATGTAGAAACCGTCGAGCAGCACCGTCATGCAGCCGACGGTTTGGCTGCCGAGATAGCAAGCCAATTCGCCGATCGACGTGCGATCGCGGCTGAGAAAAAAGCGGGTACACGACGGCTCGGCATCGCGGCGGATGACAAAATCACCCAGCAGCGTAAACCCATGGGACACATAGGCGGCCGAGTGCGCTTCAAAATGGTGCCGCTGCTTGAGCGGGAGGTCTTGCGCGGCGATCGGCTCAAACAGCCACGGGTCCTTTCGCAACGATGGAAACAGTTTTTCGACCAGCGGGCGCGTCCAACGCCGCAGCGGCGTCGTGAAACGTGTCTTGACCGTCTCCGGTGCAAAGTAGCAGGTGGCGTAGAGGGCCACGATCAGCACCACATAGATGATCTCAGCGATGTTCATCGGGCGCCTAGTGCATCGTCAAGGCTTGGAATCGGGGTAGCCACTGTCGCCAGACCGTGGGGGAGTGACGGCGTTTGCAATTCACCCACGCTCTGGCGAGCGTGGCTACACTACACGGGCCAGTGCAATGGGCATTCAAACCTAGGCCACAGGCCCGCTAGCGGGTGGTTTGGCATGGAGAGGCCCACAGGCCGCCGCTATACTCGCTTGACTCCCGCCGAAAATACGTGACAATAGTAGTCAACTTGGTAATGATTAACCGCCGAGGTCGCGCTGCCGATGTCTGACCCTGCAAAGTCCAGTGCCGTCGAGGGGATTAAGGATCAGAGCCAGTTTTTGCGCGGTGAGATGGCGCCGGAGCTGCGCGACGGGAACGACCACTTCGGCAAGTCGAGCGAGGTGCTGCTGAAATTTCACGGCACCTATCAGCAGGACGATCGCGACGAGCGGGGAGCGGGCGGCGTTGATGCCGAGGGCAAGAAGAAGAAGTCGTACATCTTCATGGTCCGCTCGAAAATTCCGGGCGGCAAGCTCACCAGCGACCAGCTCTTGGCGCAGCTCGACCTGTGCGACGAAGTGGCCAACACGACGCTGCGGATCACCTCGCGGCAAGGCCTGCAGCTGCACGGCGTGATCAAGAGCAACCTCAAGCGGGCGATCGCCCGGATCAACGAGATTCAGCTCAGCACGCTTGGCGCGTGCGGCGACGTGAACCGCAACGTGATGTGCTGCCCCGCGCCGTATCAGAAGAACATTTACCGCCAGACGCAGGCCCTGGCCGATCAGCTCGCAGCCCACTTTGCCCCGCGGACCAAGGCCTATCACGAGCTGTGGCTGACCGACACGGCGACCGGAGAGAAGCAGCTCGCCAGCGGCGCGCCCGAGGACGGCGGCTTTGACGTGGAGCCGATCTACGGCAAGTTCTACATGCCGCGGAAATTCAAGATGGCCATCGGCTACACGTTCGACAACTGCGTCGATCTGTACGCCAACGACCTGGGCCTGTTGGCGGTGTCGAAGGGCGACGAGATCGTGGGCTACAACCTGCTGGCCGGCGGCGGAATGGGCGTCACGCCCTCGGCGAAGAAGACGTTTCCCGCCGTCGCCAAACGGCTGTGCTACGTTTCGCCCAATGAAGTGCTGCGGGCGGTCGAGGCGGTGTTCAAAGTCCAGCGCGACTACGGCAATCGCGAGGACCGCAAGCTGGCCCGCCTCAAGTACGTCATCGCCAACTGGGGCATCGAAAAGTTCAAAGCCAAGGTCGAGGAATACTATGGCGGGCCGCTGGCCGACTTCAACAAGGACGAAGACGTCTTCGGCTTCAACGACCACATGGGCTGGGACGAGCAGGGCGACGGCCGCTGGTTCTATGGCCTGAATGTCGAAAACGGCCGCATCAAGGACACATCCGAGATGCGGCTCAAGTCGGCGATCCGCGAAGTCTGCACCGTGCTGCGGCCGTCCATCCGGCTAACCTCACACCAGAGCCTGATCTTCGGTGACGTGCAGCCGCACGATAAAGGCCGGCTGGAGAGCATCTTGCGGGCCCACGGCGTGAAGCTGACCGAAGAGGTTTCGACGGTCCGCCGCTGGAGCATGGCCTGCGTGGCCTGGCCAACCTGCGGCCTGTCGATCACCGAGGCCGAGCGGGCCTTGCCCAGCCTGATCGACCAGATCGAAGCCGAGTTGGCCCGTCTGGGGCTGGCGCAAGAGAAATTCACCGTCCGCATGACCGGCTGCCCCAACGGCTGTGCCCGGCCCTACAACTGCGACGTGGGGCTGGTCGGCAAGGCCCGCGGCAAATACACGGTCTTTCTCGGCGGCCGATTGCTCGGAGACCGGCTGAACTTCGTCTATAAGGACCTCGTGCCCGAAGAAGAAGTCGCCGGCACGCTCGCTCCGGTCTTCGCCTACTTCAAACAGGCCCGCGCAAATGGCGAGACGCTGGGCGACTTCTGCCTCCGCAAGGGCGCCGAAGACCTGGCCGCGTGGTCCGATGCCAACGCCGCGGCGCTGGCGCGGTAGAACCCGCCTTTGCGGCAAATGAGTTCGCTCACCCAATCTGCACGAGCTGGTTCAGGCTGCCACTGCGGAAGCCTTCCAGGTCGAGCGTGACGAACTTGAAGCCCAAGCGGCGCAGCTCGGCGGTCAGCTCCCGGCGAAGGTCGGCCGCGCACAGTTGCGGCAGATCGGCCAGCGGAATCTCAATCCGGGCGAGGTCGCCCGCGTGATAGCGAACCCGCAAGTTCGCCAGTCCGCGGCTGCGCAGGAATTGCTCCGCTGCGTCAATCATTGCCAGACGCTCTGGCGTGACCGCTTCGCCGTAGGCAATGCGGCTGCTCAGGCAGGGCGTCGCGGGCTTGTCCCAGACGGGCAGATTCCAAGAGCGGGCCAATTCGCGGACATCGGCCTTGGTCAGCCCGCAATCGGCCAGAGGGCTGTGGATGCGGTGCTCCGACGCCGCTTGCATACCGGGCCGATAATCGCCCAGGTCGTCGGCATTTGCGCCGTTGACGATCGCCCGCACGCCCAGTTCGGGCAGCAGCCGCTCGAGCTGCGTGTACAGCTCGGTCTTGCAGTGGTAGCAGCGATCGGGGGCGTTGCGGGTGTAGGCGGCGCTATTCAGCTCGTCCGTGCGCACGACGACGTGGCGGATGCCGATCTGCCGCGCCACTTGCTCGGCCAACTCCAACTCGCCCGCGGCCAGGCTCGCGCTCGCGCCGGTCACGGCCACGGCCTGCTTGCCCAAGGCCAGAAACGCCGCCTGGGCCACGACCGCGCTATCGACGCCGCCCGAATACGCCACGGCGCAGCTTTCGAGCCGCGCCAGCGCGGCCAACAGCGCGTCGCGTTTCGCATCGAGCGGGGCCATGTTTCCATCATAGACCCCGCGCCGCGCTGTAGGGAACGCCCTCTGCGGCGTTCCCGGAATGCCACGGAGGGCATTCCCTACAAACAGACGATTGCTCCACCGTAATGCCGTGGCCTCGCGATGAAGAGAGCCCGCATTGACAAGGTGGACGCCACAGCCCTGGAGTGCGTTAACCGACGTTCGTCGGGTGGACACGCCCGTCAGGCAGATTCGGCGCCCCTGCGGCTGCTTATCGGCTCCGCCGCATGTGGCGAGTCAGCACGAGCATGGCAGAGCCGTCGTCTGGGCAGGGAAAATAGCGGCGGCGCGGTCGGCGGGCAATATCAACCCGATGCGTCAGCGAGGGACTTCACCAGTCGACGTCGATCCGCTGAGTCCCCCGCATCCGCGATTTGACGAGTCCCGTTTCGTGTCCTACGTTTCCCTGGGCCGCCAGGCTGCCCGGCTGCGCGCTGGCCTTTGGCTGCCCGTCCAACCGCTACAGGTGTTCTCGATGTCACCCACGCTGGCTACTTCGGTGGAACCTTTTGTCGATCGTCGGAACTATGCCGGGCAAGCGGGCGCTCCGCGGGGCGAGCGGCGGCAGTTCACCAACAGCCACGAGGACCTCTCGCCCGACGCCCGCGAGCTGGCCCAGGCGATCGACTCCTACAAGTTGGTCCACCGCCGCCGCTTCATCACCTACGAAGAGATGCTGGCGGTGATGAAGTCGCTGGGCTACACGCGGCAATAGTAGCCGTCTCGCTCCGCGAGTCGAGCCCACCTACCGCTCGTAGGGCGACGGCTCGGCAAATTTCTCGGCCAGGAACTGCTCCAGGCCCGGCCCCCAAGCCTGATCGTCGAAATTCAGGAACGCTTTGCCGCGGCATTTGTCGCGGACTTCCGCCAGGCTGGGCGGCGTCTTGTAAAAGCCGGCGAAGCGGCCCTCTTGGTGTAGCCAGACGAAGTCGCTGAGCCCTTCGTGTTTGACCGCGTGGTTGAAGACGGCCAGGTGCAAAAGCAGGCCGTAGTAGCGGTCCTCGGTCACGAAATCCTGCAAGTCGCAGTAGGCATCCCAGACGCGCTTCTTCGTGTACGGCTGCGGCACGTGGCACTCGAAGTTGAGCGAGCTATACCCCAACCGCCGCAGCGTGTCGTAGCTCCGCCACAATGCGTCCTTATACAGTCCGCGACCCCGCGACTTCACCTGCGCCAGGTCCTCCAGTACCCGCGGCCGCGCGAGGTCCTCGGCGGTCACCGGCTCCAGCAGGATGTAGTCGTCGGCGAACCAGAAGAAATCGCTGGCCAGGTCGGGAATCAGCGACGCCAGAAACGTCAGCAAGAACGTGTTGACCACGGGCAGCTTGAAGCGAAACAGCCGCGCCACATACTCGTGCGGCACGTGTTCGACGAGCCGCTTGTCATCCGCCAGCCACTCCGGTCGATCTCCAAAGACCCAAACCTTCCGCGGCGCCATACGCGACGCGGCGAGGCTCCGCAGCGAATACCGCAGCTCCACATCGCCGCTGCCGGCATAGCGGTAGATATAAAGGACATCGTGCTCTACGCTGCGCATCACGACCGGTTAATTTTTAGCCCTGGCCGCGCTTGCTGCAACTGTTTGAAGCCTTCCTCGCTAATCTTTGTCCGCCACAGGCCAAGGTTCAAGGTACCCTGCAACGAGATCAGGGCGGGAATGCAGGCGTCCGTGTAACCTGGGCCCATCAGATTGAGGCTGTTGATCCGAAGTTTATACTCGATGATCTTGTCCACGGCGGTGTCACCGGTGGTGGGAGGCAGCGTCAGGATGGCAAATGACTGCATGTCCTTTAGCGCCACCAGGCCATCGTCGGTGATCTGCGTGTGGCGCAGGTCGAGTTGACTCAACTTTCTCATGTGAGCGATATGCTGTAGCCCCTCATCCGTCGTTCCCTTGGGCAGCGAAAGAAAGTTCAAGTTCTTTAACTGCCGCAAGTGGGGCAGACCGCCCTGAGTGATCTTGGTGTTATGCAGATTCAAGTGATTGAGGTTGGGAAACTTCGCTAGAACCGCCATGATCGAGTCGCCCATCCAATCAAATGTTTGGATGTTTTCCACGTTTGGCAGCTCTGTTAAGCGCTCGTAGCCAGCGACCGTCACATTCGGCCCCAATCCAATCTGTCGCAGGCGAGGAAACTTCAGTAGAGTATCGATCGACTTATCAGTGATGCCCGCGCCGCCTGCTACCAGCCACTCCAGGCGGTCCAAACCGCCTAGCTGGGGCATGCCAATATCCGTAATTCCATCTGGCAGAAACAACGTCCGGAGATTCTTCCAGGTCGCGATCCGTTTAGCGCTCGCATCTGATATCAATGTCGCGTTTGCATATAGTTCCTCTAAGTCGATAATGCCCGAAAGTGACTCGAATCCTTTGTCAGTAATATCGTGCTGATGTAAGTTAAGATACTTAAGCGAGTGGAACTCGCCAATTAGCATCATGTCAGCGTCAGTAAGCGTCTTAGCGCCTCCGGTCGCGCTCACACTGATCACCGTGCCCTTGTCGTCAGTCTTCGTTCTACAACCTTTGGCGGACAGCACTGAGCGTGCCGTACCAGATTGTTCGGCAACGAGAGTGCTTTGCAACTGCAAGGGCGAAAGGCAGTAGACAAGCACAATCGCGAGCCCGGCTGTGGCCCGAAAGGGATTGGAACTTCCTCGAATATTCATTGATGGATGCCCCATGACGCCGGTACTATGGTCGGATCCTGCAAGTCCGGAGGAACTCGTCAATGTGCACAGCCTCAGTTCCCTGGTTCATACTCATGTCAACCTCAAAGAACTCGTCTGACTCCGTCACGTTGTCGTGATAAACGCGTACTGCGAAGATATTCGAGGTTTGACCTGGCACAAAGGTCAAAACCTCCTGCTTGTGTAGATAGTCGCCGTCAGTTCCTTCCGTTGTCCAGCCCTCCCCAACGAACGTTTTCGTCTGTAGGAATACTCTGACTTCTATTTCAACTGGAGAGCTGAGTTGGACCGTGAAAATAGCATAATCGAATCCCGACGAGGGCTCCGTTATGACAACATCGGAGACGATCGATACAGTGGCAGTGTCGTCCTCATCGATCTGGATATCACGCGTCGAGTCGCCGCCAAGATCCACCATGCGATCTTGCGCGGAGACAATCTCGTTAACAGCTAAGTGAAACCATTCGTCGCCTTCAACTTTCGTGTCCGGCAACAAGGTCAGAATTGCAATTGCGCTCGTTTCACCAGCGTCAATAACGACGTTTCCGAGTGCGCCCTGAATTGCAGTATAATCGAGGCCCGGCGTCGCCGCAGGGGGATCGGGAGGATCCGATGTTTGAAGGTGGGCTACAACTTGTGCATCGACGGGACACGAAAGTGTAACCGTTATGACCATTGAAGGAACAGACTCATGAACCTTGGCATGATCAACATCGCCAGTGTCCCAGGCGGTCGTGATATTAATATGCGCTGTGTCCATATTTTCGATGCGCCCATCCCCGACGGAGTCTGTCTCCGAGATGGTCACTGCCATTCCCGATGCTTGGACCGACTCCAAGTGAACGTAATAGTCCTCATAGAGGCGCTCGGCGAGGTTGTCGGTGACGATGTCGATTCGAAGCAATTGGGAGCTAAAATAATATAGCGGTTGGGTTGGCAGTGATACCGATCCTCCATTGGAGTCGGTGTAGTCGGCAGAAGTGGTGGTGATGTCATTGACGGCATACGGGACGACGATCGAATTCACGCCATAGTACTCCACTGGCGCGGAAGTTGACACGTAGAAGTAGTGGTAGCGAGCGTATTGTGAAATGCTGCTTTCCGATGCGGTGTCGGGATCGTTGATCTGAACTACTGCGGAATCGTCGTTGCGGATGTTGCCGAGCGCGCTCTCCACAGCCTTCGTCACCGAGTAGCCCGGTGCGACGTTCGTCACCTCCCCGAGGCTGACCTGAAACGTTTCGTCGATTTCCACGACGGCGTCGCCCCAGATCGTCACGGTAATGTCGCGAGTCTCGCCGTCGGTGCCAGTGAAGTGCTGGGACTGCGGCTGGTCCGCCTTCGGATTGAAAATGTCGAGGTGCGGGTCTGACCCCCTGACACTCGAGGCAAGAATATCGATCGTGGACCAGGCGACGTCGAATCCATCGGGCACTTCGCCCGTCAAGGTGATTCGGAACGTGAATGACGTGGTTCCTTCGGCGCCTTCGTCCTTGTTCGCGTCCAGCGCTGCAATGGAGAGTGAAGCCGACCCGCTGCCGCTGCCCGAAGTCTCCTCGCCTTCCCCCTCCTCCAGAAATTCGAGCAAGCCACCGCCCGCGCTGCCATCACCCGCGTCCCAGTCGAGGGCTTCGGCAATCTGATCGAAATCGGCGCTCGTCACCCAGCCGTCCCCATTCACGTCGTAACTGGATGTACTCTCGAACGCGCCCTTAAAGTATAGCGCGTTGGCGATCAGGAGCGCATCTCTGGGTCCGACCAGCCCACTGGAGTCCACGTCGGCATTGAGGGTGAACCGAGATTCGAGTTGCTCCAGGAACAAGCGGCGGCGAGAAAGCATGGGATCGCTCCATTTAGACCGGGCCTTGGGGGAGAAGAGAATAACCCCTCGTTTGGACCGGCAGTGAGTATATCCCCCCGGCACTCGCCGTCAAGCAGCGCTCATGGGGTTTTCATACTTCCTAATTTTCAGCGCCGGGATGGTGAATAGGTGGGATTCAAAGCGGTTTGAGCCTAGAATCGCGGGCAGCTATTTCCCATTGGCGCGTTGGCTCCTGGATTCAGAATTGGCGGTCTCATGAAATTCTCTCAGTTCGTGGGCCTAGCGATTTCGTTCGCCCTCGCGTCGCGGCTGATCGCGCAGGCGCCGCCGCCGTCGCCCGCGGCCCCGCCGAATGAAGACGCGGACAACCGGATTTACGTCTGCAAGCCGGATGGCTCGGAGATGAAGCCGCTGCTCGACATCGCCGACTACAAGGCGCAGGGCTCGCCGACCTGGTCGCAGGATGGCAAATTGATTGCGTTCGACGCCTCGCGACCGCGGCTGGGTGAAACCAGCAACGATACCAAGATCATCGTGGTCAATGCCGACGGCAAGGGCGCGAAAGTGCTCGGCGACGGGGCCATGCCCAGCTTCTCGCCAGGGCACAACCGCATCGCTTACTGCCGCTATGCGCCCAACTACGGCGTCTGGGTGATGAGCATCGAGGGGCCGGAGAAGGAGCTGGTGCTGCTCGATGAAACGGGCTGGTGCGCCGAATGGTCGCCTGACGGCAAGCAGATCGCCTACACCGCCAGCACCGGCGAAGCGGCGAACCTGATGGTGTTCGACCTGGTCGAGGGCATTAAGTTCCCGCTGTTTGAAGAAGGCAAGTCGCCCTACAACACCATCTATTGGAACTTCTGCTGGTCGCCCGACGGCAAGTCGATCGTCTTCAAGGGCGTGCGGACGAGCAATAGCAAGCCGGAGATCGCCATCGTCGATGCTCGCGGCGCGAAGCACGGCCACGTCGTCCGCCTGGAAGCCGACACGCCGCCCATTTTCCATTGGACGCACGATTCCAAGAGCATTCTGTTTTCCCAGCGAACCGCCGACCGCGGCAATCGGCCTCAGCTCCATCTGCTGGACGCCGGCAGCAAAGATCCGCCGCAAATTCTGGCGGGCCAGGATTCGACGCGGGCCAACATGCCCGGCGCTTTCTCGCCTGACGGCAAGCAACTGCTCATCGTCAGCCGCAAGCCGCCGCCGGGGGCGGGCAAGGCGAAAGCCAAGGCCAAACAGGGCTAATTGGGGCCGAACCTAGCAAATTCAGACAGACTGGCTTAATATCGCCCTGGCGTCGTCGAACACTGTTGGTCGATGGCGCACTCAAGTGTTGGCAATAGCAGCGGCAGCGAAGAGGATCTTGGCGATGGCAAATTCGGCGGCGGTAGTTACCAAGCTCAGCGACAACGACGTCTCGGCGATCGATCGGCTGCGGGATGTGTATGGGCAACTGCGGAAGGAATTGGGCAAGGTCATCATCGGGCAGCAGGCGGTCATCGAGCGCTTAAGCCTGTGCATCTTTGCCCGCGGGCACGCGCTGCTCATGGGCGTGCCCGGCCTGGCCAAGACGCTGCTGGTCAACAAGCTCTCGGAGACGATGTCGCTGCGGTTCAGCCGCATTCAGTTCACGCCCGACCTGATGCCGATGGACATCACGGGCACCGACATCTTGCAGGACGCGGTGGGCGGCAAGCGGGAGTTTGAATTCGTCAAGGGGCCGGTGTTTGCCAACATCGTGCTGGCCGACGAGATCAACCGCGCCCCGCCCAAGACGCAGGCGGCGATGCTCGAAGCGATGCAGGAGCAGAAGGTGACGGTTGTCGGCAAGACGTTTCATTTGGAGCCGCCGTTTTTCGTGCTGGCGACGCAAAACCCGATCGAGCAGGAAGGCACGTATCCGCTGCCCGAAGCTCAGCTCGACCGCTTCATGTTCTTGATCGAGATGGACTATCCGGCCGAGGACGAGGAGATTCAGATCGCCCGCACGACGACGGGCGACGACCTGCCGACGCTAAACCACATCCTCCACGCCGAGCAGATCATCGACCATCAGCACCT
>Ga0184625_10000644_pt1 | contig 13517 bp, 5 predicted proteins | sample PLM3_30_b1_FD_133151 | JGI IMG/M metagenome (GOLD analysis project Ga0184625, IMG submission 133151) | Groundwater sediment microbial communities from an aquifer in East River, Colorado, USA - PLM3_30_b1 | ecosystem: Environmental > Terrestrial > Soil > Riparian zone | place: USA: East River... | reverse complement strand
GTAGCTGTTGCAAGAGCAGTTGTAAATAAGCCCAAACTTATACTTGCGGATGAGCCTACTGGTAATCTTGATTCACATAATGGTAGTGAAGTAATGCAAATGCTCACTGATCTGAATGAGCAAGGAACCACCATTATTATGGTAACACACTCTGAGCATGATGCCCGTTACAGTCATCGTATCATACGCATGCTGGATGGACAAACTGTGACTGAGAATATATTGGTATAAAAAGAGCCATTAGCTGTTAGCGGGTAGCTTTTAGCTAACAGCTAACGGCTAATTGCTAAAAGCTTAACAAGTATAGCCATGTTTAAAAATTATTTCAAGATCGCATTCAGGAGTCTTTGGAAGAATAAAGGCTATAGCACAATAAATATATTAGGACTGGCTGTTGGATTGGCCACTTGCCTTGTTATTATATTGTATGTAGTAGATGAACTAAGCTACGACCGGTTCTACAAAAATGCCGGTAATATTTATCGTATCAATTCTGATATCAGGTTTGGCGGTTCCGATCTCCATATCACACAGACATCTGATATGATGGGGCAATTGCTCAAGAAAGATTATCCCCAGGTTGAAGAGTATGCCCGCATCTATAATAACAGCGGCGGCAAATTAATAAAGAAAGACGCAGATTTTATTAATGAGCAAAGAGTGGCTCATGTCGATTCCACTTTTTTCAGAATATTTAATTTGCCCGTAATTGATGGCGACACAAGAACTGCTCTTGATGAACCAAATACTGTTGTCGTAACAGAGTCCGCAGCAAAAAAGTATTTTAATGATATACATGTTGTTGGAAAAATTATTGAAGAAAAAGATGGACAATCAACAAGACCTTATAAGGTCACTGCCGTAATAAAAGATCTCCCTCATAATTCACATTTGAATCTTGAATTCTTTTTTTCCATGAAGAATGTGAATTATCAATGGGGACAGGCTACCAGCCATAATTTCCATACTTACCTTGCGTTGCGACCTGGCACAGCGTATACGACATTTCAAAAGAACTTTACTGCCTATATTGATAAATATGTATTGCCTGAGGCGAGGGCCTTTATGAACATTAACAGTATGGATGAGTTCAGAAAGGCCGGAAATCACCTTGACTATAGCCTGATCCCATTAACGAAAATTCATTTGCATAGTGATTACAATTTTGAAATAACTCCCCCGGGAAATATACAGTACGTTTATATTTTTGGAGCGGTCGCTTTATTTATTTTATTAATAGCCTGTATCAATTTCATTAACCTGAGTACGGCAAGAAGTGCCAACCGTGCAAAAGAAGTAGGTATACGCAAAACATTAGGCACAGAAAGAAGAACACTCATCATTCAATTCCTTGTTGAATCAACTCTGACAGTTGTTATTTCCTTATTGATCGCTATCGGGATCACCTGGCTGATGTTGCCATTTTTTAATAATGTAGCAGGAAAATCGATCCAGGTCAATGAAATGCTTGATCCCAAAATTCTTTCAGTAATTGTATTGCTTCCTTTTGTTGTGGGACTATTGGCGGGAAGTTACCCGGCTGCATTTCTTTCAAAATTTAATCCTATCACTGTATTAAAAGGAAACTCAAATACAAAGTATAAGAAAAGTACTTTAAGAAATGTGCTGGTTATTTTTCAGTTTACAACTTCCATCATACTTATTGTAGGTACTATCATCGTTTATAAACAGCTTAATTATATCCAGACAAAAAAACTCGGATTTAGTAAAGACCAGGTGCTGGTAATAAATGGAACAGGCTCATTAGGCAATAATGCAAAAGCATTTAAGGAAGATGTATTGGCCATGTCAGGAGTAAAAAGCGGAACACTTAGTTTCTTTTTACCAGTTACATCTTCAGCAAGAAATGATAATACGTATTCAAAAGAAGCAGTGATGGATTCCAAAAATGGGATTGGTATGCAGACCTGGACAGTAGATTATGATTATATCAAAACGATGGGGATGGAGATCATTAAAGGAAGGAATTTTTCAAAAGAGTTTGCAGATTCAAATGCGACGATCATCAACGAAACCACCGCAAAATTTTTGGCGTATGATGATCCGATCGGTAAAAAGATATATACGTTTACAGATAACAATGGATCAAAAATCTCATATGATATTATCGGTGTAGTAAAGAATTTTCATTTTGAATCGCTTCGACAGAATGTGGGACCATTGTGTATGCGACTCGGCACCGACAGGGGATTGGCATCTTTTAAAATTGATGCGGCTAAATCAAAAGACCTGATAACTCAAATTGAAAGGAAGTGGAAATCGATGGCAGCTGGCTTACCATTCAGCTATCGTTTTCTTGATGAGTCATTTAGTGAAATGTATCGTAACGAACAACGAGTTGGTCAATTGGCAATCTCATTTGCTGTACTAGCCATTTTTATTGCATGTCTCGGGTTATTCGGACTTGCCACTTATATGGCTGAACAAAGAACAAAAGAGATTGGTATTAGAAAAGTATTAGGCGCCAGTGTGGGTAATGTAGTGAAGATGCTCAGCAAAGATTTTATAATACTTGTACTGATCGCATCTGTAATTGCATTTCCATTTGCCTGGTGGGTTATGAATAATTGGTTACAGGATTTTGCTTACAGGATAACAATCGGGTGGTGGATATTCCTGGCAGCGGGTGCAATTGCATTTTTGATCGCATTTATAACGGTGAGTTCACAAGCGATCAAAGCCGCCTTAGCTAATCCTGTTAAGAGTTTAAGAACAGAATAAAAAATATCATGATCAGAAATTATTTCAAAATAGCCTGGCGGAATATCAATCGACACAAGAGTTATTCTGTAATTAATATACTCGGCCTGGCTATTGGAATTGCAGCATGCTTATTAATACTTCAATTCGTATCGTTTGAATTAAGCTATGAAAAGTTTCATGAGAATAAAGATCGTATTTACCGTGTGCGGCAGGACAGATTTGATAATGGTAAGCTAAGCACACAATGGGTTTCTGGTGCATATGCAGTTGGCAATTCTTTTAAAGATGCAATACCGGAAATTGAGGATTATGTAAAAGTGCTCCGGAACGACCAGGTTATAGCTGAGGTCAACAATCAACCCGTTCCTATAAAAAAAGTATTTTTTGCAAGCGGTTCTTTTTTTCGAGTATTCACTTATCCTTTGATTGCAGGCAATAGAGATGATGCATTAACAAAGCCATTTACCGCAGCTATATCTGAAACGACTGCCCGGATCTTGTATGGTACTACAAATGCAGTTGGGAAAAGGCTAAGCTTAAACCGTAACAGCGATTATACTATAACAGCAGTATATAAAGATGCCCCTAACAATACCCAGCTTAAGCCAGACATTCTTCTTTCTTATGCTACATTCATAAAATTTGTGGGGCCCGACAATAACCCTGAAACAGCCTGGTTGTGGGATGGATGCCTTACTTATCTTTTATTACGGAAGGGAGCCAATCCTGCAGTTGTAGAAAAGAAATTTATACCAATAGTTGACAAATTTACTGCAGCAGATATGAAAAGATTTAATGCTGCCGTCACATATTCTCTGCAATCGTTAAGCGATATTCACTTGTACTCTCACTACATGACAGAACCGGAGATCAATGGCGACGGAAAAACTGTCTATCTTTTATTAGCCATTGCATTTTTCATTGCGATCATTGCGTGGGTAAACTATATCAATCTTGCCACAGCACGGGCAGTTAACAGAGCGAAAGAAGTAGGCATTCGCAAGACTGTTGGTTCGCAAAGAAAGCAGCTCATAGCACAATTTCTTTCAGAATCTGCATTGCTAAATGGTATCGCATTGGTGCTCGCAATACTAATAGTAGTAACTGCTATACCAGGTTTCAATCGACTTTCTGGTCAGCAACTTAGTTTCTCATTGTTTTCAAAAATTGATTTTTGGCTGGGTCTTAGTGCATTATTTGTTGTTGGTGTTTTCTTTTCAGGATTATATCCCGCTTTTGTACTATCCGGTTTCAGACCTATCGATGTATTGAAAGGAAAAATGACTGCCACCAGCAAAGGTTCATTATTAAGAAAAGGCCTGGTGGTATTTCAGTTTACAGCTTCGCTTTTTTTATTGATAGGTACGCTTACCGTATACCAGCAGATAAAATATATGCGGAAACAATCATTGGGAATTGATATAGATCAGACACTGGTTGTAAAGCCTCCCACCGTAGTTACTGATTCCATTTATATACAAAGCCTGTCAGCCTTGAAGGATGCATTGAACCAGCAAACTTCTGTAAAGGGCACAACAGTTTCAACAAGCATACCTGGTGAATCAGTTGGATGGAATGCCGGTGCTATAAAGCTGGTGGGTAGCGATGAAACTACACAAAAACAATATCGTATCATCGGAATGGATTATGACTATATGAAATTGTATGGTATAAAACTGATAGCAGGCCGTGGTTTTTCCAAAGACTTTGGTTCGGATGAGCACTCAGTTGTATTTAATGAAAAAGGATTTGAACAATTGGGCTTGAATAAACCAGCGGATGCTATTGGTAAAAAAATCGATTTTTGGGGTAAGCAATACACCATTATCGGTGTTACTGAAAATTTCCATCAACAATCATTACGGGAAACATTTGAGCCTTTGATCTTCCGGATGATCCCGGACATACGTGGTTACTTGTCCGTAAAAACTCCTGCTTCAAAGGCAAGTCAAACCATTGCAGTGGTAAAAACAAACTGGGATAAATTTTTCCCGGGAAATACATTTGACTATTTTTTCCTGGACGATCATTTTGATGAACAGTATAGAGCCGATCAGCGTTTCGGCCAGGTATTCGGATTATTCACTTCTCTTGCAATATTAGTTGCCTGTTTAGGTTTATTTGGCCTTGCTTCATTTACTACTCTTCAGCGAACAAAAGAGATTGGCATCAGGAAAGTGCTGGGTGCATCCGTTATAGGCATATTAAGATTGCTATACCAGGAATTTGCGATCCTGCTATTAATATCATTTGCTATTGCTGTGCCATTATCGTGGCTCACTATTTCAAATTGGCTACAAGGATATCCTTTCCGGATCGGGATCCAATGGACTTATTTCATGATCCCCTTTGCAGCCATTCTCGTTATTGCTTTATTGACTGTAAGTTTCCAATCCATAAAAGCCGCAATTGCAAACCCTGTGAAATCATTACGAACCGAATGAGTAGTAACTGTATCCGGTTATTCCAGGATGCAGTTTTTATTCTAAAGTTCTTTCGCTGACACAAACTACTAATAACAGGAGATCGTACTAAAAGATTAAATGTATATCTATGATCAAGAATTATTTCAAAATTGCATGGAGAAATTTGTTTAGAAATAAGGGATTTTCTGCAACGAATTTATTGGGTCTTACGATCGGTATCACTTGTACCATTTTAATTTCCCTATGGGTAAAAGATGAACTTACTTATGATAAGTTTCATGCTAACTACAGCAGCATTTATAAAATGTATGCCAACCGTGATTTCAGTAACCAGGTTTTTACAGATGGGAACATGGTATTGCCGCTTGCCAGTACGATCGAAAAGCAGGTCCCTCAAATAAAACACGCAGTAGTAACTACACACAGGCAGTCACATATTCTTACTTACGGGGAAAATAAATTAAAGAAGGACGGTCATACAGTTAGTGAAGGGTTCTTTGATATGTTTTCATGGAAATTCATTAAGGGTACACCTGCAACGGCTCTTCCTGATGCATATTCTATTGTATTGACACAATCGACAGCGAAAGCACTGTTTGGTAATGATGACCCAATAAATAAAATAATTAAGGTAGATAATGAATATGATGCAAAAGTTACAGCCATAGTTGCTGATGTGCCCGGCAATTCTACTCTTCAATTCGATTTTGTAAATGCCTTTAACTATAACAATGAATTTTTAAAAAGGGCCATGACCAATTGGCAAAATTCCTCATGGGATGTTTTTGTACAGGTAAACCCGGGAGCAAATATGAAGTTGGTCGAAAAAAGTATTAATGATATAAAATACCAGCACGATGAAGGGGATAAAAAAATTAGCACCTATTTCGGGTTCCCAATGAGTAAATGGCGGTTGCAAAGTGAATTCAAAGATGGAAAAAATACAGGAGGGATGATCGAGTATGTTCGCTTGTTCAGCATCATCGCCATTATTATTTTATTGATCGCCTGTGTCAATTTTATGAATCTTTCCACTGCCCGTTCTGAAAAAAGAGCAAGAGAAGTGGGTGTGAGGAAAACATTAGGTTCGGGTAAAAGACAACTTATATTTCAATTCTTTTCTGAGTCTATTATCCTTGCATTGATCGCTTTTGTTCTTTCGGTACTTGCTGTTTACCTTCTGCTGCCATTTTTCAATGATCTTGTTGATAAAAATCTTTCATTAAATATTGTACAACCGCTATTCTGGGTTGCTGCAATAGGATTGATACTTTTCACAGGCATTGTTGCCGGTAGTTACCCTGCGTTATACTTATCATCATTTAACCCGGTAAAGGTTTTAAAAGGAACTTTCCTTTCAGGGAAAAAAAGTGCATTGCCAAGACATATCCTGGTAGTGGGACAATTTGCAATTTCCATCCTTCTTATTTCAGCTACAATAATTATTTATCAGCAGATACAGCATATAAAGAATCGTGATATTGGTTATGATCCCAACAACCTTATCATGATTTCAGCTACAGAGGACACACAAAAAAATTATGCAGCAATAAGAGATGAGTTATTGAAAACAGGAATGGTCAACGCTGTGAACAGGTCTTTTTCCCCTATAACTGATATATGGTGGAGTGCGCCTGCACCTGATTGGGATGGTAAACCTGCCGGTGGCGAACTGATCGTTGCACGCATGGCAACTGATATTGACTATACAAAAACAATGGGTGTAAAAGTTATTGAAGGAAAAGATTTTTCCGGGGTACCGGCTGATTCGGCAAACATGCTGCTAAATGTAGCGGCAGTAAAAGCTATGCAATTGAAAAACCCGATCGGCACACAATTAAGATATGGCACTTATAAATTTAACGTGATCGGTGTAACAAGCGATGTCGTGATGGCATCGCCATTCAAAGCAGTAGACCCAATGCTGGTTCATTTTAGTTCCAGGAATATAAACTCGATAAACATCAGGCTTACTGCGTCCTCAAAACCACAGCAGGCAATAAAAGCTATTGGAGGAGTGTTCCAAAAATATAATCCTGCTTATCCATTCGATTACAAATTTGTTGATGAAGAATTCAATAAGAAATTTTTGACAGAAGAAATGATCAGCAGGATCACCAACATATTTGCGGGGCTCGCCATTTTTATTTGTTGTATTGGACTGGCAGGTCTTGCTTCATTTACTATTGAAAAACGGATCCGGGAAATTGGTATTCGCAAAGTAATGGGGGCAACGTTGCAGCAATTGCTTTTACTTATTTCAAAAGATTTTCTAAAGTTAGTATTGATCGCATTTGTTATTGCTACTCCTATTGCATGGTGGTTTATGAATAACTGGCTGGAGAAATATCCAGATCGAATTAGCATCAGCATTTGGTTGTTCGGAGCTGTCGGGCTATTGATCCTTTTATTGGCTCTGGTGGTTGTTAGTTTGAATACAATGAAAGCTGCTATAGCAAATCCTATAAAATCATTAAGGACGGAATAAAAATATTTATATGATCAGGAATTATTTGTTATTGGCGATAAAGCACCTGAAGAAACAGAAAGTTTTTTCAGTCATTAATATATTGGGACTGACCGTAGGTATTACCTGTTGCCTGATGATCTTTCTTTTTATCATGAATGAGTTGAGCTATGATAATTTTCATAAGAACGGAAAGAATATTTACAGGGTGGTGCGGATTGGCAATAATAATGGCGAAAGACGTGAGATAGCTTATTTGTCTCCTCCTTATGGCCCTGCTTTAGTAAATGATTATCCTGATGCGATTCAAAAGCAGGTAAGGATCATGAAGGATAATAATCTTATCAGTTACAATAATATTTCATTCAATGAAACGAATATTTACCTGGCCGACAAAAACTTCTTTAGCTTTTTTGATTTTCATCTTATCAAAGGTGACACTGCTACTGTATTAAAAGACCCTAATAGTGTTGTATTAACAGAGACGGCTGCTAAAAAGTATTTTGGTAATGATGATCCTATAGGAAAGACCCTTGAGTTTAATAAGCAACAGCAATTAAAGGTTACCGGGATAGCTACAGATGTCCCAATAAATTCACATTTGCAATTTGATATGGTTATACCATTAGAATTGTATCGGCCTATACAACCCGAATGGTTCACTCAATGGCCCAATAATGGATTGTTCACTTACGTTCAATTAAATCCTGCGGTAGATCCAAAAAAATTATCGACACAGTTTCCTTCTTTTATGGATAAATATTTAGGGGAGTATTATGCCAAATCGGGTTTTAAAATGGGACTTGCTATTCAACCACTGAAAGATGTCTATTTTACTACCGATGCTTTGGATAGTGTGAAGCATGGCTATAAAAAAATGGTGTACATCTTTATGTCTATTGCCATTTTGATCCTGCTTATTGCATGTATTAATTTTATCAATCTTGCTACCGCAAGAGCTACAGACAGGGCAAAAGAAGTAGGATTGCGTAAAGTTTTAGGAGCTGTGCGTAAACAACTGGTAAGTCAGTTCATGATGGAGTCTATTTTGTTCGCAACTACTGCTTCTATACTTTCTTTTGGTCTTGTACAAATATTGATGCCAGCTTACACTAATTTATTAGGATACCAGTTACCCTCTTTTTGGAATGATATAAGGGTATATGGGTTTATAATTGGCGTTATAATAATTGTGGGATTATTAGCGGGAAGCTACCCGGCATTTTTACTTTCATCATTTACACCGATCGAATCTTTAAAAGGAAAATTAAAAACTGGATTGAAAGGAGTCTTCTTTAGAAAGGCCCTGGTAGTTTTTCAATTTGGAATATCCGTGTTGCTGATCGTAAGCGTCATTGTTATCATGAGCCAGATGAATTATCTGCGTAATACAGACCTTGGCTTTAACAAAGAACAATCAATGATCGTACGATTCGATAACCTTAGCATTTCTGCTAAGAAAAAACAATTTAAAAATGAGCTGTTAAGTATTCCTGCTGTAAACAGCGTGTCATTAATGTCAGGAGAACCAGGAGGCTTTCATGATAGTTATTCTTTTGAGTCGCAGGCAAAACCTGTTGAGAAGATGATGTTCAGTACCGAATTCACAGACCTTGATTTTGTAAAAACTTTGGGATTAAAAATAATTGCCGGAAGAGATCTTTCAGAAAGTTTCACAACAGACTCCGCGCAGGCAGTGCTTATCAATAGGAATGCTGCCAATAAACTTGGCTATACCCCTGAGCAGGCAGTTGGTAAATGGATAAAAAATGTTTCAAGAGATAGTCTTCGCAGGACGATAGTCGGGGTGGTGGAAGATTATCATTATGTTTCTTTGAAAGACCCCATAGGCCCGTTGGTGATTTCACCCGGCAGAGACAGGCGTTTGGCATTGATCAGATTAAAAACGGATCGGATGCAATCAACAATTGCCAGCATCAAAAAAGTATATACTGCTGCAGCTCCTGATTATCCGTTTGAATATAAATTTTTAGATGAGCAGTTTGACCGGCATTATAAAACAGAAGCAAAGCAAGAGGCAGTGCTGGGTATCTTTTCTGCCATTGCTATTTTTATTGCATGTCTTGGCTTATTTGGTTTAGCTTCTTATACAGCAATAAAGAGAACAAAAGAGATCGGCGTACGAAAAGTGCTCGGTTCTTCAATTAAAAATATTTGTTTTTTATTATCAAAAGACTTGTTGCGTCCTGTTTTATTGGGAACCTTACTGGCAACACCAATTGGTTACTATGCAATGAATAAATGGTTACAAAGTTTTGCTTACCGGATCGATCTTCATTGGTGGATGTTCGGAGTTGCTGTTTTTACTGCTGTGATCATTGCATTATTGACGGTAGGATCCCAGGCTATCAAGGCGGCACTTGCTAATCCTATAAAATCTTTAAGAACAGAATAATTATAAAATTAAAAAATCAATTATGAGAAAGCTTTTTTTATTAAACCTTGTTATTGCGATCGGCTTTTCTGTCATTGCGCAAAACAAAGAACCTTACATGACAAAGTCATTAAGCAGTGAATCAGTAAAAAGTACGGAAGTGCAAACATCTGGCGGAAGTATTTCTGTTACAGGTGTAAACTCAGCCGCTGAAACAAAGGTTGAAGTTTATATTTCTGGCAATAATGGCAAAAATGAAATTTCAAAAGAGGAAATAGTAAAACGATTAGAAGATTATGACTTGACGGTGTCAGTGAGTAGTAATAAGTTAACAGCTATTGCAAGACCAAAGCAAAGAAATATGGATTGGAAAAAAGGTTTAAGTATTTCTTTTAAGGTTTTTGTATTAAAGAATGTTTCTACTGATCTGTCAACAAGTGGCGGAAGCATCAACTTAAGCAATTTAACAGGAGAACAAAAGTTTTCAACCAGTGGTGGCAGTTTGAATATAGATAATGTAGGAGGAAATATAGATGGAAGGACTTCAGGTGGAAGCATACATCTTTCAAATTCAAGAGATGATATTGACCTTTCAACAAGTGGTGGCAGCATTGAAGCCACCAATTGTAATGGAAAACTTCGTCTCAGCACTTCAGGTGGCTCACTCAGTCTAAAAGACCTGAAAGGAGATATAAGAGCTACAACAAGTGGTGGAAGTGTTAATGGAAGAAATATCAGCGGCGAATTGATCACTCATACATCAGGCGGAGGTATTCATCTTTATGATCTTGCCTGTAGTCTCGAAGCATCAAACAGTGGCGGCGGTATTGATATTGAAATAAAAGAGTTAGGTAAGTATGTAAAAGTTTCAAATTCTGGCGGCCACATTGATCTGCAGCTTCCAAAAGATAAAGGTGTTGATCTTGATCTGTCCGGAGGAAAGATCAAAACAGATCAGTTGGGGAATTTTAATGGAAAGATCGAAGATGATCAGCTGGAAGGAAAAATAAATGGTGGTGGTGTATCTGTGAAAGTAAGATCATCTGGTGGCAGGATTAATCTTGCTTTTAAATAATTGATCTCACAGATGACACGCCTGCCAGCCGGTAGGCAGGGATTTTCACCGATTAGTTTCTGTGTGAATCTGTGAAATCAGTGAGCACAAAAAAGTTGAATGGAAATACTGAAGTAAAAGAGTGCGACGCTTCGCTTCGCTCTGGGTAAACTGCGACGCAATTGCCGAATAGCGAAGAGAACCCTGAATGGAGCGTCGCAAGGGACGATAAATAGAATTACTGAAAGATGGTAACATAAAAATCAACGCCATGCTAAAACATTATTTCAAGATTGCAGTACGAAATCTTGGTCGGCAAAAGATACTTTCGTTTATCAACATATCAGGCTTATCAATTGGTCTTGCCTGTTTTTCATTATTTCTTTTGTACGCGGTGAATGAATTTAGCTTTGATCGCTTTCATAAAAATTCAGATAATATTTATCGTGTTTATCGCTGGACCAACGCTATGGATGGTCGTGAAGCCGAAGGCGATGTTTATATGCCATCTCCACTCGGCCCCGCAATGAAAGCTGATCTGCCGGATGTGGCAAATTATGTTCGTTTACGTGATGGTTGGGGTGAAAGTTTTATAAAAGTTGATGGAACTGTAAGACGTATGAATATAACTTACGCTGACCCTTCGCTTTTTACAATTTTTTCTTTTCCGTTAAAGTATGGAACTCCACAAGGAGCATTGAAAGAATTGCAAAACCTTGTTATAACAAGATCAAGAGCAAAAGAACTTTTTGGAACAGATAATGTTGTTGGCCGTACGATCGAAATAAAAATTGAAGAATCGTTTGTTCCATTTACCGTAACCGCGGTCGCCGAAGATATCCCTGCCAATTCATCTATTCAGTTTGACCTGCTTGGAAATTTCAATTACATGGAAACAACTAAGTCAGGCAAAAGAGGAGTTAATAACTGGAACAGGTCATCCTATATTACTTATGTTCAGTTGAACGAAGGCAGTGGGTTGGTTAACGATGTTCAGAAACTCGGGGCGTTTCGTCATAAATATTATGCTGACGAAGAAAAAGAATTAAAAGAAAGGGGGTTTAAATGGGAAGGCAATAAACCTCCTGTTCGTTATGGCTTGCAACCCCTAAAGGCCGGACATACGGATACAAAAATTTTTGGTGGATCGGTTGAGCAGGTAAATCCAAAAACGATCTGGATCTTATTAAGCATTGCCACAGGTGTTTTATTGATCGCCTGTATCAATTTTACAACGTTAGCCATTGGACGTTCGGCAAGAAGAGCAAAAGAAGTTGGTGTAAGAAAAGTAATTGGCAGTGAAAGAAAACATTTGATCATACAGTTTTTAGCTGAAGCGATCCTGCTTAGTGTTTTGTCATTACTTATTGGATTGTTACTGGTAAAACTTTTACTTCCTTACTTCAATCAACTTTCAGGCCGTGAGCTGGAATTTTCTTTTTCATTGTATCCTGAAATATCCTGGATGCTTGCCGGACTAACATTGCTTGTTGGTCTGCTGGCTGGTAGTTATCCCGCATTAATATTATCAGGTTTCAGACCAATTGAAGTTTTGAAGAGTAAGATCAAAGTGAGTGGCTCGAATATTTTTACAAAATCCCTTGTTACTGTCCAGTTTGCTTTATCAATAGGATTGATCATTTGTACGATGGTCATTTTGCGGCAAACAAAATATATGAGTGGTAAGAATCCCGGTTTTAATAAGGAAAATATAGTTGTTGTAGATGCAAGCGATACAAAGACAGAAGAGATCTATCCTTTATTTAAACAGGCACTTATTTCAAGAATTGATATTGCCGGTATAGCCAGTGCTGATCTTGGTTTAGGTGCAGGAACAGGATCCAGTCGCTCCGGTTTTGAATATAATGGAACTCACAAAGATGTATACGAATATTTTGTTGACCAGGATTATATACCCCTGATGGGAATGAAATTACTGGCCGGAAGAAATTTTGATCCAAAGATCACTGATGATACGGTTACATCTGTTATAGTTAATGAAGCCACGGTAAAAGATTTTGGATGGACAGTTGAGAATGCTGTTGGTCAGCAAATAAAAGGATATATGGAAACAAAAACTCCGGTTGTAATTGGGGTAGTGAAGAATTTTAATTTCCGTCCATTTAGAGAAGAAATAAAACCACAGATGTTTCACCAATTTGCAGATTATGAGCCGTATAAATTTTTTGTACGTGTAAAACCTGGTGATCCTACACCTGCGTTGGCCGCCATGCAAAAAGCGTGGACAGGAGTTGTGGCTGATCTTCCATTCAAATACAATTTTCTTGATGAAAGCCTCGATAATTTTTATAAGGCAGAAAAAAAATGGAGCAATATCATTGGATGGGCCGGTGGCATTTCTGTTTTTCTTGCTTGTCTTGGTTTATTTGGTTTGGCTGCATTAGCTGCCATTAATCGCACGAAAGAAATTGGAATTAGAAAAGTGCTGGG
>Ga0184625_10000643_pt1 | contig 13524 bp, 9 predicted proteins | sample PLM3_30_b1_FD_133151 | JGI IMG/M metagenome (GOLD analysis project Ga0184625, IMG submission 133151) | Groundwater sediment microbial communities from an aquifer in East River, Colorado, USA - PLM3_30_b1 | ecosystem: Environmental > Terrestrial > Soil > Riparian zone | place: USA: East River... | reverse complement strand
CGTTTTGCCGTTTGCGCCGCGAATATCGATCGACCCTTTGGCCCCTGCTTTTGGCTTGCCTTCCTCGTTGCGGGCGCACGCCTCGATAATGGCCTTCAAATCCCCCGGGCCGAGCTCGCTGGTGAAAAACGAAGGCACCCACAGAACCATGAGCAGGCCGGTGGCCACGATCAGCAAGGCCCACAGCAGCAGATTCGATCCCGAGGACCCGTTGCCGTCATGTTTTTGACGGCCGGGGCCGTTGTCTTGCGACATATTCTAAAGTCCTGAACTAGAGATTTGCTGGGCAAGACAACCGGACAATAACCGAACGGCATTCGCCGGGCGGCGTAAGATTGACCGAATGAACAGCCGCCAGGCGCCAATCGCAGACACCAGACCGCAATTGCCGGATCCCAGCCCTCTCCCTACAATACTCCACGCGTCGGAACTCTCGCCGAGATCAGAAGTTAGGTTGCCTTCCAGCTTCGGTTTGAGGGCGGTCTGGTTCGGCATGAGGACCGTGCGAGCAGCCGTGAGGCAAGCTTCCGCGTGGTATTGCCCGGCTGGCCGGAGAGGGTGATTCATTTATTGTTGCCAAGAGAGGCAGCCCTGGCAAGGAATCAGTAGCTCGATTCAAGCCCCGGCCGCAGTGAACGCCCGTTATGGACCAAAGGCCCCGCAGAATCGCGCTACTCGGCTCGACCGGCAGCATCGGCCAGAGCGCGCTCGAAGTCGCGGCGGCGTCGGGCGGCGGGATGGAGATCGTAGCGATCTCGGGCCATCGGCGGCTGGCCGAGCTGTGTCGGCAGGCCCGCCAGTTTCGCCCCCGCTTTGTCGTGGCGACGGACGAAGAGGCCGCCCGCGATTTCGACTGGTCGGCCTTGCCGCCTGGCACGGAACTGCTGAGCGGACCGCGCGGGGTGACACGAATCGTGCAGCTCCCCGAGGTGGACATCGTGCTAGCGGCCGTCGTCGGCAGCGCCGGCCTGACCGGCACCTGGGAAGCGCTCGCCGCGGGCAAGACCGTCGCGCTGGCCAATAAGGAAACGCTGGTGATGGCCGGGCCGCAGGTGATGCGGCTGGCTGCCAGCCGGGGAGCCAAGATTCTGCCGGTGGATAGCGAACATAGTGCAGTGTTTCAGTTGCTCGCCGAGAGCGCTGTAGGGAACGCCCGCCGTGGCGTTCCGGGCGATCAACGCCGCGAACTGAAGCGTATCATCCTTACCGCCAGCGGCGGGCCGTTCCGCTCCTGGACACGCGCACAAATGGAAACGGCGACCGTACAAGACGCCCTGGCTCATCCGACGTGGCGAATGGGCGAGAAAATTACGATCGACTCGGCCACGATGATGAACAAGGCCCTGGAGATTATCGAGGCCCGCTGGCTGTTCGACCTGCCGCCCGAGCAGATCGACGTGGTGATCCACCCTCAGTCGATCGTGCATTCTTTGGTAGAATTCGTGGATGGGTCGGTGCTGGCCCAGCTCAGCCCGCCCGACATGAAATTGCCAATTCAATACGCCCTCACTTGGCCCCAGCGGCAGCCGTCGCCGGCCAGGCGATTGGATTTGACGGAGGCGTTGCGGCTGGATTTCGAGCCGCCCGACGAGGATCGCTTCCCGGCGCTGGCGCTGGGCCGCGAGGTCGCCGCGGCCGGGGGAACCGCGGGGGCGGTGTTGAACGCGGCCAACGAGGCAGCGGTCGCCAGCTTTTTGGCGGGCGAGATGCCGTTTATGGAGATCGTGCCGGCCTGCCGGGCCGTGCTGGAAAGCCACACTTTTGACGCCGATCCTTCGGTCGCCGAATTGCTTCGGCTCGACGCGTGGGCCCGGGAGGAGATGCAGCGGTGGATATGTGCATGATGTTGGCGGCCACGGCGGCCGATCCGGGTTGGCTCGCCACGATCTTTGGCTATGCCCTTCCGGCGCTGGGAGTCGCGGCCGGGTTGACGTTCGTGATCTTCGTTCACGAGTTAGGCCACTTCCTCGTCGCCAAGTGGTGCGGCGTGAAGTGCGAGAAGTTCTACGTCGGCTTCGACTTCTTCGAGATTCCGATTCCGTTTACGAAGTGGAAGATTCCGCGCTCGCTGTTCAAGTTCCAGTGGGGCGAGACGGAGTACGGCCTGGGCAGCCTGCCGCTGGGCGGGTACGTGAAGATGCTCGGGCAGGATGACGATCCGCGGAATGCCGAAGCCGAAGCCGCCCGCATTCGTGCCGCGGCGCCGGCCGCGCCGGAGGCTCGTGTTGAGGCGATCGCGACGGGAACCGCCGCCGAGGGAATGGTTGCGGGCCAATCGGCCCTGAAGCTGACCAACGAATCGCTGGCCGCAGCACACACCCACGACGCCGACAAGCCAGCCGCGCCGCCTGTCCCGGCCACGACCACGGCCGGCACGACGATTCTCCTCGATCCGCGCAGCCTGCCCGCGAAGCCGGTGCTGGCCCGCGCGGCGATCTTCGCCGCGGGCGTCACGATGAACGTGATCTCCGCCGTGATCATGGCGGCGGTGGCCTATTCGCTGGGCGTCCGCGAAACGCCCGCCATCGTGGGTTCGACGGTGCCGGGCAGCCCGGTTTGGGCGGCGGGAATTCAGCCCGGCAGCAAGATTCTGCAGTTCGGCAAGCGCGGCGCGCCCTACGAACATCGGCGGTTCGACGACTTGATGACCGCGGTGATGCTCAACGGCTACGACCGCGACGTGGATATGTACGTGCGGCCGCCGGATGGCAGCCAGCCGATTTGGTACGCCGTGCGGCCGAGCGATCGGCTGAAGGCCATGTCGCGGCGCACTTCCAGGCGGCCGACGATCGGCGCTGCTCCACTCATGAGCCGGGACGTGCGGAAAAACGAGGCCTCGGGAGAGTATCTCGACCCCCGTGCGACGCCGGCTCTGGTGGACAAAGACAAGGTCATCAAAGCCGACGGCCAGGACCTCAAGACGAATACCGATTTGCCGGCGCTCATGGCTCAAAAGCCGAAGGGCGAGCTGAGAATCACGATCGAGCGCCGTCCGCTAAATCAAACGGCGGAAGAAGCGAAAAAGACTATGCCGCAGGTGATCGACGTGACACTTGCGCCGCGGCCGATGCGCGACATCGGCGCCGTGATGAAGATCGGCGCAGTCAGTGCGGTACGCAAGGGATCGCCCGCCGACGTAGCCGGGTTCCTGGTCGGCGATCAGATTCTGGAAATGAACGGCGAGCCCGTGGGCGATCCACTTTCGCTATCGCAGCGGCTGGTCGAACTCGCTTCGTCGCGGCAACCGGTGAAGTTTGTCGTCTCGCGAACATCGCCGGACAAATCGGTAACGAAGCGCACATTGACCGTGGAGCATCCCGAGTTTCCTCTGCAGTTCAACAACGAGTTTCCTAACGGGGGACCGACCGCGGCGGAGCCGATTGGAATCGCGTTTCCAGTTTTGAACGTCGTCGAATCCGTGGTCGCCGGCAGCCCGGCCGAGAAGGCTGGGCTGATGCCGGGCGACCGCATCACCGTGGCCCAGTTCGTGGCCGCGGGCAAAGAACAGCAAGAGCGCGAGGAAAATGCCTGGTCGAACGAGGCCTTCGAGCCGATCGTCCTCGACGAGCAAATCAAGGCTTGGACGATGGTCTTCACGCGAATGCAGACCGCCCAGAGCGATACGCAGGTCAAGCTGACCTGGACGCGCGGCAAGGAAACGAAGTCGGCGACGATGCCGCTCGTCGATTCCACGACATTCTTCGACGAGTCGCGCGGCCTCTCGCTGTACGGCTTCACCGAGGTTCACCAGGCCAAGAGCGCGACCGAGGCCGTGCAGCTCGGCTTTCGCGAAACGACCGAGCGGGTGCAGGAGGTGCTGCTGATCTTGCAAAGCCTGATTACGGGCAAGCTCTCCGCGACCAACCTCTCCGGCCCGGCCGGGATCATCTTCGCCGCCGGCAGCTTCGCTTCCGAAGGCCCCGCCAAGCTGCTCATTTTCCTGACGATCCTGAGCGCCAACCTGGCCGTGCTCAACATGCTGCCGATTCCCGCGCTCGACGGCGGGCACCTGCTGTTCCTGGCCGCCGAGTGGATTCGCGGCAAGCCAGTGGACGAGCGGCTGCAATTCCGCCTGACCATCGGCGGCATCCTCTGCCTGCTGACGCTGATGGTCTTCGCCACGGTAATGGACATCGGCCGCTTCGCGGAACTGATCCATCGCTGGTTTTGAGTGGTGGAACCGCGAACTGATTTAAGCCGTAGGACGGCCCTTCCGGGCCGTCTTGGGCGGCCCAGAAGAGCCGCCCCACGCACTCAGAACCGCACACTCTGGCGGCGGTAGGAGAGATCGAGCAGGTCCATCGGGTGCATGATCTTTAGCGCCTCGCCCTGCATTCGCGCCTCGCGGGCGATTTGCAACAGGCAGCCGGCGTTGGATGTGATCACGACCCGCGCTCCGGTCGAGCGGATGTTGTCGAGCTTGCGGCGGCCCAAGCGGCCGGCCATCTCCGGCTCCGTGAGGTTATACGTTCCCGCCGCGCCGCAGCAGAGGTCCGACTCGGGCAAGTCGATCAGCTTCAGGCCCGGGATCTGCTTCAGCAAATTCCGCGGCTGCTCGCGGACGCGCTGGGCATGGGCCAGGTGGCAGGCGTCGTGATAGGTCGCGGTCAAGCGGATTTCGCCCGGCGGCGTGATGAGGCCCAGCTGGTCGAGGAATTCGCTGCAGTCGCGGACTTTGTGCGCGAATTGCTCGCGGGCAGTCGCGCTGTCATCGTGCCAGTGATGCCCGTAATCCTTGAGCATCGAGCCGCAGCCGGCGACGTTGACAATCACGGCATCGACGCTGGCGGCCTCGAAGGCGGCGACGTTTTTGTCGGCCATCTCACGGGCCGGCGGGCTGCTGCCGGCGTGAAAGTGAATCGCGCCGCAGCAGACCTGGGACTGTGGCACGACGACGTCGCAGCCGTTCTCTTGCAGCACGCGGGCGGTCGCCCAATTCGTATGGCGGAACATGACGTCGCCGACGCAGCCGGTGAACAGGGCGACGCGGGCCCGCCGCTTGCCCTTGGCGGCGAGAAACTCGGGCAAGGCCGGCAGGGGCTTTTCGAGCGGCGGGAGCATTGTCACCAGCCGGCCGAGGCGCGGTGGCAAAAGCCGCCACAGGCCGGTGGCGATCAGCAATTTGTCTAGGCCCAGCGATTGGGCGATGCGGGCGGGCCGCAGCGACTGCCGCAGCTTCTCCGGATACGGAAACAGGCCGAACAGGATGTACTTGTGGAACCAGTCGTTGTTTTTCGCCGCGCCTTCGCCGTGTTCGTCCATCGAGACGCGGAACGGTTCGATGAGCTTGCCATACTGCACGCCCGAGGGGCAGGCCGTTTCGCAGGCCCGGCAATCGAGGCACAGCTCCAGATGCCGCTGCACCTCGTGATTCAGCTGCAGCCGCCCGTCGCGAACGGCTCGCATCAGATAGATCCGCCCGCGCGGGCTGTCATTTTCGTTGCCCGTTTCAACGTAAGTCGGGCAAGACGCGGTACACAGGCCGCAGTGAACGCAGTCGAGAAACAGCTCGTAGTCGATCCCCGCTCCCGGTCGGCCGTTGGCCGGCGGCGGGCCGATTTGCGACAGCTTCGGCGTTGCCGACGCGTGAAGAGAATTGTCTGTCGCGATGGGCATTTATCGTAGGGTGCATAAGCGTAGCGCAATGCACCATGATGAGCGTCTTACAAGCACAAGGTGCATTTCGCTCCGCTCATGCACCCTACACGTAAACGAACCGTCCACGATTCAGTATATCCTTCGGATCGAACTTCCGCTTGACCTCCGTCATCAGCCACAGCGGCGCATCGGTCGCGCCGAATACGCACTGATGCGTCATCTCGGCGCCCGACGGATTACGAAGAATAGACAGGTGGCCGTGGTGGGCCGCGGCTGCCGGCTGCAAGCTGCCGACCAGCGCCCGCGACAGGCCCTGCTCGGGGAATCTCGACATTTGCAGCAGCACGATGCCGCTGCCGGCATGGGCCTGAATCGAGCAGTCCGGATCCAGCCGCTGGGCGGCCCCGATGATTGCCGCCGTACCGCTGGGGGCGACGCTGGCCTTTAATACGAGCGGCGATTCGCCCTCCGCGGAGAACTCGACGAGCCGTCGCCACAGGGAAGCCGCTTCACCCACGACCAGCGGATCGACACCCTGCGTCCGCCACTCCGTAGTGAGCTGGCGAGACATGTACTCGACTTCCACTCCCGTGCCTTCCAGGCTGACGACGAGGTACAGGCCCGTTTTGCCCAGCGGGCCAAGGCCCGTCAGGGTCGAATCAGCCTGCCACGCGGGACCGCCGAGCAACTCGATCGCGGTCGGCGTTGTCTGGGAGGTGATGAGCGATGCCAGGAGCTTCTCCGCAGCCGGGGCGGTCGGAACCGCGCAGGCCACCAGGGCCATTTGCTCCGGGATCGGCTTCAGACGCAATGTGACTTGCGTAATTACGCCCAGCGTGCCGAGGGAGCCGGTGAGCAGCTTGCAAAAGTCGTAGCCGGCAACGTTCTTCACGACGCGTCCGCCGCCCTTGAACGGCTGCCCGCGGCCATCGACGGCGCTGATGCCGATCACGTAGTCGCGGATGGTTCCCTCGCCGAACCGCCGCGGCCCGTTCCAATTGGTGGCGATCACGCCGCCGATCATCGCCCGTTCCGCCTGCGGCACATCGATCGGCAGCCGCTGCCGCTCCTTTGCCAACAACTCGGCCAGCGCCTGCATTGTCACGCCCGCTTCAACCGTCACCGTCATGTCGCGGGCCGGATAATCAACGACGCGATTGAGTTTCGCCAGCGACAAGCCGCGGCCGGGCGCTTTTGCCGGCAAGCCGAAATCGAGCGCCGTTCCGCCGCCGACAGGATAAAGTGGCGTGTTGGACTCAAGCGCTTCGCGCACAACGCCGGCCAACTCCCTTTGATCGGCGGGAGTAAGGGTCTTTTGGGTGGGCAACAAATTGGTTGGGCTCATGGAGTAGAATTCGATTGCTTGGCAGTCAACGCGGACCGCGCCATCTACTTGACGCTTTGCACGAAATCGTGAATCGTCGCGATGTCTTCGCCTCCCGCCTCCAAGAATTTGTCGCCCGACATTTTGGGTTCAAACCAGACCGTCATGACTCCCACCACAAAACCCTTGTTGTCAATGATCGGAGCACCGCTAAAGCCGCGAATATCAACCGGCGGATCGAGATCGTAGCGGAACTTGTCTTTGAACGCTCGCGCGGTGACGAGACCCCGATACACGTTCTGCCGGCAATCGCGTTCGCTATAGGGGCAGCCGATGAGGAATACGCTTTCTCCAACCTCAACGGGATAACTGCGCACTTTCAGAGGAACCGCGGGAAGGTCGCCGCCGGCTTGTTTCAAGTCGAGAACCAGCCAATCGAGGCCTTTCACGATCGGATGGGCAACGACGGGACCAGAAATCTCAACAAATGAATCCTGCCTGGTGCGGGGATACATCCGCCAAGACTTGATTGCCGCCGCCAATTCACGAATCGGTATGGCTGGTTCAACGCCACCCGCGGGACCGACCAAATGTTCGGCTGTCGCAGCCAGAACTCGGCCGCTGTTGTTCTGGATGAGGAAGCTGCTGGCACCAAACAGCGTACGGTCCCCTTGAAACTCGGCTTGATTTGTCAGGACAAGTTGAGGCCAATCTGACTGCGGTCCTGAGATCCACGGTTCTGGTATCCGTTGATCGACCGCAGGCGCAGGGCGCGACGTGCTTACGGAATTGACCGGCTTGACAGCATTGCTGCACCCCATGGCAGGACCAAAGGCCAGCGCGACAGCGATGCAAGAGGCGAATCGAGAATTCATGCTTCTCTCCGCTACAGTGCCGCCCTGCGTCCGGGGTGCTTTTGTTCCATGCCGCAGCCGCCGGCGGTGGGGAGCATTTTGTCGGGGCTGAGATTGTTCTTGGGGTTGAAGGCGTCGCGGAGGTTTTTCATGGCGGTCAGGTCGCTTTCCGTGAACATCTTGCTCATGAAGGCGATCTTCTCGACGCCGATGCCGTGCTCGCCGGTGACGCTGCCGCCGCAGGCCAGGCAGGCGTCGAGAATTTCGTTGCTTGCCAACAGTACGCGCTGGACTTGCTCCGCGTTGCGTTCGTCGAACAGCAGGATTGGGTGGATGTTGCCATCGCCCGCGTGAAACACGTTGACGATCCGGATGTCGTAGCGGCTGCCAATCTCAATAATCTTCCGCAGGATGTGCGGCAACTGCGTCCGCGGCACGACGCCGTCCTGCGTGCAGTAGCTGGGGCTGAGCCGGCCGATCGCACCGAAGGCCTGCTTGCGGCTCTTCCAGAGCTTGAGCCGCTCTTTCTCGTCACCGGCCAGGCGGACTTCCCGCGCGCCGGACTGTTTGCAGAGGGCGATGATCTGGTCGCGCTGCTGGTCGAGGCCGGCTTCCAAGCCATCGACCTCTATCAGCAGGATGGCCTGGGCGTCGAGCGGAAAGCCGAAGCCGAACGCTGCTTCGACGGCGACCAGAATGCCCTGATCCATCATCTCCAGCGCCGCGGGCACGATTCCCGCCCCGATGATCTCGCTGATCGCGGCGGTTGCGTCATCGACGGATTCGAAGACGCCCAGCATCGTGCGATGGCCTTCGGGATTGCGCGTCAGCCGCACCCACACTTTGGTCACAATCGCAAGCGTGCCTTCGCTGCCGACGATGGCACCGACCAAATCGAGTCCCAACGGATCGCCCGCCGGGCCGCCGATCTGCACCACGCGACCGTCGGCCAGCACCGCCTCGACGCCGAGCACGTGGTTGACCGTCACGCCGTATTTCAGTGTGTGCGGCCCGCCGGAATTCGTCGCCACGTTGCCGCCGATCGTGCACGCCCCCTGGCTCGACGGGTCGGGCGCGTAGTGGTAGCCGGTGCCCTTCAAGGCGTTCGTCAGCCAGACGTTGACCACGCCCGGCTCCACGACGGCATAGCGGTCGCGGAGGTTGATCTCCAGAATCCGCTTCATCCGCGTGAGTACGATCATCACGCCGCCACCAATTGGCAAGCAGCCGCCGGCCAGGCTAGTTCCCGCCCCGCGCGGCAGAAACGGCACCCCTGCGTCATTGCAAACCTTCACCACTCGCGAGACGTCGTCGGTGTTTCGCGGAAAAACGACAACGTCCGGGCTGTTCTTCTCGATCGTGAACCCGTCGCACTCATAGACCAGCAGGTCCGATTGCGCCGAAAGCACATTTTGGGCGCCAACCGCTTCACGCAAACGGCTGATCAGGGACGGCAGAGCAAGAACAGGCATGAGGGAATTATATTTCGCCGCAGAGCAAGCGGTAGCCGGTGTAATCCAAGCCTTCAGGCTGCTCTGCCTATCCGCGAGGGGTGCGCGGTGAGCTGCTCGCTCTGGTGGCTAAGGCTATCGCAGCGGGACGAGGCCGGGAGCGGTCGTGTTGATCCGCTCGGCCATCTTGCGGACCAGGTCGGCGTTGGACATCGGCTGCCAGCCGTGAGTCTTTTTGCGGCCGTATTCGAACGTGGCGTTGGCGGGCGGGTCCTTCGTTGCTTTCAGAAACGCCGCCAACTCATCGACCGCGACATCCAGAAAATAGGTGTCGGCGTCGCCGCAAGACACATAGATTTTGCCGGTCAGATCCTTGCCGATCGTCGGCCAGTTCTGAGCGAGATTGTGCCGCAGGTCGTAGCCGTTGTCGCGCATGTAGGCGGCGACCTCCTTGTCGATCTTGCCAGTCAGGCGGTCCCACAAGGGCCGCGGATAGCCGTCGGCGCCGATGGGTCCATAGGCGGCGTCCCAGGCGGCGATCTGCCCGCCGCTGCGGACGCGCGAGCCGAGCACCGCCTCGCCGCGGCTCATCTGCCGCACGGTCTGCGTTACTTGTCCGTCGGCGGTGCGAGAGATCGGCCGCTCCCACTTCGCCCAGGAGCCGCTGGGCACTTCGAACGCATTCTCGTCACGGTAGATGTCGATCAACTGATAGCGGCGGAAATCGACGGGATCGGGATAGAACGCCCACGTGCCGTTGAAAAACTGAGGATGATAAATCTGGAGGGCCAGCGCCTCCCAGCCGCCAGTGGAGCCGCCAGTCAGGACCCGCGCCTCGGGCCGGGCGAGGATGCGAAAGTGCTCTTCGAGGTACGGAATCAGCTCCTGCGTGAGGGCGTCGCCATACGGGCCGTTGTTGGCGGAATTCACTGCGTAGGAATCGTCGTAGTAGGGCGTCGGATGCTGGAAGGTGACGGCGATCATCCGCGGAAAGTCTTCGCCAGTCCACGCGTCGTAAAACGACGGGCCCTTGCCGGCAAATCCCGTCCGTGCGGATAACCCAAAAGGTGGATTGAGGCCGAAATGTCCTTGCACGTAGATGGCGGCAAATTTCGCTTCCGGATTCTGCCCGTAGCCGCGCGGCAGAAGCACGGTCGCCCCCAGGTAGATCGGACAGCCCCAAAACTCTGAGAGTAGCTTGCTCTGAATCTTGACCCGCTTGACCGACTCGGTGTCGGGCGGAACCTGCACGGGCGGCAGCTTGGATTCGAGCGTCAGCTTCACCTGAAAGCCCGCGGCCGGATCGAGATGGACGCGCTCCACGCGGCTGATCAGATTGCCGGGCGAGCGCTTCCAGTTCTGCCCCTCCCACTGGTCGAGATGGACCCAGATCGTGTGGCCGTCTTTGCGCTTGACCTGCGTATAGACGTTGAGCACGGCCTGCACGTAATAGTCGCCGGCGGGCAAGTCGCTTAGCCGATCGACCGGATAGCCCAGCGTGTCGGCGCCGAGCGTCGCCGATTCGCCCGGCTTCCAGCCTTCGACATCGATGCCGAAGAACGGCGTCGAGCCGCCGAAAGAAGTGGCCTGCAGCCGAGGTTCGACGCGATTGTCCTTCGCGACGACCACGATCAGCCGGCCGGTCAGCGGACCTGGATCGACCGTGTCCGCGTAGGTCACTTCAAACGACTGAGCGCCAACGGCAGGTGCCGACAGCCAGGCCAGCACCAGCATCGCGCGAAGCGCGAGGCTCAAGCTCATGCGTCTCATGCAAAACTCCGGGTTATCCCGCGCCGATTGTAGAGCGGGAGCGGACCGGGGTCACGCCGTGGCGACGGCGTGCGCCGGACCAAGCTGCTGGGCGAGCTGGTCCACGACCAGCTTGCCGATGTTCAGCGACGAGGTGGCGGCGGGCGAAGGGGCGTTGAGAATGTTCACGATCCGCCCGCGGGACTGAATCACAAAGTCATCGACCATCGCGCCGTCGGGAGCGACCGCCATCGCCCGCACGCCCGCCCGGGCCGGCACGAGGTGCTCGCTCTTAATCTCGGGAATCAGGTGCTGCAGCGCTTTGACGAACGCCGCCTTGCTGAACGAGCGCCACAATTCGCCCGCGCCGGTTCGCCAGTATTTCCAGGCCAGCTTTTGAAAGCCGCGAAAGGCTAGCGTCTCGGCCAGGTCGCCGAGGTTGATGTCCGTCTTCTTGTAGCCCTCGCGGGCGAAGGCCAGCACGGCGTTGGGGCCGCACTCTACGCCGCCCTCGATCATCCGCGTGAAGTGGACGCCCAAGAACGGAAAGCTCGGGTCGGGCACCGGATAGATCAGATTCCGGCACAGGTACTGGGCCTCGTGCTTCAGCTCGTAGTATTCGCCGCGAAAGGGCACGATCTTCGCCTCGGGCTGAATGCCGGTCAGCTTGGCAACGCGGTCGCTGTGCAGCCCGGCGCAAGTTACGGCGTAATCGGCGGTGAACGCGCCGGCCGTCGATTCGACGGCGATCTGGCCGCTGCTCTCCTTCACCGCCAGTACGCGGGCCGAGCAGCGGACTTCGCCGCCGCCCGCGGCAATCAACTCGACCAGCTTGCGGCTGACCGCGCCGTAGTTGACGATTCCCGCCTCGGGCACGTGGATCGCTTTCACGCCCGGCGCGTGCGGCTCCAGCTCGCGGAGGCGCTCGGCACCGATCAGCTCGCAGCGGACGCCGTTTTGCTGGCCGCGATCAAAAATCTTGTCGAGCTGCGGCAGCTCGGCCTCGCTCGTGGCCACAATCACCTTGCCGCAAATCTCGTACGGCACGCCGTGCGCGGCACAGAACTGCTCCATCGCCCGCTTGCCGCTGCGGCAGTTGATGGCTCGCAGCGTACCGGGCTTGTAGTAAATGCCCGAGTGCAGCACGCCGGAATTGTGGCCGGTTTGATGCTCGGCGACGTGCGGCTCTTTTTCCAGGACGAGGGGCCGCAGCCGCGGGTAGCGCTGCTGCAATTGCCAGGCGGTGGCCAGGCCGACGATTCCCCCGCCGACGATGACGACATCAAAATGGCTGGCAGCGCCGTGACTGGTGCTCATTCGACTTTCTTCAGCTCGCGGCCGAGATGTTCTTCAACGCTGGAAACCTTGCTAGCGAGCCGACCCGAATAGCCCCGGCGATAATCGAGTTTGGCGGAGCAGGTGATTCGATCGCAATCGGTCGCCATCGCCAGCAAGCATTGCTTGAGGACGGCGAGCACGTCGTCGATTTCACCTTCCACGATCGTGCCCATGGCGTGCAGCCGATAGTCGAGGCCGCTCTTTTCAATGATTTCCAGGCTGCGGGCGACGTAGCCGCCGACGCTCGGCCCTTTCTCCAGCGGGGCCATGCTGAATTCCAGGAGCACCATAAAAGCCTCGTTATTTCTCGTTTGGCTAGCAGCGGACGCTGGCATTTTCGTTTCGCTCTACGGTATTGCGTCCCGCCTGGGTAAACTTCGCCGCCTATCGGCATTATGCGCGCTGGACCGGATGTAGCGGGAAGTCTGTGAGTGCCGAAGGCGCGCGCCTGGGCCGGTCGAAGTTCCACTCAGGATTCCGGTTGTTCGGGCTTTGAGGATGTTGCGCGGAATGCGTGTGGTACTCCGGCTGACGATTCTGCTGACGGCGCTGGGCGGCGCGTGCGCTTTGGCCCGCGCGCAAGAAGCACTGCCGCCGCTGTCGTCGCTGGAGCCCCTGCCGCCGGACGCGGGCGGCCAGTACATCGCCCCGCCGCTGGATTATTTCGATCTCGACTCCTGGATGGCGGTCAACGCCGGCCCGACCGCACCCAACGAAGATTGGTCGTGGCAATTGCTGCCGGACGGTATCTTGTACAAGGCGTACCTGGCCAATCCCAAAGAGTCGCGGATGAGCACCACCGGGTTCTGGGAGCAGGACGACGGCCAGCTCTGGGATTCGACGCTCGGCGGGCGGTTTGGCCTGTTGCGGTATGGCACCTGCGATAACGCCTGGCCGCAAGGCTGGCAGGTCGATTTGGAGGGTGCGGCCACGGTGCGGCTCGACCCCGAAGAGCATCGCGACGTCCGCAGCACCGACTATCGCTTCGGCGTGCCGCTGACCTACGGCTATGGCCGCCACCGGCTCAAGCTGGGCTACTACCACCTCTGCTCGCACATAGGCGACGAGTTCCTTGAGGCCCATCCGACCTTCCAGCACGTCAATTTCGTCCGCGACGCAATCACGCTCGGCTACGCCTATTACTACACCGACAACCTGCGGCTGTATGGCGAGATCGGCTACGGGTTCTATTGCGACGTGGCTAAGGAAT
>Ga0184625_10000642_pt1 | contig 13529 bp, 11 predicted proteins | sample PLM3_30_b1_FD_133151 | JGI IMG/M metagenome (GOLD analysis project Ga0184625, IMG submission 133151) | Groundwater sediment microbial communities from an aquifer in East River, Colorado, USA - PLM3_30_b1 | ecosystem: Environmental > Terrestrial > Soil > Riparian zone | place: USA: East River... | reverse complement strand
GGCCTGAAGTCGCTGAATATCATTAGCTGCCCGAGCTGCTCGCGCGTAGAAAATGAGGACTTCGTGGAGCTGGCCGAGCAGGTTCGCGAGCTGACCAGCTATGCCCGCGAGCATGCGATCACGATCGCGGTCATGGGCTGCCGGGTGAATGGTCCCGGCGAGACGGATGATGCCGACCTGGGGCTGTGGTGCGGCCCGCGGTACGTGAATCTGAAACGCAGCGGTGTTGAGGTTGGGGCCTTTCCCTATTACGAAATTCTGCCCCGGCTCAAGTCCGAGTTGGATCTGCTCATTCGTACCCGGAGCGACGCTGAATCGACCGCAGTGGCAGTCGGTTAGTAGGGTATGAGGTAGCTCAAGTTGATCCAGTGGGCCTCGGCTTTAAACGTGCTGTTCGAGAAATCGCCGCCGACGATGTCGCTGGTGCCAACGTGGCGGTCAGGTGCGAACGAATACTGGTAGGCAAAATTGAAAGAACCGCGTGACAGGCGGCGAGTGCAACCGAGGCTGAACGTGTGCAATAGCACGCCGTCCAGGTAGGGGCATAAGGTGGAGTTCGGCGCGGGGCTCGGGTGATAGACATAACCCGTCCGCCACGTCCACAAATCGCTGGTGTCCCACTCGTATCCCATCCGCAGCGATACGGTGTCATGCCAGTTCATGGGGAACGAATCGCGAAACGTGGGTCCGAGCAAGCCGGCCACGACCGGATTGTCAGGATTGGTAAACTGGAGGTCGAAGCTATCGAAGGCCGAGGCCCACTGATACCAAATGACGTCCACCCCGATCCGCTGGCAACAGCACAGGTCGTGCTTGACGCCGATGCCTAGCGAACCAGGCCAGGTTAATTGGGCCTTGGCATCGAAGCCGGAAGTTAGCGGCCCCAGTCCGGTGATGAGGGTTGCACGGGCATTGCCGTCCAGGTTGAATCGGGTGGGCGCGGTATAGGCCATGCCAACGGTCGTTTGCGGCGTCAGCAAGTATTGAATCCCCACTCCGCCTGCGACCGCCGCGCCGGTCGCTTGGAAGTCGAGCAGCGTGGGAGCGCCTGCAAACGGCCCGGTTTGAACGAAAAATGGACCTTCCAACTCGTTGTGCCCCAGGGCGAGTCCCAGGTTGGCCCCGATCGACAGCCGATCGCTCCATTGATAAGAGACCGCCGGCAGCAGCTTGCCCACCAATCCGAGCGACTTATATGTCGCAGGGCCTGTAAAGGGATTGGTCATGCGATACTCGGCGCCAAAACCGGCGGGAGCAAACCCGCCCAGCCCGAGAGTCCACGGACTGTCGGGCAAGCGCCTGACATAGCCGATCATGCCGGCCGGATATCCCCGCACGATGTGATCCGCGCTCGGGTTGTCGGGATCGGAGTATTGCAGTCCGCAGATGACCGTATCGACGCCAGCTTCCAGCAGGCCGTCTCCCGCGACGTTCGACATGGCGGCTGGATTGTCGTAAATGATCGCGGCGTTGTCGGCAAATCCCAGGTTGGTGGCGCCACGGCCCGTGGAAATGGGCCCAATGCCATCGCGCACCACACCGTCCGCGTGGACTTTGTGGTGCGGGCTGGCCAATAGCACGCTCAGGCATCCCACGATAGCAAACGTGCGAAAGCGCATAGCTGGCATGACCCCGCGTTTACGTCCATGCAATTCGATCGTCACTTCTCGATTCGTCGTTGCGATGCGGCCGCCTGTCATAAATGGCGGGTGCCTGGGAGAATAGGCAAATCCCGAACGACCGATAGCACGCGAATTACAGCACATTAGCGGCAGAGATTAGCTGTAATCTGGGGAATTGCGCGAAGACATAGCGGCCGTAATAGGCGTGCTTGATTGCGCGATTGAGCCCGACGATACAAAGGTTCCAGCGGCGCGAGTCGTATGAATTGCGCGGCCGATCTCCCGCTCAACTCAGAATTCTCCAGCAAGATCGGGGCGAGTGCATCTATGGCGGCACGTCTTTGCGTTTTCGGAATGTTGCTGAGCTGCGCGACATTCTGGCAGACCGTGGCGGCCGAAACCGTCCGCATCGCAGCACTCAGCAATGCCGACGCCGGCGCTGGCGCTGGCGCGGCCATCGTCAACGCCAATGAAGCCGGAGCGCTGGGCTTGGACAATTGCTGCTGCTGCGATAGCGAGCGGTGCGGCTGGTTTGCCGGCGCCGATTATCGCCTGGTTCGCACCCACTTTAGCGAAGCGGTCGCTTTTGCCACGCTCACGGCAGGCGCCGGCCCCCAGGGCCCCGATTTGCGAGTCCGGGCCAGTGAGCTCAACTTCGACTACAACAGCTCCTTCATGGTATTTGCCGGATACCATCTCAACGACTGTGCCGACGTGCGATTCTCCTATTGGCATCTCGACACCAGCACCGATGTCTTGGGCGCAGCCGGCCCTGGCCAGGTCATTGTCGATCCCTTCGGCAACCTCGCGCCGGCGGGGACAAACATTAACACCACCGCCTCCGTTCGGCTGAACGTCTTTGATCTCGAGTATCTGAGAAGGATGGAGGATCCGACCTGGCCCGCCAGCGTGATGTATTCCGCAGGCCTGCGGTTTGCCGATGTCAACCAATTCTATGAATCCAACATCTCAGCGGGCGGGCAGGCCCTCAGCGACGGCCTGTTTCGCGTGGACTGGTTCGGGGTCGGGCCGTATGGCAGCATTACCGGCCGCACGTGGCTGGGGGATTCCCGGCGATTCTCGGTCTTTGCCAAGGCCGGCGGCGCACTCCTGGTCGGCAACAACAATGTCTCGACCGACGTGTCGGTGACAGGCGCGTTTACCGGCGGGCAATCGGCGGGACGAATCCTGGTCGTTCCCGTGCTGGAAAGCGAGTTGGGCGGCTCTTGGGAGAACGACCGCTGGCGGCTGTCAGCCGGCTGGCTCGTCCAGGCCTGGTTCGACCTGGGCGTTTCCGGCGGCACGTTCAGCGGCCAGAATCTGCCGCTCGTCGGCTTTCCGCCGATTCAAAACGTGTTTGGCGGAGCCGATGATTCGAGCATCATGGGCTTCGACGCCTTCTTCCTGCGAGCGGAATACAACTACTAATGTGGCCCGCTCGCGCGTCGGGCTTGTAGCAGAGTCTCTTAGCCGCCCGCGAGGGCGACGGCCTTCGCGCTGGCCGATTCTTCGCGCTGGCGGCGCTCGATCAGATTGTCAATCGTGACGATCGGGATCCGGCTATCGGACGCGATGTGCAGTAGCTCGTCGCGCCGGGCCATGTGCAGCCCATCGCTGCTGCAAATCTCGCAGAGCACGGCCGCGGGACGCAATCCGGCCATCCGCACGAGGTCGATCGACGCTTCGGTGTGTCCTTGCCGAGCCAGCACGCCGCCGTCGCGGGCCACGAGCGGAAACATGTGCCCCGGTCGGATGAAGTCCTCCGAACGGCTGTCTTCATCGACAATGGCCCGAATCGTGACGCACCGCTCGAAGGGGCTGATGCCCGTCTTGCAGTTGCCGTGATCGATGGGCACGGTGAAGTTCGGCACCTCATTGCCGCGCGGCGGCACCATCGGCTGCAAATCCAAGCGGCTGGCGGTTTCTTTCGTCACCGGCATGCAGACCTGGCCCCTTCCGTGGGTGATCAGGAAGTGAACGAGCTGCGGAGTCATCTTCTCCGCGGCGGCCACGAAGTCGCCCTCATTCTCGCGCTCCTCGGAATCCAGCACGATGATCGGAAGTCCCAGCGTCAGCGCCTCCAGCGCGTCATCAATATGCGAAAAGCTGCTCATAGCCCTCTTTCAGAGTGCCACCACAAGAATAGTTGCCCGCCGGGAGCGCAGCTGATGGGACGTCACTACTGGGGCGGTCGTTCGCGAAAGGTGGCGTGAGAAAACCGTAGCATTTTTTCCGGCACACGCAAATCGTTCGAAATGAACAGGCTTTTTACGGCGTTTTTTCGGCGCTGGCCGCTGCTGATGCGTTGACACCCTCGCGCCGCAACCTACGTATTCAGCGTAGCACTCCGTCTCAACCTTGCGAGGGAATCTGATGTCGTCACTGGCCCTGTCGTCGCCGCCGGTTGCTGCTCCTTTTCTCCCCGTCGGTCCCGCGCCCGCCCCCGGCGGGCAGCCTGAGCGGGGTGGCATTACGCTCCCAAGTCCGGAAGAGATTCGGGCCGAAATCGCGCACGTGCTCAACAAGCAACTGAGCGCGGACCTGATCCGCTGGGTCGATGGCTACGCTCAAGTCGGCAAGCGCAACCTGTACCTTTGGAAGTGGGTCCGCCAGGGAGTCGAGGTCACGACGCTGTCGTGCATTGAAAAGGAGCTGTTTGATGCCGCCTGCGACATCAAGGTCCTGGGCGTGGTGCTCGATTGTCTCTTGGACGACATCGCCGACCGGGGCGGCGAGGAGGAATTGCTCGAGCAACTCTTGGCCGTGCCCTTCAATGCCGACCGGCTGCAACTGACGAGCGTCCGCCCCGAGGATCGCGCCTATGCCGAGTTCACCATCGATCTGTGGCAAGAGATCAAGCGCCGCACCAAGCGGCTGCCGCTGTTCGATCAATATGCACGCCTCTGGCGGTACGACTACCTGCAGCTCTTCAACGGCATGCGCTACTCGCACCTGATCAACGAGGATGTGGCGCTGCTGAACCTCGCGGAGCACGACCTGTACTCGCCGCACAACATGCACATCATGGTTTCTTCCACGGTGGACCTGATGTGTTCGCCGCGGTTCGATCGCAATGAGTTGGGCCGGCTGCGCGACGCCATTTGGCACGCCCAATTCATGGGACGAATCGGCAATCTGGTGACGACCTGGGAACGCGAGCTGGCCGACGGCGACTACACCAGCGGCATTTACGCTCGGGCCGTCGCCGAAGGCGACGTGACGCTCCAGATGCTGCGGGATCGCGATGCAGCCGCGATCAAGCAAGCCATCTGCTCCGCGGGACACGAGACGTTCTTCCTCGAGCGGTGGAGCCAGTTGCGCTGCCGCCTGGTCGAGCTCGCGCCGCGGATTCGCTCGGTAAATATCGGCCAGCTGCTCACAGGGTACGAACGTTTGATCCGCTTGCACCTCGGCAGCCGCGGCTACAAATAGCGCGTCCGCCGCCCGCCAGTGAAGACCGGAGTCGCACATGTTCGAGCATCTCTTCGAGCGCTTAACGTCGCGCTATTTGGCGGCGATGTTTGCTGCGACGCGGCTGTGTGGCTCCCTGGGCGGCGCGCTCGTCGTCTATTACGTCAACCTCACGGTGACCCTGCCTGAGCCCACGCTCACGCGATTCATCGTGGCCTGCACGACGGTCGTCCTGGTCGCGGTCATCTTGTCCCTGATTGTTGCCGGATGGGAAACGCGCCATCTCCGGCGGACGCTCGCGCAGCTCTTCGCCGGCGAGGAGCCCGATCCCGCGATCGCCCTCAAAGCCGGACGGGAGGCCGTGCTCCTTCCGGCGCGCCATCACTGGAACGAAGCCTGGCTGGTGCCCTGTTCCACGCTGATTCCGGTACTCATTGTGCTCGGGCTGGTGGAGCGGGTCCCCGCCGCCACGATGCTGAACGTCACGCTGGCCGTATTCATGGGCATCTGTCTGTCACTGATGTCCACATTCTTCATCATGGAGCGGGCGATGCAGCCCGTCGTACGCTTTCTGCTGGACAAGGGCGTGCCGATTGATTTCGAGCGCCTGCCCAGCAACCACCTCCGCACGCGCCTCAACCTCTGCTTCGGATTGGTGATCCTGATTACGGCGCTGATGATTGGAACTCTGGCCAGCCAGCGGGCCGCCGACATCATCAAGCAACCCGAGAACCAGCAGGCCGCCGTGGAAGGACTGCGCAACCACACGGGCTATATCACGCTGACCGCGATTTTGCTCGGCTTCCTGTTCTCCTCGACGATCAGCGGCTCGGTCGCTTCCCGCGTCGGTCACCTGGTGGAAGCCATGAAGCGCGTGGAACAGGGCCATTTCGCCGTCGAGCTGCGGGCCACCGGAAATGATGAGATCGACGTCCTCACGCGGGAATTCAACGTGATGGTGCAGCAATTGTCCCAGCACGATGCCACCATTAGCGATCTGAATACCAACCTGGAACGCAAAGTGGATCAGCGCACGCTCAAGCTGCGGCTGCTGCACGCCGAGCTCGATCAGCGCAATAACGACCTGGAAACGGCCTTGGCCGATCTCCAGCGGGCGCAATCCCAGCTTGTGGACGTGGCCCACCGGGCGGGCATGACCGAGATTGCGACCGGAGTGCTCCACAACGTCGGCAACGTCTTGAACAGCGTCAATGTCTCCGTCGATGTCCTGAACGAGAATCTGCGGCGGTCCAAGGTGCCCAGCGTCGCCAAGGTCGCCGGCCTGCTGAACGAGAATGCGGCGGCGTTCAAGGCCGCTGTTAGCGACGTCAAGCTGCAGAAAATCCCCGACTATCTGACGATGCTGGCCGAGTCGCTCTCCGCGGAACAGCAACAGGTGACGACCGAGATGCAGGGGCTGACCGAGAAAGTTCAGCACATCAAGAACATCATTACGGCCCAGCACAAGTACACGCGGCGGGTCTCCTTCCGCGAAGAGGTCGATCTGCATGCGATGCTGAACGATTCCTTGGCGATGCACGGGTCTTCCATCACCAAACACGCCATCCAGGTACGGCGAGAACTGTCTCCACTTCCCACGATCCTCATCGAACGATCAAAACTGCTGCAGGTCATCGATAATGTCGTCAAGAATGCGATTGAATCGATGGCCAGCGTCGACGGGCCCTCGCATGTCCTCACAGTGTCGGCCGAGCGCGAAGACGGCGACGTCGTGATTGCCATCCGCGATACGGGCCACGGCATCCGCGACGAACACCTCAAGAATATCTTCCGCTTCGGCTTTACGACGAAGGCCGAAGGCAATGGCTTCGGCCTGCATTCGGCGGCCATCGCCATGAACGAGATGGGCGGGTCGATTCGCGCCGCGAGCGATGGCTGGGGCACGGGCGCCGCCTTCATCCTCACGCTGCCCCTCACACCAGATGCAGTGTTGGCCGATCGAGCCATCAGCGCCACGCCGGTCGCCGGCGCAGCGGCCGCCCCAGGAGAAAGCCGCTGTGAAATCGTCACGTAGAATCCTGGTGATCGACGACAATCGCGACATCCATCAGGACTTCCAGAAGATTTTTCGCGTCTTGCGCGAGGAATCGGCTGGATTCGACGAGCTCGAATTGTCACTCTTCGGGAGCGAGCCGAGCCAGCCGCCTGAGCGCAACGCTCCCCTCTTGGGCGTGCAGTTGGAATCTGCCTACCAAGGCGAAGAAGGCGTGCAGATGGCCTTTCTCGCGGCAGAAAGTGGCAATCCCTATTTGATGGCGTTTGTCGATGTTCGCATGCCGCCAGGCATCGATGGCATCTGCACCATCAAGTCCATCTGGGAGCGACTGCCCGGGCTGCCGTGCGTGATCTGCACGGCGTTTTCCGACTACAACTGGGAAGACATTTCCGCTCATCTTGGCGGCTCGGGCAACTTGTACATCCTGAAGAAGCCCTTTGACGCCGTGGAAGTCTTGCAGATGGCGCAGGCCATCGCGGAAAAGGCCGATTTGACCCGCCTCGCCGGTCAGGCGCGGCAAGCGATCGAAGAAAAACTCGAAAAGCTGCTGGCAGCCGAATGCGCACTCCGCGAATCCAACACGGAGCTGCTGACTGCCAAACGCAACCTGGAAGCGCAAGCCGCCGAGCTCGAATCGCGAACCCACCAGCTCGAAGCCGCGAAGCTCGTTGCGGAGTCGGCCAACCACGCCAAGAGCCGGTTCCTGGCGAACATGTCGCACGAGCTGCGCACGCCTCTCAACGGCATCATTGGCGCCTGCGCCCTGCTGCTGCAAACCACGCTCGACGAGGAGCAGTGCCAGCTCGCGGAAATCTCCAAGTCGTCCGGAGAGACGCTGCTGAACCTGATCAGCGATATCCTCGATTTTTCCAAAATCGAAGCGGGCAAGCTGGAGCTGGAAGCCGTCCCCTTCAATTTGGGCAAGCTGATCGACAATACGGTGACGATCGTCGGCGATGCGGCGCGGAGAAAACACCTCGAGCTGCTGAGCTTCATCGAGCCGCGAATCCCGTCGGTGCTGACAGGCGATCCTGGCCGAGTGCAGCAGGTCCTGGTGAACTTCATCAACAACGCGATCAAGTTTACGGACCAAGGCGCCGTCGTGCTCCGCGCCGAATTGCAGGACGAGACCGTCAGCGACGTTGCTGTCCGGTTTTCTGTCATCGACAGCGGCATTGGAATTCCGCCCGATCGCATGGACCGGCTCTTCAAGTGCTTCTCGCAGGTCGATGCCTCCACGACGCGCAAGCACGGCGGTACCGGTCTGGGTCTGGCCATTTGCAAGCAGATCGCCGAGCTCATGAGAGGCCAAATCGGCGTCGAGAGCCAATCCGGCCAGGGTTCGACGTTTTGGCTGGAGTGCCGTTTCCCGATCGGCGAGGAAAGCGCCGGCAGTCAGATTCAACCGCCCCAGCTGCGCGATCTGCGCGTCCTGCTCCTGTCCGAGCACGAAACAACGGCGAGCGTCCTGTCGGAATCCTTGGTGGCATTCGGGCTCAACGTGCGGCGCCTGTGCGACCTGGGGCAGACGTTCGACGAGATCGACCGGGCAGCCGCGGAAGGCAGGCCCTACGGCCTGATTCTTGTGAATGAGAATCGTCAATCGGCCGCTACATCGGCATTTCTCCAGCGGCTGCGTGAACAAACGGCTGCGCACGACACTTACGTCTTGCTATTGTCTTCGACCTGGTCAGGCGCCGAGCGCGAGCCCCAGCCGCACTTCGACGGCTGCCTGCACAAGCCCGTCAGCCAATCGCAGCTTCTGAACGCCATCTTGAATATCGTTGCCGGCAACTCCCGCGAGACGATTCGGTTTCGCCCGCAGCGCCAGAAATCGCTGCACTCACGGAAGATCCTGATCGCCGAGGACAACGACATCAATCAAGTGGTCACGACGAAAATCCTGGCGAGCGTGGGCTACGAGTGCGAAGTCGCCGAGAACGGGAAACAAGCGCTCGAGTTTCTCTCGCGCGCGACCTATGACCTGATCCTCATGGATTGCCAAATGCCGGAAATGGACGGCTTCGAGGCGACCAAGCGCTTTCGCGAGCAGGAACGGGCGGCCGGACCAAAGCCGCACCCCGTACCGATCATTGCCTTGACGGCCAACGCGTTGGGCGGCGACCGGGAACGCTGCCTCGACGCTGGCATGACTGACTACCTGAGCAAACCAATCGATCCGCTCAAGCTACTTGGTCTCATTGGTGAGTACCTTGATGAGGCCAATGAGGAATGAAAGGTGCTTTCGCACCGTGTCCCGCCCGCTCTCGGCGAGTTGAGCAGCCTTGATGCGAACTCTCCAATCGTGACGGTTGGCGCATTAGTGGGAGCCGAAGGGATTGTCGGCATCGCCGAGGCGTGGGCGACGCTGAGGCCCTCGATCCCGCGGACCCGCAATTCGGAGTCCACCACTGCCTCCCGGCTCAACCCCATCGTGCAAGTGCCGACCGGGTGGAAACTCTCGGGACGCGCTGGGTAAGTTTTGAACCACGTCGGTAAGTTTTTGGTCCTCAGGAAAGTTTCTGCCGCAATTTGCGGCGGGCGGACCTGCGGAAAATGTGGCGGCGTGTTCTTTCGACGTGCGGCACGTTAGTTGCCTTTGGTCGCGGAGGAACTTGGTTGAAGCGCGGGTCCTTTGCCGGTGCGCTGCGTGATGAGGTTCTTGACCGGAGACCAGGCGATGCGGAATGTGTTCGTGGCTATCGCGATCGCCATCGTTCCGGTGCTGGGCAGCCTGCTCTCGTACGGCATCGCGACGGCATTCATCGTGCAGCTCGCCGCGGGCCTCATTCGCAGTGGCTATGCGGGCCTCAGTTTCTGGAAAAATCTGACCATTGTGACGGTTGTCATGCTCGCCACGGCGGCCGCACATCTCGTGCAGATCGCGCTGTGGGCGGTCGTCCTTCTGCTCGTTGGCGGAGCTTCATCGTTTGATCGAGCGTTCTATGTCTCGGCTCAGAACTACACGGCCCTTGGCTATGGTGACATCCTGCTCTCGGAACAATGGCGGTTACTTGGTCCGCTGGAGGCGATTAACGGATTGATGTCATTCGGCCTCTCGACCGCGGTGATGTTCGCCGTGATGAACCGCCTGATTACGGATCGCTTGCGTTTCCAACTGCGTCACGTCCAGGAGGCGCCAAGAGCGCAGGAAACATGTCGGCGTACGGTGAATGATCGCGCCAGCGCCGAGAGGCGAGCTCATCAATGTCAAGCACATAGCAACAGGATTGATGCGACATGAATCGATACGATTTCAACGCCGCTGATCGACTTCGTCGGGCATCCGCGCTGGGGCGCCGGGGCTCAGATAGCGTTGCGTACGGCAGGAATTGCGAAACAGCTTCAGCCCTGCCGCTGCCTGGTTCTTACGCTGACGCGATTCCTCGGCGTGTATTGGAGCGGGCTCGAGGCTGTTGGAACGAGCTGATGAAGGCCGATGTCACCAGGCCCTACGTGCACTCACGGGCATTGGACCATGCGGCCGACTACCTCCAACTGATGCGGCCGCGGCTGGCGCTGCTGGTATTGGCGACCGCAGCCGTGGGTTGGCTCTTGGCAGCGGGAAACGCGCCGAACTGGATCGCCCTGGGCCACAGCTTGTTGGCAATTGGGATGTTGTTTGCCGGGGCCAGTGCCCTCAACCAACTGCTGGAGCAGGGCACGGACGCCTTGATGCCGCGAACTGCGAATCGGCCGCTGCCCGCCGGACGGCTCCAGCCGCTCGAAGTGTTGATCCTGGGATGCGGGCTCAGCGCCGGTGGCCTGGGGATCTTGCTGGCAATCGGCCGGCCTCTGGCGGCGGGTTTGGGCGTTTTTGCACTGGTTAGCTACGTCTTTGTCTATACGCCACTGAAGAAGCGGACGCCACATAACACATTGATCGGCGCCATTCCGGGAGCATTGCCGCCACTCATGGGCTGGGTTACCGCCCGTGGCCGATTGGACGGCGGGGCGCTGGCGTTATTTCTGATTGTCTTCTTGTGGCAGATTCCTCACTTCCTGGCGATCGCCTGGATCTATCGCGATGAGTATGCCCGCGCCGGCCTGCGAATGTTCCCGCTTTTCGATCCGCACGGCGTCCGCACGGGGCGGCAAATGGTGCTGTTCGCGCTCGTGCTGATTCCTGCCAGCCTGCTGCCGGTGGTCATGGGTTTTGGCGGCTGGATTACTGCAGTGGGGGCCGTGATTCTCGGCGCGGACTTTCTATTGGCGAGCGCCAGTTTCGCTCGCCAGCCAACGACGCCTAACGCTCGTCAAGTGTTCCGCACGTCGCTGGTGTATTTGGGAGGTTTGCTCCTGCTCTTCGTGTTGGGCGCCGCAGTGCGCCCCGGAGTGTAAACCATGAACGCGCTGCTCTTAGCACACACCGAGGATCTGTGCATGTTCAGTCCTGCCTCGCCGCCGGCCGAGTCGATCCGCGATGTCTCGTTCCTGGTCCTGGCAATCGCGGGCGCGATCTTCCTCATCGTCGAGGCGGTGCTCCTGTATTGCATCATCCGCTTTCGGCGCAAGGCCAAGGCCGGAAACGAGCCTCCCCAATTTTATGGCAGCAAGCCGATCGAGATCGCCTGGACGGCAGCGCCGGCGCTGATCGTTTTTGTCCTGGTGCTCGTCACCACGCGGACGCTATGGTCGGTGAATGTTGACCCACCAGAGCCTCGCGAAGGCGACGGAGCGCTATTTGTCACGGTGATCGGCCATCAGTGGTGGTGGGAATATCAGTACGAGTCCTACAACGGCAAAAAACTGGGGTTTGCGACCAGCAACGAGCTGCATGTGCCGGTTGACGACGCACAGCAGCGGCGGCCCGTCTATCTGAAGCTCAAGTCCGCGGACGTGTGTCACAGCTTCTGGGTGCCGCGACTCGCAGGCAAGACCGACCTGTTACCGGGTCGCACCAACCATACCTGGTTCCGAACGGCGGAGCCGGGTGTGTACCTGGGTCAATGCGCCGAATACTGCGGCACGCAGCACGCCAAAATGCTGATTCGCGTGATCGCGGAGCCCCCTACAGATTTCGAAAAGTGGCTGGCCAATGAACAGCAGCCCGCGGTGGAGGACGCCGCGGCACAGAAGGGCAAAGCCGCCTTCGTGGCTCAATCGTGCATCAATTGTCACACCGTTCGTTTTCCGAATTCTCCGGCGAAGGGCACTTTTGGCCCGGACCTGACGCACCTCATGAGTCGCGCCAGCCTGGCATCGGGCATTCTGCGGAACACTCCAGAGAATTTGCATGAGTGGGTGGCGGACCCGCAAAAGCACAAGCCGGGCTGCCTGATGCCGGCCTTCAGCCTGAACGAGGACGACCGCGCCCAGATGGTCAGCTACCTGTCAACCCTGCGCTGAGCACAAGCACTTAAGCATCCCTGGAGAGCGCGGCATGGCCACCGTGGCACGACAACTCGAGCTGATTGGGCCGGCCGAGCCCGCGCACGAGCGGAGCATCCTCGCCGGCTGGCTGACCAGCGTCGATCACAAGCAGATCGGCATCTTGTATGTCCTGATGGCCGTGGGCTTCCTGATCATTGGCGGCTGCGAGGCACTGTTGATCCGCTGTCAACTCTTCTGGCCGCACAATCGGCTGATCGCTCCGGACGCGTTCAATGGCCTCTTCACGATGCACGGCACCACGATGGTTTTCTTCGTGGGCATGCCGATCCTGATTGGCATTGGCAACTACCTGGTGCCGCTGATGATCGGAGCGCGGGACATGGCCTTCCCGCGACTGAATGCCTTTGGCTTCTGGGCGACGCTTTTTGGCGGGATGCTCGTTTATTTCAGCTTTACGACGGGCGGGGCGCCCGCCATCGGCTGGTTTGCCTACGCGCCGCTCACGGAGCATACGTTCGCTCGCTGCCCGGCCACCGATCTTTGGGCGCTGGGCCTGGTGGTCAGCGGCATCGGCACCACGACTGCCGGCATCAACTTCATCGCGACCATTCTGGGAATGCGGGCCCCGGGCATGACGCTGCGCAAGATCCCGTTCTTCGCCTGGACGATCCTGTGGACGGCCGTGCAAATCGTCATCGCCATGCCGCCGCTGACCGCAATCCTGGTCATGATCCTGCTCGACCGAAATTTGGGAGCCCATTTCTTCGACGTCCAGAACGGCGGGTCCGCTCTCCTCTGGCAGCACCTGTTCTGGTTCTTTGGACACCCGGAGGTCTATATCCTCATCCTGCCGGTCTTCGGCATGATCTCGGAGATCATCCCCGTCTTCTCGCGGAAGGTGCTGTTCGGCTACGAGTTCATGGCGGCAGAAGCTGTCCCTGCTGTAGTTGAAAAGTGAAAGAGGCGGTTCTCCCGCTCAGTCGATAGACTGGGCGTGCTTTTTCTCTTAAAGAGGAAGGAGGACCGCCAATGAAGAGAACGTATCGTGCTGGTCGGTCGTCTGGCAAGTCGGCAGGGCTGGGTCGTCGTCGCCGGCGCTTGAATGAGCGCCGAGAGCAAGCAGCGGCCAGACCTTGGGAGGAGGC
>Ga0184625_10000641_pt1 | contig 13543 bp, 12 predicted proteins | sample PLM3_30_b1_FD_133151 | JGI IMG/M metagenome (GOLD analysis project Ga0184625, IMG submission 133151) | Groundwater sediment microbial communities from an aquifer in East River, Colorado, USA - PLM3_30_b1 | ecosystem: Environmental > Terrestrial > Soil > Riparian zone | place: USA: East River... | reverse complement strand
TTTGCCGAGCAGCCAAACATCGCAGCAGCTTTTCTCCTGCTGACGGTGCTGCTGTGGATCAAACACCGGGAGAATATCGCGCGCCTGCTCAAAGGTACGGAGGGCAACATTGGCGCCAATGCCGCCAGCTAAACTTATAGTTGTATAAAACCAAGATCGGTTGTAGTGGTGCCCGCAGAGCCTGTCGCAACGCGGGTACATATATTGAGTAGTGGTGCGCGAACCGATGAGCAGCGGCTCGACTGGTTGCGACTTATTCGCAGCGAAAATGTCGGTCCCCGCACCTTCCATGAACTGGTCCGCTATTACGGTGGAGTCCAGCCGGCGCTTGTCGCCCTGCCTGGTCGCGGCGGGTCGGCACGCTTGCCGCGCGTCTGCTCCCGCGAACAGGCCGAAGCGGAATTGAAGGCAGCGCGTGCGGTCGGAGTCGAGTTTTTCACGCTTGGCGAACCGGACTATCCCGCCCGCCCGCGGATGATCGATGATCCGCCACCGGTTGTCACCCTGCGCGGCAAGCTTGAGGCGCTCGCGCGGCCGCTGATCGCTATTGTTGGCTCGCGCAATGCCTCCGCGGCCGGCATCAGATTCGCCGAGCGTCTCGCGCGCGATCTCGGCAATGCGGGCTTCACAGTGGTGTCCGGACTGGCACGGGGCATCGACGCCGCAGCACACCGCGCGAGCCTTGGCACCGGCACGGTCGCCGTACTCGCCGGCGGTCACGATCGGATCTATCCCGCAGAACATATCGAACTGCTGGAGGAGATCCTGGTGGAGGGTGCCGCGATATCGGAAATGCCGTTCGCATGGGAACCGCGGGCTCATGATTTCCCGCGCCGCAATCGCCTGATCTCGGGTCTTTCGCTCGGCGTCGTGGTCGTCGAGGCGGCGCGGCGCTCAGGCTCATTGATCACCGCGCGGCTTGCCGGTGAACAAGGGCGCGAAGTGTTCGCTGTACCAGGCTCGCCGCTCGACCCACGCAGCGAAGGAACCAACGGCCTACTCAAGCAGGGCGCCATCCCGGTAACCGAGGCCGCGGATGTGATCGCAGCAATCGAACCGATACTCGGGCGCGGGCTAAGTCTGCCTTCGGCGCAGGAACCATCGCAGGAATCGCTCGCCTCATCCGGTGTACCGGCCGGAGACGATGAACGCAGTCGCCTTGTTGCGCTGCTCGGGCCTACGCCCATTTCGATCGACGATCTGGTGCGGCTCGCGCGGACCTCCGCCACAAATGTGCGCAGCGTGCTGCTAGAACTCGAAATTGCCGGGCGGATTGAACGCCACGGTGCGGGATTGGTATCGCTGCTGTAACATGCAACATGCAGTATCAAAACACTCCCACCGGTAATCGCCAATGTTGAACCGATCCGTCATAGCTCTACTGCTGCTTTTGGTAATTCATGGCCTGCCATCGCGCGCGCAGGACCAGCCTTTCGCGAATTTTACCGCTGAGCTGTGGCCTGACGCGCAGGCCAAAGGCATTACCCGCGCCACCTTCGATCTTGCGATCAAAGGCGTGACGCCCGACCAGCGCGTCATAGCTGCGACCAAACGGCAGCCGGAATACGGAAAACCGGTCGGCGACTATGTGAACGCGATCGTTTCAAATCGCCGCATCGCGGACGGACAGATCAAGGCACGGGAATGGGCAAAGACCTTTGATGCCGTCGAAAAGAAATTCCAGGTCGAGCGCTGGGTGCTGCTCTCCCTCTGGGGGATGGAATCCGATTTCGGCGCCGAGAAAGACCGTTGGGACGTGTTCCGTTCGCTGGCCACGCTGGCTTACGTCAAATACCGCCATCCCTATTTCCGAAATGAACTCATCGTCGCCATGCGCATTATGCAGGACGGTCATATCGCCCGCGATAAGATGGTCAGCTCCTGGGCCGGCGCAATGGGCCAGACACAATTCATGCCGTCGAATTTCGTTGACTACGCTATCGATTTTTCCGGCGACGGCCGCACCGATATCTGGACCAACGTACCGGACGTGCTCGGCTCCACAGCCAACTATCTCAGCAAATGGAAATGGAATTCCGCTTTGCCCTGGGGCTTCGAAGTCACTGTTCCGAACGGCTTCGACTACATGCGCAGCCGCGCAAGCTTCGCTGAATGGCAGGATCTCGGCGTGCGCCGCGCGGACGGAAAGCCGTACCCCGCTTCCGGCCAGGGAATTCTTTTCTTCCCGAGCGGCGCTCAGGGGCCAGCCTTTGTCGTCACGGAAAATTTCGACGTGCTCAAGGAATACAACAATTCCGACGCCTATGCGGTTGCTGTCGGTCACCTCGCCGATCGCATGCACGGCGGCGGCCTGATCAAAACCGCCTGGCCCAAGGACGACCGCCAGTTGTCGCGCGACGCGCGCGTCGCCCTGCAAAGAAGGTTGTCGGAACTCGGCTATAAGGTGAAAGAGTTCGAAGGCCACATCGATTTCGATCTGCGCGACAATATTCGCGCCGAGCAGAAGAAACTGGGGATGGTGCCGGACGGTCATCCAACAACCCAGCTGCTGGACCGGCTTGGCGTGAAGGCAAACTGACCGGCTCGGCGGGCCGGAACCCCGATTGATCTCTTGAAAATGGTACCTATTAGCGATTACAATCAATAGTTGTGTCTCTTTAGCGCCCTATTTGGCTGGTCTGAACACGGCTTCTTAACGGGCTTATTTGACAGTAGGGGTCACCTTCCCCATGTTCCGGGCCACGCATACGGCCGATTCCGCCATGAGTCTGAACTGTACCGGCGGATAACCTATTGGATTTTCATGAAAATTGTCGTAGTCGAGTCGCCGGCCAAGGCGAAGACGATCAATAAATACCTCGGCTCCGGCTACGAGGTGCTGGCCTCTTTTGGCCACATCCGCGACTTGCCACCCAAGGACGGTTCCGTCGATCCGGACAACGATTTCCGCATGCTCTGGGAGGTCGACGCCAAGTCGAACCAGCGCATGAACGACATCGCCCGCGCGCTCAAAGACGCCGACAAGCTGATCCTCGCGACCGACCCGGATCGCGAAGGCGAAGCGATCTCATGGCACGTGCTCGAGGTGCTGAAGGAAAAGAAGGCCCTCAAGGACCAGAAGATTGAGCGCGTTGTGTTTAACGCCATCACCAAGCAGGCGGTAAGCGATGCGATGAAGCATCCGCGCGAGATCGATGGTGCACTGGTCGACGCTTACCTCGCCCGCCGCGCGCTTGACTATCTCGTCGGCTTTACGCTCTCGCCCGTGCTCTGGCGCAAGCTACCCGGCGCGCGTTCTGCCGGCCGCGTGCAGTCGGTCGCACTCCGGCTCGTCTGCGACCGAGAACTTGAAATCGAGAAATTCGTTGCCAGGGAATACTGGTCAATCGTCGCCAAGCTGGCGACTCCGCGCAACGAAATCTTCGAAGCGCGGCTGGTCGGCGCCGACGGACAGAAGATTCAGCGCCTCGACATCGGCTCAGGCGCCGAGGCTGAGTCCTTCACCCGCGATCTTGAGAACGCCATCTTCAAGGTGGTTTCAGTCGAGGCAAAACCGGCCCGGCGCAATCCGCCGGCGCCCTTTACGACCTCGACCATGCAGCAGGAGGCAAGCCGAAAGCTTGGCTTTGCCCCGGCGGTCACCATGCGCCTTGCGCAACGGCTGTACGAAGGCGTCGAGATTGACGGCGAAACCACCGGCCTGATCACCTATATGCGCACCGACGGCATTGACATGGCGCCGGAGGCGATTGCCGACATTCGCGGGATGCTGAGCCGCAACTATGGCAAGGAATACGTCCCCGCTTCGCCGCGCGAGTATCACAACAAGTCGAAGAACGCGCAGGAAGCGCACGAAGCGGTGCGCCCGACCAGCGCCAGCCGCACCCCGGCCGAAGTCGCGAAATATGTCGATCGCGATCAGGCACGGCTGTACGAGTTGATCTGGAATCGCGCCGTTGCAAGCCAGATGGAATCCGCCGAGCTTGAACGCACCACCGTCGACATTGTCGCCAAGGCCGGGCCGCGGAACATTGAGCTGCGCGCTTCCGGCCAGGTGGTGAAGTTCGATGGCTTCCTCACCCTCTATCAAGAAGGGCAGGACGAGGCCTCTGATGACGACGAGTCGCGACGCCTGCCGGCCATGTCCGAGGGCGAAACGCTCAGCAAGCAGGCAATCGAATCCTCGCAGCATTTCACCGAGCCGCCGCCGCGCTTTTCGGAGGCCGCTCTGGTCAAGCGCATGGAAGAGCTCGGTATCGGCCGGCCTTCGACCTATGCCTCGATCCTGCAGGTGCTGCAGGACCGCGGTTATGTCCGCATCGAAAAGAAGCGCCTCATTCCGGAAGACAAGGGCCGCGTCGTCGTTGCCTTCCTCGAAAGTTTCTTCACGCGCTACGTCGAATACGATTTCACCGCCGGCCTGGAAGAAAAGCTCGACGAAATTTCGGCGGGCAACATAGATTGGCGTGCCGTGCTCGCCGAGTTCTGGCAGGAGTTCGTCGGTGCGGTCAACGAAATCAAGGAAGTTCGCAATCGTGTCGTGCTCGATGCGCTCAATGATTTGCTCGAACCGCATATCTTTCCCGAACGGGCGGACGGCAAGCCGCGGCGTGAATGCCCGCAATGCGGCACCGGCGAGCTTTCGCTGAAGACCGGACGCTTCGGGGCCTTCATCGGCTGCTCGAATTATCCGGAATGCAATTTTACGCGGCAGATGACGCCAAACGCCGATGGTGTTCAGGGCAAGAAGGTGCTGGGCGAAGACCCGGAGACCGGCCTTGAGGTGACGCTGCGCGGCGGACGGTTCGGTCCCTATTTGCAACTTGGCGAACAGATCAAGCCGCCGAAGCCGAAGAAGGGCGAGAAGAAACCGGAAGTCGAGAAGCCCAAGCGCGCAAGCGTCCCGAAAGGCGTTTCTCCCGACGACATCGATCTCGAAAGGGCGCTCGGCTTGCTGGCGCTGCCGCGCGAAGTCGGCCTATCGCCCGAAGACGGCGAGCCGATCATTGCCGGCATTGGCCGCTTCGGCGCCTACGTCAAACACGGCAAGACCTATGCAAACCTCGAAGACGGCGATGATGTCGTGACCATTGGCCTCAATCGAGCGGTCACGCTGATCGCGGAGAAGAAAGCCAATCCGAAGAAGGGCCGCCGCTTCGGCGCCGACCCGGGCAAGATTTTGGGTGAGCACCCGGACAAAGGCGGGCCGGTTGTCGTAAAGAATGGCCGCTACGGGCCCTATGTGAGCCACAACGGGATCAACGCCACCATCACGGGTGACAAGACGCCGGACACGATCACGCTGACCGAGGCGATCGTGTTGCTCGACGCCCGCGCCGAACAACTCAGCTCACAACCACGGCGCGCGGCCGGGCGTAAGAAAGCTGGCGAGCCGTCGGAAGCGCCAAAGGGCCGCAAGAAGAAAGTCGCCGATTTAGCCGATACGGCCGAGAAAGCCGCCAAGCCGCGCAAGAAGCCGGTGAAAAAGGCGACCAAGGTCACGGCCGCCGAATAGCTGGCGAAGCGGTTTTCCGGACATTACATTTCGCTTGATGGCGCCGTTTCGGCGCAGGACTGATATTTTGAAAAAACACACTAAGCCCTCCCTCCCGTCCAAGGCTGACATTCTCGCCTTCATCGGAAACAAGCCCGGCAAAGTCGGTACGCGTGAGATCGCCCGCGCCTTCGGACTGAAGAATGCGCTCCGCGCCGACCTCAAGCGTCTGCTGCGCGAGCTCGCGGACGAAGGATCAATCGAAACGCGGCGCAAGAAGCTGCACCATGCCGGCGCCCTGCCCTCGACGGTGCTCGCCGACGTCACCGCGCGCGACAGCGACGGCGATCTCATCGCCACCCCAGACGAATGGGACGAGGAAGCGCACGGTGCTGCGCCGAAAATTCGCATTCAGGTCCCGCGCAAGCATCGGCCCGGCGAGGCCGCAGGGATCGGCGACCGCGTGCTGCTGCGCGTGGAGGAAACCGAGAACGACGAAGGAATCCGGTACCGCGCCCGTGTCATCAGGATCATCGACCACCCGAAGCACCGGGTGCTCGGCATATTCCGCAAGATCCAGCACGGCGGACGACTGGAACCGGTCGACAAGAAAATGCTCGGCAAGGAACTCGCAATCCCCGCCGGAGCGACCGCGGAGGCCGAAGACGGCGACCTCATTGCAGTTGAAACCTCGCGTGCGCCGCGTCTTGGCCTTTCCACCGCCCGTGTGGTCGAGCGGCTTGGCTCTCTCAAGAGCGAGCGGGCGGTGAGCCTGATTGCCATCCATGCGCACGGAATCCCTTCGGTGTTTCGGCGCGAAACCCAGCTGGAAGCAGATGCCGCGAAGCCGGTCACTCTCCAGGGCCGCGACGATTGGCGGAAGGTCCCTTTTGTCACCATCGACCCGCCGGATGCCAAAGATCATGACGACGCGGTACATGCCGAGCCTGACAGTGCGCCGAACAATCCCGGCGGCCACATTGTCAGCGTCGCCATCGCCGATGTCGCCCATTACGTGAAGCCCGGCTCCGCGCTCGACCGCGAAGCGCTCACGCGCGGCAATTCGGTCTATTTCCCGGACCGCGTGGTGCCAATGCTGCCTGAGCGGATTTCGAACGATCTGTGCTCGCTGCGTCCCCGGGAAGACCGCCCCGCCCTCGCCGTCCGAATGGTGATCGGTGCTGATGGCCGTAAGCGGTCACACACGTTTCACCGCATCCTGATGCGATCGGCGGCAAAGCTCTCCTATCAGCAAGCCCAGTCTGCAATCGGCGGGCGGACCGACGAGGACACCGAGACGCTGGTCGAGCCCGTGCTCAATCCGCTCTACGCCGCGTACGAAGCCATGGCGCGCGCGCGAGCCGAACGTCAGCCGCTCGACCTCGATCTGCCCGAACGCAAGATCCTGCTCAAGCACGACGGGACCGTCGATCGGGTCATCACGCCGGAGCGGCTGGCGGCGCACCGGCTGATTGAGGAGTTCATGATCCTCGCCAACGTCGCGGCCGCGGAAACGCTCGAGCGTGCGCGCGTGCCGTTGATCTATCGCGTGCACGATGAGCCGGCGATGGAGAAGGTGCGGGCGCTGCGCGAATTCCTCGCGACCCTTGATATTCCCCTCGCCAAAGGCGGCGTGCTCAAGCCGGAGGCATTCAACCGCATTCTCGCGCGCGTCAAAGGTCGCGATGTCGAGCAACTCGTCAACGAGGTGGTCTTGCGCACGCAGGCGCAGGCTGAATATGCCGCGGAGAACTACGGACACTTCGGATTGAACCTGCGTCGCTACGCGCACTTCACATCGCCGATCCGCCGTTACGCCGATCTCATCGTGCACCGCGGCCTGATCCGCGCCTTTAAGCTCGGACACGATGGGCTTCCCGACGGGACCGATCAGAAGGCCTTGGAGGAGATCAGCGCGCAGGTTTCCGCCACCGAGCGCCGCGCCATGCTGGCGGAGCGCGAGACGAGCGATCGGCTGATCGCCCATTTCCTTGCCGACCGGATCGGTGCGAGCTTCGATGGCCGGATTTCCGGAGTCACGCGCGCGGGGCTATTCGTGAAACTGCGCGACACAGGCGCCGACGGTTTCGTGCCGGCGCGAACCATCGGCGAGGAATATTTCCGCTACGACGAGAAAGGTCATGCCATGGTCGGTTCTCGCTCCGGCGAAACCTACCGCCTTGGCGACCCGGTGACGGTCAAACTTGTCGAAGCCGCGCCGGTTGCCGGCGCGCTCCGTTTCGAGATCCTGTCCGAAGGGCGACGCGGGAGCCCGAGCTCCCGTCCGCGGCACGAACAGCGCCAGCGCGACTATCGCCAGCATGGCAAGCGACGGAAGACACGATGACCAAAGACCTGGGAAAACTTTGGGCCGAGCGAATGACAAAGTCGGAACGCGACATGTCGTTTCCCGACAGCGAACCGCGCGACGCCGCCACGCTTATGTTGGTCGACCGCTCGGGTCCCACTCCCAAGGTATTGCTTGGACGCCGCCATGCCGGTCACAAGTTCATGCCCGGCAAGTTTGTCTTTCCGGGCGGCCGCATTGAGGCACTCGACCGGCTGATGCCTGCGGTAAGCGAACTTCATCCCGACGCGGAGAAAAAACTGCTGGAGCGCGTGGCGGAGCCAAGCGCGGGTTTCGCTCGCGCCTTCGCCCTCGCTGCGGTGCGCGAGACCGCCGAGGAGACGGGTCTTCTGCTCGGCGTCAAACGCGACCGGCCGCCGTCAGTGCCCGGTGAAATATGGACCGAGTTTGCGAAGGCGAACGTGCACCCCGACCTCGGCCAGATTCATTTTATAGCTCGCGCAATCACGCCTCCGCGGCGGCCGCGCCGCTTCGACACGCGCTTTTTGACCGCAGATGCTTCGGCGATAGCCCATACCATTGAGGGCGTCGTCGGCCCGGATTCCGAACTGGTCGAGCTGGCCTGGGTGCCGATCGAGGAAGCGACCCACCTCAACATGCCGACGATCACGGGCATCGTGCTGGAGGAACTGCTCGCACGCGTAGAAGCGGGCATGGGACACGGTTTGCCCGTGCCCTATTACTTCATGATTGAAAAGCAGTTTTTCCGAGAGCTCCTGTAAATGCCGCAAATCAGGGCATTTCTTGACATTTGCCGCTTCGGCGCTAGTTTCCGCGCCAAGACGACCACCCCGTTCCTTCAGGTTTAAGGTGAAATTCCATGGCCAAAGCCATCAGTCTCAAGATCAAGTTGGTCTCCAGTGCCGGGACCGGCCACTATTATGTGACCCGCAAGAACTCGCGCACGCAGACCGACAAGATGAAGAAGAAAAAGTACGACCCGATCGCGAAGAAGCACGTCGAGTATTCCGAATCCAAAATCAAGTAGTCGCGGAGGCATCTATGATGCTCCGCACGCTGTTCGCCGCCCTTCTGGTGGTGCCGCTCGCCTATGCGCCCGCTATCGCAGGCGAGAAGCACAAGCTTGCGCTGCAGATCAGCGACAACGATCCAGCCAAGATGAACGCGGTGCTCAACGTCGCCGCCAACGTATCGAAGTTTTATTCCGATAAAGGCGACGAAATCGAAATCCAGATCGTCGCCTTCAACGCCGGACTGCATATGCTGCGCAAGGATACCTCTCCCGTGACGCAGCGGCTGAAGGCGTTCAAAGATGGCATGCCGAATGTCTCGTTCATGGCTTGCGAAAATACGCTTGAGGCAATGACCCGCACTGAAGGGAAAGAGCCCGCGCTTGTCGACAATGCCGAGCGCGTAAAAGCCGGTGTGGTGACCCTGATCGAACTCGGCGAAAAAGGCTGGACCATCGTCCGGCCCTAGCACGGGCGATCGCCTAAAACTGGTGGCCGGCCGGAAGCGACGGCATGAGGAGGCCACTCGCGCCGCTCCCGGGCCGGCCGAACCCTACGGACCCAGGAGATGCGGCGGACCTGAGCACTCCGCAGGGTATTGCACACAGCTGAGCGCGCGCTTCGGCAAAGGCCGCACCGCGCCGCTCCGACTCAAATACGGTCACCGATAAGGCTAGACCAAGCGCGCGGTGTCACCAAACGGGTTATTAACGCGCTGGAATGTTTGCGCAATTCTGGCGTGTCACGCCGTTATGCCGCAAAATTCAGCGTGCCGTCAGCCCGAACCGAGGAAATGGCGGATGGTCTCAATGAACTTTCCCACCGAAATCGGTTTTGAGAGGTAAGCCTCACAGCCGCCTTCGCGAATGCGCTCCTCGTCGCCTTTCATGGCGAATGCTGTAATGGCCACCACCGGAATGGCCTTGAGATCGGGATCGTCCTTGAGCCATTTTGTCACTTCGAGGCCCGAGACTTCCGGCAGCTGAATGTCCATCAGGATCAGATCAGGCCGATGCTTGCGAGCGAGATCGAGCGCCTCGATCCCGTTGCGAGTTCCCACCGTCTGGTAGCCGTGTGCCTCAAGGAGGTCGTGGAAGAGCTTCATATTGAGCTCGTTGTCTTCCACGATCAGGACGGTCTTCGGCATTCCCTTTCCGCCCTTCTCCCCGGTACTCACAAGTCGCGCGCGACAGTCGCCAGCGCTGCTGCGCTCGGGCATGATCGGCACCGTAGTGCCGATTTCTTACAGAAAGGCAAATTTGGCCGATGAAACGCCCCCCGGCACCGACACGGGAGCAGGCTGAAGCGCTTGCGATTCAAGCGCTTACATTCATTGGCGAGGACGGAGAACGGCTCGGGCGTTTTCTGGCCATAACCGGCATTGGGCCGGCTGAGATTCGCACGGCCGCACGCGAGTCGGACTTCCTGGTTGGCGTGCTGGACTATGTAGCCTCTGACGAACGGCTGATAACTGCTTTCGCCGAAGCAAACAATCTCGACCCAGCAGACATCGACAGAGGACGCGCTGCGCTTGCCGGCGGCGTTTGGGAGCGCGATGTGCCATGAATTTTTGCCGGGACTGTCTGGCCGACACGGCAAATCAAACAACGCGCTGCCAAGCGTGCGGCTCGCCGCGCCTCGTGCGCCATCCCGAAGCAGACTTGCTGAGCATCGCGCACATCGATTGCGATGCGTTCTATGCGACCATCGAGAAACGTGACGATGCGACGCTCGCCGATAAGCCGGTGATTGTCGGCGGCGGCAAGCGCGGCGTGGTGGCCGCAGCCTGCTACGTGGCGCGCACCTACGGCATTCGTTCGGCGATGCCCATGTTCGAAGCAAAACGACGCTGCCCGGATGCCGTCGTCGTAAAGCCGAACATGGCAAAATACGTTCAGGTCGGTCGCGAAGTACGCAAGGCAATGTTTGCGCTTGCGCCGCTGGTCGAGCCGCTGTCGATCGATGAAGCGTTCCTCGATCTCACCGGCACGGAGCGTCTGCACGGGATGTGCGCAGCAAAGGTACTGGCACGATTTGCTCTCAAAATCGAACGTGAACTCGGCATAACCGTTTCGATTGGCCTGTCCGCCAACAAATTTCTCGCCAAGATTGCGTCAGACCTTGATAAGCCGCGCGGCTTCGCCGTTCTGGGGCAATCCGAGGCCGCGGCATTCCTCGCAGAAAAACCGGTCGGCTTCATCTACGGCGTTGGGGCGGTCAGCGCGGCCAAACTCGCGGCCGACGGCTTCCGCACGATTGCAGATTTGCAGCGCGCTGAGGAACGCGACCTGATGCGGCGGTATGGCGTTGAAGGCGCGCGGCTCTGGCGACTTGCCCGCGGGATGGACAGCCGCACCGTCGACCCCGAGCGTGACACGAAGAGCGTTTCGGCCGAAACGACTTTCGAGCATGACATCGGTGAGTTCCGTCCGCTTGAACAATATTTGTGGGAATTGACCGAGCGCGTCTCGATGCGGCTTAAGGCCAATGCCCTCGCCGGCTCCACCGTGACGCTCAAGCTCAAAAGCGCCGACTTCAAGATTCGCACCAGAGCCCGCGCGCTTGGCGCTCCAACCCAGCTTGCTTCACGGATCTTTGCCGCCGGCCGCGATCTGCTCACGCATGAGGTCGGAAACACGCGTTTCCGGTTGATCGGCATCGGTGTCAGCAATCTGGAAGACGCCGAGGGTGACGATCTTGCGGATCTCATCGACCGGCGCGCGGCGGAAGCCGAGCACGCGGTGGATCGGCTGCGATCGAAATTCGGCCGCAACGCGGTGGTGAAAGGCCTGGCGCTCGACGATAACTAGCCGGCGCTCACGGGCACGGTTTGGCGCTTTTCATTTCCAGCGAGGTCATCTCGCCGCTGATCGTAAAATCGGGATAAGCGAGCATCAGTGCGCGCGAAATACCGTTTTCATAGAGCTCAAATCCGATCGAATAGACCGGGGTCTGCTCTCCCCCCTGCTCGGACTTCGAATCCAGTTTGTCAAAGTAGCTGATCGTTACCGGCCAGCGCGTGAGATTGGCCAAGGTCTTGGCGCCCGCGTCGCTTGGCGTCTTTTCGCCGGGCGGGATCGGGTGCCCGATCACGGTGAGCGTATTGTAGAGCTTGTCGCCGGTTTCCGAGCCGTCATAGACGGGAAATTCCAGAACCGACTTGCCCTCGCGTGCGGCGGCAATAATCCGCCGCATATGTTCGGTCGGGAACACAGCCGCGGCAGGCACTGTGAAGTTCTTCTTGCTCGGCTTGCTGAGGTTAACGGTCACTGACTGCGCACTGCGCTCGGCGTGACCGTTGACAACATCGGCGGAACGCTCGTTGAACAGATTTTCCGAATTAAAGCGAAACTCTTTCGCGTCGCCATCTTCCCATGTGGTCGAACGCAAATCGCTCAGCGCCGGCTTGCCTTCGCCGGAATCGATCTCCGACACCTGGCGGAATTTCAGTTCGAAACCTTCACAGGAACTGCCAGAAAAATCATAAAGAATGCGTCCGCGAATTCCCTCGATTGCGCGGCTGCCCTGGGCCTTCGACAATTTGAGGTCGTAGATCGCCCGATGTGGCGCAAGCAAAACACGGTCCGCAGGCGGAGCCGCAGACGGACGCTCGATTGCGGCAGCGGAAATCGCAATCGTCAGGATGGCGAGAGAGTAGAATTTGGCGCTTGTGCTGAGGTTCATGAGCCCTTTTCCCTGCGACCTGACTGCCGCAGCGGGAGCAGGAAGATGCAAGATCTGGGCAAGATAGAGGCCGCCGCAGATTCCGGCAACCGCCAAGCTTGCGTGACCCCATGCAATCGGCCAAGGATCGCGCATAGTTCCCACGTCGCGGAGGGCAACATGGCTCGATCGGTTGAAAAGAAGCTCGCAAGTCTTGGCGTCACGCTACCGACTCCCACCAGCCCGATTGCCAATTACGTGCCGTTCGTTCGCAGCGGCAACATGCTCGTCGTATCAGGCCAGATCTGCTTCGGTGCCGACGGAAAACTGGTCGCCAAGGGTCAGCTCGGCGGCAGCGTCTCGACCGAGGACGGGCAGAAGGCCGCGCGCGCCTGCGCCATCAATTTGCTGGCCCAGCTCAAGGCCGCGCTCGGCGATCTCGACAAGGTGACCCGGGTGGTGCGCCTGGGCGGGTTCATCAACTCGGCGCCGGGATTTACCGACGGCCCTAAAGTGATGAACGGTGCCTCCGATCTCATGGTGGAGGTTTTTGGCGATCAGGGCCGCCATGCGCGCACCACCGTCGGGGTGTCCGCGCTGCCGGCGGACGCCGCGGTTGAAGTTGAAGGCATTTTTGAGATCGCCGGCGCTTGACTTGAAGGTGGAGATGTCCGGCTTCGATTGGCTCACCGCGCAACCGATCGCACACCGCGGCCTTCATGACGCCTCGGCCGGAGTGATCGAAAACACCGCCGCAGGTTTTACCGCGGCAGTGGCTGCCGGCTACGGCATGGAGACCGATCTGCAGATCAGCGCGGACGGTGAAGCCATGGTGTACCACGATGACGCCCTTGGCCGTTTGACCGAAGGCAGTGGCTTTCTTGCCAGTTTGCCCGCCGCTGAAATCAAGGCCGTCCGGTTCAAGACAGGCTCCGCGCGTATCCTTACGCTGGGCGAGTTATGTGACCTTGTGGCGGGGCGGGTCACATTGTTGCTGGAACTCAAGAGTCATTTCGACGGCGATGCGCGGCTGGCAAAGCGCGCGATCAATGTGCTTGCCGGTTATACGGGCCCGGTCGCCGTCAT
>Ga0184625_10000640_pt1 | contig 13556 bp, 10 predicted proteins | sample PLM3_30_b1_FD_133151 | JGI IMG/M metagenome (GOLD analysis project Ga0184625, IMG submission 133151) | Groundwater sediment microbial communities from an aquifer in East River, Colorado, USA - PLM3_30_b1 | ecosystem: Environmental > Terrestrial > Soil > Riparian zone | place: USA: East River... | reverse complement strand
GGACGAATGGCAATCGGGTCTGCTGCCGTATCCGCTGCTGCTCGCGTCGCAGATTCTGATTCTCGGACTCCTCGCGACCGTCTGCACGCAGTTCTCGCGAGGCACCGGCTACTTCGTCCGCCATCACGGCTGGCTTGCGGCGCCCTTGTGGATTGTTGGCTGGATTTACCTGGCTGGCATGATCGTTCGCTACGCGTTATTGCGGCGTGATGCGATTCCTGTCGTCTTTCACATCGTCCTCGCCACATTTCTCCTGTTTGTCGCGCAGCACCACCGACGTTCACGGTCCGGCTAAAGCCGGACACTACCGAGCCCTCTTCAACAACCCCTTCGCCTTCCGGAACCACGGCCGTTCGCGCCTCCGGATGTAGTCCGGCATCGTCGCTTTCTTCCGCAGAATGCGCTCGGCCCAGTCGCGCGCGTCGTCGCGGCGGCCTTCCGCCAGGAGGAAGCACGCGTAGTTGTACTGCGTTTCCGAGAGCGTCGAGGTCTGCAGGACATCGGCGAACAGCGCATCGGCTTTGTCGCGTTGACCAAGTTTGGCGAGCACGTGCGCGCGCAGGCCCGCTGCGCGTTGGTAGTCGTACTTGGGATCTTCCGAGACCACCCGCTCGAGATCGGGAGCGGCCGCCGCGAAATCGTTCAGCGCGATCGCACACAACGCGCGCCGATACAACGGATCGATGGATGGGGATTTTGCCAGCACGCGATCGAAACACTCGCGCGCCCGCGCGAACTGGCCGTCATCGAGATAGAGGTCGCCGAGCTCCTCGTAATTGCCGATCGACGGATTGTCGAGCACGAGCCCTTCGAGCTGCTTGATGCGCTTGCGGCGGGGAAACACCTGAAACGAGCCTCGAAGCAGTCCTACGTCCGGGATGACCTCGACGACGATGTAGATCAGCGCTCCGACGCCGCCGAACATCAGGATAATCCAGAGCCAGTAGGTCTCGGGCCGCCGGCGCACGAAGTGCAGAATCGCATCGCCTGCAAGACGATGCCGTACGGGTAGATGAGCCCGAACACGGGCCCAGAATATACCCCACGCTCCTACGATCCCCACGATCCCTACGACCCCTGCGATCCCCTTCGTGTAATCTGATCCCAAGGAGTCTCGCCATGGCCATGCGCCGCCTGTTGAAGTTCGTCCTGAGTCTCGTCATTCTGTGTGTCGTCCTCGGGATAGTGGCCGTCATCGGCGCATGGATAGTCGTGGGGCGAGGGCCGTCGGTCCCTGACCATTCCACGCTGGTGCTCCGGATAGGCGGCGATCTCGTGGAGACTCCGCCCAACGATGTCATTGGCCAGCTGACAGGAGGTGCGCGCGCGCAGACCGTCGAAGGCTACGTCGAGGCGCTGCGCCGCGCGAAGAGCGACCCGCGCATCGATTCGGTGCTGATTATGCCGACGCCGTTCCAGTCGCCGTACTGGGGCAAAGTTCAGGAAATCCGCGACGCCGTGCTCGACTTCCGCAAGTCCGGCAAGCGCATCTCGGCCTACCTCGAGTATGCCGGCGAGCGGGAGTACTACCTCGCGACCGCGGCCGACAAGATCTATCTCGTGCCGACGGGCAGCCTCGACGTCACCGGCATCGCGACCTATGAAGTGTTTTTGAAGGGCACGCTCGACAAGGTGGGCGCGCAAGCCGACTTCGAGAAGATCGGTGATTACAAGACCGCACCCAATCAGCTGACGCAAACTACGTTTACACCGGCGCATCGCGAGATGACCGAGTCGCTGTCGCGCGACATGTACGAACAGCTCGTGCGCGGCATCGCCGAGACGCGGAAGAAGAAAGTGGAAGACGTGCGGTCGCTGATCGACGAGGGCCCGTTCCTCGGGCGCGATGCCGTGCGCCTGGGATTGGTCGACGGACTGGCCTATGAGGATCAGCTGGACGACCAGGGAGCTGTCAGTAAAAGCGGCACCATCGAGGGGCAGGTGTATGCCCGCGCGCGACGCCGCACGGCGCCGCGCAGCGCTCCGCGCATTGCCGTCGTCTACGTCACCGGCATCATCAACTCGGGAGACAGCGGCTTCGATCCGCTGAACGGGGAAGTCGCCGGATCCGCCCCGCTCGTCAAGGCAATCCGCTCGGCCCGCGCGGACGACAGCGTTCGTGCGATTGTCGTGCGCATCGACAGTCCGGGGGGATCGAGTGTGGCGTCCGACGTCATCTGGCGCGAGCTGACCGTGACGAAGGACGAGAAGCCGTCGCGGCCGCTCGTGGCATCCATGTCGGATCTCGCGGCATCAGGCGGGTACTACGTGGCGATGGCGGCGCCGAGCATCGTGGCGCAGCCGGGAACCCTGACCGGGTCGATCGGAATTTTCGGCGGCAAGTTCATCACCGGCGGCGCGTACGAGAAGGTGGGCGCGAATATCGAGTCCGTCATCATCGGACGCAACGCGGGCATCGAATCGCCCGAGCGCCCGTTCACCGACAGCGAGCGCCAGAAGCTTCGCGAACAGATTCGCGATTTTTATGACGGGTTCATCCAGAAGGTCGCCGCGTCGCGCAAGATGCCGGTCGAGCGTGTCGATCAGCTCGCTCAGGGGCGCGTCTGGACCGGCGCGCAGGCGCGCGAGCGCGGGTTGGTGGACGCGCTGGGCGGTCTCGATCGCGCGATTGCGCTCGCAAAGGAACGTGCCGGCATCGCGGCCGACACCGAGGTCGACGTCGTGACCTACCCGGCGAGGAAGACTCTTGCCGAGTTGTTGATCGAACAGCTGAACGGATCGGGAAGCGAAGGACAAATCGACGCTCTGCTGTCACTCGCGTCGGGCCTCCGCACGGCCGAACGCCGGGCGGTGGGGTTACTGACCGCTCCGGCCAGGCTGTTCCGGCCGGGCGAGCCACTGGCATTGATGCCCTTCAGCTTTTTGCAATTCTAGAGCGGTGCTACGCGGTTCGTTCCCAGGGGGCCCGCGGACCGGCGGCGTCGGACTTACACATCTCCTGCCAGTCGGCGATGCTGTACGCGATCACCGCAGATTCAGAGGATTTGCGGGGCTTGAAATCCAGCGGCTTGGGCGCTCGCAGCACGGCATTGCCGTTGAGGTTCACGATCGACAGCAACTGCGCCGCGGCTCTCAGCAGACGCCGGTCTGGCGTCGTGAGCATGCGGTCGCTGATGAAGTCGAAGCCGAAGAAGCGCGCGCCACGGGCCGGGTCGGGCAGCGCGGGTTTCGTGACGGCTTCAATCCTCATCGACGGAATCAGCCTGCCGAGGCGCAGGCGAATCTCAACGGCGATCCGGTCGGCACGCTCGCCGCGCCGTGCCGCATCCAGAATCCACATCAACAACTGATCGAATTCGACGACGCGGCCGGCCGCTGAATCGAGGCGGAGAAACGCTTCGAGCGTGGCGATCAGCCGGCTTGTCGTTGTTTGCGCGGCGGCATCGGCGAGCAGCGGCTTCCAGTCGAGCCGTTCTTCGAACGCACCCGCGGCCTGATAGCGCACTCCGCCCCGCAGCGACGTCACGTAACACCGGAGGAGCCGAAACGGCAACATCATCCGCTCCGACGCCGCACGAAATTCCACCGTCAGACGCGAGTCCGGCCGGATTTGAAAAGGAAGGTCGAGGAGTGCGCCGCCGGTTGAGAGATCGACGAGATTTACGCCGGGCCGGTTGGGGATCCGTATCGTCGCCGGCGTGCTGAGCTCGTCGAGACTCAGCCGTGGATCGACTCGTCGATCACGCCCGCTGGGTGTTGGAGTGGTCTCTGGGAGCGAACTGCGAACCTCTTCCGCGGTTATCACGCGAACGGTTCTCGCAAGAATTACACCTGAGTGCGCGTTGTCTGCGCTGTTTCCTCAAACCATTGAACTGTGGAGGTTTGCGGTCAACACCACGAAATTTGGGAGGCGCCTAGGAATGCCATAATGTTCCTTTATGGCATATGAAATCTCATTTTAGTACGATCCCGAACTTGCTCCCTATCCGACCGCGCGCTTCAGCGCCTCAGGATCGACGTCGATCTTCATCTTGGTGCGCGCCTTTTCCATGTAGGTCTGATAGAACCGCGAGCGCCGTTCGCCGAGCATCTCCATGCGGAACTTGTCTTTCGCCATTGCGAAATCAGCCGCGCTGACGTCCTGACGTGATGCGACCTTCACGATCGCCGCACCTTGCGGTGTCGCGATCGCATTGGTCACCGTTCCGACCGGCGACGAAAACGCGACCTCTTCGATCTCGGGGCTGCGGCCGATGTTCGGAATTACACCCTCGCGCGCGATCGGATTTGTCGTGACAGCTTCGAGGCCCGCGGCTTTGGCCGCCGCCTGGAAGTTTGCCGCCGACTTGAATTGCGTGGCCAGCGCATCGGCGCGCTGTTTCGCCAGCGTCACCGCGCGCTCCTGGATGACGTCGTCGCGGACGCGGCTGCGCACTTCGTCAAGCTTGGGCAGGTACGAATCCTGTTTGCCGGACACGTAAAAAATGACGCGTCCGGTAGGTCCGGCCAGCGGCTCGCTCACGGTGTTCTCGGCGAGATCGAACGCCGCCATCGAGACGGGAGACTGCGGGCCAAGTCCTTCAATCATCCCGCCGCGAGCGAAATATCCCGATTCCTCGATCTTGAGACCGCGCGAGGCCGCGGCCTTGTCGAGCGCCGCTGGCGTCTTCGCTTCCGCGATGATCGCCTCCGCGTATTGAGTCGCCTGCGCTTCTGCCTGGTCGCGCACCAGGGCCGTTTCGATTTCCTGATACACGGCCGGATCGCTCACCGGCCGCACGATCGCGGGCTTGCGATCGGTCATCTTGATGATGTGATAGCCGAACTCCGTCTTGACGAGATCGCTGATCTCGCCGGGAGCGAGCGCGAATGCGGCTGTGTCAAACGCGGCGACCATCCGCCCGCGCGAAAAATAGTCGAGATCGCCGCCTTGCTGGGCGTTGGTCTCATCCTGAGAATATTTCTTCGCGAGGCCGGCGAAATCAGCCCCCGATTTGGCTTCCTTCAAAATCTCCTCAGCCTGCTTGCGCACGGCCGCGTCGTCTTTGCCTTCGGTCGCGAGCAGGATGTGGCTGGCGCGGATCTGCTCGGGCGTGGTGTATTTGCCGAGCTGATCGTTATACGCGCGCTCGACGTCTTCCTTGGACACCTTGATGCGCGACGCCAGATCTGCCGGGCTGATGCGCGCGTACTTGATCTTCCGGCGATCAGGGATGCGGTACAGCTCTTTGTTTTTGTCGTAGTGCGCGGAGATATCCGCGTCGCTCGGGTTGACCTGCGTCTTGAAGTTGTCGGCGAGCACAGCGACGACGTCGAGCGTCACCTTCTCGTTGCGGCGCTTGTATTCGCGTTCGAGGTCGGCGTCCGAGACCGTCATCCATTCGGTGAGCCCGGCGCGAAACTTGTCGAGCATCAGGCTTTCCCGCACAGTCTGTTCGAAGTCGGCCGGCGACATCGGCGGGTTTTGCTGCGCGAGGAGCGCGCGATACCGGTCCTCACCGATGAACTGCCCGTTCTGCTGCAGGCCGGGGATCGCGATGATCTGGGCGCGGACTTCGGCGTCGCTCACAGTGATGCCGGCGCGCTCTGCCTCGGTCAATTCCGCTTTTTCCTGAATCATCTGCTGCAGCACCGTCTGGGGCACTTGCATCTGCTGCAGGATGTCGTCCGTGAGGTTGCCGCCGTACTGCGAGCGGTACTGCTGGACTTGCGCCATGTAGCGGCGACGGAAATCGGTCACCGAAATCGACCGCGAATCGATGGTGGCGAGCCGGTCGCCGGTCATCACGGACTGGCCGGTGCCTATGAACGACGGGATGTACAGGACGACAAAGGTGAGGACGACGAGCGCCAGGCTCCACTTGAGCCAGCCCTTGTGGCGCCGCATCCGATCAAGCATGGTCATTAGAGGTCAAACCCCTCAGAAAATTCCGTGTGTGGCCGATAAGACGAACGGTTGAAGCTGATTATCGTAGCATCGACTCCATTTCGACGGGCAGTCGCTGGTTTTGGCTGGACGACCTAGGGGAAAGAAAGACTGGTCGGAGGCGAAAGCGGCATCGGACCCTATGGTAGTATTTACGTTGTACATAAGGACTTAGCGGGAGTTTGCCTTCTCACGAAAATGCCGGGAGCACCGCGCACCAATCCATCCGCCCCGCGCGGCGCTCAGGCAGATCTGGCCGCCCGTCTCCGACAAACGGCGACCGGTCTAGAGGACCGGCTGAATCGTCGAGACACGCTCATTGAATTGATTCGATCGGTCAACGGCACACTCGATCCGTCGGAAGTGGGCGATGCGCTGCTCAGTCAGGCGGCCGAGTGGTTTCCTGCCGACTGTCTGGTGGTCGCGATACAGGACGGGTCGCCGGAGCCGCTCATTATCGCGCAGCGCGGGCCCTGCGACCGGTATGAAGACGCCCTGGCCGGTGTTGCCAGATGGATTGCCGAGCACAACGAGGAATTCGTGACGGCGAGCCTCGCCAACGATCAGCGCGTCCCTCCGGGCGGGCCGGCGGCCACCGTGCTCGGCTTCCCGCTGATTGGCCGCGAACGCACCATCGGCGCCCTGATCGCGCTCGATTCTTCGCCGTCGACGGACAAGCCGCGCCTGTCCGAGGAAGTGACCGCGGCGCTGTGTATTGTCCTGGAGGGCCCATCGCTCGCGCTCGACACGCTGCTGCACCTGCAGCGCGTCGAAGCGTTGTCGGTCACTGACGACCTGACGGGCCTCTACAACTCGCGCTATTTGAATCAGGTGCTGCACCGCGAATCGAAGCGCGCATCGCGCAGCGGCCGGCCGTTGTCGTTGCTCTTTCTCGACCTCGACGGGTTCAAGTCGGTGAACGATCGATACGGGCATCTGTGCGGAAGCCGCGCGCTGGTCGAAGCCGCCGCGGTGATTCGGGGATGCGCGCGGGAAACCGACGTGACGGCCCGGTTCGGCGGCGACGAGTTTGCCGTGGTGCTGCCCGACACCGGCAGTGACGGCGCGGTGGCGGTCGCGGAACGCGTGCGCGAACGGATCGCCGCGCACTCGTTTCTGCGGGCGAGCGACGGACTCAATATTCGTCTGACGGCGTCAGTCGGCGTCGCGACGCAGCCCGACGTCGCCGCCACGGCCGAGCAATTGATCAAGGCGGCCGATGTCGCCATGTACCGCGTGAAGGATCAGGGGAAGAACGGCGTCATTCTCGCGGTCAATACGATTGTTTGATGTAGTGCCGACCTTCAGGTCGGTCAAGGAGTTCACGTGAGTCTTCGTTCGGTTTTCTCACTGTTTTCGAGCGACCTCGCCATCGACCTCGGTACCGCAAACACGTGCGTCTACGCGCGCGGCAAAGGCATCGTGGTCAACGAGCCGTCGATTGTGGCAATCAACAAGTTGAACGGGCGCGTCGAAGCGGTTGGCCGCGACGCCAAGGAGATGCTCGGCCGCACGCCGGGCAATATCGTCGCGATCAAGCCGATGAAGGACGGCGTGATCGCCGATTTCGAAGTCACCGAGAAGATGCTCACCTACTTCATCAAGAAGGCGCACAACCGCAACGTGTGGGTCCGGCCGCGCATCGTCATCGGCGTGCCGTCGGAGATTACCCAGGTCGAGAAGCGCGCCGTGAAAGACAGCGCGTACCGCGCCAAGGCGAGCGAAGTGCACCTGGTTGAAGAAGCGTTGGCCGCGGCGATTGGCGCCGGCATGCCGATTACCGAGCCGTCGGGCAACATGATCGTCGACATCGGCGGCGGCACCACCGACATCGCCGTCATCTCGCTCGCAGGGATCGTCTACAGCAAGGCGGTCCGCGTGGCGGGCAACGAGATGGACGAAGCCATCATTCAATACATCCGCAAGACCTACAACCTGCTGATCGGCGAGCGCACGGCCGAGCAGATCAAGATCGAGATTGGCTCCGCCTATCCGCTCGAAGAGCGGATGACGATGGAGATTAAGGGCCGCCATTTGATCGAGGGCGTCCCGAAGACGATCACCATCACGGACGAGGAAATCCGCGAAGCGCTCACCGAAACGGTGAATGTGATCGTCGACGCCGTCCGTGTGGCGCTCGAGCGCACCCCGCCCGAGCTGTCTGCCGACATCGTCGACCGCGGCATCGTGCTGACCGGAGGCGGCTCGATGCTGAAAAATCTCGACAAGCGGCTGCGGGAAGAGACCGGGCTGCCCCTGGCCATGGCGGAGGATCCGCTGTCGTCGGTCGTGCTGGGCGCCGGCAAGATGCTGTCGGACTTCAATTTGTTGCGGAAGATTTCAATCGATTAGGGCCGCTTGCAGGTAATGCCCGTCACCGATTTCCGTCAGCGCACGGCCGTGCTCTTCATCGCTGTGGTGCTGGGGCACATCATTCTGATTTCGGCGCAGGTCAACTCGAGCGCCGGCGTGCCGCTGCTCGAGGTGGTCACCTTCGGCGCGTTCGCCGAAGTGCAGCGCGGCGCCGCGGGCCTGACCGGCAGCGTCCGCGACGCGTGGAGCGGCTATGGGAACCTCCGCCACGTCCGCGCGGAGAACGAAGAGCTCAGGCGAAAGCTTGGCGAGCTACAGGTGCAGTTCCAGCAGGAACGCGCGCGCGCCGAGCGTTCCCGGCAGCTGGAAAACCTGCTTGGCTTCAAGCAACAGCTTCAGGTCGACACGATCGCGGCTGGCGTCATCGGCGCGAGTGCCAGCCTCGACTTTCGCGGCATCACGATCGATCGCGGCACCAGTCAGGCCGTCACGGCCAACATGGCGGTGATCGGGCCGGCCGGGCTGGTCGGGCGGGTCGTGACGCCGACGGCGCATGCGTCGAAGGTGCAACTGCTGATCGATCGGAACGCCGCGGCGGGCGCGTTGGTGGAACGATCGCGTGCCCAGGGCATCGTGGTCGGTTCCGGAGTCGACATGCTGCGGATGGAATTTGTCCCGGCGACGGCCGACATCAAAGCCGGCGACACGGTGGTGACGTCTGGCGTCGACGGTATCTACCCCAAGGGCTTCGTCATCGGCACCGTGGATCAGGTCGAAAACGGCAACGGCATCTACAAGGCCATTCGCGTCCGTCCGTCGGTCGAATTCAACAGGCTCGAAGAGGTGCTGGTGGTCAAAGCGCCGCCAGTGCCAGGCGGATCCGGCTCGTGAGGGCGGCTGGTATCGCGCTGGTCATCATCATCGCGCTGGCGCTGCAGACGTCGCTTGCACGCTTCCTGACACCCGGCGGAGGGCTTGTCGACCTCGTGTTCGTGGCGGTCGTCTACATTGCGCTCAGCAGCGGCGCCACGGCTGGGATGGTGGCCGGGGCAATCGCCGGCTTGTCGCAGGACGCGCTTGCCGCCTCGGGCACGTTGAGCGTCGTCATCGGAGCTGGCGCGGTGAGCACGCGCAGCATCATCGGCATCGGCAGTCTTGCGAAGACGGTTGTCGGGTTTTTCTCGGGGATCGTCGGCAGCCAGTTCATCGTCGCCCGGCCGCTCCCCAGAGCGCTGGTGTTCTTCACAGCGACGGTCGCCCATGCGATCATATTTGTAGGCCTCTACCGCGTAATCGACCGGGGATACACGCCGGCAACGGCCAGCACGATCCTCAGCCAGGCAGGCGCCAACGCGTTAGTCGGCGTGCTCGTTTGTCAGATCTCCGACTACCTGCCGAGCTTTGTCGACCGGCGGCGGTCGATGGGCGGCGGGATGCGGATCAATCGGCGGCTGGATTAGCTGGAAAACGAAAAACGAAGAACGAAAAACGAAGAGCAAAACATGGCGGATTTCACAGCACCCATCGAAGATCGACGCAGCCTCACGATTCGTCTCGTCGTGCTACAGGTCGGCTTTGCCGTGGTGTTCACGATTCTCGCGTTCGGCTTCTGGTACTTGCAGGTCGTCCAGAACGAGAAGTTCAAGGAGCTGGCAGAGAACAACCACCAGCGCACCATCGCGCTGCGCGCGCCGCGCGGCGTCATGTTCGATCGCAACGGCGAAGTGCTGGTCGAGAACCGCAGCTCGTTCACCATCTCCATCGTCCGCGAGCACACCAAGGATCTCGACAGGACGGTGCGCGTGTTGTCGGAGGTCGCCGGCCTCGATCCGAAGTACGTGCACGATATCGTCAAGCGTCATCGCAGCGAGCCGACGTACCGCCCGATCGTGATCGTCGACGACGCGTCTCTTGCGCAGGTCGCGGCGGTGCTGGCGCGACGCCTCGATACCGAGCTGCCGGACGTGCAGGTCGAAGAAGTGCCGACGAGGCAGTACCCCGCAGATTCATTCGCCGCACATTTGTTCGGATATGTTGGCGAGGCGAGCGAAGGGCAGATCGAGAGCGACGGGCTGCAAAGCGGCGCGATCGTTGGCCAGGCTGGCGTCGAAAAAATCTACAACAAGCTGTTGATGGGCGAGGACGGCGCGCGCCTCGTCAAGGTGAACAGCATGGGGCGCGAAATCGACCTCGTCAGAGAGATTCCCGCGACGGGCGGCCGCCGCGTGCAGCTGACCATCGACAAGGATTTGCAGCGCGCCGCGGAAGAAGGATTCAAGGCCGGCGGCTTCAACGGCGCCGCGGTGGTGATGGATCCGAGAACCGGCGAAGTGCTCGCGTTCACCAGCCGGCCGGGGTACGACCCGAATGATTTCGCCGCGGGCATCGATCGCGCGACGTGGGCCGGACTCAATACGGATCCGCTGAAGCCGCTGCAGAACCGCGCGATCCAGGGTCTCTACTCACCGGGCTCCACGTTCAAGATCGTGGTGGAAATCGCCGCGCTCGAGGAGGGGATCATCACGCCCGACTTCAGGGTCTACTGCGGCGGCAGCGCGGTGTTCTTTGGCCGCCCATTTCAATGCTGGAAAAGAGGCGGGCACGGCAGCGTCGATATGCGCCACGCGTTGGAACAGTCGTGCAACGTGTATCACTACACGATTGGCAATATGGTGGGCGTCGATAAGATTCACAAATGGGCGACGCTGCTCGGACTGGGAGAAAAAACCGGCATCGATCTGCCGAACGAGATCGAGGGGCTCGTGCCGTCGACAGAATGGAAGCGGCGGCGGTACAACGAGAAATGGTACGCAGGCGAGACCATTTCGGTCTCGATCGGACAGGGACAGGTTTCGCTGACGCCGGTCTCGCAAGCCGTCATGATATCGACGGTCGCCAACGGCGGGACACGGTTCGTCCCGCAACTGCTGAAGGCGATTGACGAGGGCCACGGCTGGCAGCCCGTCAAGCCGCTTCCGCCGAAGTCACGGGTGCAATTGAAGCCGGAAACGATCGCCGCCGTGCACGATGGCCTCTATCTTGTGGTCAACGGCGCAGGCACGGGCGGGCGCGCGCGCATTCCTGGCAAAGACGTATCGGGCAAGACGGGCACGGCCCAGGTCATTTCGCTGCAGGGCGGTAAGAAAGCGGCGGGGCGCACGGAACGCGACCTCCGCGATCACGGCTGGTTCGTCTTCTTCGCGCCGCGCGACAACCCGGAGATTGCGGGCGTCATCTTCGGCGAGCACAACGAGCACGGCGCGGTCTCGGCGCCGGTCGCGAAGTACATCATGGAGACCTACTTCAACAAGAAGGAAGGCAAGCCGCTGCCGAGACTCGCCATGCCGGCACCGGATCCGAATCTGCAGCCCGACGAGCCGCCGGCGCCGCAGCCTGCCTCGCCGATCGTCGACGCCGCTCCGCCGCGCCCGGGTTCGGGCGGCGCTGCCTTGCCCCGCCGTCCGCACGTAGGCGGTAACTGACATGCTCGAACGCCGCTTGTATCTGCACCTCGACTGGCTCCTTCTCAGCGCCATCGTGTGCCTGACGACAATCGGCGTCGCGATGATCTACAGCACGACCGGCAGCTGGCGGCTGCCGACGACGCAGATCTACGCGATCATCATCGGCGCGGTCGCTTTTGGGCTCTGCCTGATGGTCGACTACCGCGCGCTGACCGACAAGTCACATTTCATCTACCTGACACTGCTGGGGTTGCTCATCTACGTGCTGTTTCTCGGTACGTCGGCCGGCGGCGCGCGCCGCTGGATATCGCTCGGCGCGTTCAATCTTCAGCCTTCCGAGTTCGCCAAAGTCGGCGTGGCGCTCGTGCTCGCGCAATTCTTTGGCGAGAACCGCCGCGGCGCGCCGACGACGGGCGATCTGTTGATCGCGGGACTGCTCGCAGGGCTGCCGCTCATCCTGATCGCCCGCGAGCCCGATCTCGGAACCGCGGTGACCATTCTCCCGATTTATCTCGGCATCGCCTATGTGGCGGGGATGCGGATGCGTATCATCGGCGTCCTCGCTGTTGTCGCCGCGATCGCCGTGCCGATCGCGTGGAATTACGCGCTGAAGCCGTATCAGAAAAGCCGCGTCGAGACCTTCCTCGACCCCTCGCAGGATCCGAGGGGCGCCGGCTACCAGCAGATTCAAGCGCAAATCACCGTGGGATCTGGCGGGCTGACCGGCAAAGGGTACCGGAAGGGCACACAGGGGCAGCTCAGGTTCCTGCCGGTCGCCCATAATGACTTCATCTTTTCTGCGCTGGCCGAAGAACAGGGTTTCGTCGGCGTGCTTTTGGTGCTCAGCCTGTATCTGATCGTGATCTGGCGCTCGCTCGAAGCCGGGCGGCTGGCCAAAGATCGGCTGGGTGTTTATCTCGTGCTGGGGCTGCTCTCCAGCTTCACATTTCAGGTGATTTACAACATCACGATGTCTGCCGGCCTTGCGCCGGTCAAGGGTTTGACGCTTCCGTTGTTGAGTTACGGCGGGTCGTCGATGATCGCCACGCTGGCGAGCTTCGGCCTGATTCTCAACGTGCGGATGCGCCGGTTTACTAACTAGGTGGTAGGCGGTAGGCCGTAGGTTGTAGGCAATTCCTACCACCCACCGCCTACCACCTACCACCTGACTGGATCGGTCTTGATGAGCAACGCTTTGCGAAAATTACTACACGTGCTTCGCGCGCTCTGCTCGTCGGCTGCGGCCGATCCGGAATGGAGCCTGGCGAATGCAGAAGGAAATGATCATCTCGGCCGGTGGGCACGAGACGATGGTCGCAATCCTCGAGGAAGATCTCGTCACCGAGATTTTCGTCGAGCGCGAGCGTCATCGAGGAGTGGTTGGCAACATCTACAAGGGCCGGGTCTCGAAAGTGCTCCCCGGCATGCAATGCGCGTTCATTGATATCGGGCTCGAACGCGACGGCTTTCTCTACGTCTCCGACGTCGTCAACACGATTGAGGAATTCGATCGGCTCGATTCCGACGACGAGGAGGACGGCGGCCACGCCAAGGGCGGCGGCGATCGCGGCAAGGGACGCGACCGCAACGCGCCGCAGCCGAAGATCGAAGAGCTCCTGAAGGAAGGACAGGAGATTGTCGTCCAGGTGGCGAAGGAGCCGCTGGGCACCAAGGGCGCGCGGCTGACCTCGCACGCGTCGCTGGCGGGCCGCTTCCTGGTCTTCATGCCGACCGTCGATCACATCGGCGTCTCCCGCAAGATCGAGTCACGCGATGAGCGCAACCGGCTGCGCGGCATCGTCAAGAAGTTCCGCGAAGAGCACGGCTTTGGCGGCGGCGTCATCATCCGAACCGCGGCGGGCGGGCGGCCCGAAGCCGACATCCTGAGCGAT
>Ga0184625_10000639_pt1 | contig 13567 bp, 13 predicted proteins | sample PLM3_30_b1_FD_133151 | JGI IMG/M metagenome (GOLD analysis project Ga0184625, IMG submission 133151) | Groundwater sediment microbial communities from an aquifer in East River, Colorado, USA - PLM3_30_b1 | ecosystem: Environmental > Terrestrial > Soil > Riparian zone | place: USA: East River... | reverse complement strand
GTGGCGGCCAGCTCCCGCAGCAACTTGTCGTAACGCTGCTTGACTGCGGGAATCGCCAACAGCCGATCAGGCAGCTTGTTCTCACCGGGATACGGCTTGTGCAGGCTCAGGTCGGCCAGCTCGTCCGCCGAGCCCATGAGCAAGAAGTTCGCCAGCGAGAATTCCAAGTCCGCCGGCAAAAACACGAACTTGTTCGTCTTCGGATCGAGGTAGAGGTGATAATTCTGCCCCAGGGCAAAAAAGCTATCCACATTGGCCGCCAGCGCGTTGGCAGCCAGAAAACGCAGAAAGGCATCCACGTCGAGCAGCGTTTCAATCTGCTGTCGGAACTGCTCGTCGCTGGCTTGATTGACCAGCTTTGCGAACTCAATTACGCGGCGGGATTCGTCCGGCGTCGCCTTTCGCTGCGGACGATACTGGTTCGCATACCGCTCCCAATCGTCGCCGAGGAAGTCGATCCCGCGGACGCCAAACGGCTTCATCAGCAGCCCTTGGTCGGACTGGAAACGACTGGCGAGGAACTGAATGTCCACTCCTTCGATGGCGGCATACAGCCCGAGGTACGCCCGATCGTGTTTGCCGGGAACCGACAGGGTGACTTCAGCGAGAGCAGTCCGCGACGCGGGAACACCCGCCTCGCGAAACGCGTTCAGGGCCAGAACCTCGCGGGCCTTGGATGGGTCGAGCGGCATCGAGTGCAACTGCAGCGAGCCGAGACCGTAGAGCTGCTCATTGGCGGTGTTGCCAAAGCGGATCAGCAGGGGCCGCTTGAGCCCGCCGGCCGAAACGAAATAGGTGATGTCGCCCGCGTAACGGATGCTCGCCTTCAATGGCAAATTGCTGTCCGCCGTGATTTCGCCGGCAGCCCACGAGAACTCCGTTCCAAACAGGTTGCGCTCGCTCTCGCGTTTGACGTTCGGCGCCGCAGGAGCCGCTGGCGCGGCGCCCGGCGCAGGTCCGCCAAAGCCCGGAAACGCACCGGCCGCCGGCTGCATGGCCGCAAATTCGTCGGCTGGAATCTGCAGGTGCAGCCGCCACACTTGGGTCAGGCCAAAATGTGCATCGGCCGGCTGAGCGTCATCTGCCGCATGCAGCCGAGCTGCGGCGCCCAGGGCATCGACCAACACCACCGCGGCGGTTGTCCAACGAACGAGCCGGCACCAGCGAGCGATTGAGCTCATCCTCTTCCTCCAGCAATCGGCTGCATATCAAACCGGGCACAAAGCATGGTTTTCTCGGATGCGAGTCAAGTCCCACGGGCACCGCTTCGACTGGATTGCCTACAGTCGATCCAGTTTTGTCTCGCGCCCTTCCTTTTGCACCTTCTGGGCCTTTTCGTAGCTCTCGAACAGGAGTTGATAGTGCGGCACGATGTGGTCCTTCATGATGGCCGCGAACTCCATCGCGTCGGGGCGGTTCCAGGTGCTCATCAGCTCAGCGAGCGTGGCGAAGGTGTCGGTTGGGAATGCGCCCGCCTGCACGACGCGGGCGAGTGTTATGTCGGTCGCCATCGCCGAATAGTTGCCCGAGGCATCGACGACGTTGAACACCTTGTAGCCGGCCTCCAGGGCACTCAGCGTCGGAAAAGCCATGCACACACTTGTCAACGTGCCGGCAATGATCAGCGTCTTGCGTCCGGTCTTCTGAATCGCCTCGACCCACTTGGGATTGTCCCAGGCGTTGATCTGTCCGGTTCGCGGAATATAGACCGCCTCCGGATTGGCGGCGTGAATTTCTGGGATCAGCGGCCCGTTCGGCCCGTCGGGGACCGAGGCGGTGGTGAAGGTCGGCACCTTCGTCAGCCGGGCCGCTTTGGCCAGCGCGATCACGTTGTTCCGCAGCGTCGGGACGTCCATGTCCTTCACGAGTTGAAACAAACCGCTCTGATGGTCGATCAGCAGCAGCACGGCGTCCTTCGGGTCAATCATCCATTTGTTGAATCCGGCCATGATGGCTTCCTTCAAAAAAGGGGAAGGGTCAGGCGATCTCGTCGGGAATATTGCGAACCGCGATCGAGAGAGCGATCCAGGACCAGCCTTGGAAGAGGAGATCGACGCCGACCAGAACGCCGATGACCCACAGCGAGGCCTCGTGAAAGTGGCGGTAGATCACCACGCCGCAAAGCAGGGTGATGACCCCGTTGAGCAGCGTCCAACCCCAGTGTGGAAAGCGGATGACCAGGGCCGCGACGGCACGGAACGCTCCGGCCACGATGAACAGCGTCGCCAGAAACAGCGTGAGAAACTCGGCCGATTCCCGCGGCGCATCGGCCATCGCCAGGCCGGCGACGAAATACAGAATTCCCACCAGAAGATGCACCAGCAGGCCGCTCCACCGCCCGGCCCAGAATGCCGTGACGATGACCGCCGTGCCCGAGATCATCAGCGTCACGCCGAGGATCACGACCGTGACGTACGACGTGAAAACCGTGACCGCGGGGAACACGAGGGCCGCTGTCCCGCCAACCGCCAGTAGAATTCCCAATAGCAAGAACCACCACCAGCTCGCCCGCAAATGGCGAAACTCTTGCCGCAACATATCGGGAAGAATCGGGCGGGGGCCGTGGGTCAGTGAGGATTCATGATTCATGGTGTCAGACTCCGGAGCATGAGTAAGATGTATCGATCCTAAGCGCAATGCGTGGGATCTTCCTGCAAATCGATGAGCGGCCGACGGTTCCGGCGTCGCCACGGCAATGGTGCTGTTGCCGCGCAGCAGAAGAGAGTTCATTCATTTTGTCAGTGCCTACCACGCGCACAAGACCCCTCCGGCGCGAGCCGTTTGCCTGGAACGACCGCGATCCGATAAGCTGTACTTATCCGCCAGCCCGTTGTTGCATTCGAGGAGCCAACTCATGACAGCCCGCACCTTGCTTGCCGCAGTCGTCGTTACCTTGTCATACGCCGGAGTCGTTCATTCCCAGGAGCCGCTGATGCACACAAAAGACACGCTGGATGATGTGAAGAAGAATGTCGCCGCCGGCAAAGCACTGATCGTTGATGTCCGCGAAAAGAGCGAGTGGGACGCGGGGCATTTGAAGGATGCGAAGTTCGTCCCGCAGAGCAAGCTCAAGGTCGAAGCCGAGCTGGCCGCGCTGCTCAAGGACTTGCCCAAGGACAAAGTGATCTATACGCACTGCCGCGCCGGCGGCCGAGCCGTGACCTGCGGCGAAATCCTGAAAAAGCAAGGCTACGACGTGCGGCCGCTCAAGCCGGGCTACGACGACCTGATCAAGGCTGGCTTCGAGAAAGCCAAGTAGCATGGGTCTGCGCTCGCAGACTACGCCTTCTCCAGTCGCTCGACATCGCTGACGAGGGCCCGGAAGAACGGCTCGACATCGGTGACCAGGCCCACAGTTTGAAATGAGCCGCGGTCGGCGAGCTTGATCACGGTGCTGGGGTTGATATCGACGCAGACGACCTTGACCCAGGCGGGCAGCAGGTTGCCGACAGCGATCGAGTGCAGCGTGGTGGCGACCATCAGGCAGAACGTCACATCGCGAATCTGCTCGCGCATCTTGGCCTGGGCGACGAGCGTGTCGGAGATGACCTCCGGCAGCGGGCCGTCGTCGCGAATGCTGCCGGCGAGCAGGAACTCGACGTTGTTCTTCACGCACTCGTACATGATGCCGCTCTTCAGCTCGCCGCCATCCACGGCCGCGCGGATGCCGCCGAGTCGGCGAATGCGGTTGATCGCCCGCAGGTGGTGCTCGTGGCCGGCCTCGATGATGTCGCCGCTGTCCAGGCGCACGCCAAGGCTCGTGCCAAACAGCGACTGCTCGATGTCGTGAGTCGCCAGTGCGTTGCCCGCAAAGAGCCGGTGGATGTAGCCCTTGCGGATCAGCGTGGAGAGATGCTCCACGCTGCCGGTATGCACGATCGCCGGGCCACCGACGAGCAGCGCTTTGCCGCCCTCGCGCTTGGTGCGAATCAGCTCGTGGGCGACCTGGCGAATGGCGACGCCCTTGGGCTTCTCCGTGGAAACGGGCGAGTTCATGAACTCAAAGCCGTGCGTCGCCGTTTCCCGTTGTTGCGGATGCACTCGCGTGCCCGCGTGGCCGACGACGTACAGGTCGCCGAGCTTCACATCGGTCATCGCGGCGCAGCGAGCCGTTCCGGCTGTTTGATCGACGAGCACACCGCAGTCCATCTCCTGGTTCTGAACCTCCAGCCACTTGTCGCCGATTCGGACTTCGGTGCGCTGATTGGTCGTGCTATAGAAGCCCTCGGGGAATGCGCCGGAAATGTCGGCCGCGACCAGCCGGGCGTCCTGAGCATCGACCGCCACCGCGCCGTGATCGGCAATGTCGGCCAGGATCGTCTGCAGCCGGTCGGCCGAAGGGGCGCGAACTTCGATCAAGGCATAACTGGGATCTTGACGGGCCTGGCCGATCGTAATCTGCTCGATCCGAAACGCCCCGCCGCCCGCCGTGATGTGGTCAAGCACCTTGGGCAACAGCAAGCTATCGATAATGTGGCCGGCCAGCTCGACGCGCTGGACGTGACCGTCGGCAGGGGTGGATTTCGAAGCGGGCATCGGAGAGTCCTTTCAGGCATCGCTGCTGGGGCCTTCATTCTACGGAAAACGAGTCGCCTTCGGCATTTCCGCCCGCCTGTGGCGGCGGTATATTGCACCGTTTCAAGCCAAGTTACTTTTCGTAAGTCCTCGTCATGCCTGAACCTGGAAAGTCCGACCGCTGGAATTCGCTGCTGGAAACGCTCGGCGTGCCCGTGACCGAAGCTCCGCCGAGCGCTCCGCCCGAAGCGTCGCTGGCTGGAGTCGAGCCGCCGGCTGCAGCGCCCGCCAAGCCTGTCTCGATGCTGCCGCCCGAGAAACCGAAGGCCACGCCGAAGCCCAAGCCCGCTCCTTCGCCGGCCAAGTCGCCCAGCTATTGGTCGCGAATTGCCGGGGCCCTGGGATTGGAGACCACGCCGGAGCCGGAGCCCCCGCCGCCACCAGCGCCCGCTGCCGAGGCTCCCGCTCCTCCCCCGCCCGCGCCGCGCACGCCGGAGCCGCGGCCCGCTCGTCCATCGCGGACCGAGCCGCCGCGGTCCTTCGAGCGTCCGCCGGCCCGACCGCCCCGCACGGCCGAACCGCAGCGCGATGAGGCATTGCCCGCGCGGGCCTTCGATCCTCCTCCGCCGCCGCGTCCCACCGCGGAGTCTGGTTCGCGCGCGCCGCTCGATTCGCTGTTCGGACCCAAGGAGCCGGACCTGGATGTCTTCGGCTTGAAACCGGCAGCCGCTGAGCCGGCGCGTCCGCCCGAACCGCCGCCCCGGCGCCGCGACGACGACCTGCGGGACCGCGAGGACAAGTTTCGCGAACGGCAGGAGAAGGAGCGCGGGCAGGTTCTGGAATACGACGTGGCCGGCGGATCGGACCTGTCGCTGCCCGAAGATTCCGCGGCCGGCGGTCCGCCGCGCGCGGAGAGCGGCGAAGAAGGCACGGGGCCCCGCCGGCGTCGCCGCCGTGGCCGTGGCCGCCGCGGCCGTGGCGAAGGGCGGGCCGAGGGCAGCGAAATGCTGCCTCCGCGCCGCACCGAAGAGGGTCCGCCGCCGGAGCGTGAAGCCGAATTCGATTTGGACCGCGACGACGAGTTGGATCTGGAGGCAGATCTGGATGAAGAAGGCTTTGCCGCCGAGCCGCGGCAGGCCGACGATCGCGATGAGCCGGCCAGCGCCCCGCGGAAGGAGCGCGATGACGACGACCGCGGCCCGCGCCCCCGTCGCCGCGGACGACGCCGCAGCTCGCGTGATCGCGAGCAGCCGGCCGCCGAGCGTCCCACTGGTTTCGGGCCGCCGCAGTACGGCGACGAAGATCGCCCGCCGCCGCGCGGGCCGCGCCGCGAGGAGCCGCTGGACGAGCTCGACGTGCGCGACGAGCTAGATGATGGCGACGACGAGGGCGATGAGCCCGTGCCGGGCGTGCCGACGCACAAGAAGATCCCCACTTGGGATGAAGCCGTCGGCATTCTGATCGAAGCCAACATGGCAGCGCGGGCCAACAATCCCGATCCTTACCGCGATCGCGGCGGCCGCGGCCGCGGCGGAAGAGGACGCGGGGGTGGCGGCGGCAGGCGGTAGCCAAATCCCAAGATTTCCCACGTGGTTCCTCTCTACCAGCAGCAGCTTGCCGCCCTTCGGCAGGCTTTCCCCGCGCCGGTCTCCGACCCGGTGCATGATGGTTATGTCGTCTTCTCGTTGCTGCGGACGCTGGACAAGGTCGATGCCCTGAAGTCGCAGGCGCCGATCCTGGGCACGCCGCGCGAGCCCGACTATGAGGCGGCGGCTCAGGCCGTCTTGGGCGCGGGGCCGCAGACGCTGGAGGCCGTGATCCCGCAGCTCGTCAGCGTGCTCGACGGCATGCTGATCACCGGACACCCGCGGAGCCAGGTCAACGTCGTTGCGCATCCGTCGATCGCCAGCATCATCGGCGTCGTCCTGCCCAGCATGTACAACCCGAACCTGTGCAGCGACGAAAGCGGCCGGGGCTTCTCCGAGGCCGAAGTCCGCGTGGCCTCGATCGCCAGCCGCCTCGTCGGCTACGACGCGGCCAAGTCCGGCGGCGTGTTCACCTTCGGCGGCACGGGCACGCTGCTCTACGGGATCAAGATCGGCCTGGAAAAGGCCCTGCCTGGAACGTTCAGCAAAGGGACTTCTGGGAAGGCCGTCATACTTGGCTCCCAGCAAAGCCACTATGCCTGCTCCACCGTCGCCGGCTGGTTGGGAATCGGCCAAGACAACGTGATTCGCGTCCGCTCGACGCGCGACAATGCCATCGACGTGGCGGCTTGCGAGGCGGCGGCCCGCGAGCAACTGGCCGCCGGCAATTCGATCGCCGCGATCGTCGCCACGATGGGCACGACCGACGCCTTTGGCATCGACGACCTCGCCGCATTGCACGCCATGCGCGACCGGCTGGTCGCCGAATTCAAGCTGCCCTACCAGCCGCACTTGCACGCCGACGCGGTCATCGGCTGGGCCTGGTCGGTGTTTAGCGACTATAACTTTGCCGAGAATCCGCTCGGCTTTCGTGGCCGCACCGTGCGGGCGCTGGCCGCCGCCGTCAGCCGCATTCGTCACCTGGCGTTGGCCGATTCGCTGGGGATCGACTTCCATAAAACGGGCTTCGCTCCGTACATCTCGTCGCTATTTCTGCTCCGCGATCGGGCTGACTTTGCCGCGGTCGTGCGGCAGCGGGAGACGATGCCCTACCTCTATCACACGGGCGAATATCATCCCGGCATGTTTACGCTGGAGACTTCGCGGAGCGCCACCGGCGTGATGGCGGCGCTGGCCAACCTCTTGCTGCTAGGCAAAGACGGCTTCCGCACGCTGATCGGCCACTCGGTCGAAATGGCCGAGGTGCTCCGCGAGTTGATTATCAGCCGGCCGGAACTGAGCGTGCTGAACGACGACAACTACGGCCCCGTGACGCTGTTCCGCGCCTATCCGCCCGGCGTCGATACGTTCCAGGCCGTCGAGCGCGAGCGGAGCGACCCGTCGTACGCCGGCGAGCTGGCCAAACACAACGACCTCAACCGCCGCGTCTTCCAGCGGGTCGCCGCCGAAGCCCTCGCCGGCCGCGGCGTCGCCATCGGCTTCACCGACAACTACCGCACCAGCGACAGCGGCCAACCGATCTGCGCCCTCAAGAGCTACGTCCTCGGCCCCTTCGCCGACGAAACGCAAATGCACGCGATCATCGAGCACGTTCTGGCGGCGTGCCGGGAGTCATAGCGACGCAGGAGGACTCGTTTGCAAATCTTGGAATACGACATTCCGCGATACTGTGACGCCGAACGGGACTTGTGCGCACTTCACAAGGTACCCGACGACGACAAGGAGATTGAACCCGAGCTTGAGCGAATTCAGAGTCAGTTCTCGGCACAGTATCCCCATCTGAAGGCAGACACCGATTTTGAGTATCCGCCTTGGCACCACAACCTACGACTATTCTGGGTCTATCTCCACGTTGACGACTTCTACTGCAAGCAGTTTGTCCCGCAGGTTCAGTCGATCCTCCAGTCGCAAGGCCGCAGTTGGTTTGGCGAGTTCGAATGTTATAGCCCCGCCCTTCAGTCAGCGGAGTTGCCTGGTGGATTCTTTGGCAACTTTCTGGTCTATCGGGACACCGTCATCTTCTGCTCGGGCGAACATGTTGGGTTGTTACGACAGAAACTGGCTCTGCCGTGACTGCGCGGACCGACGGCTCTTCATTCCCGCGCTAAGCCCGGGAATCAGCCCCTTTCTTTACCGGGTGTTTGGCGTTCGTGGCGATCAATTCAGCCCCGAATTGCAGAATCACCAAGCATTTCCGCCGTTTCGGCTCCGATTAAATCGCCATTTGAGCCAAACACATGGGGATCTGGCGAACAATTCCTCGCGAAGGCGGGTTAACTCCCGGTGGCGCCAGCACTTCGGTGTGAAAATGCCGTGGCGATTAATTCGCTTCGCGCCCGCGACGCGTGAGCAAGCGACACTACAGCTTCGCGCGATTTAATAAAATCCCTCGCTCACACTTCGGGTTCGTGTTTTTCGCAGTCGGTCGCACCAACGCACACACTCAAACGCGCGCAATATCGCACGCGGACTGGGCTAGCTCAAGGAACTTGTACACACTTTGTTCACTATTTGCTTAGTTAGCTGTTTGTTAGCCGACGTAATCCCTGAGCTGCCAGACCTTTCCGCCGTGCGGCGTGGACGCAAGTATTTTTCGCGCGGCCAACCGAAATGGACTAGGTTGGTCCATTTCGACCCGAACAAACCGAGGCAAACTCGTTCCCGCGAATCACGCTCGGCATCCATTTCGACTAGATTTACTTCCATGCGCTACCGCCTGCGGACGCTGCTGATTGTCGTTGGGCTGTCGCCGATAGCGCTGGCGGCCCTGGCGCCCAGCTTTCTGACACTGCCGCTGCGGGATTCCGACAAGGTGGACGCCGCGCGGAGTCTGGTCGCCTGGTTCCTGGAGAACCGCCCAATTCCGGGATCGAATGCGGAGTTTGGCGATGCCAAGTGGATGCGCGATAATAAGTCGTTCCTGGTAGTCTGCGATTTCGTTCCTGCGGGCACTCGCATCTCGGACGACGCTCGCGTACGCGTAGTTGGGCGTGACGAGTTCGATCGAGCTGTCAAAAACCCCGACTTCCCTTCTACCGCGTATATCGAGCTGCTGTTCAAGACCGACTCGCGGCAGCTGCTCGTGGTGGAAGCGTCCAACTATCACGGCTCGCTGGCTGCTCAGGGCTATCGATTTGAATTTCGCCGCAAAGTTTGGGGCCTGCGAGCCTGGGGCAAGCTGCTGTGGTGCTCGTGAAGTGGCTTAGGTGAAACCAAACCGCCCGGCGTCCGTTCACCCGAGACCATACGGAGTACAGAGTACCGAGTACTTGGTACTGGTGCCTACGCGCCCAAGAATCTGCCTGGGCGTTGCCGACAATCTGCCTAGTATTCCCGCTCGGAATTCAGCCCAGGCAGCGGGATGGGGTATTTGCCGTTGGCGTCGGCTTTGACCGGGGCTTCGCCGTCGATTTTGAGTTGATCGACGGTGGGGGCGAATTCGTGTTCGCAGTTGAGCATCTGGTCGTACTTGATGACCTGGCCGGTGTGGGCGGCCATCCGGCCCATTGAGGTGACGAGGCTGGCTTCGGCGCCGCGCTGGACTTCGTTGTATTTCTCGTCCTTGCGGATCGCCGAGATCAGGTCTTCCCACTCCAGGCCGTAGGGATTCGGCTCCTTCGGCTCTTGCGGGAACTCCCAGGTCATCTTAGTCGGGTCGATCTTCTGGCCCTTGAAGATCTTGCACTTGGCGGGCGTGTGCGAGGCGGTCGAGATGATGGCCAGGCCCTTGCTGCCGTGGGCGTAGCTGGCGAACTGGTCGTGGCAGCCGACCATCGTGCGGCCGTAGTGGAACAGCTTCGCGCCGTCGTCGAAGGTGTATTCGACGGAGTAGTTGTCGAAATTCTGATCGACGTAGTTGCCGCGGAACTGCCGGCCGCCGCTGGCTTGGGCCTCGACCGGCCAACGGCCGGTCATCCAGCAGCTTTCGTCGATGTTGTGGATGTAGAAGTCGCTGAAGCAGCCGCCGCTGGCCCACAGGAAGCTGTGGAACCGCGAGATTTGCCACATCAACTCGTTCATGTCGTCGGGCTTCGCCGTGGAGAACGCCGAGCCGACCGGCGGGTGCATGCGGTAGCAGCGGAGGGCCACGATATCGCCGATCTCGCCGTCCTGAATGCGGCGGAACAGTTCCTGCCGGGCCTTGCAGTGCCGGCACATCAGGCCGACCGCGACCTTGAGGTTCTTGCTCTTGGCCTGCTCGTTCAGGGCCAGAATTTTGCGCGTGCTGGGGCCATCGACCGTCACCGGCTTCTCCATGAAGACGTTGACGCCCTTTTCGATGGCGTACTTGAAGTGCACCCACCGGAACGCCGGCGGCGTGGCGAAGATGGCCACATCGCCCGGCCGCAGGCAGTCGATTGCCGCCTTGTAGCCGTCGAAGCTGACGAACCGCTTCTCGGGCGGCACATCGACCTGCTTCTCGAACTTGTTACTGAGCGACTTGTGGCTGTTCTCCAGGCGATTCTCGAACACGTCGGCCATCGCCACGAGCTTGATCGGGCCGTTCTGAACCTCCAGCGCGTTCTGAGCCGCACCGGTGCCGCGTCCACCGCATCCGACGAGCGCGATCTGCACCGTGCTGTCCTGCGCCGCGTGCACCGCGGGAATCGTCATCTGCGACAGCGTGCCGGCAACGGCGGTTGCTGTTAGTCCAACGCTCGTCGACTTGAGAAAGCTTCGGCGACTGGAGTTGTGAGAATTGTCGAGCGTGGTCATATAATGCCTTGCGTTCGCAGGAAGATGAAGGAGAAGTTGGGCGAATCTCATCCAACAGCCTAAACGGCCAAAGAGGCATATTCCAGCAGGCGATTTCGCCGAAGGTTACAATTGGGAATGACAAGAGCCACTGCAGATATTTTCCGCGACATCGAGTCGTTCCAACCGACTGACGGGAATTGGCTTCAACTTGATGTCCTGGTCATGGAACTCTGGGAAGCCGGCGTTCCTGCTCATGCCTTGTCGGTGCTTTTCGGCGTCTTCGAACGCTTCCCCGACGACGACGGCGCAGAGGTGTTTTGGAGCATCGTCCATGGTGTCGAATCGCTCACACTTGAATATGAGCGGCCTTTGAGAGCATCACTGGCAAGACAGCCGTCGCGTATGGGAAGGGTGATGCTCGCGAGATTGGAGAGGTCCAAGAGGTAACTCTTGAAGCAGCTTACACATTCAACGCCGAAAATCCGGTAAATCCCAGGGCCACTCTGTGGTTTCCTCGAGAAACTGCAGTTCGGTTTGCCCGTACTGGCGGTTGACGGTTCGCTGGCAGTCCAGTAAATTCTGTGGTTTCCAACATGGCGGACCCGTTGGATTGAAGGCAGTCAGCCGGCGGTGTCGATCGATGTCGCTTTGGTGCGGATCGGCACGCAGGAGTAGATATAGTGGCAGCGACGAAAGAGGTTATACGCATCCGGATGGAGGCCTATGACCACGCCATTCTGGACCAAAGTGCCCAGGAAATCGTGGACACGGCCAAGCGGACGCACAGCGAAGTCCACGGCCCGATTCCGCTGCCGACGCGGATCGAGCGGTACACCGTGTTGTCCGGTCCGAACATCGACAAGAAGGCCCGCCAGCAGTTCGAGATCCGCACGCACAAGCGGCTGATCGACATCGTGCAGGCGACGGCGAAGACCATTGAAGCGCTGAACAAGCTCAGCTTGCCAGCGGGCGTGGATATCAAGATCAAGGCTTCGGCCCGATAAATCGACTCGATCAGCAACTAGCCCCCGAGGGGTTCCTATCGACTGGAAGTTTCGCAGGTAATGCGAGAGTTCGCTTTCGCCATCCTGCGGAACACTGGCCACGAGGAAAATCGCGATGACTAAGGGAATACTCGGCCGCAAGGTCGGGATGACGCAGATTTATGACGAGGCGGGGAATTGCATTCCCGTCACCGTCGTGGCCGCGGGCCCTTGTCACGTGCTCCAGGTGCGGACCAAGGAGCGCGACGGCTACGAAGCGGTGCAGCTCGGCTTTCTCGACAAGCCCCGCCGCCTCGCCAGCCGCAGTGAACGTGGCCACGTTGCCAAGCTCGACAGCAAGCGCTCGAAAAAGCTCACCGCCGCCGGCGTGCAGACGCCCGAAAAGGCCGGCACCGAACCCAAGCGGTTCATTCGCGAGCTGCCCGGCCCCGCCGGCGAGTCCAAGGTCGGCCAGCAAGTGACCCTCGAAGTGCTTGAGGGCGTCAAGGCGGTCGATGTCACCGGCCTGACCAAAGGCCGCGGCTTCGCGGGCGTCATGAAGCGGCACAATTTCAAGGGCCAGCGGGCGACGCACGGCGTGAAGAAGGTGCATCGCCACATGGGTGGCACCGGCGCTCTGGCGGCCAACCGCGGTGGCGGCCGCATGAAGAAGGGCAAAAAAATGCCCGGCCGCTACGGCGTCGATCAAGTCACGATCCGCAACATGAAAATCGCCAAGATCGACAAGGAGAACAATCTTCTGTTGATCAACGGCGCCGTGCCCGGCCCCAATGGCTGCTGCATGGTCATTCGCGAAACCAACAAAGTGGGATAAGCAAGTTCAAGGTTCAAAGTTCAAGGTTCAAAGTTGGGAGAGTCTGAGTCGGTACTTGCTGACTCCTGGCCCCTGACCCCTGGCTCCTGGCCCCTATGGTTAGCCTTCCCGTTTACAACAAGTCCGGCTCCGAGGTCGGCAAGTACGACATCGACCCGGCGGCTATTGCGCCGGCGATCAGCCAGCAGTTGCTGCACGACGTGGTGGTGATGTACCAGGCCAACGCCCGGCAGGGCACGCACCGCACGAAAGACCGCAGCGACGTCGCCGGCACCACGAAGAAGATGTATCGCCAGAAAGGCACGGGCAACGCCCGCGCCGGTTCGCGCCGCGCTCCGCAGCGCCGGGGCGGTTATCACGTGTTTGCACTTCGTCCCCGCGATTACAGCTATCGCCTGCCGAAGAAGGCAGTGCAGGCTGCGACGCGGATGGCGATTGCTAAGAAGCTGCAATCGCAGGACGTGGTGGTGATCGACGAGCTGGCGTTCAGTGAGCCCAAGACGAAGGAAATGGCCGGCATTTTGAAGGCCCTGAACCTCGTCGGCACGAGCACGCTGGTAACGACGGCGGGGCTCGATCCCAACGTCTATCGCAGCGCCCGCAACATCGACCAGGTGACGGTCTCGCCGGTGGCGGATTTGAACGCCCTGGCCGTGCTGACCCCGCGGAAGATGTTGGTCACGAAGGCGGCCCTGGACGCGATCAAGGACCGCTCGGCGCTTGTGAAGAAGCCAGCCGAGAAAAAACCAGCCGAGAAAAAGCCGGCAGCGAAGAAGCCCGCTGCGAAGAAACCCGGAGATGAGTAGCCGGAGTAGCCAGGAACGACACAACCCAAACCGCCGCCGAGCCGCTGCTCGCTCCGTATCAGGTGATTATCCGTCCCCTGGTCACGGAAAAGGGCATGCACCGCTCGACGCGGAACAATCAGT
>Ga0184625_10000638_pt1 | contig 13599 bp, 13 predicted proteins | sample PLM3_30_b1_FD_133151 | JGI IMG/M metagenome (GOLD analysis project Ga0184625, IMG submission 133151) | Groundwater sediment microbial communities from an aquifer in East River, Colorado, USA - PLM3_30_b1 | ecosystem: Environmental > Terrestrial > Soil > Riparian zone | place: USA: East River... | reverse complement strand
CGTGGGCGATTTTTCTGAGCAAGCATATGGCCTGCCATGATACTCGGAAACGGACGGCCGAATGGTCACTTCACGCCCTGCGATCAATGCCCGCTACGCAGGCGGCCGTCGTTACGCGAATTCTCCGCTGAAGAGCTTGCATTCGTAAAGACTTTCAAAGTTGACGAGCTGCGCGTGGATGCCGGCGCAAGTTTCCTGCGCGAAGGAACGCGCAGCGAATATCTTTACACCGTGCTTACCGGTTGGGCATTTCGTTACAAAATGCTCGATGACGGTCGCCGGCAAATTCTCAACTATGCACTGCCCGCCGATATGCTCGGACTGCAAGGGGCCCTGATGCACGAGATGGAGCATTCCGTCGAAGCACTAACACCGCTGATCCTCTGCATTTTTCCACGCGCGAAATTATGGGACCTCTACAGTCGTCTTCCTTCGCTTGCCTTTGATATTACGTGGCTGGCTGCGCGCGAGGAGCAGCTTATCGACGAGCACCTGGTCAGTCTCGGCCGCCGCACCGCGCTGGAGCGAGCCGCCTATCTGCTCCTGCATCTGTTCGTGCGCGCGGAAGAGTCGGGTCTAGTCAAAAACGGAATAATCCAGTTTCCATTTACCCAGCAGCACCTCGCTGACACGCTCGGTATGTCGTTGGTGCACACCAACAAGACGCTCAAGCGGCTGTTCGTCACGAAAGCGGTTCGCTGGAAGGACCGGGTGTTTGAAATGCTTGATCGGTCGGCGCTTGCGAGCATCGCGGGCAGCGACGTCTCACAGCAGCGTCCGCGGCCTTTCATTTAAAGTGGCGGCAGCCGGGATCGTGCGATATAGGCAGGCATGGCCGCCGCCCCTTCCACGAATCTTGAGCACGTTCGGGCCGAAATTGCCCGAGCCTGCCGCGACGCCCGACGCGATGCCGCCGAAGTGACACTGATTGCAGTGTCCAAGACCTTTGACACAGGCGAAATCGAGCCGGTGATCGACGCGGGCCAACGCGTGTTCGGGGAGAATCGGGTGCAGGAAGCAAAAGCAAAGTGGCCTCCGTTGCTTTCAAAACATGGAAGCGTCGAATTGCATCTGATTGGCTCTTTGCAGTCGAACAAGGCGAAGGAAGCGATCGCGCTATTCGATGCCATCCATTCCGTCGATCGCGTCAGTTTGTGCGAGGCGCTTGGGAAAGAGATAAGCAAGCAACAGCGTCAGCCAGTCCTGTTCGTCGAGGTCAATACCGGCGCGGAGTCCCAAAAGGCCGGCGTATTGCCGCAAGATGCTGATGCATTTCTTGTGGCGTGTCGCGACAAATTCGGGCTGAAAATTTCCGGGCTCATGTGTATTCCTCCGCTCGACGAAGCGCCGGGCCCCCATTTCGCGCTCACCGCCAAGATCGCGAAACGCAACGGCTTGAAGCTTCTGTCGATGGGCATGAGCGCTGATTTTGCAACGGCCATCGCGCTCGGCGCGACCCACGTGCGGGTCGGTACTGCGATATTCGGAGCGCGGACGAAATAACGGCCGTCTACGGCCGCGAATCTTTATTCAACGACAATCCTGGTGTGAGGGCCCAGACGAGAGAGAATTCTACGCAGCGCATTGATATCCAGCGCGACGCAACCGGCCGTCGGCGCGAATCCTCGACGTGCGGCATGGATGAACACTGCGCTGCCTCGCCCTGCAACGCGTGGGCGCGTATTGTGATCAATCTCGACAATGAAGTCATAGAGATTGTCCTTGCGCGTCAGCCGGTCAGCATTTGCATTGGCCGGCACCTTGATCGGCCGATTATAGCGCCGGTCGGAGGGATCTTCGCACCAGCCGTCAGCCGGAGTTATTCGTTGCACCGGCAACGAGGTGGTTGGGCGCGGATGCTTGTCGGCTCGCCACCAAAGTTGCCTCGGGCGAAAACTGCCGCGTGGCGTACCGCCATCGCCTTCGCGCTTGTTGGCCTTGATGCCGCCACGCCCGAGTGCCACAGGCAACGCCAGCATCCCTGCTATGAGCCAGCCGCGGGTTGAATCACCCGGCTTGCGGCGTACTGTGATTCGGGACAAAGATCGTTTCCGCATTGCGTTACTGCGGGTTGGCCTTAGATGGCAGTTCCCGCTTGCTCTTTTAGCGCTGAATGTACTATTTCGCGACTATGACATGGGCTGCGCTTGCGTCCTTGATAGGGCCTAGGGACGATGGCCAATAAACGGACAATCCTGATCGTCGATGATGATGCCGAACTGCGCGAGGCGCTGGTCGAGCAATTGGCGCTGCACGAGGAATTCGAAGCCACTGCGGTCGAAAGCGGGACCAAAGGAGTGCAGGCCGCGAAAAATGGGCAAGTCGATCTGGTGATCATGGATGTCGGCCTCCCCGACGTGGATGGCCGCGAAGCGGTGCGCATCTTGCGCAAAAATGGCTTCAAAGCTCCGATCATCATGTTGACCGGACACGATACCGATTCCGACACTATCCTCGGCCTCGAATCCGGTGCGAACGACTATATTACTAAGCCGTTCCGGTTTGCGGTGCTGCTGGCGCGCATCCGGGCTCAACTTCGGCAGCATGAGGCCAGTGAGGACGCCGTATTTATTATTGGTCCCTATACATTCCGCCCAAGCTCGAAGTTGCTACTCAGCCCTAAGGGCAGCAAAGTACGTCTCACCGAAAAGGAAACGGCGATACTCCGATATCTTTATCGGGCCGGTCAGAAACCGGTGTCGCGCGAGACATTGTTGCAGGAAGTATGGGGCTATAATTCGGGTGTAACCACCCATACGCTGGAAACGCACATCTACCGATTACGGCAGAAAGTCGAAAAAGATGCTGCGGCGCCGGCTATCTTGGTGACTGAAGCCGGCGGCTATAAGCTGGTGCCGTGAGAACATTCCACGGACTTTCAACCTGCTCATTGCCGTGTAGCCCGATTCCATCGCAGGAAGACGGGCAATAGCGATGGGTCTCGAAGAAGACATCGCATTTTTCGAGCAGGTGCCCCCTCTGGCGGCGCTTGGCAAGCAAGCCTTGCGTATTCTCGCGATCGGCGCCGAGACGCGTCATCTGCAAAGCGGAGCGGTTCTTTTTTATGCCGGTGAGCTCGCTGACGGCGGATATGTCGTGCAGGAGGGGTCGCTGCTGCTGGAACCAGGTACGCTTGCCGAGGGCAATGAAATCACCATCGGCCCAGGCACGCTGATCGGCGAACTGGCCTTGCTCACCAATACGGTGTGCCAGGCAACCGCGATCGCGAGGGAGCCTACGGTCGTCGTGCGGATATCACGCAACCTGTTTCGAAAAATGCTGGAGGGCTATCCCGCCGCTGCCGAAAAGCTGCGTGACAGCATGACCGAGCGTTTGCAGGTCTGGTCGAAAGAGCTCGCGAGCGTGAAAAAGGCTCTTGATCCGGGCGAAAAGCCCTGACCTTCGCGGCTTAAAGTTCAATCGTTGCCGTTACCGGCACGTGGTCCGAAGGACGTTTTGCGCCACGATAGTCTTTGGCGATTCTGATCTCCGATACGTGGGCGGCAAGCGCGTCTGAGGTCCAGACATGATCGAGCCTGCGGCCGCGATCGGCGGTGCGCCAGTTGTCCATCGCGCGGTAGCTCCACCACGTGTAGAGCTTTTCCGGTTCCGGCGTGTGCACGCGCATGCAATCAACCCAGCCACCTGATTTCTGCGCGGCAACGAGTTTTTCGCATTCCACGGGTGTGTGTGAAACCACCTTTATCATTTGCCTGTGGCTCCACACGTCGTGCTCGAGTGGTGCCACGTTGAGATCGCCAACAAGGATTGCGTGGGCCGAGTTTTCAGGCCGCAGACCTTCGTGCGCACGCATTTCGTCGAGGAAGCTGAGCTTATGCTGGAATTTCTGATTTATCTCGGGATCAGGTTCGTCACCGCCGGCCGGCACATAAAAGTTGTGCAGAGTGATTTGATCCTTCAGCTTCGCGCGCTCTCCAAACGTCACTGAAATGTGCCGGCAATCGGCTTTGCCGCAAAAATTCTGAATATCGACCCGCTCGAACGGCACGCGCGAGAGCACAGCGACCCCGTGATAGCCTTTCTGTCCGTTAAGAGCTGCGTGCTCATAACCTAGACGCCTAAAACGCTTCATCGGGAAAACGTCGTCAGGGCATTTGGTTTCTTGCAGGCAAAGCACGTCCGGTCGCGCGCTCTTCAGGAACCTGGCGACCAGATCGATACGCAGTCGGACTGAATTGATATTCCACGTTGTAACTTTGAGAGTCATGAAGGCAATTTATGATGCAGGGCGACGATTTTCCATCGTCATTGCCGTGCGTGGCCCGGCCATCCACGTCTTATTGCTGAAGGTGTCTTTCCAGACGTGGTTGCCCGGCGCGAGGCGCGATTACAACAGAGCCGACAGATTTAGTTGTGGTACTTCGTATAGTCGATTTTGAATAATGCAGGATCGGGTCGCTTGCTGGTGTCGAGGTTGTACACCGCGACTGTCGTGTCATAGCCCTGCGGGTCGGTCACAGTCCATTGCTTGAGCTGCATGTCCTTTGCACTGAACATGATCATCAGCCGGCTGGTCCCGACAATCCCACTTTTTTCCTCGACTACCACGGTGGCAAATACATCGTCGGCATACACCGCGACCAGATGAGTGTCCTTGGTCAGATCGACGCGATCGGCCAACAGGAAACGCAACGGCGTTTGCGAAAGCGGGTAGACATCCTGGGTCGCCAGCCGGCGGTCGCGCACCACCACCGACGAACCGTCGGCAATCAGTTCTATGGGGCTGGGGTCGTCATATTCAAATCGCACCCGCCCTGGCTTCGAAATGTAGAAATCACCCTGGGTCCGGCTGCCGTCCGGACCGATTTGGATAAAATTTCCAGTAAGAGCCTGCACGCCCGAGAGGTAGCCGTTGACGCGATCGACGATCGCGCGCTGTTCCGGGGTGAGCGTACCCTGGGTGCCGGGCTTTCCAAGGAGCGCGGCAAAGGGATTGGAAACCGGATTCTGAGGTGCCGGCGCGACCTGGCCGCGGTTGGGAACCGCCGGTTTGGCAACAGGACTGGGCGGCGTACCGGCGGGATTTGGCTGCGCTTGTTGGGCTGGTGGACGCGCCGATGGAAGGGGAACGATTTGGGCCGCCGCCGGAACCGCAAGGCAAGCAAACAACGCCACAAAAGCCAGCCTGCGGCCAGTTTGCCTCTTGTATTGAACCGCCATCACGTTCTCCGCCTCGCGCCCCGTGGTATCTCGATAGGCTATATGGGTCGGCTGTGGCGATTTCGCGGCCCATCCGCGAGTCAATTCGGCTTAATCGTGAACTTGCCGATTCTCAATAGCGCTCATCGGCAGGATTTTCAGCGATCAGAATCTCACGCTTGCCGGCATGATTGGGTTGCCCGACGATGCCTTCTTCCTCCATGCGTTCCATGATGGTGGCGGCACGGTTATAGCCTATCTGCAGGCGGCGCTGGATGTAAGAGGTCGAGGCTTTGCGGTCCCGCCTCACGATGGCGACGGCCTGTTGGTAGAGGTCCCCGCCGTCAGCCTGGCCCATTCCGGTTGAGTCGAACACGGCATTGCCGTCCTCATCTTCCTCGCCGCCGGCCGTCACTTCTTCGAGATATTCGGGTGCACCCTGCGCCTTGAGGTGCCGGACGACCTTCTCGACTTCGTCATCCGACACGAACGGCCCGTGCACACGGCTGATTCGGCCGCCGCCAGCCATCAAGAGCATGTCGCCCTGGCCGAGCAGCTGCTCGGCGCCTTGTTCGCCGAGGATGGTCCGGCTGTCGATCTTTGATGTGACCTGGAAGGAAATGCGGGTCGGGAAGTTGGCTTTGATCGTACCGGTGATCACGTCTACCGACGGGCGCTGCGTCGCCAAAATGACGTGAACGCCAGCGGCGCGGGCCATCTGCGCCAGACGCTGGATTGCGCCCTCGATATCCTTGCCGGCGACCATCATCAGGTCGGCCATTTCGTCGACAATCACCACCAGATAAGGCAGCGGCTCGAGATCAAGCTGTTCTTTTTCGTAAATCGCCTCACCGGTCTCCTTGTCGTAGCCAGTATGAACCGTGCGGGTGAGCGTCTCGCCTTTTGCCTTGGCCTCGGCGACGCGCGCATTGTAGCCGTCGATATTGCGCACCCCGAGCTTCGACATTTTCTTGTAACGACCTTCCATTTCGCGCACGGCCCACTTGAGCGCGACGACGGCCTTCTTAGGATCGGTGACCACAGGTGTCAGCAGATGCGGGATGCCGTCATAGACAGACAGTTCGAGCATTTTGGGATCAACCATGATCATCCGGCATTGATCGGGACGCAGGCGATAAGCCAGCGAAAGGATCATCGTATTGATTGCGACGGATTTGCCTGAACCGGTGGTCCCGGCGATCAGCAGATGGGGCATACGCGACAGGTCGACGATGACCGATTCACCGCCGATCGTCTTCCCGAGGCAGAGCGGCAGCTTCGCCGCGCTCTCGTTGTAGTCCATGCCGGCGAGGAGCTCGCGCAGGTACACTTTCTCGCGCGTCGGATTGGGCAGTTCGATGCCGATTGCGTTGCGGCCTGATACCACGGCAACGCGCGCCGACACGGCGCTCATCGACCGCGCGATATCATCCGCAAGCCCGATCACGCGGGAGGATTTGATGCCGGGTGCCGGCTCAAGCTCGTAGAGCGTAACGACGGGGCCGGGGCGCGCATTGATGATTTCACCGCGCACGCCGAAATCCTGCAGCACGCTCTCAAGGGCCGTGGCATTGCCCTCAATAATGTCGCGCGACAAAGTGGTGCGTTCGCTTGCGCGGGAAGCGGCCAGGAGATTGAGCGAGGGCAGCACATAGCCGCTGCTGGAGCGGCGCGAAGGCGCGCGTGACGCCGCTCGCCTGCGCGGTGCCGGAGCGTCGTCGTCCTCATCCTCGACGTCGTCCTCGTATTCGGAATCCTCATATCCGTCGAAGCGCGGTTCATGACGTGGGCCGTGCGCCACCGGCATCGGTATGGGTGTGCGCGATTCACCGCGGATCATGCGACCAATGCGCGCCTTCCAGCTCAGAAGGGCGTGCACGATCATGCCGAGCCACGCGGAAGCGCGATCCTCATCGGCTTCGTCTTTTTCGGTCTCATCCTCTTCTTCAATCTCGCGCTTCGCCGACCTTTCGGCACTTTCGGGGACGCGAGCGGCAAGGACCAGCGTTGCGGCCGTCGCCAAGCCGAAGACTATGCACAACAAGAATCGAGCCACTCCGCCCAGCGGCGCGCCGAACACCATTGCGGGCATGCGCAATATTGCGTCACCAGCAACGCCACCGAGCCCGGTTGGGAGCGGCCAGGAGCCCATACGCGGCAGCGTTGAAGCGAAGGCGGCGGCGAGGAAGGTGGCGAGAATCCAGAGCAGGCTGCGCCATTTTTCTCCCACCGGTCTGTGCGAAAGCAGACGCCAGCCGAGCAGCACTTCCGGCGCCAGAAGGAGAATGGCGGCGAGGCCGAGCAGCTGCATCGCGAGGTCAGAGAAAATCGCGCCGGGAAAGCCGAGCAGGTTGTGAATCGGCTTTTGCGTGGCATGACTGAGCGATGGATCCTGCACAGACCAGGTAGCCAGCGCGAGGGCGCCAAGCAGCGCCAATCCGAGCAGGGAGAGGCCAGCGAGTTCGCTCAGACGCCGCCGGATGATCTCCCGAAAATGCTCGGAGATGAAAGCGATGATGTCGAGGCTGCGATCTGCTGCCCGCATGCGGTTACATCCTTAGCCGAGCACGGCAACGAGGCGATGTAGCGCCTCTGCCGTTGCCGCCTTGTCTTGCACCATGGCGACGCGGATATAGTCCGCGCCGGGATTGCTGCCGTCGATCTGTTCGCGGGCGAGATAGCGCCCTGGCACCACGCGGACGCCCACGTCTGCCCAAAGTCTCTTTGTTACGATTTCGCTGCCGCCCTGTTTCGAGACATCGAGCCACAGAAAAAATCCGCCGGCCGGTCGCTCGTACCCGTATCGATCGCCGACAATCTGATCGGCAAGGTCGAATTTTTCCGAATAAAGCCTGCGGTTCTCTTCCACATGTGTTTCATCGCCGTAAGCGGCGATCGCGACGAACTGCGCGGGTGTCGGCACTTGCGGCGCGGCGATGTTGCGCAATTCAAGATAGGGTCCGAGAAAGCGCCGGTCACCGGCCGCGAAACCAACGCGCAACCCGGGCAGACTCGAACGCTTGGAAAGGGAATGGAACACGACGACATTGGCGAAGTCAGGCCCGGCAGCTTCCAGCGTGCCGGGAGGTGGATCCTCGCTATAGATCTCGCAGTAGCACTCGTCGGCGAACACAAGGAAGCCGAAACGCCGCGCCAGCTTCACAAGCCTGTCGAGATAGTCGCGGTCGGCGACGGCACCTTGCGGATTTGATGGCGAAGCAATGTAGCAGGCGACCGTTCGTGCCAGCAGCGCGTCATCGAGCGCTTCGAGATCGGGCAGGAATCCGCTTTTACGCGTGGCCGGCAGATAGACCGGCTCGCAGTCGGCCGCGAGCGCGCCGGCCGCGTAGGCCGCGTAAAACGGATTTGGAATGAGTACTGCCGGCTTGCCGGCGCGCCGCGCGACCCAGCGTTTGGCGGCAATCGCGGCAAGGAACAGGCCTTCGCGCGTCCCATTGAGCACCAAAACTTCGCTTTCCGGGTCGACTGGACGGGTGATCTTGTATCGGCGGCCGAGCCAGGCAGCCACCGCGCGGCGAAATGGCTCGATGCCCTTGTTGGCCGGATAGCGGCCAAAGTCGGCCAGGTGTGCGGCAAGGGTCGGCCCGACGAAGTCCGGAATAGGATGCTGCGGTTCGCCAACCGACAGATTGATGGGAGGTTTGCCGGGTTCGATGCCGGCGATCAGCTCAGTCAGCCGCACGAAAGGTGAGCGGAAATCGACCGCCGGAGTAGTAGACGAAGTGGGCTCGCGCTGGGCGGTCATCATGGACATGCGGTTACAAAGCGGTGCGTGGCCCGCCGCTTATGGGTTTCGACACAATAAAGAGGGCGAGGTTAAGACCCGATTAACCAATGGAAATCGGGCGGGTTTCGCTCGATAGAATCCTCGGAGGTCAAATAAGAGAGGCCCCGGTCCTTGCGAACCGGGGCCTCGACGGAAGGGACAGTGCCGGGTTTCCGCCCCTACCGCTAGCTCAGCAACTATAAGCGCTCTACTGCACCACCTCTCCATGCAAGGCGAGGTCGAGCCCTTCACGCTCCACTTCGTCGGAGACCCGCAGGCCAATGACCGCGTCGATGATCTTGAGCAGGATCAGGGAGACCACCGCATCGTAGACGAATACGATGACAATGCCCTGGACCTGGTTGATCATCTGGGCAGCATTGCCCTCGATCAGGCCGGACGTGCCGCCGTACTCGGAGATCGCGAACACGCCGGTGAGCAGCGCGCCGACGATGCCGCCAACTCCGTGCACGCCGAAGCAGTCAAGCGCATCGTCTGCGCCCAGTATGCGCTTCAGGCCGGTTACGCCCCAGTAACAGAGCACGCCGGCAGCGACGCCGATCGCCATCGAACCGACGGGACCGACGAAACCTGAGGCCGGGGTGATGGCGACCAGACCAGCGACCGCGCCCGAGCAGATGCCGATGACGGTTGGTTTGCCGCGGCAGACCCACTCGACGAGCATCCAGGTGAACGCTGCGACCGCAGTGGCGATTTGCGTAACTGTCATCGCCATGCCCGCCTGCATGCCCGCGGTGACGGCGGAGCCGGCATTAAAGCCGAACCAGCCGACCCACAGCAGCGAGGCGCCGATGAAGGTATACACCATGTTGTGTGGCGGACCCATGTCCTTGCGCTTGCCGAGACAGATCGCGCACATCAGACCGGCGACGCCTGCGTTGATGTGCACCACTGTGCCGCCGGCAAAGTCGAGCACCTTGAACCAGGCGTCGGAATTGCCGTTGGACATGAAGCCATCCGAACCCCAGACCCAATGTGCGATCGGCGCATAGACCAGGATGGCCCAGAGACCGATGAACCACAGCATGGCGGAGAACTTCATCCGTTCTGCAAAAGCGCCGGCGATGAGCGCCGGCGTGATGATGGCAAACGTCATCTGGAAGCAGAGGTAGACCGATTCAGGAATGGTGACCGCCAAACCATTCGGGGTACCAGTCCCGTTCGAGATGTCGCTCAGTATCCCCTGCAGGAACGCTCTGCTAGTCCCGCCGATGAACGCCGAGCCGGGCGTAAAGGCCAGACTGTAAGTGATGATCGCATAGAGGATCGTGACCAGACAGGTGACGGCAAAGCTCGTCATCACTGTGTCGCCGACGTTCTTCTTGCGCACCATGCCCCCGTAGAACAAGCCCAGTCCGGGGATGGTCATCATCAGAACCAGCGCGACCGAGGTGAGCATCCACGCGGTGTCGCCCGAATTTGGCGTGCACTTCTCGAGCACCGCTTTCTTGGGATCGGGATCATTTGCGCAAGCCGGCGGAGGCGCCGCCGGAGCGGGCGGTGCAGCGGCTGGCGCGGCGGCTGGGGCCTGCGCCTGCGCGTAGGAAGCGTCGTAAGCCGCCACGCTCAGGAAAAGGCCGAGCAGAATCCCGAACGCGAGAGCCAAGAGCCCCGCACGGGAGGATTTCTTCAACGTCATGGTTATTACTCCTGTCCGTATTGTTTGCGGTGCGGGTTACTAGAGCGCCGCGGCATCGGTCTCGCCGGTGCGGATGCGCACGGCGTTTTCCAGATTGAAGACGAAGATCTTTCCGTCGCCGATCTGACCGGTCTTCGCGGCGCCAGTGATGGCGCCGATGACTTTGTCGACTTGCTTGGTGTCTACCGCCACTTCGATCTTGATCTTCGGCAGAAAGCTCACCGCATACTCGGCCCCACGGTAGATTTCCGTGTGCCCCTTTTGACGCCCGTATCCTTTGACCTCGGTAACGGTCAGTCCTTGCACGCCGATGGAGGTCAGAGCGTCACGGACCTCGTCGAGCTTGAAAGGTTTGATAATGGCCATGACGATTTTCATGGATTCGATCCCCGCTTGAGCCCGTTTGTTACGTCACACAGTGCGGGCGGGTTCACTGAGCCGGGCCCGCGAAGCGTGCTTCGCAGGCATGGCCGGGGAGATAGAATCAAACGCCGTGCCAGATGGATGACATCCGGGCAAACCACTGATTCAAAACGATAAATGGTGCGGCCTTGGCGTGAGACCGGGAACCGCCCGAGGCCAACGCTCAAAGACGCGCCAACGATCAAACAGCCTGCCTAATATTTAGGCAGGTGGTCGAGGCTAAAAATGTGCCGGCTGGGCCGCCGGCACACCACCCGTCTATTGGAGTGCTTCGCCATGAAGGCTGACATCGAGGCCCATGACTTCGTCCTCCTGACGCACACGCAGCGGGACCAACGCGCCAATAACTTTGAGGATTACGAAGGTCAGTGCTCCCGACCACACCAGTGTGACAACGATCCCGTAGAGCTGGGCGACAACCTGTTGCGGATTGCCTTCAAGCAGGCCGTGTACGCCGCCAGGCAGTTCCGGGGTTGCCGACAACGCACCGACCGCGAACACGCCCGCAAGCAAGGTGCCGGTCATTCCGCCGACGCCATGCACGCCGAACACATCGAGTGAGTCGTCGTAACCAACTTTGCGCTTGAGCCAGGTGCATGCCCAGAAGCAGAACGCACCGGCAATAAGTCCGATCAGCACCGCCTGCATCGGCAGGACGAACCCGGAGGCCGGTGTGATCGTGCCAAGCCCCGCCACCGCGCCCGAGATCATGCCGAGAACCGACGGCTTGCCGCGCGTCCACCACTCCAGTGCCATCCAGGTGAATGCGCCCATGCTGGCGGCAAGGTGTGTGGAGACAATGGCCATCGCGGCGCGGGAATTGGCGCCGAGCGCGGAGCCGCCATTGAATCCGAACCAGCCGACCCACAAGAGGCCCACGCCTATCACTGCCAGTGCGAGATCATAGGGCGCCAGGTTCTCGCTGCCGTAGCCGCGCCGCGCGCCAAGCATATAAGCCGCAACCAGCCCGGCGATGCCGGCATTTAGATGCACCACCGTCCCGCCGGCGAAATCGATCAAGCCGTAAGTGCCGAGAAAGCCGCCGCCCCAGACCCAATGTGCGATCGGTACGTAGACCAGCAGCAGCCACAAAGCGCAGAACAAAAGAAACGCGGAAAATCGAAGACGATCAGCGACCGAGCCAGCAACGAGCGCTACCGTGATAATGGCGAATGTCATCTGGTATATCATGAACAGGCTTTCTGGAATCGTTTTGGCCAGCGGTGAGATGGCGTCGAGCGTCACGCCCGCAAGAAATATCCTTTCAAATGTTCCGATGAACGCACCATCGCCTGTGAAGGCGAGGCTATAGCCGACGAAGGCCCACAGGATGGAAACCAGGAATGTCGCGGCGAGACTTTGTGCCATCGTGGCAAGCACGTTCTTCTTGCGCACCATGCCGGCGTAAAAAAGAGCCAGGCCCGGGATTGTCATCATCAGCACCAGGCCCGTGGCGCCGATCATCCAGGCAGTATCGGCGGGGTCGATTTTGGACTCTTGCGCGAAAGCAGGTGAGGCAACGAGTGCCGCGATAAAGGCCGGAGCGAGGCGCAGGCATGCCCGTGTCATGTCATCCCCCAGTGTCCATCTGCTGCTGTCTAGAGTGCTTCGACGTCAGTCTCGCCGGTGCGGATGCGCATGGCGCGTTCGATCGGAACGACGAAAATCTTGCCGTCGCCGATTTGTCCGGTTCTCGCGGTGACAGCGAGCACTTCCATGACCTGGTCGAGTTGCTCGCTCGCGATTGCAATCTCGAGGCGAAGTTTGGGAAGGAAATTCACCTCGTATTCGGCGCCGCGATAAATTTCCGTATGACCCTTCTGGCGCCCGTAGCCTTTGACCTCGGCCACAGTCATTCCGTGAATGCCGATCCGCGTGAGAGCCTCGCGGACCTCATCGAGTTTGAATGGCTTGATGATAGCGATGACGAGCTTCATGGATTGTCTTGCCCCCGGACAACGGCGCGCCGAAAAAGCGACGCCGATGGCAATGAAAACCCGCCCGGTATTGGCCGGCGCGGGCCGAGCTGCATAGGCTAACGACACAGAGCCCAAAGATTAAGCGCGCACGCTGCTGTACCCACAGGCAGAACGCCGTATTTTCAGTCATAGTAGGTCAGTGTTGCTGACTCATCTGCGGTTATTGGGGGTGGCAAGGCCCAGATCGGCGATGGCGCCCGGCAGAACGGCTCGAGCCTGCCGCATGGTCATGCCGGGCTTAATGCGTGGGTCGTACAGCAGCGTCAGCAGCGACCGGTCATAGATGGTCAGGTAGCCGACCATGCGTTTCTGATTAAGCGTCGTCCAGGGATTGTGCTGATCGTGGTTTGAAAGGCCGAGCGCATGCAGCAATTCATGATAGGCGCAGTCGAGAAAAACATCCTCGCCCTTGTCGACGATAATGAATGACACGGAAAACACGATTTTTCCGTCCGCGGTCGATTTGACGCTGGTCATGCATTGCGGATCGGTACGAGAGACGAACGTCTTGGCCACTCTGGCGCCAAAGGCGTCCTCCAGCGCAGATTGAAAATCCTTCTCGTCGATCAGCCGAAGCTCGATGTCCGCCG
>Ga0184625_10000636_pt1 | contig 13606 bp, 12 predicted proteins | sample PLM3_30_b1_FD_133151 | JGI IMG/M metagenome (GOLD analysis project Ga0184625, IMG submission 133151) | Groundwater sediment microbial communities from an aquifer in East River, Colorado, USA - PLM3_30_b1 | ecosystem: Environmental > Terrestrial > Soil > Riparian zone | place: USA: East River... | reverse complement strand
CGACCAGGTGCGTGTAGAGGCGGCGGTTGGCGTCGTCGTAGAAGTCATCGGGCCGGACGAGCTGGATCACGTCGTCGAGGACGTCGGGCAGCAGGATCGCGCTGCCCAGCAGGTTGATCTCGGCGTCGGGATCGAACGGAAGCTGCCGGTCGGCCAGCTCCGTGGCGGGGCGGCGAGCAGGCGTATCGTTGCGGCGCGTGGCGGCCATCGTGGTCCTCCGTGAACAACCGCCGGAAAGCGTCCAGCGGCAAGTCCCTCCTTCGCTCCCTCCCTCCGTCTCTCCGTCAAACGCCGGCTCAGGCCTTCTCGGCCTTGGCCTTCTCCGCCTTGTCGCTCTTGGCCTTCTCGGTTTTCTCGGCCTTGGGCTTCTCCGACTTCTCGGCTTTCTCGGTCTTCTCGGCCGGCGTTTCGGCGGCGGCGGAGGGCACGACCCAGACCTTCAGCTCGGCGTCGATCTCGGCGTGCAGGTGAATCTTGACCGTGTACAGGCCGAGCTCCTTGAGCGGGCCTTCCAGGCGGACCTGATCGGTAGTGATGTGGAAGCCGGCGGCCTTGAGGGCAGCGGCGATCTCGTTGGCGTTCACGCTACCGTAGAGGTGGCCCTCTTCGTTGGCGTTGGCTTCGATCGTGACGCTCTGCTTGCCGATCGCCTCCGACAGCTGCCGCAGCGAAGCCAGGCGGGCCTTTTCGATCTCGTTCAGCTTGGCCTTGTGCTTCTCGACCATCCGCTTGTGGTGGTCGTTGGCGACGGTAGCCAGCCCCTGCGGCAACAAGTAATTCAGGGCATAGCCGCGTTTGACCGTGACCACGTCGCCCTGCTTGCCAAGGTGATCGACCGACTGAATGAGCAAAAGCTGCACGCCGTTGCCCGACTTGGGCAGCGGCTTGAAGGCGCCTTCGCGGCGGACGCGCTGGGATCTGGTGCTGGGCATGGGAAGCAAGTGAGTTGTGAGTGGTCGGTGGTGAGTTGTAGCCTGTAGGTCGGCCCTTCTGGGCCGACCAGACGGCCTGGAAAGGCCGTCCTACTAAAACGGAATTTCGTCTTCGGTGGGCGGCGGCGGGGCTGCCGGGGCGCTGCTGCGTTGATTGCTGCTCCGCTGCGGCGGGGCGGAAGGCGCCTCGCCATAGTCGCCGCCGCCTTCGTCGTAGTTCTGGCTCGGTCCGCGGCCGCCGCCTCCACCACCTCCGCCCCCGCCTTTGCTGCCTACCATCTGCATGCGGTCGCAGGTCACGGTGAGCTTGGATCGCTTCTGGCCGTCCTTTTCCCAGGTGTCGTATTTCAGGCGGCCTTCGATCAGCACGGGCGAGCCTTTGCTCAGGTACTCCCCGGCCACCTCGGCGGTCCGTCCCCACATCGTGACATCGACAAAGACGGTTTCTTCAATCCACTCGCCAGTCTGGCTCTTGCGGCGCTCGTTCACTGCCATCCCGACGTCGGCGACCGCCATGCCGCTTTGCAAATACTTGATCTCGATGTCGCGGGTCAAATTGCCCAGCAAGATGACGCGGTTGAAGCTGGCCATAAATTACCTCAATCAATCGGCGACAAAGCGTTGGGGCGGCAGTGAACAAACGGTTCAGCTCCGCAACCTAACGCGCCACTTTACCGCCCGCAACTACGCGGGTGGTGCGGCAGCGGCAGCGGCTTCGGGCGGCGCCTCGACCGGCTTCTTGCCGCCCTTGGCGTGTTCCACCAGGGCTTCCACCAACCGCGGTTCGACCTTCAGCGTCATGCTGCGGAGGATCATTTCGTTGATCCGCATCTCGCGGCTGAACTCGTCGAGCTTGGCGGCGTCGAGGCGGAAATAAGTCAGCCAATAAGCGCCCTTCTTGTGGCCGTCGATCGGATAGGCGAGTTTCTGCTCGTTCCACAAGCGGCTCACCAGCACCTCGCCGCCGCACTTGGCGACGAGATCGGGAATGGTCGCTCCCAGCTTGCCCGGATCCTGGGCGTATTTGTTGGGATCCAGGATCACCATGCATTCATAGACGTTTTGGGCCAAGGGTGTTGCTCCGGCAGGGTCAGTATTCGATTGTTGTTGGTTGATTTGGTCAGTGGTGAGTGGTCGGTGGTGAGTGGGAATCTTCCACAACTCACCACCGGCCACTCGCCACTCACTCCTTACTATCCGCGTTATAAACACTCATCGCCGCCTCCAGTCCTTGCTGGACCCAGGCGGCGGCGGCTTCGGCGGCTTTTTGCACCGCGTCAGCCACGATCGGTTGTTCGTCTTTCGCGAAGCGGCCGAGCACATAGCCCGCCACGTCGCGGCAGGGCGGCGGCGGGCCGATGCCCAACCGCAGTCGCGGGACTTCTTCCGTTCCCAGTCGCCGCAGGATGTCCTCCAGCCCCTTCTGGCCGCCCGCCGATCCTTTGCCCCGCAGCCGCAACTTGCCCAGCGGCAAGTTGAAGTCGTCGCAGACGATCAGCGTTTCCGGCAGCTCAATTTTGTAAAAGTCGCGGGCCGCCAGCACGCTCGCCCCGCTCAAGTTCATGAACGTCAGCGGCGTCAACAGCAGCACTCGCTCGGCAGCAATCTCGGCCTCGACAAACTCTCCCTGGAACTTGGCTCGCGGCGTGCCCCTGGCGTATTTCTTTGCCAGGCGGGCGGCCACCTCAAATCCCACGTTGTGCCTGGTGTCTTTGTATTGTGCTCCCGGGTTGCCTAGACCGACGATCAGTTTCATGCGCACGCAGCCGGCCAAGAGCCGGCTACTTCTTCTCCTTCTCCTCTGCCTCTTCCTCGGCCGTCTTTTCCTTGCGGATCAGCTCGGGCTCGGCAGCGCCGGGTTCGGCGACCGGAGCGGGCGTTTCCTCGGCGACGATGTGCGGCGCGACGCAGTGCACGACCACCGCATCCGGGTCGGAGAGGACCTTAGCTCCCTGCGGCAGCGGGACCTCTTTCGAGTGAATCGCGCCATTCAGGTGCAAATCATTGACGTTCACGATCAACTTTTCGGGCACCGCGCCGGCGGGGCACTCGATCTCGATCTCGTGAACGAGGAACTCAATGATGCCGCCCTCGGACAGGCCGGGCGCCGTGCCCTTGAGCTCGATCGTGATGGTTGTCTTGACCAGCTCGCTCTCCGACACGCGGAGAAAGTCGATGTGGACGAGGTTCTTGCCGTACACGTCCCACTGCACGGCTTTGATGAAGGCCCCTTCGGAGACATCGCCTTGCAGCTTGACGAGCTTTCCGCCGTGGCGAATGACACCCATCACGGCATCGGCCGGCAATTGCAAGCTGACGCTCGCCTCGCCGTGGCCATAGAGGATTGCCGGCACCTGCCCGGTTTGCCGCAGCCGGCGGTTGTTCCCGCCGCCTAACTTCTCACGGCGCTTGACGTTAAGTGTTTCTGCCATAACTGCCTCAAACCGTCGGGCGGCGGCGGACAAACCGCTCGCACGGCCGCTCGACGAATCGCATTGGGCGAATTGGAAACCCGTTATTGTGTCAAAAGCGAGGCCACTGACAAGCCCGCCACAGGCTGTTTTTTGTTTCAGAGACAGACCAGGAAAAACCATACACGCGGACTAATAGATGTAGTTGACTTTCCATCCCCGTTTCGCAAACGCTCATGACAAATCGAAAATCCGCTGGCTTGTTGGCACTGGCACTGGTCGCCTGCTGTTTGGCGGGACAGGTATCCGCCAAGGAGCCGAAATATCAGCCCTTCAAGAGCCGCGTCGAGGCGGTTTGGGACAATATCTTCAACGGTCTATTGGCCCCGCCAGCGAACTTTGTCGGCATCAGCCAGACGACCCACATGGGGCGGACCGCTCAGCAAGGCACACTGGTCTTAGGTCCGCCGAATGAAGTCTTTATTTTCCCTGGCGAGGGATCGGTGACACTCACGGCAGCCAACGGCGAGACACTCACGTTCAAATACGTGGGGTTCCTCAGTCCGTTGACCGGGGAAGGCATCGGCACCTTCAAGTTCACCAGCGGGACCGGCCGCTTCGCCAACGCCAAAGGCGACGGCACGTTTTACGCCCTGATTGACACTTCGCTGCCGGCCAATCAACCCATGATTGTGACGCTCGACGGGCGGATCAGCTATTGATCGCTCACCGCCGCGCGATTGGTCAGCGCCTCGCGGCACCGTTCGTAGAGCTCCAGATCGATCAACTCTTGAGTGACGTCCTCCAGCGACGGCTCGTCGAGCGTCGCCTGGACCAGCTCAATGAGCAGGGCGGCGAAGCGCTTGCGGGCGTAATGTAAGCGCTTGCGAATCCAGCCGTCGTCGATGGATTGACCTAGTTCGCCGGCAAGCCGCTGGGCCAATTGGCCTGCGGTCGTGGCAGGGTTCTCGATGCGCGCTTGCAACACCGCGGCCAGCGATTGGCCGTGTTCCTGGGCGGCGAGTGCCTCGAGCGCTTGGGCCAGCAGCTTCTCGCGCCAACTGCGCACGAATTCGGCGTCGCCCGCTGTGAGCGCCTGGTCTTCAGCGGCCGGCGGCTCGCCAGCCAGCGTCACGGGTTGCCGCTGACGGCGGCGATGGTGATCGACGACCAGGTTCCGCGCGTCGTCTTGAGGAAGCAAGAGCCTGAAGGAAATCAACCTCACGGCGACGAAGGTCACGCTCGCCGGCCTCGCCCAGTTCCGCGCCGCCTTGCCCAACTGTCGTGTAATTTCCGGCGAGAACGTCAAGACTGCGGAGCCGTAGCCGGCGGTTTTCGAGTGGCTGCCAATACGAGACAAGGGATAAGCACAACAGCAGTCGTTGTGCTTATCCCATCGACTCGGATGGCGGGATCTCAGCGGGCGTTTCACGCCAAGTGAGACGCGCCAGCTTCGGCCCTATTCCCTGAGGACGCCCGCGATCGCTTGCACTTCGTCCCGGACGGCGGCGCGGAAATCGTTGCCGGCGTCGTGGATTTTCGGCCGATACTCATTGCGAATCGCCGTGAGCTTGGCCTGCTGGTCGGGGGTCAGCGCCAGCTCCCGGTGGGTCGCGATGCGATGGACCCGCCGGTCGCGGACGTGCTCCTTGCGCTCATCCTTTAGATCCGCGAGCTTCTCCTCTTGCTGCGCGGTGAGGGCTTCCTTGAACTTCTCCAACTCGGCCTTGATGGCGGAGCAGCATTCCGTGCAAGCGGCCCCCACTTTCTCCTTCTGCTCGGGCGTGAGGTTGAGCGAGGCCAGCACCTCCCGGTGCTTCTTGCCCGAGGCCAGCGCTTCCTCGCGGGCCTTCCGCTGCTCCGGCGTCAACAGGCCCCGCAATCCTTCCATGGCTTTCGCCAGAGCCGGACGGCACTCCTTCCGGACAGCTTCGATCTGGGCGATCTCCGCATCGCTCAGGTCCAGCTCTTGCAAGCGAGCCAGCCGTTCGCAGAGGCCTTCCGCCCGGTACTCCTTGCGGTCTTCTCGCTGGGCCGCGAGCTTTTCCTTCTGTTCCGGTGTGAGGACGGCCATAGCCTTGTCCAACTCCTCCTTCGCGACCGCCGACAACTGCTGGGCGGCTGCCTGCACTTTGGGGCGGGACGCAGTCTGGATCTGGGCGATCTTGGCCTCCTGCTCGTCGGTCAGGTTCAGATCCTGAATCCTCTCCACGAGGATCGCACGCACTTCCTGGGCAGCGAGCTGCACGCTCGCCCACATCGCTACGACCAAAGCCAACACGGAGTACATCGTTCTCATTGTCGGTCTCCTTCGGTTTCGGAAATGGCGCGCCGGCCGCTGCGGGCCGTGCGGTCCAATACGACAGCGGCGGGCGCTAGTGTGTCCAATCCATTCGCAGAATTTCACCTCACTTTCGTGCCAGAGACGTGGAACCACATTCCGCTGTCGTGCTCGTCAGCTTGTCTTGCCGCTGTGTCGGCCTGCCGAAGCAAAGCAGTGGTCCGTCAGGGAACCTGGTCGGCAGACGCGCCAGCGAATTCCGTCGCCGAAAAATCAGGGCGCCGTTCCTCACAGAAGCCCTCGAGAGAAGCGAGGGAAGGGCAAGGCGAAACGAGCGGCGAGCGAACCGTCATTCTAGGACGCTTCCGGACGTTGAATAGATGCCGGTCGCCAGACGCGAACAGATTTCGCGCAACATTCGCAAAGCGCAGTCATCCTGCTACTGCCGGAACCATTTCAACATCAACATACGTTGAACGATCAATTCGCTTGCGTATGAATGATGACGGTCTTCTTCTCCGTCATCTCTTCGATCGCGTACTTCGGGCCTTCCTTGCCGAAGCCGCTGTCGCGGAGGCCGCCGTAGGGGATCAGGTCGGCTCGCCAGGCGGGGCCCCAGTTGATGTGCAGGTTGCCGGCATCGACCTCGCGGGCGAAGCGAATTGCGTTGTCGATGTCTTGCGTGAAGATGCCCGCACTAAGGCCGAACCGCGTGTGATTGGCCAGGGTGATCGCCTGCGACACGTCGCGGGCCCGGCTCACGCCGACCGCGGGACCGAACAGCTCGTCGGCCGCGACCTTCATGTGCGGCTGCACGTCGGCCAAGAGCGTCGGCTGAAAGAGCGTGCCCTGCCGCGAGCCGCCGGCGACGAGCCGGGCGCCCTGCTGGACCGCTTCGCTCACCCACTCGCCGACACGCACGGCGTCGCGCTCGCGAATCATCGGGCCCATCTTCGTGCCCTCGGCCAGCGGATTGCCGGTTTTGATGCTTTCGACCTTCGGCTTGAGGGCTTCGAGCAGATCGGGATAGATGCGGTCGAGGGCGATCACGCGCTGCGTGGAGATGCAGACCTGCCCCGCGTTGCCGTAGCCGGTGGCGACGACCGCATCGGCAACTTTGTTCAGATCAGCGTCATCGAGCACGATCATCGGGCTGTTGCTGCCCAGCTCCATCGTCACCCGCTTGATCCCGGCCACTTCGAGGATCTGCTTGCCGACCTCCACGCTGCCCGTGAAGCTGATCTTCCGCACGCGGCTGTCGCTGCACAGCAGCTTGCCCAGCTCGCCGCCACTGCCGGTGATGCAGGCGATCGCCAGCGGCGGCAGGCCCGCTTCGAGCAGAATTTCGACCAGCTTCAGGGCCGAGAGCGGCGTATTGCTGGCCGGCTTGACGACGATGGCGTTCCCGGCGGCCAGCGCCGGGCCGACTTTGTGGCAAACGAGGTTCAGCGGAAAGTTGAACGGCGTGATGGCGACGACCACGCCGCAGGGCACGCGAATCGTGAAGCCCAACTTGCCCGCAGCGCCCGGCGCTCCATCCAGCGGCAGCACTTCGCCTCCCAGCCGCTTGGCCTCTTCGGCCGAGAGCTCGATCGTCTCGGCGGCGCGCGTCACCTCAAACACGCCCTCGGCCAGCGTTTTGCCGACCTCCAAGCTGATGATCTTGCCCAGCTCTTGCTGCCGGGCCAGCAGCAGGTCGGCGGCCTTCCGCAGAATCAGGAAGCGGTCGTAGCCCGGTAGCTTCCGCATCACCGCCGCGCCTTGGACGGCGGCGGCGAGTGTTGCTTCGACCTCGCTCGCACCGACCTGCGGCACGGTATCGACGACCGAGCCGTCGAACGGATGGCGGACTTCGATCTGGGCATTTCCGTCGTGCCACTGGCCGGCATAGAAGATACGCATGTCGGTTCTCTTGAGTTACGCGATCAGCGAGGCGAGCACCTTGCGCGTGCCGCAAAACGTGCGCCGGCCGTGCATCGTGACCAAGTTATCGACCAAGGCCACGTCGCCGCGCTGCCAGGGCACATCGAACGACAGTTCTTCGCCAAGGGCCAAAGCCGTGTTGACGGCTTCGCGATCCAGCGGCGTGCCGTCGCCGAACGTGATGGCCCTGGCCGGATCGTTCCGGGCGTCTTTCCAGCCGCTGAAGGCGGCGATGAGCTGGTTGAAGAACGACTTGCGTCCGTCGGCGAGCTTGCGCACGGCGGGCAGCACCGGCGTCGTCGCCCGCAGGTTGCCGCCATCCAGCCATTCCCACGAGTAATTCAGTCCACACAGCCGCGACTCGGCCTGCTCACGACTTGTCGCCCGCAGCGTGCTCTGCCAACTGCGGCCCATGCCCGACGCGGCGTCGTTCTCCGCCGGCATGACGTTGCTGTATTTTAGGCCCTTCGCTTCGCAATCGGCAGCAAACGCCGGCTGCTGCTGGCTCAGCCGCTCCCAGAGCACGTCGCTGCGGCACAGCGGCGTCGCGCCGCCCTCGGCCGCGGGCTGCTCGCAGAAGAAGAACAACCGCGAGGGGTAAATGGGCGTCTGCGCCATTTCGTGGTGCAGAAAGATCGTGACGCTCGGCGGGGCTTCGTTGGCGGTGAAGACCCGCGGCGTCTTCACGACGCGAACCGCATTGGAGAGCGATTCTTCGTAGGGAAAGTTCGGCAGGTCGAGGGCCGCGACAAAATAGTCGAAATCCTCGGCGGTTGCTAACGGGAAGCCGCGGAAGAGGATCGCTCCATGCGCTGACGCGGCGTCGAGCATGTCTTCGCGGCGGACCTGCAACCACTGGCGCAGCGTGGGCCGGTCCACGTCAGGGGTTTCACAGTCGAGCACCAGCGGAAACGGCTCGCCGCCATGCCGCTGCTGCCCTGCGATCTCGATACGTGCGACTTTCATCCGCGCAATCCGCGTCATCCGCGGTTCCCCTTTGCCTGCTATTCATAGATCGGAAAAAACGTGCCAAACGCCCGCTCGCAGAACTCGCCCGGATCGTTGAACCGCCGGCCGCGGCTGAGGTGGCTGATGTCTTCCATTTCGTCGGCGGTGAGTTCGAAGTCAAATAGCGCAATGTTCTCGGCCAGTCGCTCCATCCGCGAAGTCTTCGGCACAATTGCCGTCCCGCGCTGCACGCCCCATCGTAAGACGATCTGCGCTCGCGTCTTGCCCAGCCGCTGGGCCGCCTCGATGACCGCCTCTTCTTTCAGTACCGATTCGCCCGGTTGGGCCATGCCGATCGAAAAGTACGACTCGGCCGCCAGCGGCGAGAAGCCGGTGACGGAAATCTGGCTCTCGCGGCAGAACCGCAGCAGCTTCTCCTGCGTCAGAAACGGGTGCAGCTCCACCTGCAAAACCGCTGGCCGAATCGTTGCATACGACAGCAGATCCCGCAGCAGCGACACGCCGAAATTGCAGACGCCGATGTTCCGCACCAGCCCCGCGCGGACCAAATCCTCCATCGCGCCCCAAGTTTCGCGAATCGGCACGCTCGCCGGCTCCATCCGCGGCTCTTTCGCTTGCGGGTCGAGGAACCACTCCGGCGGATAGCGCATCTCAAACGGCACGAACCGCTGGGCAATCGGAAAGTGGATGTGATACAGATCGAGATAATCCAGGCCCAAATCGCGCAGCGTCCGCTCACAAGCGGGCCGCACGTGCTCGGCCGCGTGGTACGTGTTCCAGAGCTTCGACGTGATCCACAACTCCTCACGGCGGCACAGCCCCTCCTCCATCGCCGCCTTCAGACCCTCCCCAATCTGCGGCTCGTTGCCGTAGTCGCAAGCACAATCGAAGTGCCGATAACCGACCTGGATCGCCTCCGCGACCAGCTCGGCCGCACGCTCCTTGGGCACCTTCCACGTTCCCAGACCCACCACGGGCAGCTCGTCACCGCTCGCGAGCTGTAGGGAACGGCCTCTGTGCCGTTCCGAGTCCGGGGACGTTGACGCCATTGCCGAGTCCCGGAACGCCACGGAGGGCGTTCCCTACAGAGTTATTTGCAATTGCGAAGGAACTCGACCAAATCTGCCAGCTCTTGCAGCGCGAGCTGCTTGTCGAGGCCGGCGGGCATGATCGAAATCTTGCCGGGCTGGGCGATCTCGATGTCCTCGCGGGCGATGCGGACTTCCTTGTCGGCGGCGACCGTGAGGATCACCTCCACGGGTGAATCGACCTTCACCACGCCGCTATACACCTGCCCGTCCAGCGTGCGGACCGCCACCGGCTCGTAGCTGCGGACGAAGCTGGCGCTGGGGAAGATTATCGACTCGACCAGGTCTCGCGGCTGCCGAATGTGACCGATGCGAGTCAGGTCGGGGCCGATCTTGCCGCCGACGTAGCCAATCGTATGGCACGCCCGGCACGAGAGCTTGCTGCCGTTGAAAATGACCTGCCCGCGGCGCAGATCGCCCGGCGGCAACTGGGCCAGCGTGGCCTCCAGTCGCGAGCGCTGAGTCGCCAGCTCCGCGTCGATTTCGGCATACAGCTTCTCGGCCTCGGCCTGCACACTGGCCGGATACTTAACCAGCCGCTGCCGCACGCTATCGACGGTAATCGCCGCCTTCAGCTCCGGCGCACGAAGCGTTGCCACCAGCTTGATCCCCACATCGGCGTCGGTGGTCTGAACAAACGGCGTCAGCAGCCGATCCAATTCCATCGGCGCCGCCCGCGGCAGCTTCGCGGCGAGCGCCTGCAACTGCTCTGGCAAAAGTTTCGCCTTGGAAATCGCCTCCGCGGCCAAGCCTCGCAGAGCTGGCGTTTGTTCGCGGTCGATATGCGCGAGGAGCAACTCCAATTGGCTGGGAGAGACAGTTTTGAGGCCGCCCGGCACCGCGGCCAGCGCCATCAGCCGCACTTCGGCCGAGCCGTCGCTGTCGGCTAACCTGGTCAGAGCCGCCGCGAGCTTATCCGCGTCGCCTTTCGCCGGGGGAATCGCCCGCACGACGGTCAGCGTGGACGTTACGAGCGGAGAATTGGCCGCGAGCCGGGCCGGCAGAACCGCGAGCCACGCAGCCGGCAGCTCTTTCTCACCCGAGGCGGCCATCGCCGCCAGGCCAATCTTGGCAACCTGGGGATTAATGTCCTCGCCGGCTTCCGCGATGAGTGCACGAATTGCCGGACCTTTTGCCAGCTTCGCCAGAAGATCGACGAGGGCAGCCTGCTCGGCTTCAGCTGGCGAGTTCTCGGTGAGCCGCTTGAACAGATGCTCCGACAGCGCCTGGCCCCATTCGGGATGACGCGCGGCAACCCACCGCGCTCGGTCGCGCAACGCGGGCTCTTGGTGCCGCAGGCCTGAAATCACAAAATCGAGAGACAGCTTTGCGCCGACCTGGTCGAGCGCCATCAGCGTGGCGAGTTGCACGCGATACGTGCGGCCAGGCAACGACGACTCGTTGCCCAGCTCGATCCAGGCATACGTCAACGAGTGGTCCAGGCAGCGATCGTTTCGGGCATCGCCCATAGCCTCTTCAATTCGGGCAATCAGCTCGCGATTGCCCAATCGCCCCAGCGCCTCAGCTGCGGCGCGGCGATTTGATTGGGAAGGGCCTTTCAGCAAGCGGGCAAGCTGCACCGAGGCCGTCGCATCACGATTGACACTGGCGGCGTACACCGCGAGCTGCACGACGGATTCGTTCTCGTGCCGCATCGCTTCGTGGATGAGGCGGCGGGCGAAGTTGTCATCGACGCGGGCGGCGACCGAGAGCCCGGCGCGGGCAGCGACCGGCGAGGATTTGGGATTGGCGAGCGTTTGTGCCAGCGGTTCGACACCGGCTTTGCCCAGACTGGCCAGCCTTTCCATGGCCTGGCGGCGGAGGGCGGGGCGTTCGTCGGCCAGCAACGCAGCCAGGTCGGCGGGTGACGATTTCACCCAGTCGATTTTTCGCCCGCGGGGATCGGCGACCTGGTGCGAGCCGGTCTTTTTCACTCGGTAGATCGCGCCGAGGACGTCGGCTTTGACGAGTTGGGAGCTGGGGCAGCAGAGTTTGTACCAGCCGCCGGTATCGACGACGAGCAGGCTGCCGTCGGCGTCTTCGATCACGTCGGTCGGGTGGAAGTCGGTGTTGTCGCTGACGACGAAGTCGGAGTCCTCGGTGGTGAACGTCGAGCCGCTGGGCTTCAAGACATGCCGGCTGATCTTCCGCAGGTTGAACTGGCAGCAGAACAGGTTGTCCTGATAGTCGCGGCCGAATTGGCCGGACTCGAGCCGGTGCAGGCCGCACGGGGCGGCGGGGCCGAGGTGAGTCAGGATTGGCATCACGTCGGGGCTGGTCCACTTGTGGACCGGCTCGTAGATGGCGTTGTTGCTTTCCTTGCCGTAGATGCCGCCATAGATCGCGTGGATCAGTCCGTCGCGGCGGCCATTCGCCGGCTGCTGCAGGAAAGTCGTCGTGAATATCCGCTCGCCGCCGGGCGTAAAGGCGACATCGACCGGGTTGTCCATCCCGCCGGTCATCACCGGCTCGATGCCCGTGCCGTCGGGGCGGGCGCGGAAGATGTGCGAAGCCCGCGTCTTGAATTCCTTGCCATTGGCCAGCGTGTAGGTCTGCTCGGCGGCCGCGCCCTTGGCCCAGTAGATCCAGCCGTCGGGCCCAAGATAAGGGCCGTGCAGATCGTTGGCGCAGCCGGTGAGCGTTTTGCCGTCGAACCAGACCTCGCATTTGTCGGCTATGCCGTCGTTGTCGGTGTCGGTGAACTTCCAAATCTTGGGCGGCGCGGCAACGTACAGCGAGCCGGCGTACCACATGGCCCCTTCGGGAAACGGCAACTGGTCGGCAAACACGGTCCGCTTGTCGAACCGCCCGTCGCCATCGGCGTCTTCCAGCCGCAGCACGCGGTGCATCGGCTTCTGAGCCGCGACATCCGGCTTGGTGATCTCGCCATCCATCTCGGTCGCATACAACCGGCCCCGCTCGTCGAAGTCGATGTGTACCGGCCGGTCGATCAGCGGCGGTCCGGCGATACGCTCGATCGTGAATCCCTCGGGCAGCGTGAAGTTGTGCTCGCCGAGGGCGATAGTGTGCGTCGGTTGCTGGCCGAACGCAGAGGTCACGAGAAGCAGCGTCAAAAAGAAGGGAAACGACCGCGACATAGATTGGATTCCAGAAAAAAAACTGGCGTTGGACTGCAGCCGCGAAGCGGCGACCTTCGCCAGCCCAGGGCTGCGGAGATCATTGCATCACACAAGCCCCAACGGGGCGATATCGTTTTGTCTCGCCCCGTTGGGGCTTAATGATCATTGTTCGAATAACCCAGGGCGTTGCCCTGGGCTGACGAAGGTCGGCCCGTTGGGCCTGCAACGAACGGAGGATTCCTACTTATCGTAGTGCAAAAAAGGCTGCACGCGCCGCCACCAAGCGGCCTCGTCTAGGCGGGCAAGTTCCGCAATTGTAGCAGGCGGCGGACTCAATTCCGAATCGAGGGCCGCGCGCAGCCGTGACGAGCCGAAGAGGATGTCGATGGGCATCTTCTCTCGCTCATACTCGTAGGGCGGCGGCAGCCACTCGAAGTCGGCCGGCCATAGCCGTTTCACCGCGGCCACGATTTGGAGCGTCATTTCGACCGAGCCAAGCGCCTCTGGATCGATAACGTGCAATGCCAGCCCGCCGCAGCGCTGGCCTTTCCATTTGTCGAAGGTGGGCACGAACCGGATCGGCCGCAGCCGCAAGCCGGGCAGCGCCAGCGGCTCCAGCTCCGATAAGAGTCGCTGGGGGTCGATGAATGGGGCGCCGACGACCTCAAACGGCAGCGTCGTGCCGCGGCCTTCCGAGAGATTCGTGCCTTCGAGCAGCACCTGGCCGGGATAGAGCAGCGCGGCCCGAACGCGCGGCATGTTGGGCGACGGCCAGACCCAAGGCAGCCCCGTTGAATCGAACGCCATGCCGCGAACCCAGCCGGTCAGCGGCACGACTTCCAGCGTGGCGCCGATTTGCTGCTCGGCGTTCAGCAGCAGGGCCAATTCACCGATGGTCAGCCCGTGCCGCAGCGGAATCATT
>Ga0184625_10000635_pt1 | contig 13607 bp, 12 predicted proteins | sample PLM3_30_b1_FD_133151 | JGI IMG/M metagenome (GOLD analysis project Ga0184625, IMG submission 133151) | Groundwater sediment microbial communities from an aquifer in East River, Colorado, USA - PLM3_30_b1 | ecosystem: Environmental > Terrestrial > Soil > Riparian zone | place: USA: East River... | reverse complement strand
CGGCCGTGAGCAAGCGCTTCTTGGCCGCCGTTTCCAGCCTGCCGGCCGCGTCTTCGTATTGCTCGCGGAGCAGGTGAAGCGGTGCGCCGGCGGCCGGCGCAGTCCCGACCAGCCGGAGTGCTCGGTGGTCGAGCAGGAACCCGCGCCACTGACTGGGCAGCTCGGCCGAGGTCTCGCCGGAGTAGTGCAGCCCGGCCCGGGCGGAGAGCGGCAATAGCAGGACGGCGATCAGGCCAAAGCGCGACATGGTAACTGAATCATAAGGGGACATGAACCGTCGCTCAACCTCCCACGGGGGAGCCCCTTGCAGACACTCATGATCCCGGCGACAATCACCCCCGGCTGTTCGCCACTGGAGGAGCGTCCAATGAGCGTCAACCCCGCGTACTCGCCCGGGCTCGAAGGCGTGATTGCCGGTGAGACGGCCATCTCCACCATCGAGGAGGGGCTCCGTTACCGCGGCTACCCGATGGGCGAACTCGCACAACATTGCTCGTTCGACGAAGTGGCCTATCTCTTGCTGTATGGCGAGCTTCCGACCGCCAAGGAGTTGGCCCATTTCCAGAGCCGAGTCGCCGTCGCCCGCCGGTTGCCACTCCCGCTCCGCGACCTGCTTCAGGCCCTGCCCAAGTGGACCCCGCCGCTCGACGCACTGCGCACGGCCGTCAGTGTCCTGGCCCACTTCGACCAGGACACGGCCGACAATGGGCGCGACGCCAATCTGCGAAAGGCCGAGCGCCTCCTGGCCCAACTCCCGGTCGCCGTGGCCGACCATTACCGGTTCAGCAAGGGATTACAGGCCGTCCCGGCCCGGCAAGACTTGGCGCATGCCGCCAACTTCCTGTACATGCTTCGCGGGGGCGAGGCGACGCCGGACGAAGTGCGGGCGTTCGATGTGTCGCTCATCTTGTACGCGGAGCACGAGTTCAACGCCAGCACGTTCGCCGCCCGCACGATCGTTTCGACACAGTCGGACCTGCACTCGGCCGTGTGTGGGGCGATCGGGGCGCTCAAGGGCGCTCTGCACGGCGGGGCGAACGAAAAGGTCATGGATGTGGTGCGATCCGCCGGCGGCGTCGCGACTGCCGAACAATGGACGCGGGAGGCGCTGGCGCGCAAGGAGCGGATCATGGGCTTCGGGCACCGCGTCTACAAGGCCGGCGACGTGCGCGCCGGCATCCTGAAGACGTTCGCCCGCGCCGCCGCGGAGAAAGCGGGGGATGTGCAATGGGAAGACACGGCCGACTTGATTGAGCGCGTGATGGCGGGCGAAAAGAAGATGTACCCAAACCTCGACTGGCCGGCCGGCCGGCTGTACCACGCACTCGGGCTGGAGATCCCGATCTACACGCCGATCTTCGCCATCTCGCGCGTGGCCGGGTGGAGCGCGCACGTGATCGAACAACTCGGCAACAACCGGCTCATCCGCCCGCGGTCGCTCTACACCGGCCCCAGTATCCGGCACGTGAAGCCGATTGCGGAACGGGGATAGAACGGTTCACCACAAAGACACAAAGGACACAAAGAAGACAGGAGAATTGCCTTCGTCTTCTTTGTGTCCTTTGTGTCTTTGTGGTGAAGTGTCTTTATGGATCTCGCAACGTTTCAACGCCTTTTCTCTGGCGATGGGCAAGCGGCCCTCGCCGCGGCGGTCGAACTGCACCCAACGCCGGCCACGCTCCTCGCCTGTCATACCCGACTGCGGAAGCACTTCGCCGACGACCTCGTGAAGTCAGCGCTCGAGACCGTTCTCCTCCGTCGCAAGGCGACCGACAAGTTCACTCGCTCCGACCAGATGTACTTCACGCGCGAGGCGCTGGAACAGGCGTCCGGAGAAGTGATCTCCACTTATCGCGCCCAACGCTTTGCGGGCTTCAAGCGAGTCGGCGACCTTTGCTGTGGAATCGGTGGAGATGCTATCGGTCTCGCGAGTGTGGCCGACGTTGTCGCCGTGGACGCCGATCCGTTGCGCCTAGTCATGGCCGCGGAGAACTTGCGAGCGTACGGTCGCGAGCGGGTGACGTTTGTCTGCGACGATGTGTTGACGATGCCAATTCGGGAGCTGGACGCAGCGTTCCTCGATCCGGACCGCCGGGTCGGCGGCCGACGTCACCTGCGCATCCGCGACTACGCTCCGCCGCTGGACGCAGTCCGCGCTCGGTTGCCGGCCGGGTTCCCACTCGCCGTCAAAGTCGCGCCCGGCGCACCGTGGGACGAGCTGCGCACCTTCGATGCGGAGGCGGAGTTCATTTCGGTTGACGGTGAGCTGAAGGAATGCGTTCTCTGGTTCGGCCCGCTCACGACGGCCGGTCGGCGCGCCACCGTGTTGCCGGTGGGGGAGACGCTGGCGGCGAACAGCCCGGCGGACGCGGCCGAACCGGGCCCGCCGCTCGCCTTCCTGTACGATCCCGATCCGGCGGTGGTCCGGTCCGGCCTCGTGGCGGACCTAAGTCGCCACCTGGCGGCTCGCCCGATCGACGCGGAGATCGCGTACCTGACATCCGACCACTTCGTACCGACGCCGTTCGCCCAGGTATACAGGATCGAAGATGCAATACCGTTCCGCGCTCGTCAACTTGGTGAGAGACTTCGGTCGATGAAAGTCGGAAAGGTCACGATCACGAAGCGCGGCTCGGCGGTGGATGTGGACGAGCTGCGACGGAGGTGGCATTTGCAGGGTCCAGAGGCACGGACTGTGATCCTGACGCGAGTCCTGGACAAACCGTATGCCCTGATTGCGACGCCGCACGGTAACGGCCCCGACCCGATTGATTGACTTCGCGCTGCGACGAACGATACGATAGTGGTTAGACCAATGTTGCCCCTCTCATTCGAGGGCCGGAAATGCTCCGCGGTCGACTGTTCAGTCTGATGGCAACGGCGTTGATTGCCGTGCCGCTCGCGGGCCAGACGCCAGACCCGTTTGAGTCCAAGGTCCGGGGCCTCAGTCACCCGCGCTACGTGGAGCGGGAGAAAGCCGCGCGGGATCTGGAGGCAGCCGGTGAGCCGGCCCTCAAGGCGCTCAAGGCCGCGCAGGCATCCACGGATGCGGAGCTGCGCGCTCGCGCCGGCGTCATCGTCGAGAAGATCGAACGCGTCGCCCGCAGCAAGCGCCTCCTCGTCGCGCCGACCCTCACCCTCAAGTTTGATAAGGTGCCGCTCGATCAGGCAGTGAACCAACTTGCTAGCAAGACCGGGCTTCAGTTCATGGTGGACGGAACAAAGATCAAAGACACGAAGCGTGCGGTTACACTCGACACCGGAAAAGCTCCGTTTTGGGAGGCCGTTCACGCGTTCTACATCGCCGCCGGTCTGACGGAGGACGACAGCCCGGCGAAACCTGACCAGAACGAACGTTACTCGATGAGCACAGGTGCTCGGCGGCTTGTAATTCGAGGCATGGGCACTCAGCCCTCCGGAGGAGAGCGGATCCGCCTGATCGACGGGACCAATCCGCCCGTCGCGACGAGTCAGGCATTTCGAGTTCGAGCGCTGCCCGCCGACTTCGCACAGAACAAATACGAGGACCAGAAGGACGAGGTCACGTTCCACCTGGACGTCGATCCGGCGCCCGGCACGTCGGTCCAGGAAATTGTCGGCATCGAAGTTCGTAAAGCTGTGACCGATGGTCGTCGCGCCCTTGCTCCGGCCTACCCGGCGCATCCCGGCAACCCCGCGTTTTACGGGGACGAGGCGATGCTCGTCAAACAGATGATCGTTCTCAATGGCGACATGGTGCTGAGCGACTTTTCAAACTCGGGGGGTGGGGCATTCCCGGTGACCCTCAAGGCCGGCGGGTCGCGGCCGAAACAACTGGCCGAGTTGCACGGCGTCGTCGTGGCCCGAGTGATGGCGCCGCCCGAGCCACTCATCACGGTGGCCGACGTGTTCGGCAAGGGCAAGGGCCAGACGTCGCGGGCCGATGGGCTCAGTTGCGAAGTGACATCGGCCAAACCGGACGTGGAGTCATTTGTGAAGCCCCCCCGGCTGGTTGCTCGGGGCCAAGCGCCTTCGCCGGTCGTGGCCACCGCCGGGTCTCAGGCGGCTGCCGTCTCGGTCAAGTTGGTCTCCAATGGAGACGCAACGAGCGACATGCTGAACCTGCCCGTGCAGATCAAAGGGAAGCTTCAGCCATTTATCCGAATCAACCGCCTTCGCGGGACGAGCGCGGTCAACGTGCCTGCGTTTGAGGTGCGGGATGCCGACGGCAAGCTTCTCCGCGTCCTGTCCACGCGGCAGACTGCGTCGCAATTCGACGGCGAGACGATGACTCAGGAGATCGAGTTGACGTTCGAGAAGCCGGCGAAAGGGCTGGACGGGGTGAGCCTCACCGTGACCGCCCGCCGACCCGCAGTTGTCGAAATGCCCTTCGTGTTGAAGGACGTGCCGCTCCCATAACCACACTCGCCAGCCAAAACGCCACGAGGCCCGCCGGTCACCGGCGGGCCTCGCAACGTTCGCATCACCAGGCGACGTCAACCTTGTTCCACTTCGAGAGAGACGGTCGGCTCGATCGCGGCGTCGGTCGCGGGCGGCGCCGGTGTCAAGGCAACCAGGCAAATCACAACGACGAGCGCCAGCATCAGGGCGCACTCGACTGCGGTCACACCTTCGTCGTTCTTCAGAAAGCGTACGAAGGACCGGGGAAGGTATCGGCTCATGGTTCTCTCTGCCGCAAGCGGCACGGCCGTCCCGAACCCGGGGCGGTCAACAAGTAACCGTAGCACCGATTTTTCCGCGCGAAGGGATTAGGCAAGGAGATATTGTCGGGTGGTCCCGCCTGACCGCGAAGGCGGGAGCTGAGTCTTGAGGGCACAGCAAACACATGCCGGGGAGCCGGGCCCCGTCAGCCCGGCCGGTTCGACCGGTCAGCTGAGTTGGCCCGAGCTCGCCCGGACTAGGTTCGGTCCTGGATCTTTGCTTTCAGTTCCCACCCGTAATGGCCACGGTGGCCGGCGCGTTCGATGATAGGACGTTCCCGTTTGAGCCGAGTGTGGTGATCACGCCAATACAAATGGTCACGATGAGCGCCAGCATGATGGCATACTCGACCGCCGTCGGTCCGTCTTCCTTGCGGACGAAATCGATGGCGGCCCGGGTCAACTTGCGCACGACTCCCCCTCCCGTTGAACGGACGTGCTGATCGATAGGCGATGTCTCGACCGGTGCGGCATCCCAACTCTCGCCAAACTTTGCGCCCCCGGAAGATTGTGCTCGCCCACCGCGGGCCCGGGTATCCGCCAGCGCCGGATGTGCCGACGAAAGGCGTCCTGCCGGTTCAGCTTAAGTTGCTGAGAGACAACAACTTAAAATCCGAAACTTCCTTGGAGTATGGGAAAGACTATACCGTTCGCTGCCGAAACGGGGAAGGGTAAATGCCGGAAAAAATGGCGCGCAGCCGTGCGCCGACTTTGGTGAGGCGGGTAATGCCGGTAATAGGAGCGGACGCGGACGCGTCCGCGGGCTAGCGAGCCAGGGTGAGCACGCCGGCCACCACGACCAGGAATAAGACGAGATACTCGAGCGGGTTGGGGCCGCTGAGTTGACGGGCGAGGACAGTTGCGCGGGCGAGTGGGGTCGCGTTCATCCTGACGCTCCGCTTGCAACAGTTACAAGGAAGTGGCGGGTCGGGCATCGGCGCGACCCGCCGAGGTCACGGGCGATCAAGCCGCTGGCGGCCTTCAGCTTCGCGCTGGTCGTGCTGAAGGTTGTGTTGGCTTGGGACCAGGGTCCCGATCGCCGTCACGCCGACGACGATGATCAGGGCCAACACCACCGCGTACTCCACCGCCGTGGGACCGTCTTCCCTCTTCAAAAAACCAATCACTTGACTGGCGATCGTACTCATCTCAAAGGCTCCTCGCATGGAGGGCAGCGAGGACCGGGCAGCAACAAGACGCCCGGGGCAGGTCAGTCTTGCGCGGGTCAGCTGGAAGCCACGCTCAATCGGTTCGCGACGTTGGCCTGCGGCAATCACCACGAAAAATCTAGAGAACCGGCGTGGCCGGCGGCGGCGGGGAACATTGCGGGGCTCGGAAAAGTCACGCGGCCGATTCCGATTGCAGCGGTCGCACTCGTTGTGCATACGGAAAACGCCGCCGCCCCGGTTGAGAACCGGGGCGGCGGCGGAATCAGATCTGGCAGTGCGGCAAGCAGGAATCAGCTGCCGGCGGGGGCGGCCTTCTCGGCCACGCTGGAGAACGTGTTGTTGGCGTTCGAGCCAAGCGTGGTGATGGCGGCGATACACACTACGATGATCAGGGCCAGCATGACGGCGTATTCAACTGCGGTCGGGCCGTCTTCCTTCTTCATGAACTCGACAAACTTCTTGGTGATCTTCCGCATGGTGATTCTCTGGTGTCAATTGTGAAGACGGAACGAGACGGGCGGGCGGCCAGGGGCCGCCCGCCCGGCGAGGTCAGCTTCCGGCCGGGGCGGCCTTGACCGCGACGCTGGAGAACGTGTTGTTCGCGTTCGAGCCGAGGGTCGTGATGGCGGCGATGCACACCACGATGATCAGGGCCAGCATGACGGCGTATTCGACTGCGGTCGGGCCGTCTTCCTTCTTCATGAACTCAACGAACTTCTTGGTAATCTTCCGCATCTCACTGCTCCCGGTCAGGGGGTTGTTGTTAAGGTTGCCGCGCCGGCCCCCTGCGGTATTCCCGGCACGACTGATACCGTCGTGACAACAGGTATGTAGATCAAAGGCGGAACGCACGCAAACCGCGCCATCACCGTTTTTCCAAGTTTTTCCGGCACTTTTGCCATAACCTGAATCTCTCCGCCCGGGCCGCAGTGGCCGTAACATAGCCCAAAACTCATTGCACACCTTCCTCGAGGTCCTCCGTCATGGCCACCGGCGCGCGAACCAGTCTCACCACCACCGGCGGCCCGGGGCGCGCTCCCAACCGCTCCATGCTCCGCGCCGTTGGATTCCACGACGAGGACTTCGAGCGCCCAATCGTCGGCGTCGCCTCCTTGTTCAGCGAGATCACTCCGTGCAATGCGCACCTCGACCGCCTGGCCCGCAAGGGCTGCGACGGCGTGCGCGCTGCCGGCGGCGTCCCGCAGATCTTCGGCGCGCCGACCGCCTCCGACGCGATCATGATGGGCCATCGCGGTATGCGCTATTCGCTCGTGTCGCGCGAAGTCATCGCCGACTCCGTCGAGGTCGTCGCCGGCGGCATGAATCACGATGGCGTCTTGGCCTTCGGCGGCTGCGACAAGAATATGCCCGGTTGCCTGATGGCCATGGCCCGGCTCAATGTCCCCTCCGTCTTCGTCTACGGCGGCAGCATCCTGCCCGGCGTCGGACCGGAAGGCCAGGAGCTCGACATCGTGTCCATCTTCGAGGCCGTCGGACAATTCCAGGCCAAGGCGATCGACGCCGACCGGCTGCACGCGATTGAATGCGAGTCCTGTCCGGGCGCCGGCGCTTGCGGCGGCATGTACACCGCCAACACCATGTCGAGCGCCATCGAGGCGATGGGCATGTCGTTGCCCTACGACGCCAGTCACCCGGCCGTGTCCGCCGCCAAGGAGCGCGAAGCTTTTCTGGCCGGGGCCGCCCTCGTCAAACTCATCGAGGGTAACATTCGGCCGCGCGACATCATCACCCGAAAGTCGTTGGAGAACGCATACACGTTCGTCCTCGCCCTCGGCGGCTCGACCAACGCGGTCCTGCATCTCATGGCCATCGCCCGCGAGGCCGGCGTCGAATGGACGCTCAAGGACTTCGACCGCCTCGGCGAGAAAGTCCCCCATCTCGCCGACCTGAAGCCGGCCGGCAAATTCGTCATGTTCGACCTGTACAAGGTCGGTGGCACGCCACCGGTCCTGCGTGCACTCCTCGATGCCGGCTTTTTGCACGGGGACTGCATGACGGTCACGGGCAAGACACTGGCCGAGAATCTGAAGAATGTGCCGAGTATCTATGCCCGGCCGCAGCCGGTCGTCCGGCCGCTCAATGAACCGATTGCCACTAAGGGGCACATCGCCATCCTGCACGGCAACCTGGCGCCGGAGGGGGCGGTCGCCAAGCTCGCGGGACTGAAAGTCCACAAGATCACTGGACCGGCCAGAGTGTTCGACGGCGAGGAAGCCTGCTTCGAAGCGATTCAGGCTCGGAAGATCAAGGCCGGGGATGTCGTCGTCATTCGCGGCGAGGGTCCGGTCGGCGGGCCGGGGATGCGCGAGATGCTCTCGATCACCGGCGCACTGATTGGCCAGGGATTGGGAGACAGTGTGGGACTCGTCACCGACGGCCGCTTCTCCGGCGGCACGCACGGACTGGTTGTGGGCCATGTGTCGCCAGAGGCCTGGGTCGGCGGGCCGATTGCTTTTTTGAAGGATGGGGACATGATCGCCATCGAGGGGGATGCCAAGACGCTGGATGTGAAGCTGACGGCCGACGAGCTGGCGAAGCGAAAAGCGGCCTGGGTCAAGCCCCCGCCTCGAGTCGAGCGTGGCGTCCTGGCGAAGTACGCCCGCACCGTAACGAGTGCCTCCGAAGGCGCGACCACGGGGTGAGATTGTTTTGTCGGGTGGGTGGAGCGGCTGATGGTGGGTTGCGCAAAGCCTCCACCCACCCTACGTTTTCGGCTTCTTTGTCATGTTCTGTCAGATCGCGATCACATCGCCTGACTCGCCGCCGCGAATGAAGTGGCCGACCACTCGCCCGGGCTTCCCGTCGCCGCGGAGGTCTCCGGCATGGACAAGCGGAAAGGTCGCCCCCGGAACTCCTGTCCGGCACGCCAATTCCGTTTTGCCTCCCCTCAATCTCAGACGTATGCTCCCACATACTGTTCTCTTGTTCGCGAGCCTGAGTCCCGTCGATGCAAGTGACGCTGACCGTGGTGGCCGGCCCCGATGCCGGTCGCGAATTCAAATTCCAGGGCCGCGACACCTTGCTCGCCGGCCGCGCCCCGGATTGCCACTTTCAGCCGGGATATGCCGATCCGTACGTCGCCCCCCGCCACTTCTTGATTGAGACCCATCCGCCTCGTTGTCGGCTCATCGACCTCAATACCAAGTCGGGCACCAAGGTAAACGGTCACAAAGTCGAGGAGGTCGAACTCGCCACCGGCGACGAGATTCGGGCCGGTCAGACAGTCTTCCGCGTGACTCTCCCGGCGGACTTGCCGACTGCGAAGGCGGCGCCGGCCACGGCGGAAATGCCGGCCATGCCCAAGGCCACGCCGCAGATCGAGGGGTACGAGCCGGGAGAGGAAATCGGTCGCGGCGCTCTGGGCAAGGTTTACCAGGGCCGCCAGATATCGGACGGGGTTCGCGTCATCATCCGGACGATCCGCCCCGCGCCCGCGGCCACCCAGACCGACATCGACCGCTTCCTGATGGCCATGCACAAGCTCGAGGGACTGAACCATCCGTTGATCGTTCCGGTCATGGGCAGCGGACTGGCCGGCACGCGGCCCTACATCGTGTCGGAATTCGTGATCGGCCCGAGTGCCGACCAGTTCGTCATCGAGCGCGGGCCGGTCGCCGTCCGCGCCGCGGTCTTGATGATGATCCAGGCCCTCGAGGGGTTGGCCCACGCGCATTCCCAGCGTGTCGTCCACAGCAACGTCAAGCCTTCCAACCTGCTCATCGGCAAGTATGGCGAGAAGCGGCGGGTGAAGGTGGCCGAGTTCGGACTGGTCCGCGCGTTCGACGAGTCGAACCTGGGCGGCCGGACGATGCTCGGCGAGCGGCCCGGGTCGCTCAGTTTCGTGGCGCCGGAGCAGCTGTCACACGTCCGCGAGGCGAAGCCGGCGGCCGACCAGTACACCGCCGCGGCCACGCTCTATTACCTGCTGACCGGCAAACTTGTCTACGATCTGCCCGACAGTGCGACGAAGGCGATCGCGAAGATCCTGAGTACCGACCCGATGTCGATCGTGAAACGCCGCGAAGACGTGCCGGAGCCGCTGGCGAAGACGATCCACAAGGCCCTGTCCCGCGAGCCGGCGGCGCGCTTCGCGGACGTCAACGCGTTCCGGCAAGCGCTCATCGACGGGCCCGGCGGGAGCTGAACGGTCGGACCGGTCGAGAGATCTTCACCACATCTGTAAAATCACTATCTGAGCAGCGGTTGCGCCAAGCTTCCCGCAACGACTCCCCGCCGCGCCCCAAAGCGGGGAAGCGTAAAAACGCCAGGGCTGGACGCCATCAACCACATGAGCTGGATCCTGGAATGGAAATTCCCACCGAGCCGATCGGCAGCATCCCGCGGCCGCCCCGGTTGATCGAGGCGGCGGCGACCACCGACGGGATGGACGCGGCGTTGGACGCGCTCTACGAGGATGCGATCCGGGACACCATCGACCGCTTCGAGGCCACCGGCTCGCCGGTCATCACCGATGGCGAGCAGCGGAAGTACCACAACTTCTGGACCTACTGCGTCCACGGCTTGCCAAACACCGCTCCGGACGGCTTCAAGATCCCGTTCTCCGCCGGACACGTCCGCCGGATGCTGCGACTGACGGACGGGCCCTTCCGCTACACGAGGCATGCGGACAATTATCTGGACGTGGCCCTGAAGTATGCCCACAAGCCGGTCAAGCAGGCGGTCATCTCGCCATCGGCCTTGAGCCTGATGTACCCGCCGGTCGAGATCCCCGGATATACGCGCGAGCAATTCATCGACGACCTGTTGCGCGAGCACGAGACCGAAGTCCGCAATTGCTTGCGGAAAGGCGCGCACAAGGTTCAAATCGACTTCACGGAGGGGCGGCTGGCGATCAAGATTGATCCCACCGGGGAACTCCTCCACGGCTTCATCGACCTGAACAACCTGGCGCTGTCGCGGTTCTCCGCGGCGGAGCGAAAGCGCATCGGCGTTCACACCTGTCCGGGGGGCGACCGGGATTCGACCCACAGTGCGGACGTCGATTACGCAGCGCTCCTGCCCAGCCTGTTCGAGTTGTCTGTTGGGAGTTTCTACGTTGCCCTGGCGGGCGAAAAGGACCGTGTCCGCGTGCTGAAGATCATTCGCGACCACATGAAACCGGGCCAGCGGGTTTTCGTCGGCGTCGTTGCGCCGATCGATCCGCGCATCGAAACGCCCGAGGAAGTTCGCGACCGGACGCTGGAGGCGGCCAAGTACATCCCCGTCGACCAGCTCGGCACGACGGACGATTGCGGCTTTTCGCCGTTTTGCGACGACACTTCGACCACTCGCGACACCGCATTTGCGAAGATCCGCGCCCGTGTCGTGGGCACCGCCCTCGCGTCCGAAACCCTCGGAGGAGGCTAATGGCGGCCAAAGACGACGAGGAGGAGCAGCTGCGGGCGGTCGCTCTGCAAAACGCCCAGAGCGTTCTCGTCGCGCGGCGGCGCGCGGAAGAGGATCTGCGCAAGCAGTCGGAGTGGCTGCGGATCACGCTCTCCAGTATCGGCGACGCCGTGATCTGCACGGACGCGGAGGGCCGGGTGACATTCATGAACGGCGTCGCCGAGGTCCTGACCGCCTGGACACAGGCGGAGGCGATCGGGCGGCCGCTGCCCGAGGTCTTCCACATCGTCAACGAACGAACCCGCGAGCCGGTCGAGAATCCTGCCCTGCGCGCTTTGCGCGAAGGGGCCACCGTCGGGCTGGCCAACCACACGCTGCTCATCGCCCGGGACGGGACGGAACGGCCCGTCGACGATAGCGCCGCCCCCATTCGGGACGATTTCGGGACCCCGGTGGGGGCGGTGTTGGTATTCCGCGACGTTTCCGACCGCCAGGACGCCGAGGAGGCGCAGGCGCGGCTGGCAGCGATCGTCGAATCGTCCGATGACGCCATCGTCAGCAAGACCCTCGACGGCGTTATCCGCTCGTGGAACGCCGGCGCCGAGCGACTCTTCGGCTATACGCCCCACGAGGTCATCGGCCGGCCGATCACGATCATCATTCCGCCCGAGCGGCTGGACGAGGAGCACGAGATCCTGGCGCGGATCGCCCGCGGCGAGCGCGTCGACCATTTCGAGACGGTGCGCATCTCCAAGCAGGGCCGCCGGATCGACATCTCGCTGACGGTTTCCCCGGTCCGCGACAGCGCGGGCCGCATCGTCGGCGCCTCAAAGGTTGGCCGCGACATCACCGACCGTCGGCGCGCCGAGGAGGCGCTTCGCGAGGCGGACCGCCGCAAGGACCAGTTCATCGCGCTCTTGGCTCACGAGCTGCGTAACCCGTTGGCTCCATTGCGTAACAGCTTGCAAGTGATGCGACTGGCGGGCAGCAATGCCAGTGCCGTCGCCCAGGCCCACGGTGTCATGGAGCGCCAACTGGCGCACATGGTCCGCCTCGTCGATGATCTTCTCGACGTCTCGCGAATCAGCCAGAACAAGATGGAGCTGCGACGTTCGCGCGTGCTCCTAACAGACGTCGTGAGCAGCGCGGTGGAGACGGCCCGCCCGGGCATCGAGGCGGCTGGGCACGAACTCACCATTTCGCTCCCACCAGCGCCGGTCCACCTCAACGCCGACCTCACTCGCTTGGCCCAGGTGTTCAGCAACCTGCTCACGAATAGCGCCAAGTACACCGAGCGCGGGGGGCGCATCTGGCTCGCCGCCGAGCTGCACGGCGGGCAGGTGGTCGTCTCGGTTCGCGACACCGGGATCGGCATCCCCGCGGATGCCTTGCCGCGCATCTTTGACATGTTCTCTCAGGTGGACCGGAGTATCGAGCGATCCGCCGGCGGCCTGGGGATCGGCCTTGCCCTCGTGAAGGGCCTGGTCGAAATGCACGACGGGACTGTCACCGCCGCGAGCGAAGGCCTCGGCAAGGGCAGCAACTTCACCGTGAATCTCCCAGTGCTGGGTCGTCCCGCGGAGGCCCTGGCAGGCGTCTCGTCCGATGGCGGACGTCCAGCCGCGTGGCCCGGTCGCCGGATCCTCGTTGTCGACGACAACCGCGACTCGGCCGAATCGATGGCGATGATGCTCAAGCTCGTCGGCAACGATGTAGTCACAGCTCACGACGGCGTCGAGGCGGTGGCCGCGGCCGAGAAGTTCCGGCCGCAAGTGATCCTGATGGACGTGGGGATGCCGCGTATGAACGGGTACGACGCGACCCGCCGGATCCGAGACCTGCCGAGCGGTCCGCCGGCAATCATTATCGCGCTGACGGGCTGGGGACAGGACGGCGACCGCGCTCTTTCGAAAGCGGCGGGGTGCGATGGCCACATGGTCAAGCCGGTGACCCTGACCGATCTGCGGAAACTGTTGAACGAATTGGAAGGCGCGGACGCGGATCGTTCGCACTGACCCGACCCGCGCCGCGGCCTATTTGACTCGCCACTCGAGTATCCCTCCGGAGTAGTCCTTTTCCAACTGCACTTCCACGCGCAGTGCGCTCGTCGTGACCTCCTGGAACTTCACTTCGCAGAACGAGTCGCGGGCCACCGGATAGCCGGACGGCTTCTCCACCGGTTTCCACTCCTTGCCGTCCTTGTAGAGCACGCGCCAACTCTTCGGCAGCTTGCAGCCACCCTTCGACGGTGTGTCGTCAAACCAGTAGACCTGGGCCGATGCGACCGCCATCGGCATGTCGAAGTCGAATTGCACCCACTCGACGCCTCCTTTTCGCGGCCACCAGGTGAACCGGTCGAGGCCGCGGTCGT
>Ga0184625_10000634_pt1 | contig 13609 bp, 15 predicted proteins | sample PLM3_30_b1_FD_133151 | JGI IMG/M metagenome (GOLD analysis project Ga0184625, IMG submission 133151) | Groundwater sediment microbial communities from an aquifer in East River, Colorado, USA - PLM3_30_b1 | ecosystem: Environmental > Terrestrial > Soil > Riparian zone | place: USA: East River... | reverse complement strand
GAAAAGATTATGAATAGTCAAGAGTACAAAAAACTTGTAAACAAAATACTAAAAAAGGAAGTAGATCCCTATAACGCAGCTTTAAATTTCGCAAATAAGATTATTGTATAGGAGAATAAAACTATGGCAAAACAGGAAATAAAAAAGGTCAAAACTGATTCAGGGATTCCTGTAAAAAGAATTTTTTCTTCAAAAGATATCAAAAGTGACTCCGATGAGGAAGACGCAGGCAGATTCCCATATACAAGGGGACTTTATCCCAATATGTATCGAGAAAGACTATGGACCATGAGACAATACAGTGGATTTGGAAGTGCAGAGGAGACCAACAAGAGATTTAGATTCTTGTTAGAAAATGGACAGACAGGGCTATCACTGGCTTTTGATCTCCCAACGCAAACCGGGAGAGATTCTGACAACCCATATTCGCAGGGAGAGGTTGGAAGGACTGGAGTTGCGATCAGTTCGATTGACAATATGATGACATGCTTTCAAAACATTCCTCTTGAAAGAGTTAGCACCTCGATGACAATAAATTCTACCGCTTCGACTCTTTTGGCTCTATATATCGTTGTCGCGGAATCACAGGGAGTTTCATCTAGCAGTTTAAGGGGTACGACGCAAAATGATATTCTAAAGGAGTACATTGCACGTAATACGTATATTTATCCACCAAGACAGTCGATGAGAATTATTGGTGATATGATTCAGTATTGTTCTAAAAAGGTTCCACAGTGGTATCCGATAAGTATCTCTGGCTACCATATGCGTGAAGCAGGTTCCAACGCAATTCAAGAATTAGCTTTTACATTTGCGAATGCAATAGAGTACATCAATACATGTGTCTCAAGAAGATTGAGTGTTGATGAATTTGCGCCACGTCTATCGTTCTTTTTCTGCTGTACCATGGAATTCTTTGAGGAAGTAGCCAAGTTTAGAGCAGCTCGTCGTATTTATGCACGGATAATGAAAGAAAGATTTGGAGCCAAGAGTGATAAATCAATGCATTTGCGTTTTCATGTTCAGACTAGTGGAGAATCTCTGACAGCACAACAAGTCGATAACAACATAGTAAGGGTTACGCTCGAGGCATTGTCAGCCGTATTGGGCGGATCTCAATCTTTGCACACAAATTCTAGAGATGAGGCATTGGCTCTTCCAACTGAAGAATCCGTTAAGACAGCATTAAGAACTCAACAGATCATAGCAAACGAGACTGGGGTAACAAAGACTGTAGATCCACTATCTGGGTCGCATTATCTTGAATATTTGACATCCAAGATAGAAGAAGGGGTTGAAAAATATCTCAAGAAAATAGAAAAAATTGGAGGTGCTCTTGCAGCAATAGAAAAGGGCTTCTTTCAGGAGGAAATAAGACGTAATGCTTACCAGTTGAAGAAAGAAATAGACGATAGTGATCGTATAATTGTAGGTGTAAATAAATTTCAAGACCAAAATAATATTGAACCAGAATTGAATACTATAGATCCTGAAATAGAGACACGTCAAGTGAATAAACTGAAAGAATTCAAGAAAAATAGAGATCAAACTAGAGTAAATTCTGAATTAAGCAAATTGCAAGATTTGCTGTAAAAGAAAACGAGAATCTTATGCCTCATATCATTTCTGCAGTAAAAGGTCATGTTACATTAGGAGAAATAAGTGATATTTTTGTTGACATTTTTGGGAAATATGAACCAAAATTCTCTTTTTGATGGTGATATGATATTAGAGTTGATCATGTAGCTATAGCAGTAAACAATGTTAATGAAGCGCTAAAGAACTATGAAAAGATTTTAAGAATTGATAAGATTGACATAGAAGAAGTTCCTACAGAAAGGGTCAAAGTGGCTATTTTGACCTTACAGGATACGCGAATAGAATTGATGGAACCAACTGCAGATGACAGCCCGATAAAAAAATTCTTGACTGATCGTGGAGAAGGAATTCATCATATTGCGATTACTACAGATGATATAGATAGTGATGTTGAAAGAGCAATTGCTAAGGGCACTAGGATGATTGGAAACATTAGAACTGGTTCTTACGGAAGGAAAATAACCTTCATACATCCAAAATCCATGAACGGTGTTTTGACAGAATTTTGTCAAGCGGCTCCAAAGCATAAAGACTAACAAATTCTTGTTGCTAAGAACCCAATTAGAATATGACCGGTCCTTTTTTATCATATGGTCTAAATTGTGCGAATCAATAATAGTGATTGCATTAATAACATTGGTAAATTTATAAAATTAGTTTGGATACAAATGTCCTTGTAAATTCGTCTGTATGCATATTACCACCCACATCTATAGTTTTTATGTTCTCTTCAAGTAAACTTATTAGCGTGTTTTCTATTTTTTTTCCTAAATTAATAAGATTATCTCGTTCTTTATTATTATTTTGTCCGGCCAACCACTCTAACAGCATTTTTATAGATAGGAACATGGATGAAGGATTTGCAATATTCTTATTAGCAATATCAAATGCAGCCCCGTGAACAGGTTCAAATATTGCAAATTTTTTCCCAATATTTCCTGCAGGGGCCAATCCCAAGCCACCAACAACTTGCGCAGCCTCATCTGACAGGATATCTCCAAACAAGTTTGTTGTCAAGACCACATCAAATTTTTGCGGATTTCTAATTAAATTCATTGCAAATGCATCAACATATGATTCACTAAATTCTACCTCGGGGTATTTTTTTGCAATATCCTTACTAATTTTAGAGAACATACCATCTCCAACTTTCATAACGTTTGATTTATGCACACAAATAACATTTCTTTTACTATCTCTTCGTAATGCCTCTTCGAATGCAAATTCTGCAATTTTTTTTGATGCCTGTGCTGTTGTTAGTCTTAACCCTATAACTGCATCGTCCCCTACGGGAAATTCCCATCCCAAATAAAGATCCTCAGTATTTTCTCTGACAATGACTAAATCGACAGATGGGTGAAGAGATTTTACATTTGGATATGATTTGGCAGGTCTGACATTAGCGTAAAGATCGAAATACCTTCTTAAAACAAGAATTACATCTGCCGCGTGTTCTCCCACAGGCGCCTTAAGACATACGTCTGATTTTTTAATGCTATCAAATGAAAAATCCGGGAGAGCCTTATTGTGCTTGAGCAAAGCATTGTCTCCGGCGTCTACTTTAACTATGTCAAACTTGATTTCAGAATAATCACTAATCTTTTCGAGTAAATCCTTTCCTGAATTTGCAAGATCAGGACCAATTCCGTCGCCATCAATTAAAGAAATACTATATCGTGTCAATACATATGAACCTAAACTAAGTAGATTTTAATTTTTTGAATACAGTACCTTTCTTAGCATTAGTTTATTTATTGCGTCTACCATTGCCTGTACTGATGCAACTACCACATCTTCTCCTGATTTTCTGGAAGAAACAACGTTACCATTTAGGTCTTCAGCTTTAATAGTAACTTCTGCTTGAGCATCTGATCCTCCTGTTATAGATTCAAGCCGAAATTCTCTTATGCGTATATTCGCCATATCTACTGCAATTTTTTGTATCGCTTTAAGTGCTGCGTCTACAGGACCAACCCCTGTTTCTGAAGCCACTAGATCTTTTCCATGGGCATTTAATCTTATCACTGCAGTGGGTATGATATTCATACCGGTAACAATATGAAAATCATAAAGCTTGAATTTTTCTTCAAATTTAGTGTTGCCCATTACTTCACCTGCAATTGACAAAAGTTGTGAAGTAGGAATAGACTTGCCTGTGTCGGCTATGTCTTTTTGCTTTTCAATAATTTTGTGTAATTGTTCCTCTGTAGGATCTATTCCAAAATCACTCAAAATTGCACGAACTCCGTGAGCTCCTGCATGTTTCCCTGCCTGGAGCCATCTTTTTCGACCAACTAATTCAGGACTTATTGGTTCATAAGTTAATGGATTATTTATAATGCCGTGTGTATGAATGCCTGATTCATGACCAAAAGCATTCTCTCCAATTATTGCCTTATTAGGTTGCACTATTACACGCATTGTATTTGAAACGAATTTTGAAATTTCATACAACAGGTTTATTTTTATATTGTGTCTTTTAGAATACAGACACTGCAACGCCATAACAAATTCCTCCAGAGAAGCGTTTCCTGCCCTTTCTCCAAGTCCATTAATAGTAACATGTGCGCAAGTTGCCCCCGCATTAATCGCAGCAATAGAGTTTGCAACGGCTAGTCCAAAATCATTATGACAATGAACACTAATTGGAGTATTCATCTCTGATCTTATTTCGCTAACTAATGACGTAATATATTCTGGAGTTGAATATCCAACCGTGTCTGGAATATCAATTCTATCAGCGCCTGCTTCAGTCACTGCCTTGAAAACATCGATAAGAAATTTTCTATCAGATCTTGTCGCATCTTCTGCAGAGAACTCTACTTTTAATCCATTAGTCTTTGCGTATTCGACTGCCCATAGTGCTCTTTCCATAACCTGTTGGCGGGACATTTTTAACTTGTATTGCATATGAATATCAGAGGTCGCGATAAAGGTGTGAACATAATTGACACCGCAGTCAATTGCAGAATCGATGTCTGACTGAACCGTTCTTGCCAAGGCACAGACTTCTGTATCCAGTTTCTGTTTCACGATATTCTTTATTCCATCCTTTTCACCCTGAGATACTACCGGAAATCCAGCTTCGATTGTATCGACTCCCAATTCAGATAGTTTGATTGCAATAGCCAATTTTTGTTCCGGCCTAATAGAAACACCAGGTGTTTGCTCCCCATCCCTCAGCGTTGTATCAAATATTCGAACTTTCTGAGCTTGCATACATTATTCTCCTCTCTGAAGAGCTGAAACCCCGGTTCGTGCCATCTCTACTATATCATACTGAATAATTAGATTCTTAAATGCATCTATTTTATCAGGGGTTCCAATGACTTCTACGGTTACCGATTCCTTTCCAATATCCAAGATATTTGCTCTAAAGACATTAGCAAAATTGATGATCTCATTTCTATTTGTAAAATCTTTCGCCTTTATTTTTATCAGGGCTAACTCTCTATAAACGGTGTTATTTATGTCTAGAACCTCTACTTCCACAATGTCAATAAGTTTTCTCAACTGTTTCACCAGTTGATCAAGAATAGCTTCATCTATCCTTGTTGTAATAGTCATTCTAGACAAGTCAGGTTTTTCTGTAATCCCTACTGTGATACTCTCAATATTGAAGTTTCTTGCACGAAATAGGTTCGTAATACGAAACAGCACTCCTGGCTTATTTTCAACCAGAGATGAAATGATATACAACGGTTTTGTCCTGGATTCTTTGGAGCTCATATTCTAAGCACCCGTTATCATATCTTTGAGGCCTGTACCTGGAGCAACAAAAGGATATACGTCCTCTTCAGGGTCTATTGAAAGGTCAATTATTGTTGCAACTTCAGTCTTGAGTGCACTTTTAATGGCTTTTTCTAACTCGGGCATTGATTGAGCTTTTATTCCGTTTGCCCCATATGCTTCTGCAATCTTTACGTAATCTGGGCAACTTTTTTGATGCACTCCCATGTATCTTCTATCATAAAAAGTTCTCTGCCATTGAGCAACCATCCCTAGCATATCGTTATTTAACAAAAAGACTATCACGGGTAAGTTTTCTAATACGGAAACTGCTAATGAATTTTCAGTCATGTTAAATGATCCGTCTCCTGCAATATCTACAACATGTACGTCTGGTCTAGCGGCCTTTGCTCCGATTGATGCTGGAAACCCAAATCCCATTGTTCCCAATCCAGTTGAGCTAAAAAAGGTCCCCGGAGAGATAACGTCAAAGTGTAGCGAAGTCCACATTTGGCACTGTCCTACTTCTGTTGTTACTATAGATTCAGCAGGTAACAATTCTCTCAATTTTTTTAGTGCTTTTCTAGCAGTCAACTCCCTTGGGTAATCTTTTATATTTTCTGAGAAGTATTCGATAAGCTCTTTTCTTCTCTGAAGCCAGGGATTTTCAGCGCTTTTCTTGGCACCTATTTTTGATAACATTTTAACCATAGTTCTGAGAGCTGATTTTACATCACCAACAATAGCAATATCTACTGACTTGTTTTTTCCAATTTCAGCTGGATCTATATCTAGATGTATTATACTCATACCTTTACCAAATTCATCGAACCTTCCAACGGAACGATCTGAGAATCTTGCCCCAACTGCAAGAATGCAATCTGCTTCAAGTATAATTCTATTTGCTTCGGCATGACCATGCATCCCTATTGGCCCCATAGCCAGTGGATGATTTTCAGGAAACGCTCCTTTGCCTTTAAACGTGGTAACAACAGGCGCCATAATTAGTTCAGCAATTGCTTGAAGTTCTGAGAAAGCACCTGATAAAATGACTCCACCACCTGCCATAATGATTGGACGTTGTGATGAAACTAATAGTTCAACGGCCTTTCCAACATTAGATAAATCCGGATCAACTATTGGCTTGTACCCTCTTACTTTTATGAGTTCTGGAAATTGTATTTCAGTGACATCTTGCTGTACATCTTTTGGAATATCAATTAGAACTGGACCGGGTCTACCACTTTCTGCAATATAGAATGATTTTTTTACGACCTCTGGAATTTCATTTGCAGATCTGGGTTGAAAAGCATACTTTGTGCATGGATTAGCAACTCCTATAATATCAGTTTCCTGAAAAGCATCTTTTCCAATCATGTTCAGTGGCACTTGTCCGGTAATTGCAATAACTGGCGAAGAATCTGCATAAGCAGTAGCTATTCCTGTAATCAAGTTTGTCGCCCCTGGCCCTGATGTCGCCATACACACTCCGGCCTTCCTCTTTATTCTTGCATAGCCATCAGCCATATGAGCAGCCGATTGTTCATGTCTTACCAATATGTGCCTAAATTTTGCATCAACAAGTGCATCGTAAATTGGCAAATTTGCCCCACCTGGAAGCCCAAAAACTATGTCAACACCTTCTTTCTCCAGGGAATGCATAAGTGCTTTAGCACCACTCATTTCAGACATTGTAGGATTATTCATTGATGCTTCGTATATATACTCGTTGTCACTTCAATTTGACGCTTATTAGTCGTCTATTTTAGATAAGTCTTGTTTTATAACAAGGGGTTTACATGCGAACCAATTCTATAATTCTAATTCCTTCTAAAGATTAAAGTAGACATGAATATTTTCTTCTATCACATGAATTACAATGAGAAAAATGATCAATTAAGTGAAGATAACAAATATGTCAGACTTTCACAAGATTTCTTTAAGAAATACATTATTGAAGGAAGTACTATTGGATTGGGTAGTGGCAACACCGTAGAAAAAATCGTGCGCAATTTCGGGATATTAGAATTTAAAGATACCTTGCAATTTATTGTAACATCACTTCAAATAAGAATAGTAGCCGAATCCCTGGGTCTAAAAATAATTGATGAAAACAAGAGTGGAAAAATTGATGTGGTCTTGGATGGTGCGGATCAAATAGATTCGGATTATAATATGATAAAAGGGGGAGGAGGAGCTCTTTTGAAGGAGAAAATACTAATTTCATCATCACAAAAATTTGTAATCGTTGCTCAAGCTAACAAGTTTGTTGACAGGTTTAGTATCGGAATCCCTGTTGAGGTTATTCCTTTTGGAAGAAATTTTGTTATGAAGGAACTGAAAAGAATTGGAGGTTTACCAAGGATTCGTTTATTGGATAAGGGATATCCTTTCATAACTGAAAATGGCAATATAATTTATGACACGGTGTTACCAAAATTTAATAATGTAAAAGACACTGAAAGGGATATAAAAAATATTCCAGGTGTCATAGAAGTGGGATTATTTACCAATCATGCTAATTCTTATTATAAGATAACTGGTGAGGACGATTTTGAAATTATGATGCCAAAAAGATGATAATAACTAGGAACAATTTGAAAATCAAATGTCATGTCTAGTACTTTACGCGATCTATTTTTCAACTATATGAAAAATTTTAGTAGCGGATCTAGACGAATTTTTCATATCTCCTTTCAGCTGATATAACAAAATCAAAATGATTCAATAAAATTCCACAATTCTTGCATGTACTGTTAATAGGCTTTAACATATCACGAACAGATTTTAAGTTTGATATTCTATTGTTCAAGCTCCCACACTTGTTGCAAACCAGTTCAATATTGTAGTATGACAATAGTCAAATTCGTATGATATTGAATATCTTTTGTTAGGTTAATTAGTTATGACAAGAAAAACTAATTCATATAACAATCTCTAGTTACTATTTATTATTTTTTGAATATTTTCCTGGTTTTCTAGAAAAGATACTCTTACAACCCTCACAACAAAAATAGTATTTCTTTCCATTATAGTCATGAATAGTGGCCAGGTCCTCATCCATTTCAATTCCACATACAGGATCAATGGGCATTATGGTCTAGTAGATATTATTTCTATTTATATTGTGTTCCTCGAAATGTAGTGGAGCTTACGTTCACTAAAGAATTACACTTGCTCACTTTAAAGTACACTTATAGCAAAAACCCTGCCAATTCCTTAATAACAGTATATGTAACACATATTTTTGCAATTATTTTAAAATATTATTTAGAAAAGCATAAATATTTTTTTTACATAAAATTTCCGTTGATAGGGGAGACGCAGCTCCGCGCCAGAAGAACAAGAATTAAGATATTGCAGGCAATTGTGGACAGTAATGGGTCGGCGGGGTTTTCTGAAATAAAATATGCAACGGATCTGTCCACAGGTTCAATTTACTATCATTTGGGAAGAATGGTTCGATATGTCATAAAAAAATCAAAACACTACTACATCACAAATGAAGGATTGGAATTATTACGTGAAAACAAAGGAACCACTGTAATTTAGGATTTTAATTTCATCACAGCCAAATTTTTATTTGTAATCTTCGTATGTCCAATTCATATCTTGTCATTGTCGTACACAGAGATAATCTTAAAACAGAAGTTAAGTAAAATTGTGAGCAAATATGTTGATAATTCGTTACTTTTGTCCGGTGGACTGGATAGTAGTATCCTATGCTATTTGATGAGACCCAAATTCAGTGTTGTAACCTCTTTAGGTCATAGTTCACAAGATTTAAAGTATGCAAAAGAAATAGCAAAAAAATATAGTCAAAGTCATGTTGAGTGCATAGTTGACTTTTCGGATATTATTGAGATAATCCCGCAGATAATTAAAACATTTAAGACCTTTGATCCAATGGAGATACGAAATTCTTCAGTTATTTTTTTTGGCATAAGAGAAGCAAAAAATAATGGATACGACAGCATAGTTACTGGAGATGGTGCAGATGAATTATTTGGTGGATATAATTATCTCCAAAGATACTTTACAGACCTAAGAAAATTACAAGAAATTTTAAGTGACCTGTGGAAAATAATGAAATTTTCTTCAAGGAAAATAGGAAAGACATTAGGAGTATTAGTCAATACTCCATATCTTGAAAAACCCCTTTATGATTTTGCGACTGCGATCGATGTAAAGGAAAAAGTAGGAGAGTATAATGGTAAAAAGTGGGGAAAATTCATCTTAAGAAAAGCGTTTACAAAAGAACTCGGGTCAACAGTATGGAGAAGCAAGATGGCTTTGGAACAAGGTTCTGGATTTGAACAAATTTCATATAAATGTGCGGAGCTTATCGACGATGAAGAATTTGATAAGGAATTAGATAATGCTGCGCTTAAAAATGTGAAATTGAGAGACAAGGAACAACTGTATTATTATAAGATTTATGAATCTTTTTTTGGAGCCCCTATTGAAGAACCATGTAATTCGCCAAGGTGTTCATTTTGCGGTTCATGTCTATTGCATTCCAGGTATTGCTATACTTGCGGAGCCTTTCCGCCTTTTTGAATTCAGTATTATTTTCTGATTGTGTAAACCGTAAACGTCTAAATATCTTTTTTTTAGGCAATAATATATGGCTGGTATGGGAGACAATCCATTCAAGAAATGCATAAACCCTGCATGTAATCTTACTTATGAGATTAATAACAACATACTTGTGTGTAAATGCGGATCATTTCTGGATATTATATATCAAAATAATTTTTCACGAGACTTGATTCAAGTTTTTTATGAACGTAGAAACCATGGAGGCAACATATACAATGAGAGTGGAGTATGGCGGTTTCGAGAATTAATTAACTTTGCCCATCTGGATACAGAGGATTTTGAACAATGCTCTAAAATTCTAGTCTCACTTGACGGTTCAGAAGGTAGGCAATCTAAACCTTACAAAATGAAAAAGGTTTCAGAATATTCCCTAATTGAATACGATTGCCTTCTATTACAACCTGAAGGGTATAATCCTAGTGGTTCATTCAAAGACAATGGAATGTCTACTGCTGTGACACATGCAAAGATGATAAATATGAATAGAATCATCTGTGCCTCAACAGGAAATACATCGGCATCGGCTGCAATGTATGCGGCAAATGAGAATATTGAATGTGAAGTATTTGTTCCTAAAGGAGAAGTAGCACCTGGTAAACTTGGGCAGGCATTCCAATTTGGTGCACAAGTAATTGAAATTGATGGCAACTTTGATGACGCTCTATCATATTCATTGAAAGAAGCTCAACAATTTGGTGCCTACACTGTAAATTCTATCAACCCATTTAGAATTGAAGGACAAAAGGCAATCATATACAGAGCATTAGAATACCTGGATTGGAATCCACCTGACTGGATAGTTTATCCGGGTGGTGCATTAGGAAACACATCAAGTTGCGGCAAGGCGCTAATGGAACTCTATGATCTTGGGTGGATAAAAAAAATTCCAAGATTATTAGTGGTAAATGCAGAAGGAGCAAATACATTTTATGAATTGACCAATGGATTGTTCGGAGGAAAGAAATTAGTATGGAATGATGGAAAGCCTGACTTGAATCTGATTAAAGAATACTATTCTCAAAAAGATAAAAATGGTATTAAACCCCGTACTAAAGCAACTGCCATACAGATTGGTAAACCCGCAAATCTCATCAAAGCGTTAAGATCAATAGAATTCACTAATGGTATTGTTACTCAAGTTTCTGATAAGGAGATGAGTGATGGAATGGCGTTAGTTGGGCTTAATGGATTTGATTGTGAAATGGCATCAGGTGCAGTTCCTGCAGGGATAAGAAAGCTCAGGAAAGAGGAGATCATAAAGAAGGACGATATTGTGGTTGGAATATTGACTGGTAAACAAAAAGATCCCAGGCTATCAATTGAGTATCATATGGATCAAAACAACACATTTTCAAAACCCCCTGTTACAAAATAGAAATGTCCGAAGATTTTCTGCACTTAAACTACAATAAAGTAATTATAGAAATTACAAAATTTATTTCAAAACAAGTCAGATCGAAAAATAAAAATGGTATAATTATTGGTTTGAGTGGCGGTCTTGATTCATCTGTTTGTCTTGTATTAGCATCCAGAGCCATTGAAAAAAATAGAATAAGTGCTCTAATTATGCCAGAGAAGGGACTTACACCAAAAAAGGACATTGATAATGCTCGTCACCTGGCAAAAAAGATGAAAATTAAATATAAGGAACTTCACATAGAAGGTGCAAAAAAAATTTTATTATGTAACCTACCAAAGGACAAATTAGCTGGTGGAAATCTTTCAGCTAGATTAAGAATGGCCTTACTATACTATCATGCAGGAATCAATAATCTCCTGGTACTGGGAACCTCTGATAAGAGTGAATTGATGATAGGTTATTTTACCAAGTTTGGTGATGGTGGAGCTGATATACTTCCTATAGGAGGGCTGTATAAGAGCCAAGTCAAATTGTTGGGAAAGAAGCTTGGATTGTCAGAACAAATTGTCCAACAACCAAGCAGTCCTGGATTATGGAAAGGTCATGAAGCAGAAAAAGAAATTGGGTTATCATATCATGATATAGATACCATTTTGCAATATTATCTAAATAATGATTTGCATAACTGTAAACAAAATAAGAGAAAGATAAAATTAGTAACTGATATGATTAAAAAATCTGAACATAAAAGGGAACATATACCAATATGCAACACGTTTGTCTCAAATTCAATATATGACAATCAAAAAAATTTTAAGACAAAAAAGAAGCAAACTTGATATTTCGCATTATTAGTTTAACTTTTATATTGATTAAATCATTTGAATAAGGTTGCCAATATCAAAGAATCAGTTGAAGATACTGTTTTACATTGCAACAATTATGGGAATTTTTGGCCTTGTGATTTTTGTTCAGACTAATTCGCCAATTTTCCTATTCGCTTCAATAGCAAATTTGGGCTTTGCCGCTTTTTTTTGGTATAAATATTCTAATAAAAATAAACAGATGACTTCCAAAAAGGGTAAAAAGGGATGAATCTACCTATGGAAGAAGTACTATCAATAGCGCCATTGACGCAAGTGAAGCAAGAAGTATAATTGTTGCCTTCCACATTGCCTTAGAAGCTTCTTCCCCAATGTCCCAAATTCCGCCCCCACCATAAGTGTTTTTTATCCTCGAGTAGCTATAAACTTTTTCAAAGTCAGCGGACGGTGTCCAGGAAAAATCAGACTTGGGACTATCCTTCTTAATGGTAATTGATTCATCATAGTTTCTTTTCCCATTTTCGTCAGATAATGTTTCATACGCTTCGACGACTTTCATAAATTTTTCCTTGGATTCTGAATTCTTATTTTTATCTGGATGATATCTTAATGCAAGTGATCTAAACGACTTTCTTATTTCATCTAATGAAGCATTCCGGTTCAGCTCAAGGACTTTATAATAATCGTCCATACATTATTTCACAAATCTCAAATTAATAATCATTTCACATTCTCTAATTCGGTTTTAATCACTACAATAAGCCAGAGTTCAATAGTTCTTGTAGAATTTTCAAATACGCTACATCTTCTTAATGATAGGAAGCATCATATACACCAATAAAATATCATTAGTTATTCATGAGTGCAGAAAGTACTGATACAAAATTCATTGTTCCTGTAAAGGGCGTTGAAAAAAGTATCAAGCTAGATGAAAAAGCAAAATCAGAGCTGCAAGCTATTGGAATGATGGATGAAAAGGGAAAACTAAAGTTGAAAGGTGTGAGTCCAAAAATGTTAAAAAAAATGAAGCTTGAGGCTGTTGATTGTCCGGTTTTTAAGAAAGAATTGGGATTCATACAATGTTATGTATGCAGTAACTTCCATAGTAGAGTTATGGGTAAAGTCTATTGTAAAGGAGAACCTTTATCATAATATCACAAAACCCATTCTTGTAGTAATGCAACTTGACTAAAGAAATAGGTATAACAGTAAAAAAGTCATTTGATTTCAGTGATTGGTATACTCAATGCGTACTCAAATCTGGTATAGCAGACTATTCACCAAGCAAAGGATTCATCATCCTTCGTCCATATGGCTATGCAATATGGGAGATCATAAGGGAAATACTTGATGATGAATTGAAACGAACCGGACATAAAAATGGTTTTCTACCAGTGTTAATTCCTGAAAGTCTCCTTACTAGGGAGAAGAATCATTTCGACGGATTTATGCCTGAAGTATTTTGGGTAACAAGATCTGGGGATTGTGAGCTGAG
>Ga0184625_10000633_pt1 | contig 13611 bp, 13 predicted proteins | sample PLM3_30_b1_FD_133151 | JGI IMG/M metagenome (GOLD analysis project Ga0184625, IMG submission 133151) | Groundwater sediment microbial communities from an aquifer in East River, Colorado, USA - PLM3_30_b1 | ecosystem: Environmental > Terrestrial > Soil > Riparian zone | place: USA: East River... | reverse complement strand
GCGTGGTCCAACGGGCGCCGGAGTCGTGGCTGAACACCAGCGCCTGTGCCTGCTCGGGCCATTTGTAGTTGAGGAAGCAGAGCGCGCGACCGTCGGCAGTGAAGAACTGGCCCGCCGCCATGCCATCGGGAGCCGTCACGGCGTGCCAGGTGCGACCGCGGTCGCGGCTGACCCTTATCACCGTGCCTGGGAATTCGAACTCGCCCGACCCCGTCGGCGGGGCGACCGGGCCCGAGGGCGAGAAACCCACCACCCAGATGCTTCCATCGCGAGCATGTACGACCGCGTGAGAGCTGAAGCTACCGCCCTTCGGCGCATTCTTCAGCCGCGCCGAGGTGCCGTCGGGCCGCAGCACCTCCGCCGGCGGGTTCAACTGTGCGAACACGACCGAAGGGTCGGTGGATGGGTCTATCGCCATCGGTGCGAACAAATTGTGCTCGGGGAAGAACAGCAGACTGTCCACCGCCGCCTCGCTCACGGTGCCCTTCGTCGTGCGGGAGACCTCATGCCAGGTCTGCCCCCCATTGCGGCTCACCCAACGACGCGCCGGCCGGTAGCCCGGCATCGTTGTCACGTCGAAGCTCATCTCGCCGTCCGGCCCCGGACTCGGCATCGGCATCGCTTCCGAACCCGTGGAGACGTAGCCCTCCGGCTGGTCGAAGACGAGGCCGCCATCGTCGAAGACGAAAAGCCCGCCCATGCCGATCGTTGTCGCGAGGGCTGCGCCGGGAAGACCGCGGCGCGACCAGGAATGGCCGCCATCGTCGGTCACCGACAGGTCAGACGTGCACTCCTCGACCTTCCCGGCGGGGCATCGAAGCATAACGAGGTAGCCATGCTCGGCGTCGGTGAAGGTCGCCTGCATCGGTGCGAGCGACGGAATGCCCGCCAATGCCAGGCCGTCCTCGGGCGTCGGCTCGGTGGCACTCGCCCGCGGGGCGATCGTGGCGGAGTTGCTGCCGCGGTTGAGGAACTGGGCGCCCCCCACCGCGACGGCCGCGACGACGGCAATCGCGAGCGCGCTCGCCACGCCGGCGGTTAGCCGCCGCGGCCGAGGAGTCGGTTCGGGCGGCGCCTGGCCAAGGTCGATCAACACTTCGGGCTCCGGGTTGGGGCCGCGCACCACCTCAGGTCCGCTTCCCGCTGGCTCGCTCACGCCGACATCCCTCACGATCGCGGACAGCGTGCGTTGCAGCCCGGCGAGACAGATTGTGCAAGCCGTTCAACGGCGGGTCAACGGGACAACGACCACGGCCTCGGTGCCACCGCCCGCCCGCGGGCGCATTTCGATCGAACCGCGCAGTTCACCCCGGGCGAGGGTACGTACGATCTGTAGCCCGAGCCGGTCGGCGGAGTCCAGGTCGAAGTCGTCGGGCAGGCCACGCCCGTTGTCCGCGACGCTCACATGCAGCTGGCGCCGGAACCGATGGGCGGAAATGACCACCTCACCGTCGATTAGGCCACCAGGTTCGGCCCAACCGGGTTCGTCCGGGCGGTCCTCCCGCCGATGGTCCTCCCGGCCGGGGTCCTCCCGCCCCGGGAAGCCGTGCTCAACCGCGTTGAGAAGCAGCTCGTTGAGGACCATCGCCAGCGGCGTGGCCACCTCGGCCGGCAGCACGCCGAAGGAGCTCTCGCGGCGCAGCCGTACCTTCGCCTCGGGCGCGGCGACCTCGACCGCGGCGGCCGCGACCCGGTCGACGATCCCGTCGAACTCGACCGCCTCGTCCGCCGACATCGACAATGTCTCGTGCACGATCGCGATGGACGCGACCCGGCGTACGGACTCCTCCAGCGCGATCCGCGCATCGGCGGAACCCACCCGCCTGGCCTGCAGCCGCAGCAGCGCCGCGACCGTCTGCAGGTTGTTCTTCACCCGGTGGTGGATCTCGCGGATTGTCGCGTCCTTGGTAAGGAGCTCCCGGTCGCGCCGGCGCACCTCGGTGATGTCGCGGACCAGCACCAGCGCCCCAATCGGAACGCCGGCCGGCAGCAGCGGCAATGCCCGTTGCAGCATGGTGGCGCCGCGGGCCTCGATCTCCTTACGCGGCGGAGCCTCACCGCTCAGCGCGGCCTGGATCCGATCGGCGGCGTCGCTCCCTTCAAGCGGGTCATCGCTAAGACGGCTCGTCACCGCGGCGAGATCCTCGCCGACTAGGTGGGCGGCGAGCCCCAGCCGCCGGTACGCCGACTGGGCGTTGGGGCTGGCGTACGAGACCTTGCCGCCCGCGTCGAGCCGGATCAGGCCGTCGCCGACCCTCGGTGCGCTCGTCGTCTCACCGGGATGCCGATGCGCTGGGAAGGTACCGTCGGCCACCATCTGCGCCAGGTCGTCCGCGCTGGTCAGGTAGTTCATCTCCAACTGGCTGGGCGTGCGCGCGGTGGAGAGGTTCGTGTCGCGGCCGACCACGGCGATCACGTCGACGCCATCACTGCGGCGTACCGGGATGGCCTCGTGGCGGGCTGGCGTGTCGCCGTACCAGACGGGATCGCCCTCGCGCCAGATCCGCCCCTGTGAGTGGGCAATCGCCAGATGAGCCACTTCGGGGCCGGAGAGGACCCGCCCGACGTGGTCGTCCTGATAGGCGGTGGGCGCGGTGGTTGGTCGTACCTGTGCCACGCAAACGAACGTTTGTCGTTGATCGCCTCCGGCGTGGTCGACCGCCACCCACAACAGCAGGTCGGCGAAGGAGAGGTCGGCGATCAGCTGCCAGTCGCCGGCCAACCGGTGCAGATGTTCGACCTCTATCGGACCCAAGCTCGTGTGTTCCTCCACGAGGTCGCGCAGCGTGGACACGCCGTCACTGTTTCACAGGGCCAGCGGGTCACAGGGTGTCGGGTCACAGAGTGTCGGGTCACAGAGTGGAGGTGATCTTCTTCAGCCCGCGCGGAGCGTCCGGGTTCTCGCCGCGACCCAGCGCCAGCGCCAAAGCCAGCCGCTGCAGCGGAAGGATATCCAGCAGCGCCGCGTACCGTTCGTCTACCGCGGGAGTGGGAATCCGCAGCGCGGCGCCGTTGCGGTCCGCGCCGTTCAGATCCTGGTCCGGTCCGATGACGACCAGGTCGGCACGGCGTTCGCCGACGCGGGCCAGCACATCCCGCATCGATCGGCCTCCCGGGCCGGCACCGACGATGGCCAGGACCGGCACATCCGGGTCGGCCATAGCGAGAGGTCCGTGCAGCAGGTCCGCGCCGGAGAAGGCGAGTGCGGGCAGGTATGAGGTCTCCATCAGCTTCAGCGCCGCCTCGCGGGCCGTCGGGTAGGCGTACCCCCGGCCCGTCGTGACGATGCGGGCAGCGAAGCGGTAGCGATCGGCGATCTCGATGGCCGTGGTATCGCGCAACGTCTCCTCGGCCAACTGGGGGAGCCGGGACAAAGCCTCCCGTTCGTCACCGGGCAGCGCGCCGCCCGGTGCGCGTACTCCTTCGATCAGCATGAGCAGCGCCAGCAGCTCCGCCGTGTACGTCTTGGTCGCGGCGACCGCCCGCTCCGCGCCGGCATCGAGGTCGATGTGCAGCTCGGCGGCCTCCGCCAGCGGCGAGCCCGGGGCGTTGGTGACAGCGAGGGTGAGCGCACCCTGCTCGCGGGCGACCCGGACGACCTCTCCCAGATCCGGTGACCCGCCGCTCTGCGAGACGCCGACGACCAGGCAGTCGCGCAGATCGGGTCGGGCGCCGTAGACAGTGATGGCCGACGGCGAGGCGAGGCCGGCCGGGATGCCAAGGCGGATCTCGGTGAGGTACGCGGCGTAGAGCGCGGCGTGGTCGGAGGTGCCCCTGGCCGTGAAGATGACATGCCGCGGTCGCCGTCGGGCGATCTCCGCCGCGACCGTGGCGACCGCGCTGGCCTGCTCGTCAAGCAGCCGGGCGTACACCGCCGGCTGCTCGGCGATGTCCGCAGCCATGCCCATCCCCGACTCACCCATGCCTACCTCCTCCTGCGCATTCGTGCTCGAAGCATGCTCATTCTTGCACGAAGCGCGGCGGGGCCGGCTACTCCAGGGCAGAGACCAGATTCGACTGCGGTGTCTTCTCGTACCCGGTGGCGATCCCGGTGGCGCCTTCGTCCGGCTCTGACGATGGCTCCGCCATGGCGTCGTCCGCACCGCGTAGCGGGATCTCCTTGATGAAGAACGCGAGCACCGCCACGACGGCGGCGAACGGAATCGCCCAGATGAACACGTCGGACAGAGCGGTCGCGATGCCGTGAAAGAACGGCAGCTTGATCGCGTCGGACATGGCCGCCAGCTTGGTCGGGTCGACCTGACCAGCGCCACCACCGCCGCCGGTCAGCTGGGACGCCCGCTCGGCGCCGATCTGCTTGGCCAGATCGCTCTCCAACGTACGAACGAAGATCGTGCCGAAGAGCGATACGCCGAACGAGCCACCGATGGATCGGAAGAACGTCGCGGAACTGCTCGCTACGCCGAGATCCTTCTGCTCGACGCTGTTTTGCGCGATGAGCATCGTGGTCTGCATCAGGAAGCCCATGCCCATGCCGAGCGCCGCCATGAAGAGCGCGAGCTGGGTCTTGCTGGTGTACATATCCAACTGCGCCAGCATGACCATACCCAGCGTCATGCCGATGCCGCCGATGATCGGAAAGATCTTGTACCGGCCGGTCCGGGTGATCACCTGGCCGGCGAAGACTGACACCACCATCATCCCGAGCATCATGGGCAGCAGGAGAAGACCACTGTTGGTCGCCGATGCACCCTGCACCGTCTGCTGATAGAGCGGCAGGAAGTTGATCGCACCGAACATCGCGAAGCCCAGCAGGAAGCCGATCGCGGAGACCAGCGCGAAGTTGCGATTGCGGAACAGCCCCAGCGGAAGGATGGGCTCGGCCGCCCTCCGCTCGACGAGGCCGAACGCCACCAGCGTCGACAGGCCCAACCCCAACAGGCCAAGGATCTGCCACGATCCCCAGGCGTATTCACGGCCACCCCATGTCGTGATGAGCACGAGTGCCGTGATGCCGACCGAGAGCAGTCCCGCCCCGAGCCAGTCGATGCGGTGTTCCGTGCGGTACTTCGGCAGGTGCAGCTTGGTCACCAGGAGGACCAGGGCGATCGCGCCGAGCGGCAGGTTGACGTAGAAAGCCCAGCGCCAGTTGAAGTTGTCCGTGATGACGCCGCCGGCCAGCGGACCGGCGATCATCGCGAGCGCCATGATGCCGGCCATCAGCCCTTGATAACGTCCTCGCTCACGGGGCGGCACCAGGTCGCCGATGATCGCCATCGCGCCAACGAGAAGGCCGCCGGCCCCGAGGCCTTGCAGCGCCCGGAAGCCGATGAGCTGCCCCATCGTCTGCGACATGCCCGCCATTGCCGAGCCGGCCAGGAAGATCACGATCGAGGTCAGGAAGATGTTCTTGCGGCCGTACAGGTCGCCGATCTTCCCCCAGATCGGTGTAGAGACGGTCGTGCCGAGCACGTACGCGGTCACCACCCATGAGAAATGCTGCAGCCCGCCCAGATCGCCGACAATCTTTGGCAGCGCCGTGCCTACGATCATGTTGTCGAGCATCGCGAGCATGATCGCGAGCATCAGTCCGGGAAGGACGACCATGACCTCGGGCCGGCGCCCGGTGACCGTCTTCTGAGTAACGACAGTGGTCTGAGCAACCACACAAGCCCCCTGGAGAAACGCGGGCGGCACTTACTTGCCGACCGGCTAGCCAACGTCTGCTGGCCAGGTTATAGTTCGTCCTAACCGGCCGTCAAGTAAGTTGTCTTTCGTCGATCTAGGCCTTAGTCGGATGAGATGATCTCTAATCACGCGACCACGCCCTAGATCCACGAGGAACGGGCCAATGCAGGAGCTGAGACCGAGATGACAGAGGTACGGGCGACCGAGCGCTCGCCGCGGTCGGGGGCGCGTCTCGGCGCCGAGGGTGGCGGTGAGGCCGACACTCGGACCCGCATCCAGCAGGTCGCTCTGGAGCTCTTCACCCAGCACGGATACGAGGCGACATCCCTTCGTGAGATCGCCGAGCACCTCGGCGTCACGAAGGCGGCGCTTTACTACCACTTCAGAACCAAGGACGAGATCATCGAAAGTCTCGTCGAGGACCGCCTGGCAAAGATCGAAGAGCTGATCGCCTGGGCCGAGGCCCAGCCATACGCGCTGGAGACCCGTCGGGAATTCCTTCGGCGGTACTCGGACCTCCTGCATGAGCAAGGACACCACGCTCTCATGCGCTTTTTCGAACGCAACCAGTCCTCGATGACTCAGCACAAGGCCGGCGTGATGATGCGCGGCCGCATCCTCCAGATGTTGGACCTGCTCAGCGCCCGCGACGCCCCGCTGCCCGAGCAGATCCGATGCTCGCTCGCGATCTTCGCCTTGCACTCGACCTGGTTCACCGTCCGGGATCCCGACGTCACGGACGAACAGCGCCGCGAGGCCGCCCTGGACGTAGCGTTAGGCCTGATCGAGTAGGTCGAGCCGCCACGCCAGCAGGTTGACGTCGGGCACCGGAGACCAATCACGGCCAGGCAGGCGCACGAAACCCGTCCGAGCGTAGAGCCGCTGGGCCCGATGGGAGAAGTCTCTCGTGGCGATCACGACCGAAGTGGCCCCCAACTCTCGCGCGCGTTCCACGCACGCCCGCACCAGGGCCTCGCCCACCCCACGGCTCTGCGCCGCCGGATCAACGGCGAGCATCCGGAACTCTGCCTCGCCCGGCCCGGACAGCTCCGCGTAGCGCGAACCGGGCAAGACGAACAACACCGCGCCGACAACCGACCCGGCTGGGTCGGCGGCGACGAGCACCTCTCCCGCCGCGGCGCGGGACGGGACATCAGCGAGCACTCGCTCATAGCCGGTCTCCTGCGCCAACTGGCCATCCGACCGGTAGGCGTCGACGGTCAGGCGCGCGATCGCGTCGAAGTCCGACGCGACGGCCGGCCGTACGACGAGGTCGCCGCGAACATGCTGGTACGACTCCCCATTCACGTCGACCTCTGAGCGACGCTCACCGGCGGCGCGATCATTCAACGACGGCGATCAGGTCGCCCTCCTGGATGACGTCGCCCTCGTTAACGGCTATCTCCACCACCGTGCCGTCCGCCTCCGCGATCACCGGGATCTCCATCTTCATCGACTCGAGGATCACCAGTGTGTCGCCCTCGACGACCTCGTCGCCGGCTGCCTTGACGACCTTCCACACGTTCGCCACCATTTCGGCGCGGATCTCGTCGGCCATCGTGGTCCCTTCGGAGTGCGGGGTGAGAATCGTGCGACGGTATCCAATCACGCCGCGACTCCCGAGCGCGTCACAACCACCGTGGAGAGCGAAATGGGAACTCGCAGCCCTCGGCCGCGGCGCGGATGCAGACGGTCACCTCGCCGGAGGCGATCACCGCAGAATAGGGTGTCGACATGGCGAAAAAGTCCCGCAAGAAGAAGGCCCGCAAGAAGAGCGCCGCCAACCACGGCAAGCGCCCAAACGCCTGACCACGCCCGCCCTTTCCCGCCGATCAAGGACGTTTGGCCGTGCTTCGATCACCAAACCACGGCCACGAGTCCTTGATCGCGGAGAGGGCGGGAATTCTAGCCGAGTTCGCGCGATGGGGTCTCGAGCACTAGGGCGGTTATCTTGGCGCGGAGACGGTCCCGTAGCTCCAGCGGTGCGCGGTCCGCGCCACAGCAGCGCGCGACGAGCGCCTTCACCTCTTGCTCAATCCCGTACTCCCGCAGGCACGGCGAGCACTCGTCGAGGTGAGTCTGGATGACGGTGCGCCGATCATCGGAGCACTCCAGGTCGAGATAGAGATAGACCTCGTTCAGAATCTGACCACAGTCGATCTCGTGGGGGTCGCCGCAGCTCACCGCTTCACACCTCCTGGCCAGCCGGAGCGGCCGTCTCATTGTCCGAGGGAACGCTCGCAGCGTCCCGGCCCGAGAAGCCACGCTCCGAGGCGTAGTCCTCCAGCAGCTTGCGCAGGTTGCGCCGACCACGATGCAGGCGGGACATCACCGTGCCGATCGGCGTGCCCATGATGTCGGCGATCTCCTTGTAGGAGAAGCCTTCGACGTCGGCCAGGTAGACGGCGAGCCTGAACTCCTCCGGAAGGCTCTGCAGAGCCTCCTTGACGTCGCTGTCCGGCAGCCGATCCAATGCCTCGGTCTCGGCCGACTTCAGGCCGCTCGATGTGTGCGACTCCGCCTCGGCGAGTTGCCAGTCGGTGATCTCCTCAGTGGGAGCCTGGACCGGCTGGCGCTGGCGGCGCCGGTACGAGTTGATGTAGGTATTCGTAAGGATCCGGTACAACCACGCTTTCAGGTTGGTTCCGTCCTCAAACTGATGAAAGGCCGCAAAAGCCTTGAGGAACGTCTCCTGGACGAGGTCCTCGGCGTCGGCCGGGTTGCGCGTCATCCGCATCGCGGCGGCGTACAGCTGGTCGACGAACGGCAGCGCATCGCGCTCGAACCGTTCCTGCCGTTCCACCAGCTCGTCAGCCACGGACCCGACCCTCCTCCGTCTGGCAGAGGATACGCCGCGCACCGGTGGGCTTACCCCGTCAACCGGCCACTCCGGGGACCGGAGGATCTCGGTGAGTCGTGCGGACCCGGTCTCAGGAGTGCCGGGACGCTCCAACACCGCCACGAAGATCCCCTTCCCGCCGCTGCCTCTGGCGAGGCCGTCATCCGTGCGAGACCATTCGTGGCCTCACGCGGGGTGTAACGCGCGGTGCCGCACAAGGAATTCCGGCCAACCGCAGATCAGCGACGGTGAGACAGACCACGGCGCCACGTCCGCCTGGTTCCGATCACCCCGCCGCTGGCCGCGACGACGTGTCCGGAACCAGGAAGGACCTGGGAGGACTGTGGTGCCGGTCCGCTCGCGCGCTCGCGGCGGTGGTGCTGGATCCGCTCGCGCGCTCGCGGCGGAGGCGGAGTGATCACTCCGCTTCGGTGTTCTATGCCGGGTTCGTCCTCTTCAACGATGCTATGCCGGGCAGGAAACGCAACCGCATCGGCGGAGCCGCAGCCCCAGGTCGACACTCAGGGCTAGCGCGCGGCCGCTTGCTTGGGCAGAGACAGCAGGTCGCGCAGCCACACGATCGCGACCTCGGCCACTCCGGCCGGGTCGCGTTTGAGGTCATGTCGTTCGCCCGGTCGGACCTCGACACGGACCAGCCCGCTCGGCGCCGGCACCCCAAAGGGATCCCGGTCTCCGTTTACGACGAGGGTCGGGATGGCGGGGTCGAGTTCGCTCGCCCGGGTCTTCTCCGGGCGACCTGGCGGGTGCAGCGGGAACGCGAGCGCGAGCACGCCGGCCGCCTCGAGCGATCTCGCTGTACGGCAGGCCACGCGTGCGCCGGCGGATCGGCCGCCCACCACGAGCGGAAGCTCCTCGCCGGCCCGCTCTCGACTGGCCGCAACCGCGGCCATCCACGCCTCGTCGAGAGCGGGCGCGGGCGGCGGCAGTCGCTTCCCGGCCACGCGATAGGGCTGGGTCACTCGGGCCACGACAAGACCGGCACGCACCGCCGCGTCCCGCACGGCGATCAGATCCACCGTGTCCACACCACCGGCGGCGCCGTGGCCCAGCGCCAGCAGGCCACGGGAGCGTCGTGCGCGCCAATCCAGCACCACGACGGCCGGGCCCTTGGGGGTCGCCACGGTGAACTGAGTGCTTGACACGGTCAGGCTGACGCCGCCAGCCCCAGCGCGGCCCCGCGGAGCGGTCCGGAGGCGTTGAGCGGCCCGGCCGTGCACTGCGTCCCGGCGGCACTGAGCGGCGCGGCGGCACTGAGCGGCGCGGCGGCACTGAGCGCGGGCGAATCACCAAGCGGGCCCCGCACCGCGGGCGCTCCGTCGACATCGTCGCTACGCCACGCCACCAACATCGCCCGGCGCTCGCGGGGGGTCGTGGCCCCCCACACACCGTGGCAGTCGCCGACCTCCAGCGCCCAGGCCAGGCAGGCTCCTTGGACGTCGCACGTGCGGCACAGCGCGACCGCGGCATCTGCGGGTTCGCTCGGCGCCGGGAAGAAGACCTCCGGATCCACGCTCTGACATACGCCACGGGCCCGCCACGTCAGATCCTGGTCGCGCTCCTGGAACGCGCGCAGAAGACGTGGATCGCGGCGCGCGGCCGCGACCTCGTGCGGGCGTGGCATCCGCGCCCGGGTCATGCACCCCACCTCCCCCGTGGGTTGCTCCATGGCAGTCGTGTCGCCATGGAAAGAAGAAGGCGCCGGGGAGCCGCGGTGTGTCCGCAACGACCGTGCCGGCGCTGTGTTCTACCGCATTTAGCGGGGTGTGGACAAGGGGTGTGCAGGGAATACGCCAAAAGTCCCTCGGTGGAATCGCCCTTATCGCTCAAAACAGCGTCGGGTTGAGCGGTTCCACAGTGGATCTGACAAGCGCCGGTGCGGCCACCGCCCGTACCAGGTCAGGTCCGTCGTTTCGAACGTCCCCCACGGCGGCGGAGACCGGCCGTAGCTCGATGCCGGCAGCGTACTCCGGCGGCGGCGCCCCCAGCAGCCCCGTCGGATCCGCCGCGGTCAGCCACGCGGCCCACCTGTCCGGCTCGAGCACGAGCGGCATCCGGCTATGCACCAACGCCAGATCGCCCTCGGCGGGAAGTGTCAGCACACTAAACGTCAGCATCCGCGTACTCCCCGTGCTCCACGTTGACCACACGCCAGCGAAGGCCAGCACGTCGGCGCCGCCTCGGGTCATGAAGTACGGCTGCTTGCCATCGGCGCGGCGCAGCCACTCGTACCAGCCATCCGCCGGCACCAGGCATCGACGCTCGGCGAACGGGTGGGCGAACACGCGCGACGTCGCCACGGTCTCCGCCCTGGCGTTGATCATCCGGGCGGCGCCGGAGGCGTCTCGCGCCCACGGCGGCACGAGACCCCACCGGGCTACGCAGAGAACCGACGACGGCGTACGGGTGCTGCGGCGCACGATCGGGACGGGATCCGTGGGTGCGACGTTGTAGTCGGGGCTGAGCTCGCCGGCAGTCTCGTCCAAGGCCTCGAACAGGGCTGACAGATCGGCCGCGCCGCGCGTCGAGGCGTACCGCCCGCACATGTGGGCAACCGTACCCGGCGCCGCTGGCCGCGCCGGCCCGACCGGCACAATGGTCGGGTGCCCGACTCGTCCCTCCCCACGCCGGCCTCGGCCGCGCCTTCACCCGGCGGCTCACCGTGGCCCGCGCCAACGGCGAAGCGACCGGTCGACGGGATCGTCCGGCTCCCGGGCTCGAAGTCGATGACCGCCCGCGCGCTCGTGCTCGCGGCGGTCTCCGTCGATTCCAGCACCCTGCGTCACCCCCTGCGGGCGCGCGACACCGAGCTCATGGCGTCGGGCCTGCGGGCGATGGGGACGCAGGTCTCCACAGTGGAAGACGACCTGTGGGTCGTGCGACCCCGACCGCTGCGCGGCTCCGCCCATGTCGATGTTGGGCTGGCCGGTACGGTGATGCGATTCCTTCCGCCGCTCGCCGGGCTCGCCGACGGAACCGTGACGTTCGACGGGGATCCTCGTGCCCGGGAGCGGCCGCTCGCGCCCCTGTTGACGGCGCTTACTGAGATCGGCGTACGGCTGGAGGCGGGCCCCGGCGGCGGGCTGCCGGTGGCGGTCCATGGCAACGGCCGCGTCCGGGGCGGCGAGGCGACCATCGACGCGTCGACCTCGAGCCAGCTCGTGTCCGGGCTGCTGCTGGCCGCGGCCGACTTCGACCGTGGCATCGTTGTGCACCACATCGGTCCGCCCGTGCCGAGCGCGCCGCACCTGCGGATGACGGTCGGGATGCTGCGCGCGGCCGGCGCCGGCGTCGACGACTCGACCCCCAATGTCTGGTCGGTCGAGCCGAGCCGGCTGGTCGGTCGGGCGTGGACCATCGAACCGGACCTGTCCAGTGCGGCGCCCTTCCTCGCCGCAGCGATGGTGACCGGTGGCGCGGTGACCGTCCCGGACTGGCCACGCACCACAACCCAGCCGGGCGACCGGCTCAGGGACCTGTTCACCGCGATGGGCGCGAGGGTCACCCTCGGGCCTGGTGGGCTCACGCTACGGGGCACCGGGATGGTGCGGGGGCTCGAGGCGGACCTCTCCGACGTCAGCGAATTGACCCCGGTTATCGCGGCGCTCGCGGCATTGGGTGACCGGACATCGCACCTGCGCGGGATCGGTCACATCCGTACGCACGAGACCGACCGGCTGGCCGCAATCGCCCGCGAGCTTGGCCGCCTGGGCGCCGACGTGGTCGAGCTCCCCGACGGCCTGCAGATCCGGCCCAGACCGATGAGAGGCGCGATGCTAGAGACCTACGCTGACCACCGACTCGCGCACGCCGCCGCCGTCATCGGACTCGCGGTGCCCGGCGTCGTGCTCACCGACGTCGCCTGTACCTCGAAGACAATGCCAGAGTTCCCCAGCTTGTGGATGAACCTCGTGGCGGACCGACAAGACGATGACAGTGAATCTGGAGGCGCGGTCTGAGACGGCAGCGGGACTACGACGAGGACGACGTCCGGGTGCGCCCGGGTCGCTCGTCGCGCCCCCGTACCCGCACCCGGCCGAAACACGACCAGGCCGATGACGGGTTCGTCGTCGCCGTGGACCGCGGCCGCTACACCTGCCACGTGGACGGACGATTGGTCACCGCGATGCGCGCCCGCGAGCTAGGTCGCCGCGGCGTAGTCGTCGGCGACCACGTGGGGATCGTCGGCGACACGTCCGGCGAGGGAGGAGCGCTCGCCCGCATCGTCCGCATCGATGAGCGCACGTCGGTGCTGCGGCGCTCTGCCGATGATGACGACACCACCGTCGAGGGCCGGCAGGAGAAGGTCATTGTCGCCAACGCGGAGCAGCTCGTGATCGTTTGCTCCCTCGCGGACCCGCCACCCCGGACCGGATTCATCGACCGCTGTCTGGTCGCCGCCTATGACGCCGACGTCGAGCCGCTGCTCTGCCTCACCAAGGCCGACCTCGCTGGTCCGTCCGACATCCTGGCGTACTACGCCGAGCTCGACCTACCGCATGTGTTGACCTGGCCGGACCGCCCCCTGGTGGAGCTCGAGAGCGCTCTCCACGACCGCCTGTCGGTCATGATCGGTCATTCTGGGGTGGGGAAGTCGACGCTGGTTAACCGGCTGACCCCAGCCGCCGACCGGGCCGTCGGCGAAGTGACCGCGATCGGCAAGGGCCGACACACGTCGACCAGCGTGGTGGCGCTGGCGCTGCCCGGCGGCGGCTGGATCGTCGACACCCCGGGCGTGCGCTCGTTCGGCATCGCGCACGTCCACCCGGACAACGTTCTGCACGGCTTCCCCGAATTGGTGGAGGCGACGACCGCCTGCCCACCCGGCTGCGACCACACCGGTGCAGCCGGCGACTGCGGCCTGGATGCGCTGGTCGCCGCCGGCGGGGCGGATGCGGGACGGGTCGCCTCCTTCCGCCGCCTCCTGGCCTCCCGCACCGGCTCCCCCGACGAGACCAACAACTCCTCCGGCCACAGCTCCGGTCGATCATGACCTGGAGGTCATGATCGGCGCCTCGTTGTCAAGCGGTGAGTGCAACGGGGGTGGGGTTGATATCGAGGAGTTGGTTGAGTCGGGCGGCGGGGGTGTCCCAGCCGAGGGTCAT
>Ga0184625_10000632_pt1 | contig 13622 bp, 20 predicted proteins | sample PLM3_30_b1_FD_133151 | JGI IMG/M metagenome (GOLD analysis project Ga0184625, IMG submission 133151) | Groundwater sediment microbial communities from an aquifer in East River, Colorado, USA - PLM3_30_b1 | ecosystem: Environmental > Terrestrial > Soil > Riparian zone | place: USA: East River... | reverse complement strand
CAATGGTCATTGTCGGCCCGCACTGGGAAACCACGCAAGCCCGTATTCAGCAAATAGCCGGTGGAGCTCGTCGAGCCGTACCATGTGAACCGTCGGTTGATCTTTCAGCAGCACGGCGAGCGGACCGACGACCGCGGTGCCCGGCCAGGCGCTCGTCTACTCGGTTGTCGGCTACACCGACGTCGGCACGCAGGACACGCACACAATGGGTTGGCAAGTGCTCGACAGTGCCAGCGTAGTCGTAGCCAGCGGTTCGGGCCTGGACCTCAACTTCACGCCGACCGTCGCCGACACGTACACGGTCAGCTTCAAGGTGACCGACGACGATACCGGCTGGGAGACGAAGACGCTGACGCTCACCGTCTCCCTGGCAACCACGCAGACCGGCGCCTGCTGCGCAGCCGGCACCTCGCTGGTTGTCGGTAGCCTGACGGTGAACGACCGGATCCACGTGAACCCGATCGGTAACAACGGGACGTTGCAAGTGCAGATTACGAACCGCACGAACGACACCTTGGTCTATCAACAGACGTTTGCTCCACCGGTCGGCGGCTGGGCCCAGATTGTGATCTTCGGTCAGGGCGCCGACGATTACATTCAGATCACCGGCTCGATCTCGATCCCGGCATGCATCCATGCCGGCGGCGGCAACGACAACGTGAAAGGCGGGGACGGGGCCGACATCATCCTCGGCGGCGCTGGCGACGACATGCTGATCGGCGGCGGCGGGCGCGACCTGATGATCGGCGGCATCGGCGCCGATCGCCTCGTCGGAAACACCGAAGAAGACATCCTGATCGCCGGCTACACCGCCTATGATGACAACGACGAGGCGCTCTGTGCCTTCATGAATGAATGGACCTCGGCCGGCAGCTACACTGCTCGCAAGAACAACATCAGCACTGGCCTTACCGGCGGCTACCGCCTCGTTGGCGACGACGGCGCGACGCAGACCGTGTTCAACGACAACAGCGCCGACACACTGACGGGCAGCCAAGGGATCGACTGGTTCTTCGCGAATCGTATCGCGGACAACGGCGGCGTCCTGGACACGGTGACCGACCAGGGAGCCAGCGAACTCTGGAGCGACACCGATTTTTAGTCACTTATTGTTTGCATTAGTCGATGCAGGCTGCCGGAGGTTTTTCCGGCAGCTTGCCCTTCAACCCAGGCGAGACCAATGAGAGGATCACGGTCAAGATCAACAGCAATACGACTGTAGAACCCGACGAAACCATCTTCGTCAACCTGACGGTGCCGCTCAATGCCACGCTCGTCGTGGGTCAAGCGTCGGTACAATCCTCAACGACGATGGACTAGGCGGCGTTGCCTTCGCGTAGCAATCCGACGCGGCAACTCTCCTGTTCAGCTTCATGCTCGATGCATCGGGATCGTCCACCGAATCGCGTCCCGCACGGCTGCGGCAAGTCACCTAATGCCCATGATCCGGCTGGTAGAAAACAGAAAACGATCGAGTCCCCGCCCGGCTGGAAAAGGAGATTATTGTTACGCCGGCGAATGTGCGCCTTCGCCTCAATTCTGGCGGCGCGTCGTCGATGCTCCTTTCCAAGCGCGATGGCACTTTTGGCGTCCTGCAGATCGAGAGCAGCAATCCAGCCCTGGAAGTCAGCCCGCAGACACTCAAGGGCGGTTCGCTGTACCGCTTGACTCTCGTCTGGCGACGCGAGGCAGTGGAGAGTGCCGCGGAGACCATGATTACCGTGCACACCGATAATCGCGACCCCGCCTCCAGATTCCCGTGCGAGCGGCCGGACCGCGGCGGTCGCCATCAGCGGCGACACGGCCGTCGAACCGAACGGCTCTGGCGAATGGTGGGAGCCAGTCGTTTGCCGGGCTAGCATGTTTCCACGATGAGCGTCGAGCAATAGGTCGATTCGGTCCTGAGCGGGAAGCTCTTTGATCCAGTGCTGAGCATCCATTTAAAAGATGGGTGGATGGCGGTAAAACCGATCCACGGGTATTTGCAACATGACGAGGACAGCGCAGGATGGGCTGAAGTCATTCAATGGGTGAACCCCGCCTGTCCTCCCCCCGAATTTGACCAGACACGCTGAGCTGAGGATTTCCTTGAGTTCGAGGGAGTGGTGTTCGGCGACGGCCAAACCATCCACACGACGGCCGAACACGCAGCCGCCGCGAAGCGCTGATCAACAGGGTCCAATAGCTGGCCATCCTGCCGCCGCTGCCCCGGTTATCGTGCCGGATGAGCCGCAGCCGCGAAGGCGTTCACGCTGGCGAGAGAGCAGCATCACGTTTGGTCAAAACTGCCAGGCGACGATCTTACCGCTTGGGCAAAGCTGGAGTGAGTTTCCGGTGGCACCTGGAGTGAACGGTTTGCGTGTTAGGCGGAATACGCCAATTTGTCGCACTGGGGCGAGCGCTTCTGGGCGGCGCGGCCGAAATATCGCTACCGACGGCATAGCCCCAACCGGACGATCGCGCAGAGCCGCGTTTGGCAGGTAATCCAGATATGTGGCACGTTGGATTTGTCCGATACCCGTGAAATGACCGGCATTGGGTGTCGTCCCTGATTGTCGCCGAACTGATCCGCAGCGTGTGGAACTTGCCATGCACCGATGGACTTCTGCTGGCCTACTGGTTCTGTGCCTGGCGGCAGCCGGTTGTCGATCGCCCGGAAGCCATCATGCGCCGCCGTCGATTCCGTTCGACATGCCGCGCGAGCTCTCGAAGGTCGTGCTGCCGACGTACACGATTGAGCCGCCGGACATTCTGGTCGTCGAAGCGATCCACATCGTTCCACGGAGCCCGTACTTGCTGCGGACGGGCGACGTGGTGGCGATCAGCGTGATCAACACGCTGCCGGACGCGCCCATCGCCGGCGCGTTTCCGATTCAGCCGGGCGGCACCGTCAGCTTCGGCACTCCCTATGGCAGTGCGCGAATCTCCGGCCTGACGATTCAACAGGCCATGGAGGAACTCCGCCGCGTTCTGGCGATGCACATTCGCGATCCGCTGGTGTCGGTCTCGCTCGTCGAGATGTCCGGGAAGCAACAAATCGCGGGGCAACACCTGGTCGGTCCCGACGGCACGGTGACGCTGGGCAGCTACGGCAGCATTCCGGTCGTGGGCCTGACGCTGGCCCAAGCGAAGTCCGTCATCGAGCAGCACCTGGCGGCGTCGCTCGAAGACCCGGAAGTCGCCGTGGACGTGTTCGCCTACAACAGCAAGGTCTATTACGTCATCACGGAAGGCGCCGGGATGGGCGACACCGTGACGCGGTTTCCAGTCACAGGCAACGAGACGGTCCTGGATGCGCTTTCGAACGTCAACGGCATGACGAGTGTCTCGTCGAAGCGGATTTGGATCGCGCGGCCGACGCCCCATTACGGCGAGATGCAGATTCTGCCGGTCGATTGGCAAGGTGTCTCGGCCGGGGCCGTGGCGGCCACCAATTACCAACTGCTGCCGGGCGACCGGCTTTTCATTGCCGAAGACAAGCTGGTCGCCTTCGACACGCACCTGGGCAAGCTCTTTTCGCCGCTGGAGCGCGCGATGGGCTTCACGCTGCTGACCGTCGGAACCGCCACGCGGTTGTCGGGAGCGGTGCTCAAAGGCGGTGGCAATGCCAACCGCGGATTTAGCAGCGGCGGGCCCTAACCAAACACGTCATGCACACGCGCAATACGAAAAGTCTCTTGTTGGCGATGCTGCTGCCCGCGTTGGCGCTGGCGGCCGGCTGCGCCAGTGGCAGCGGGCACGGCGCGACGGCTGACTGCCAGTGGCTGGGCGCCACCAGCATGTGCTTTGGTTACAATCCCACCTGTTGGCGGCCATGGCCCGCGGAGTGCCCGCCCTGTCTGCCGTTCACAAACTTGCCACCCGCGGTCGAAACGGTATTGCCGCAACCTGCCGCCGGCCCAGCGGCGCCTGGCGGCGACGTGCTGCCCCTTCCGCCTGCGCCCATGACTCCCAATCCATGAACTGACATTTTTGCGAGTTGTCGGTGGACGAAGTGAGCAGGAGCTCCTCGGCGGATAGGCGCAACAATGAACTGCACAATTCGGCCCCTGGAGTTGACAAGCGGGCCGATTGCCGGGAACCTTTACTTCTGTTGGGTGCCCGAATTGAGGGACATTCCGGCTTAGCCGGGCGGTTCGGGAAGCCGGCGCGGTGGACCACCTTCAGGAGCTCCTCTGCGCCGGCTTATCTGCTTCTTGCCAGCGCACTCACTGCCATACGGCCAACGACTGCACTCACTGACGAGGCAGCTGTTTCAATAACCCAAATTGCCCAGCATTCAATTCGAACGGGAATGCTCTTGGAGACTTACGATGCCGTTAGCACCCTTCCTGATGAGGCCCGTCGCAAATCCGACGTGTGCGCCTGCATCCAGGGCGGCTGCAACCGGGTTAGCGCCCTTTCTGATGAGGCCCGTTGCGACTCCCGAGCCCGATTTCAATCAGGAGCCTCTAGCTTCCCAAAATCGCCCGCCGGAGCCGGCTGGCCGAGAACCTCCAGCCCCGCGAAAACTAACGCCTGAAGAGCTGTCGTTCGATGCCGTTGCCGAGCGTTCCAGCCTGCTCGCAACGTCTCTCGTGGTCCTGCTGTGGGTCAGCGCTTTGGCGGGGCCGGTCACCGTTGGCTGGTGCATCGTTCGCGAAATTGCAGAGCCCCAATTGCAATCGCCCGACGCGACGCAATTCGCCCACATTCGATTCGCACGACTTCGCCGCTAACCTCGGCACGCCCGGGACAGGCCGGCAGCCCGCGTCACGCACGTTGGCCGAGGACTATGGTGAGGGCCATGAATGCGGACTCGAGGTTGACCTCTTCTACGCAGAAGAGCTTGAGCTTGTGTTCTGCGCCGAGCACCGTTGATCGGTCGCTGTCGTCGGTGACGCCCTTTGGAGCGTAGCGGCCAGCATCTCCTTGATCGTGGCGACGCGCTCGACGGAGTCGTGCTGCTCGAGCAGTTTGGCCGCGGCGGACTGATCGCCCGTGACGATGATTCGCAGCACGATCCGCTCTTGCTACATCACGCCGGCGACCGTCGCGTTGTTTTCGTTTGTCCGCAACCGTACAGTGCCCGCAGATTTTCGGCTTGTGATTTTGACGAGTCCGGTGCAAACTGCATGGGCTCACTTGGCAACAGGGCAGCCGAATGAATCAGCCGCCACGAAAGCAAGAAGCTGGCCCGCCGTGCCCCCAGTGCTGTAAACCCAGCAAGCTGTTCGCCACCAGTCTGCACTACTCCCTGGCGAAGCGAGATAAGCCAGTCTCCGTCATCGCGGTTTACCAATGCGAGTGCGGGGCAGCGTTCACGCGGCATGAACCGCTCCCGCCGGAGCCAACTATCCCGGCACCGTCACAAGCGCCTGCTCTAGCGCCTTGAGAATGTCATCTGTCGAGGCTGCGCCTTTGACGAGAGTCGTATTCACCTTGAGGACTCGCGCTCGATCGACCATCGGGCTGTCCGGTAAGCCAGTAAGCACGACCACGGGTAACGACTGCAATCTCAGGTAAGAGCGGATCACTTCCAGGAACGACGGCCCGTCCATTTGAGGCATGATCAGGTCCAGCAGGATCACGTCTGGTTTGTTGTTGATCACCTCGACCAGCGCGTTTTGACCGTTGGACGCAGTGGTGACTTGGTGGTTTGCCGCCACCAGAAACCGCGCCAGCGTCTCTGCCTCGTCTTTGTTGTCGTCAACGATTAAGATTTTTGCCATCGGGGCATTCTAGCTGTTCTTGACGGGCACTTTGGGGGACGTCGCCATGTTTCGCCTCACCGCTGCCACCGCAGGGCAGGACCGATTCGGCCTGCGCGAACTGCTGCAGACCTATGCGGACGGTTTCGCCGTGCCCATCCACATGCTGAGCGACGCCGCGGCCGCGATGGTCCTGGCGGAGTTCAAGCGGCGGATTCGGGTGGAGCTTGACTTGCTCATGTTGGAGGGCGAGCGGATTGTGGACACTTGAGTCGGTCGGACTGAATCACCGCCGCGTGGGCGCGTTAAGAAGAACACCAGAAACAGCGACACGACGGCCGCAAGAACGATGACGAAGCTGAAATACGTACGGCCAACGTTCTCCCAGTAGCATGCACGGCGTGGGTCTTCCCATTGGCGACTCGCCAAATAGAACACGAGTCACCACGACGGCGAGGGCGATACCTACGATGGTGAACACTTGAAGCGCGACGGGTGCCGAGTTCATGTCCGGCGGGCCTCCTATTGCCTCGGTGGAGACGATTCTGGGGCGGATGGGCTGGAGTTTCAATAACGGAGCTGACGCAGGTAACGCTCACCGCGGGATCCAAAAACCTTGCCTCACAAGGCGCGCTCTGTTGCGGCCTGTTACGCCAATTAGCAATGGTACTGCACAGTCCGATTCCGGCGACAGCAGCGTCACCGTCAAGACAGCTGTACTGGTCAGCCCCATCAGAACGCAAGCAGGTGTGCGGTGCATCGCGTGCCTCCACGGCTCTGGGCACGGGCGGCGCTGGGATGGGGCGCGCCCGCTGCTCTTGACGCTGGCCGCCGTGGCGAGTTCCAAACCGGCGGCCGCCCCCAGATCAACCTCTAACCCGACCGCTCACGCTCGCGGGGCTAGCGCGCATTCCATTGCCCAGGCATTCGCTGGAGTGGGCTGCCTTTAGGATGGCAGCGTAGATGTCGCGCATTTCCACCGACAGCCGCAATGTGCTGTCGACCACTTGGCGCTGGGCCATCGGCGGCATAGCGCCGAACAGAGCGACGACCTCGCTGAGCCGCTCGTCTCGTGTTTTGCCCTGGTCGTCGTAGGCATCCGCGAGCTGGCAGAACGCCGGCCAGAATTCACGCTGATTCATATTCGTGGCCCCCCCTCAATAATAGGCAGCCGTTGCTGGGTCAGTCGCGAGCGTAGTGAATGCTCAAACGAACGTTGGCTCTTCTATGGGCTCCATTCTACCTCGAAGCACTTGGCGTACCGAATTGCTTGCCATTGCTAGCGTCGGCAACTACCCTAGCGCGCATGGAAACTGGGCTGCGAATCCTGATGGCTGACGGGCCAACGCTAGTCGAATTCTCGCCGCATCTCAGCCTTCGGTATTATGAAGAATTGCTAGGCATCGTTCAGGCGTACACGGCTGGGGCAACAAGTGCCGATCTTCGCGACGACCTTACCCGCGCGGTCCATCGCTGGGGTGTAACGGTCACTGTCACGCGGGCCAGCGTGCCAGCGGCCTAACCCGGCAACACCTAATCGCCCATGCCCCGCTACAAACTCCGCACCCTCTTGCTCCTGCTGGCCGTCCTACCTCCGCTGCTCTGGTTCGGCTGGATGAAGTACGAGGCGTGGCGTACAGAGAAGTCGCGGCGCGAGGAAGAACGGCGAGCTTTTAGGGTCTACTTGGCGGCACTAGAAGCGGCAGCTCCCGCCAAAATACAGGCGCTGGTTGCGGCAAAGATGGCGGAACCGCAGGCGCAGGCGGCCGCGCGCCGCGAAGAAAAAGAAGCCAGAGTCCAGGAGCAAATGGAGGAGGCGCGAATTCAAACCGCGCAGAGATCAGGTGGAGCCAGTCTCCTGACCTCGACCGCGGCGGAGGCGTTGCGGCGGATTCTGCTCGCGCTCGAGGAATCGCTGGAAAAACTCCGGCAGCAGGACGCAATGATGTCCCCGCTCATTTCGCTGCGTTACTGCGGCGGCCTGACGATCGAGCAAGCGGCGGAAGTTCTGAAGAGTTCGCGAGTTACGGCCTTTCGCCTCTGAACTTTTCGACGGGGCCAGGCTGCACATAAGATCGCCGGCGACGAGCGCAGGCCGACGGAAGCTGCTGGAAAACTCCGGCTGGCCTGGAGCGCGCCGGCCGTTCTTGTCGCATGGAGTAGCGTGGGGCAAAGAGGCGTGCTTGCCGCCAGCCGGCAGGCATCCGGGCCCGCCCCACCGGCGAGCTTATCGCGATGCAGGCCGAAGAGATTTTCCTGGCGGCGCTGGAGAAAGTTACGCCGGCGGAGCGGCAGGCGTATCTCGACGGGTCCAGGTCGAGGGCCTGCTCCGCTCGCACCTGGAGGCGGGGCCGACGCAGCAGCTTGTAGGGTCCGATCTGCGTGCCTGGCTCCACCCGTCGCATCCTATGTTCAGTCTACTCCCTCCAGCCGTTGTTCGCAGTTTGGCCATTGGGGTCGCGATGATCACCCTGGCCGCGGCGCTGGTTGGCTCCTATTGCCTCGGCTACCACCACGGCGTGCACGATAAGTGGTACGGCCCGCCGGCGTGGCGTTCGTAATAGAGCATGCCGCCCGGCTAGTTCGCGCACGTCAGCAGCCAGGCGATTGCCGTCAGGATGCCAAACGTCGCGACGGCGGTGAAACAGAGGAAACCTGTCCCGAGCCTAGTCCTTCGAGGCTTCGCCCGCGGACTCAGCGCCTCAAAGCGGTTGGTGTTCATGCAGCAAACTTACCCCGAATCGCGGCCGGACTTGGGCCGGACGCTTCGGTCGTGCGGCATCTACGAGATTATCCGCGGTCCGCGATTTCAAGACGCGCGGCTTTTTACGGATTGACGGCCGCTCTCATGGCCCACGGGTTCACCGACGCCCTGCCCCGTCCGCTGACGCGCGGGGGACTTTCTTGCACGCTCCCCTGACACGTGAGCTAGGTTTGCAATGGCGCGGTAACCTGGAGTCACCCATCATGATCCAATTGTCGCTGGTCGCAGTCTTTATCGTGCTCATCGGGCTGCAGTGCCGTCGCTTGACCGACAAAGGCCTGCGACCCGAACAGGTGCGCACCTTGCTCGCCCGATTGCGGAGCAAGCCCGCCCGGCAACAGGCCTAACGCGCCGCCCCGCTTGCTTCCCATCCCGAACTGGCGGGCATTTTCGTGCGCAAAAACCCGACCGCCGGTCATCGTGCGCGGGTAGAATTCAGGGCCGGACATGGGGCTGCGGAGACAAAAATGGTCGATCCAGTTGCCATTATCGTTGGGGTAAGTTGGACGTTGACGGGCATGCTCTGCCTGGGGCTGGCCATCCCATTGATTCTGGGAAAGGTTCGCAGGAACGCACTCTACGGCGTCCGATTTCCGCAGTCGCTGCAGTCCGATGAAGCCTGGTTCGCCATTAACCGCTTCGGCGGCAAGCGCTTGGCCCTCTGGTCACTGCCGCTGATCGCAATCGGCATCGTGTCACTGTTCTTACCGCTTCAATCGCACACCGTCCTGACCGTTTCGATCGGATTCGCACCGTTAATCTTCATCCTTATTCCAGCCTTCGAATCGTGGAGATTTGCTCGGCAATATCCTGCCCGGCCGAATTCCGCGTAGGACTTCGGCCAATGCCACGCCTCCCTGCGATAGCGCCTTTGCATGCTGCTGATCGTCTTGGCGCTGGGGCCGACCTAGCGCCGTGGCACATGCGGCGGCAGACGAGGCTCAGAAGCTGCGACGCGAGAAATGAGTTTTCATCGTCATTTCGCCTTCGCTTCACGAACGATCGACCCCGGAGGCGTCGCCGCGGTCCGGCTCGAAAGGCTGTTCGCCCTCATTGACGACAACTTGACGACGACGCGGTCGTCCGTGGCCCCGTCGCTGTCACCGCAGAACAGTGCGGCCAACCACCCAGCGACGACTTTTAGCTCGAATCTCGCCAGCCGTCCCCGAGGCAAACCGATAAAACCTGCTAGCGCCAGAAAATGCAGGCGCCTTCCCTGGCATGCCAAAATTCTTCTTCAGGAAGGCGAGCATCGCCTCGTGCGGGCCTGCTGCCCGGGGAAATCCGAGACCAGATGGAATTCGCAGTGGGTTCCCGCCTGGTCCATTTGCCTCTTCAGGTGGCGGCCAAAATTCGTATCATGGATGTTGCCGTCCTTCTCGTTGGCCTGGTTGTTCATGGCAAAAACCGGCGGATCGTCGTTCGTCAGATGCGTGATTGGCGGCACATTCCGGCTCGGCGACAATTGAGGCATGTCCGCCGTCACGCACATCCTCTCGCAAATTGAATCTGGCGATCCGGCCGCCGCGGAACAACTGCTCCCGCTCGTGTACGACGAACTTCGCAGGCTGGCGGCCGCGAAAATCGCCCACGAGAAGCCGGGACAGACGCTGCAGCCCACGGCGCTGGTGCATGAGGCGTACATCCGGCTGGTGGATGTCGCCAAAGCACAACATTGGGATAGTCGCCGACACTTCTTTTCCGCCGCCGCCGAATCGATGCGCCGGATTCTCGTCGAACGAGCGCGGCGTCAAGGCCGGCTCAAGCGGGGAGGTGCACGGAGTCGGATTCCGCTGGAAGACGTGAATATCGCAATGGAGGGCTCGCGACTGGACTTGCTGGCATTGGACGAAGCTTTGAACAAACTGGCCGCCGAGTCCCCGGATCTGGCTGAGATCGTTCAGCTGAGGTTTTTCGCCGGTCTCAGCTACGAAGAGGTTGCCCAGATGCTGGGGGTTTCGGTCATAACCGTTAAGCGCCATTGGCGTTACGCACGCGTCTGGTTGCTGCAGCAGATGCAGGGAAATCGAGGTTCCCCAGCGGATTAGCGTCCGCCGGGCTGATTTTCTTGGGAGAGTCTGATACCCACCCCAATCAGACGGCGCATAGGACCATGGACACCAGGCAATTTGAGTGTTGGCCATGAGTACCGACCGGCCGAGCAAGCTCGACATCTTCAACGCCGCTGTCGAACTGGTAAATGACGCAGAGCGACAGGCGTACCTCGACACAGCCTGCGGCAGCGACGCTTCATTGCGATTGGAAATTGAAACTCTTCTGGAGCGAGATCGAGAAGCTGGGAGTTTCCTCGAGTCGCCACCAGTCGGACTTGAAGTCACGATCCGTCGGCCTCTCGAACGTCCCGGCACGCAGATCGGCCCATATAAGCTGCTCCAGCAGATTGGCGATGGGGGCTTCGGAATTGTGTTCATGGCCGAACAGGTCGAGCCGGTGCGCCGCCGCGTGGCCCTCAAGGTGATCAAGCCAGGCATGGACACGCGCCAGGTTATCGCCCGCTTCGAGGCCGAGCGGCAAGCACTGGCGCTGATGGACCATCCGAACATCGCGCGGGTGCTGGATGGCGGCACGACCAGCGGTGGCCGGCCCTACTTCGTCATGGAGCTGGTCCATGGTGTGCCAATCACCAAATACTGCGACGACAGCCACCTGACGCTGCGTCAGCGGCTGGAGCTGTTTGTGCCGGTCTGCCAGGCGATCCAGCACGCGCATCAGAAGGGGATCCTGCATCGGGACATCAAGCCGTCCAACATTCTCGTGGCGCTGTATGACGGAGTGCCGGTGCCCAAAGTGATTGACTTCGGCGTGGCCAAAGCGACGGGGCCGAGGTTGACCGAGAAGACGATGTTCACCGGGTTCGGCCAGCTCGTCGGCACGCTCGAGTACATGTCGCCCGAGCAGGCCCAGTTCAACCAGCTCGACATCGACACCCGCAGCGACATTTATTCGCTGGGCGTGCTGCTCTACGAGCTGCTCACCGGCACCACGCCGATCGAGCAGTCGCGGCTCCGCACGGTGGCATTCGACGAAACGCTGCGGATCATCCGCGAGGAGGAGCCGCAAAGGCCCAGCACGCGCCTGTCCACTCTGCGGAGCGCGGGCACGGGTCAGGACCTGAAGCCGTCTCCGCACACCGGGCTCCGCATTCCGCACTTGCAAGAGCTGGACTGGATTGTGATGAAGGCACTGGAGAAGGATCGCAACCGGCGCTATGAAACGGCCAATGGTCTGGCGCGGGACATCCAGCGGTTCTTGCATGGCGAACCCGTGCAGGCCTGCCCGCCGTCGGTTTTCTACCGGTTCCGCAAATTCGCCGGGCGAAACTTGCGGGTGCTGGTCACCAGCGCCGTCGTGGCGCTGGCCCTGCTGCTGGCCGTCGGCAGCCTCGGCTGGATGCTGCGGGACCAGGCAGCGCGGCGGATCGAAGCCGACCTGCGGGTGCAAAGCGTCCTGGACGAGGCGACGCGACTGCGCGACCAGAAACGATGGTCCGATGCGCGGGCCGCCGCTCGACGCGTGGGATTGCTGCTGGTCCCGGGCAATAGCCAGGATCACCTGCAAAGTCAATTACGCGGCATCCTGGCCGATCTGGATATGGTCGATCGCTTAGAGACTGTCCGCTTGGGTCAAACCGAGGTCAAAAATGGCTGGTGGGATCTGGCCGGGGCCGATCCAGCCTATGCCGCCGCCTTCCGCGAATATGGCATCGACGCGGCACTACTCGATGCCGCCGCTGCTGCCCAGCGCGTGCGGGCGTCGGCCATTTGCGAGCAGCTCGTGGCGGCACTCGACGATTGGAGTTTTGTGATTCCCTCCGGGGACGCCGTCTGGCGTGGTTGGGTGCGGTCGATTGCCGCGCTGGCGGACCCCGATGACTGGCGCAATCGGTTTCGCGACGAGATAATTCAGCGCGACCGCAGCGCCTTGGAAAGCCTGGCAGCCCGGCCGGAGATAGCCGACTGGCCGCCATCCACGGTGGTGCTGCTCGGACGGAGCCTGCAGGTGGCCGGCGCTGGCGGCAAATCGGTCGAAGTATTGGCTGCCGCGCAGCGCCGCTGCCCCACCGACTTCTGGCTGAATATCGAGCTGTCAAGAATGCTCCGCTGGCACTGCACGCCCCCCCGCTACGACGAAGCGGCCGGGTATTGCCGAGCCGCTTTGGCAATTCGGCCCGATAGCGCCGGCGCGTGGGTCGGGCTGGGGACCGACCTGCGCCTGCCCGATCACCTAGACGAAGCGATGGCCGCGTTTCGCCAAGCCATCGCGCTAGCGCCCGAATATGCCGAGCCCCATCATCACCTCGGCCGTGCTTTACTCATGAAAGAGGCCTGGACCGAAGCGGCCAATTCGTTCCGCGAGGCGATTCGCCTCCAGCCGGAGGCGGCCATCGCGTATCACGACCTCGGACTCACGCTGCGCCGGACGGGCGACATGCCGGGAGCCGTGGAAGCGTTTCGGAAGGCGGTCGAATTGCGGCCTGGCGACGTGAATCACTGGGTGTATCTGAGTGCTGCTTATTTGACGCTTGGCGACCGGTCGGCGCACCGACAGGTCTGCGCCGACATGGTCAGCCGCTTCGCGCACACGAAGGATCCTCAAGTTGCGACGTCTGTCGTGATGACCTGCGTTGGCATTCCGGATGCAATCGACGACCCGCAGCGGCTCGTCCGGCTCGGGCATCTGGCCGCGACCAAGGAGCAAGGTCCTCCCGCCCTCGGAGCGGCGCTGTTCCGCGCTGGTGACTACCACGCAGCGCTCCTCCAACTGGAGGAACGCAATTCGCCCGGCACCTGGAACTTGCTGTTCCGCGCGATGGCCCATCACCACCTCGGGCACCACGACCAGGCCCGCGGCTGCTTGGAACAGGCCCAAGAACAGCTCAAGTCAACCAAAACTCAGTGGCCGCTGGACGTCCGCACGGAGCACCTTCGCCGCGAGGCGGAGGAATTGATCCCAGACGCAATAGGAAATCGAAGCATGAGTCAGGAGTCAACCGCCCCAGGCGCACAAACCGAGCGCACAGGGCCAGGCACACAGCGGCCGGGAAGGAGCACGCTTGCAGGCTGAGTCTCTCTGGCCGATTTACTTTCTCGAGCCGTCGGATCTACTCCCGCGGGCTCAGGATATCGCAAACCAGCGCACACACTTTT
>Ga0184625_10000631_pt1 | contig 13645 bp, 11 predicted proteins | sample PLM3_30_b1_FD_133151 | JGI IMG/M metagenome (GOLD analysis project Ga0184625, IMG submission 133151) | Groundwater sediment microbial communities from an aquifer in East River, Colorado, USA - PLM3_30_b1 | ecosystem: Environmental > Terrestrial > Soil > Riparian zone | place: USA: East River... | reverse complement strand
GCCGTCGTCCGCCGCGACCCCGTCTCGCTCGTCTGTTACGGGTTCCTGTTCGCGGCGGTCTTCTGGGCGATCGTGCAGCCGCTGACGTCGTTTCCGATCGACCTCGTCGACGACAGCGTCTCGCTGCTGGGGCGTCTCGAGGATCTCTCGCTCCCCGTCTGGCTGCTCATGTCCTGGATGGTCGTGCTCGGAACGATTGTGCCGTTTGCGCTCCTCGCCGCGTCGCTCCGGCACATCTCCGCTTCACGTGCCGCGATCACCGCGATGTTCGAGCCTGTTGCGGCCACGGCGTTCGCCTATGCCTGGCTCGGCGAGTCGTTGACCGCATATCAGCTCGCCGGTGCGATCGTCGTCCTGGCCGCGATCGTCCTGGCTCAAACGGCACGTTGATCTGCAACACTCGCCTTTCGTGGAGCGGGTGAGCCGTACACTCGCCGTCCTGACCGTCGTGGGCGCCGCACTCGCGGGGACTGCAGCGGGCGCTTCTTCCACCGAGGCTGCCGGCGTCCAGAGCCTGACCGAGCGCGAACAGAGCCTGCTCCGGGCGATCAATCAGGCGCGGGCCAGGCACGGCGCTCCGCCGCTCCGTGTCGGGATCCGTCTTCAGCGCGCCGCGCGGGCCCATTCGCGGGCGATGGTCCGGAGCGGCGACTTCAGCCACGGCGACTGGTACGGCCGTCTCCGCGGGTTTGGCGTCCAGGGACCGATGCTCGGAGAGACGCTCGCCTGGGGCATCGGAGCCAAGGGAACTGCGGCGTGGATCGTCCGTATGTGGCTCGCCAGTCCCGGCCATCGGGAGATCATGCTGCGGCCGGGCTTCCGGCTCGTTGGCGTCGGAGTCACCGTCGGCCCGATGGCCGGCTTCCGCGCCGCCAGCGTCGCGACAGCGGACTATTCGGGTCAGTGAGCTACTCGACGAGCAGCTCGCGCAGCTCGGCGATCTTCTCCCGGCGCAGATCGTCGCGCTCGCCGCGACGGACCCGCTCGAGCAGATGCTCCACGACCGAGGCAAGCTCGGTCGGGTTGAACGGCTTCGTGATGTAGTCCACGCCCCCGAGCTCGAGCCCGCGCGCCCGATCGCGCAACTCCGCTCGGGCAGTGAGGAAGACGAGCGGGATCTCGTGCGTGGTCTCGTCCTCGATCAGCCGCTCGGCGACCTCCCAACCGTCCATGCCGGGCATCATCACGTCGAGCAGGATCACGTCTGGGAGCTCCGCGCGGGCGGTTTCGAGCCCCGATTGCCCGTCTGCGGCCTCGAGGACCTCCATGCCCTCGGGCTCGAGGTTCACGCGGCAGAGCAGGCGGATCGGGGCCTCGTCGTCGACTATCAGCACCTTCGTCACCATGCGCTCCCGCGTCCTGTATATACCCGCGCGGCCGGCCGGTCAGCCGGTCTTGGCCGCACCCGTCGGCAGTTCGAAGACGAAGCTCGTGCCCGTGCTGAGCTCGGAGTCCACCCAGACACGGCCGCCCATCGCCGTCGCCAGGCCGCGCGCGATGAAGAGCCCGACGCCGGTCCCGCCCGCGTCCGCTCCGGCCGGATCGGCCCGGTAGAACTTTCGGAAGATCCGCTCTTCCTCGCCGGTCGGAACGCCCGAGCCCTGGTCGACGACGCGAACCTGGACGGCGTCGGCCGTCTTGCGGGCGGCGACCGTGACCGTGCCGCCTTCCGGCGAGAACTTGACTGCATTGTCGACGAGGTTGGCGAGAATCTGGCGGACCTTCTCCCGATCCGCGGTCGCGTCCAGCGGCTCCTCCGGAACGTCGATGACGAAGCGTCGGCCGTTGACGAACTCGCGCTGGGCGGAGGAGACGACCTCGGTGACGACGTCGCGAACGTCCGTCTTGGTCAGCCGGACCTGCAGGTCGCCGGCCTCGAGCCGGGCGACGCTGAGCAGCGCGTCGACGATGACCGTCAGACGCTGGGCCTCCGTCGCGATGTAGCCGAGGAATGTTGCGCGTTCCTCCTCGCCGAAGGCGATGTCGGTCCGCAGCAGCGTCTCGGCGAAACCGTAGATCGACGTGAGCGGAGCGCGGAGCTCGTGCGAGACCGTCGAGACGAATCCCGACTTCAGTTGCTCGACGAGCCGATCTGCCGAGACGTCGCGGAACGCGTAGATGCGCCCGGCGACGGCGCCGGCAGGGTCGCGCATGACGGCCTCGTTGACGGAGAGCCAGATCTCCCCGGCGCCGCGGGAGATCTGGATCAGCCCGCCGCCCTCCGCGGAGGTTTCGTCCGGGTCGAGGCTCCGCTGCAGGACGTCGGACGGTGGGCGGCCGAGGGCCTCCGACGCGGGGACGCCGGTGATCTCCTCGGCTGCTGCGTTCCACAGCACCACCTCGCCGTCGCGGTCGACGGCGACGATCCCGTCGGCGACGTTTCCGAGAATCGCGACGCTCCGCTCTCGCTCGAGCACGACGCGCTGGTAGAGCTCGGCGTTGGACAGGAACGCTGACGCATTCCCGGCCAGGGCTCCCAGCGCCTCGACCTCCTCCTCCCGCCAGGTGCGCGGCGCGCGACCGTAGACGGCCAGGACGCCCTGCACGACGCCTTCCGGCCCCACGAGCGGCGCGCCGAGAAATGCCCGGTGCCCGGCCTCGATGATCGGATCCGCCGGAGACAGATGGTCATGAAGGTCGCCCAGGACGACCGCCCGGCGGGACTGGACGACCTCGCCGGCGAGCTCTCCAACAGCGGACGCGCGGGAACCGAGCGCCTCCTCTGCGCCCTCGCCGTGCGCGGCGCTGACGACCAGCTCGTCCTCCTCGAGCAGCGAGACGGTGGCCGCATCAGCGCCGACGAGGGCGGGCGCCTGCGCGACGATCTCCTCGAGAATCGCTTCGGGGTCGAGCTCGCTGGCGAGTAGCGTGCCCGTCCGTGCCAGCTGCTGGGCAATCGCGCGCGACTTACGCTCGGCTTCGTACAGCTCTGCGCGCTCGAGCGCGCCACGGGCGGCGCCCGCGAGATGGTGGGCGAGCTCGATCTCGTCGTCCGTGAAGGACTGTTCCTCGGCGAAGAAGACGAGCCCGAGACCGTGACCCTCGCGGCGGGGCGCTTCCACTGGGACGGCGAGAAGCGACGCGAAGCTCGTCTGGCGCGCGAGCTCTTGCCACTCGTCGCCGAAGCGGTCGTCGCCCTCGATTCGGGGCGCGGCGAGGACGCGATGCCGCTGGGCCGCGTCGACGAGCGGCTCGGCGCCGCGAAGCCCGCCGCCGAAGAAGTCCACGACGTTGTCGGGGAGCTCGTACGAACCGGCGAGGGAGAGCTCCGCCACCTCCGGCATGAGCACGGCCGCGAACGACCCCCCGAGCGCCTCGCTCGCCGCCTGGGCGACGGCGTCGAGCGTCTCCGCGAGTGACAGCGGTTGTGCGAGGACGGACGCGATCCGGAAGAAGCCGCGCTGGATCCGCACCTGCCGGGCGCTCTGCTCGATGCTGGCGACATTCCGGAGGGCGACCGAGCCGAGGTTCGCGAACGCCTCGAGCACGTTCACGTCCTCCTTGGTGAAGGTCCGATCTGGATCCCGCGTACTGACCCCGATCACGCCGCGGACCTCACCCCACCAGGTCATTGGAGCGACCATCGCCGCGACAAAGCTCTCGTACGCCGGATGCGGGTGGTCGATCTCCTCGTACTCGGTCGAGATCGTCCCGCGTCCTCGGCGCATGGCCTCGCCGGCCAGCCCCTTGTCGGCCGGGAACGCGAAGTCGATCAGCTCCGACGGAAGCCCGTAGACGGCCGCGCAGCGCAGCGTCCCGCGTCCGACGTCGTAGAGGTAACAGTCGGCGGCGTCCGCTTCCAGCAGTGTCGTGACCTCGACGACCAGGCGCTGGAGGACGGTCTCGACACGAAGCTCACTCGTCATCACCTGTGCGGCCTGGACGAGCGCGGCCTGCCGGTCCAGCCGCTTGCGGTTCTCCTCGAGCAGCTGCGCCGTATGGAGGGCGAGGCCGACCTCGCGGCCGACCGCCTCGACCAGCGAGATGTCGGCTGCCGACCAGGCCTGCGGTTGTTTCCGGTGGACGGCAAAGGCGCCGATCGTGCGATCGAAGACGAGGATCGGTGCGGCGAGCACTGCGCCGGCATCGAGCTCCAGCAGGGTCGCGACGCCGCCGAGGCTTTGGTCCGACAGCTCCGGCGCCGACTCCACGTCCGCGACGGCCACCGTGCGGCGTTCACGGATCGCGAGATTGGTCACCGGGAGATTCGGCGCCGCTTCTCCGATCGGCGAGGCTCCCGGGGCATCCCACTCGGCTCGGATGGGCGTCGCACCCCCGGGCGTGCCCAGTCGGATGAAGCACCGTGTGACCCCGAGCGCCTTTCCGGTCTCCTCGACGGCGACCCGGAGGACTGCCTCGATGTCGTGCTCGGACCGGACCTTTCTCCCGATCGCCGCGATCAGCCGCTCGCGCTCGAGCGCCTCCTCGAGCTGTGTCGCCGACCGCGTGCGCTCGACGGCGAGTGCCCCTTCGGCGGCGAGGGTTTCGAGGATGGCGACCTCTCGAGCCGGGAACGTACGGCGCTGACTCGTCGTCGCCACCACCAGGACGGCGATCACCTCGTTGCCGGAGATGACCGGAATGAACGCCGCGCTCTTCGCCTTCACGCGCTCGGCGAGGCGGCGGCTCACCCGGGGTGAGGACTCGGCGTCGTAGACCGTCAGCGGACTGGCCTCGTAGACGGCGCTGGCGACGCCTGAGGGCTCGTTGGCGAGATCGAGCTGCACCGACGGCCACCAGTCCAGGTCGCCGTCTGGCCCGCGGCCATAGACGCCGCGCGCCATGAGCCCGTCCTCGCTGATCTCCGCCAGCGCTGCGAAGTCCACCCCGAGCAGCTTCACCGCTTCGTCGACGAGCACACGCGCGATCGCCTCCAGATCGTTCGCGTTCGACAGGTCCGTAGAGAGCGACGTGGCCGAGTTAGGTGGAGTCGCTCGCTTGGCGCTCGTTTCTGGCTCGGACTGCTCCAGAGCGCGGCGGAAGACGAGGATGGCGACGGCAAGGAGGACGATCGCGACGGCGAGTCCGAGCACGTACACCATGGCCGCCGCGGCGAGCGGCGGAAGCCCGGTGAGGGACACGCTGAGCGACGCCACGCTGACGACCGATGATACGGAGGGAATACGGGAAAAACGAGGGAGGCCCGCCGCTCGGGGGGGTCGGTACGGCGGGCGCTCCCCAGTGCTAACCGCGGATCGTGGCCAGGTACGCGCACCGCGGTTCGCGTCGCCCAGTGCCTGGACGCTACTCCGGGGCTCGCCAAAATCCAATAGGCCGACCGGCCCATCTTTTCAAAAGAGAAAGGTCGGTCCCGTGCGCTGCGCGGTGGCCCTACGACACCGAGTGCCGGCGCGAGAGCCAGCCAAGGAGCGCACCGAGCACGAGCCCGGCCTCGGGTGCAAAGGGGACATCGGTGGTCAGACTGACGGCAATGCCGAGCGCCAAGCCCAATACGGCTCCAAGCCCGATGGCGGCTCTGACGCTCACAGCGCGAGTGTATGGCCGCCGCCCGCCAGGTAGCGGTCGGTGTTCTGAGCGTCGCGGAGCGAGGCGGCGTCGCCCACGTGGCGCACGCGCTGATCGAGCGAGCCGGTCTGCTGCACCGCCGCCAGCATCGTGCGCCGAGTCGCGATGCTCTTGGAATGTTTGAGCGTCGCCTGATCAGGCTCAACGGGAAAAGCGGACGGCATCGCCGCCGGGTTCCATTCTCGTAGAAGCGGAGTTTTTACAAGTCGCCCGGCGCAGGTGCCGATAAGAGATACATGATCGGACAACTGAAACTCGATTTCTGGATTGAGAACGAAGTGAAGGTTGTCTTCCGCGGTCGCCATGGCGTAGGTGAAATCACTGACGATCGCGCTCAGAACCAGAGCGTCGACAAGATCGTGACTCTCGACTCATGTCGGCCGTCACGGTCGAAGCAGGCTCAGTCGCTCGTCTGATCATCGTCGCAAGTTTGCGACACGAAGAGCCCCCTAACTGGGGCTCTTTCCAACCACCAAAGGGAGTTTTATGAAGAAGTACATTGCAGTGGGGATCGGTCTTTCCCTTCTGCTTACGGGCACGGCAGTAGCCGGCTCGAAGCAGAGCAAGAACCCCCTGCGACCCAGCAACGTGAATCGTTTGTGCGTGTGGGTTGAGCAGGGCGGAACGCCTGACACGGCCTGGGATCTCAAGGCTGTTAAGGCATACACGGCGACGCACAAGGTGTGCATCGTCGGCAAGGCCGGCAAGAACGGCAAGAACGGCAAGGCCGGAGCGCGCGGTGCCAAGGGTGCCACTAGCGCTCAGGGAGCCGTCGGTTCCCAGGGCGCTGTCGGTTCCCAGGGTGCCAAGGGTGACCAGGGCCTCCAGGGCCTCGTTGGTCTCCAGGGCCTCATTGGTGCAACAGGTGCGTCTGGCACGAACGGCCTCGACGGTGCCATCGGTCCGATGGGCCCACAGGGGCTCATGGGTACTCCTGGTGCTCAGGGCCTCGCAGGCCTCGCCGGCCTCGATGGTGCTACTGGTCCAGCCGGCACCAGTGGAACCAACGGCACGAACGGGGCCATCGGTCCTCAGGGTCCTGCTGGTCCCCCTGGTCCCGCTGGTCCGATTGGACCCGTTGGTCCGAAGGGTGACACTGGCGCGGCTGGTTCAGCCGGTCCTGCTGGTCCCACCGGCCCCAAGGGCAACGACGGTGCTCCAGGTCCGGCCGGTCCTCAGGGCCCTGCCGGTCCCGCCGGTCCCGCGGGCTCCGATGGTGGGGCGATCATCACGGTCGCCGGAACCACTGTCGACGGGGAGAAGACCTTCACGGTCAACTGCCCGCCGAACTACGCCGCGATCAGCGGTGGGTACAACATCCAGGGGTCAGTGACTGCCTCGTATCGCTCGGACAACACGGGCGATCCGAAGGGCAACACGTCCTGGACGATCACCCAGACGTCGGGTAACTCCAACTCAGGGACGGCTTACGTCTACTGCATGCCGGTAGCAACGCCGTAGCAACAAGGTAAGACTTCACCAGAAAGGGGCCCTGCTGCGGCGGGGCCCTTTCTTTTTGAGACAACCGCACTCCCGAGTAGGAGTAACTGACTAGAATCGTCGATCTTCCCAGTCCCTCCTGGTCATCGAGGATCTCTAGCGAGAACGGCCGAGTTAACCGGCTGGGCCGTGTTCTTTCTACCGGGACTTTCTACCGGCGATTCTGTCCGAAGCGGCCACCAATCGCGTTTGCCTTTCGCCGTCCAGGTGCCGATGCGCATCACGGCCTCATCTGGCCGAGACGGCCACTCGGAGGCGGCCCTTCTCTAAGGGCCTGCAGGACCTCGTTTCGAAGGCGCTCGAACCCTGGCACATCCTCCTGATCCCGTACTTCATCGAGAACGGCCTCGAGCGCCTCGAGCTCCTCCCTACTGAGTTCGATGTCTGTGCTCTTCTCGCCTCGATCTGGGTCACCATTCGCCTCGAGGCGAATCTTCCGGGATGCAGATTGAGCAGCAAGCGAGCGCTTGCGTGCGAGCAGATCGGCGAGCTCGAGCGCCTCGTCTTGCGCGAGACCTGGGCGGCCACCGAGCGCGAAGACCACGTGCGCCATTCGGCACGAGGCTAACACCGGTCTGACCGGCCTGGCCGAGACGGCCACCATCCAGCAACCGGCTGGCCATCTTTGCAAAAAGAGAAAAGGCGTTTCGGGGCTACGATGCGGCCGTGGTGGAACGTGTCCTTCTCGCCTCGCCGCGCGGTTACTGCGCGGGAGTGGAGCGTGCGGTGGAGACGGTCGAGCGTCTGCTCGACCTCCACGGCCCGCCGGTGTACGTCCGCAAGCAGATCGTCCATAACTGGCACGTCGTCCGGGATCTCGAGGAGCGCGGCGCGATCTTTGTCGAGAGCGAGACGGAGGTGCCCGAGGGCGCGACCGTGGTGTTGTCGGCTCACGGCGTCGCGCCGTCGGTCTACGAGAACGCGGCGGTACGCCGGCTGAACACGATCGACGCGACGTGCCCGCTCGTCACCAAAGTGCACGTGGAGGCTCGCCGGTACGCCGCGGAGGGCTACACCATCGTTCTGATCGGGCACGAGGGGCACGAGGAGGTGATCGGGACGACCGGCGAGGCGCCCGACGCGATCGTCCTCGTTCAGACGGTTGAGGATGCGGAGCGGCTCGAGCTCGAGGACTCGGAACGGGTCGCCTACATCACTCAGACGACGCTGTCCGTCGACGAGACCGCCGACATCATCGGCGTGCTTCGGCGCCGGTTTCCCTCGATCCGGGCGCCGAAGCGGGACGACATCTGTTACGCCACGTCCAACCGGCAGTGGGCCGTGAAGGATCTCCTGGGGGCCGTCGATCTCCTGCTCGTCATCGGCTCGCGGAACTCGTCGAACTCGAACCGGCTGGTGGAGGTCGCGCGGGCGGGGGGCGTGGCGGCGCATCTGATCGACGACGAGACGGACATCGACGAGGGGTGGCTCGAGGGGATCGAGACGCTTGGGATCACGTCCGGTGCGTCCGCGCCGGAGAAGCTGGTCGGCCGGGTGTGCGAATGGTTCCGCGAGCGCGGCGTTGACTCCATCGAGCCGTTCCAGTCGGTCCACGAAGACGTCGTCTTCCGCCTTCCGGTCGAGCTCCGGCGCGAGCTTGCGCTCGCCGATGGCCAGCGCTAGCCGCACTTCGCCCGGGGTCAGACCCCGTCACGAAAGCGTCACGGTTCTTCCACAAAGGCTCGGACAGCCCGGATGGCGGCTCCCCGCCGTTGTCCGAACCGGCGGAGGACGCCGTCGTAGTCCATGAAGGCGAGCGGCGCGCGGTGCGCGATCATCGCGCCGTAGCTGCTCCACTCCCACTCGGAAGGTTCCCGGCAGAGGCCTGCGCGGATCGGGTTTCGCGCCACGTAGCGAGTCACCTCCAGAAGATGGCCGTCGTTCAACGCCTGGACGGCGTGAAACCGGTCACCAAAGAGATGGCCTTCCCGCTCGTGCCGGCGGTTGAAGCTCTGCGCATACACCCCGTTCAGCCAATGCATGCCGCGCGAGAGGTTCGGCTCGGGCGTTTGGACAACAAGGTGGAAATGCGTCGTGAGCAGGCAGTACTCCTGGCAGAGCCAGCCCAGGCGCCGGACGACCCGCTCGAGAAGCGTCACGAAGCGAAGCCGGTCCTCCCTCGTCACGAAGACCGCACCCCGATTCACGCCGCTGGTGTTCAGGTGATAGATGCCGTTGGGCTCGAGAAAACGAAGTCGACGGGCCATGCCGCGACGATGCCGATCCGGACGGTGCAAACCGCCGGATTTCGCACCTTTTTTGACGCTTTTGGCGCACCCTCGTGACGGGGTCTGACCCCGGCTGGGGAGGCGCTACGGTCGCGCCCTTCGCCAGAGGAGGCGCTACGCCTTGGCGATCTCGGGCTCGGCGCTCCCACCGTCGAGGCGGATCTCGGTGGCCAGCACCTCGCTCTTGATCCAGTCCTCGTGCGCGAGCAGCGCGGCATCGTCGGCGGGGAGCGTCACGACGATGCGATCGGTCAGCTCGAGCCCCGCTTCGCGCCGCTTGAGGTTCAGCTGGTGGATCAGATCGAGCACTCGGCCCTCCAGCAAGAGCTCGTCGTCGAGCCTGGTATCGAGCGCGACCGTCAAACCACCCTCTGACGCGAGCGCCCAGCCCTCTTTGCCGCGACGCTCGATCAGCACCTCATCCGGGCTGAGCTCATGACCGGCGACGCGGAAACCGCCGTCCACCTGCTCGAACTCCCCGGCGGCAAGCGCCGCACGCACTGCACCCAGCTCCTTGCCGAGCCTGGGCCCGAGTAGCGGCAGGTTCGGCTTGACGACGATCTCCTCGGCTTCGACTTCGCCGTGCTCGACATCCTTGACCCGCAGCTCCTCGCGAACCTCGTCGAGATACGTCTCGGGAAGCGTCGCTCCCTGGAGAACCAGCCGGCGCAAAGGCTGCCGGAGCTTCAGACCGGACGCCGCCCGCGCCTGGCGGCCGAGCTCGACGACCCGACGAACCTCGCCGACCTCGCGCAACAGCACGTCGTCCCGAAGGGCCTCGTCCCGTTCAGGCCACCCGGCGAGGAACACCGACTCGGGCGCCCCTTCCGCAGGAGCGACCAGCGTCCTCCAAAGCTCCTCGGCGAAGAACGGCATCACCGGCGCGATCACGCGAATCGACTCCACCAGCGCGTGCCAGAGGGTTCCGAACGCCGCCTCGTCGTATGAGTAGAACCGGCGCCGCGACCGCCGGATGTACCAGTTGGACAGGTCGTCGACGAAGCTCTCGAACGACGCAACGATCCCCGGCGTCCAGAACCGCTCGTACTCGCGCTCCGCCTCCTCGACCAGCTGCTCGGTCCGGGCGAGGAGCCACCGATCCAGAGGCCGCTCGGCCCCCGCCACCTCGCCCCAGCGAGGCCGGAACCCCTCGATGTTCGCGTAGGTGACGAAGAATGCGACCGAGTTCCAGAACGTGAGTAGGCGGCGCTTTACGTCGTCGGCCGGCCCGTAGCCGAAGTTGATGTTCTGGCTCGGCACGACCTCGGAGAAAAGCCAGCGGACGATGTCGGCCCCCATCCGCTCGATTGCCTCGCCCGCCGAGATCGCGTTCCCCCACGACTTGTGCATCTCGCGACCGGTCTCGTCGCGGACTCGCTCGTACGCGAGCACCTGGCGGTACGGCGAGCGCCCGTCCAGTGTCACGGACATGAAGGACAGGGAGTAGAACCAGAGCCGGATCTGCTCGCGGCTCTCGGACACCCAGTCGGCCGGGAACCACTGCTCCCAGTACGCGTGATCCGGAAGGTCGGCCCCGGTCAGCCCCGAGGCCGCACCGGTCCCGTAGCCGCCGCGCACCCACTCCGGGTTCTGCCAGCCGAGCGTCGAGAACGCGACGATGCCGGCGTCGAGCCACGCATCGCCGACCTCCGGGATCCTCCGGACCTCCTCGCCGCACTCCTCGCAGCGGATCAGCACGTCGTCGATCCATGGCCGATGCAGCTCTTGCAGCCCTTCGAGACCCGAGGTCGCCCGCTCCTCCAGCTCCGCCCGGGAGCCGATCACGTTCAAATGGCCGCAGCGACAGGGATAGAAGGGCAGCGGCAGGCCGAAGTAGCGCTTGCGCGAGATGTTCCAGTCGCCCATGTTCCGCAGCCAGTCGTCCATCCGCTTCGAGTAGAAGCCGGGCGTCCACTCCACCGTGGCGTTCGCGTCGAGCAGCGGCTGCCGGATCTCGTCACACGAGATGAACCAGTCGTCGACGACGCGGAAGACGAGCGGCGTCTTGCACCGCCAGCACGTCGGATAGCGGTGCACGATCCGGCCGGCTTCGACGAGCAGCTCACGCCGGAAGAGCTCCTCGATCACGGGCTCCTCGACCTCGTCCGTCGAGAGCCCCGTGAAGCCCCCGTAGCCCTCCACGAAGACCCCCGCCTCGTCGATCGGCGACAGCACCGGCAGCCCGTGGACGCGCGAGAGCTCGAAGTCCTCAGCGCCCGCGCCCGGCGCGATGTGGACGATCCCGGTTCCCTCGTCGAGCGAGACCTCGTCCCAGGGAATCACCCGGTGGACGACTCCCTGCTGCGCGTCCAGATCGTCGAACGGGCCTTGGTACTCGAGCCCGACGAGCTCCTCGCCCAGCGCGGTTTTCCGGAAGGGACCCTCTCCGGCGAGCTCCCGCGCGAGCCAGCCGCCGTCCTCGCGAAGCACGTACTCCGCGTCGGGCTTGACCGCGGCGGCGACGTTCGCCGGCAGCGTCCACGGCGTCGTCGTCCAGACGATCAGCGATTCCCCCTCGCGCTCCTTCAGTGGGAAGCGCACGAACAGGGACGGGTGCTCGAGCTCCTTGTAGTTCTCCTCACCCGCCTGCTCGTGCTGTGATAGCGACGTCCCGCAGCGCGGACACCACTGCGTCGAGCGGTGGCCCTTGTACAGCCATCCCCGGCGCTGGACCTCCTGGAGGAAGCGCCAGATGTACTCGATGTTCGTATCCGAGAACGTGTAGTAGCTGTTGGGCCAGTCCATCCACATCCCCAGGCGGCGCGACTGCTCGGCGATGACGCTCGAGAAATGGGCGACCCGCTCCTTGCAGCGCTCGGCAAACGCCGCGAGGCCGTATTCCTCGATCTCCCGCTTGGAGTTCAGCCCGAGCGCCTTCTCGGTCTCGACCTCGACCCAGAGCCCCTGGCAGTCGAACCCGTTCTGGTACCGCTGGTCGAAGCCGCGGAGCGCCTTGTAGCGCTGGAAGACGTCCTTCAGCGTCCGCCCCCAGGCGTGGTGGACGCCCATCGGCCCGTTCGCGGTGATCGGCCCATCGATAAAGCTCCACCGCGCGCCACCGGCGTTCTGCTCGCGCAGACGGTCGAAGATCCGCTCGCGGTCCCACCACTCCAGGATCTCCTGCTCGAGCCCGGGGTGATCCGGAACAGAGGACAGTGGTTTGAAGACGTGATCGGCCACGTGTTCGATTTTACGGAGGGGCGGGAACACGTCAGCCGTCCGGCTCGTTAGCCTCTCCGAACCTCATTTTCGAAAGGAAACCGAATGTCTCAAGCACAGTCCGTCACGGGAGCGACCTTCGACCAGGAGGTCCTCTCCTCCGACACACCCGTCCTCGTCGACTTTTGGGCGGAGTGGTGTCAGCCCTGCCTGCTCGTCGAGCCCGCGCTCGAGAAGATCGCGGAGGAGCGCAGCGGCCAGCTGAAGCTCGTCAAGGTCAACATCGACGAGGAGCAGGACCTCGCCATGCGCTACGGGATCGCCTCGATCCCGGCAATGGTCCTCTTCAAGGACGGCGAACCCGCGGCGGCCGCCATCGGGGCGCAGCCGAAGTCGGCGCTCGAGCGCTCGCTCGGCCTCGAGCCCGTCGAGGCCTAAACCCACCCCTTCTGGGCGGCTTGCTCGTCATCAATCCCCGCTCGGGGAGCGGGAGGCCGTCGCCTGAGGAGCTCGCCGAGGAGGCGGATCGCCGTGGTGTCGCGGCCCGCATCCTCGGACCTGGGGACGACCCGGCTGAGGTCGCACGAGCGGCCGACGCCGATGTTCTCGGCGTCGCCGGCGGCGACGGCTCACTCGCAGCAGTCGCGGAGGCCGCGCTCGAGCGCGGCCTCCCGTTCGTCTGCATCCCGTACGGCACCCGGAACCACTTCGCGCGCGACCTCGGGCTCGATCCGAACGATCCGATCGAGGCACTCGACGCGTTCGAAGGGTCGGAGCAGCGGGTCGATGTCGGCCGCATCGGCAACCGGCTCTTCATGAACAACGTTTCCCTGGGGCTCTACGCGCAGCTCGTCCACGAGCGCGAGAGCCACCGGCGACGCAGAGACGCCTTCGCCCAGCTCCGCGCGCTGCTGCTTCTCGCCAGAAACCCGCGGGGGATGCAGCTCTCGGTGGACGGCAGGGACGTCGACGCCCACGTCGCGTTGGTCGCAGTGAACGCGTACAAGCTCGAGCTGTTTTCTCTCGTGGAGCGTGAGCGGCTCGACGCGGGACGCCTGTTCCTCTACCTCGCCCACAGCTGGCGGCCGCGCGAATGGGAGGAGCGGAGCTGCGAACGCCTGACGATCGACGCCGGCGGTCACCAGATCGATGCGGCGATCGACGGCGAGCCGAACGCCCTGGAGACGCCGCTCGACTTCTCGATCGAACCGGGGGCCCTACGCGTCCTCGTT
>Ga0184625_10000630_pt1 | contig 13658 bp, 22 predicted proteins | sample PLM3_30_b1_FD_133151 | JGI IMG/M metagenome (GOLD analysis project Ga0184625, IMG submission 133151) | Groundwater sediment microbial communities from an aquifer in East River, Colorado, USA - PLM3_30_b1 | ecosystem: Environmental > Terrestrial > Soil > Riparian zone | place: USA: East River... | reverse complement strand
CCACGCGAGTCGCGGCAATTCCTGCCGGTAGTGCGAACTTGCCCGCCAACTCCAGGCCCTTGACCGGACCATAACGGCTTCCGAGATTACCCGCGCCGTACACATCCGCCGCCCATGATGGCGCCAAGCCGACAAATGCAGGCAAATCGGGGTCATTGGGTCCGCGGAATCGAGCGGAGACCGAGCCCATCGAAGGATAACCGGCGCCGTCGCGACCGTCGTCGGTGCGGCGGGCGAGCGGATTGCCGGCTTGCATCGTGATCGGCGTGTGATTGCTGGAGGAGCAATCGACGCTGCGGACGATCGTCAGCTTGTCGGCGATCGACGCTTGCAGCGGCAAATGTTCGGTGAAATGAATGCCCGGCAGCTTCGTGGGCAGCGTCGCGAAGGGACTACGAATCTCGACCGGCGCAGCGGGCTTAGGGTCCCACATGTCGATCTGGCTTGGCCCGCCTGAGAGCCAAAAGAGAATTACTGCCTTGCGGTCTCTTGGCATTTGCTCCTTGCCGCCCGCGGCGGCGCGAGCAGCCGCGAGTGCGGGCAGCGAGACGCCCGCCATCCCGGCCATTCCGGTCTGCAAAAACCAGCGACGCGATCCGACGCGGATCAGGTCCGTCGGCGGCTGTACAAACTGGTTCATGGGCAAGTGAGCGTGGGAGATCGTACTACCGGGATTCACGTTGGCAGCCGGCATCGAGGTTGTTCCCGAGAGGTAGGCGACGTTGGGGCCAGTTCTACGTCCGGTGGGTTCAACGGCGGGACCGCCGAAATGGCCTGAGCGGCAAACGCCAGCATATCGGCTCAGCCGTTGCAACACCACAAGAATTGCTCTGGTGCAGCCAGCCGAAACAGCGATGGGCTGCTCATCCTCGTCATCTTCTGCGTGTAGCGGAATTCGGTGACGCAAACGATCAACCAATCCCTCGTCCCGTCCGCTCACGCTGGCGGGGCGTCGACCGATAGAATCGAGATATGAAAAGAGTATTCCGCAAACTGCTCGGCTTGTTCCGGGAACCCAGCTTGCCCGAAGGTATCCGCATTGGAAAAAATGTTCACATGGGGCAACCGTGCTGGCTCGACATCTGCCACGGGCGTCACATCACCATCGAGGACAACGCCACACTGGCCCCAGGTGTGCGAATTCTCTGCCACGACGCCTCCAGTCAACGGCGGATTGGAAAGACGTGGGTAGCGCCAGTGACGATTGGCGCCGGAGCGTTCATCGGCGCAGATTCCCTCATCATGCCCGGTGTAACTGTTGGTGCTGGAGCGGTGGTAGCCGCGGGATCGGTGGTAACTCACAGCGTTGCGCCCGCCATGGTCGTAGGTGGAGTGCCGGCACGCGAGTTAATGGCCGTCGCCGATCTGGACCGCCGTCGGTTAGAGTGGACGGGGCGGTCGTTTCGATCCGCGGTCTACGAAGTGCCGAATCTCGCGCTTTCACTTGACGCCGAGCTCCGCGAGGCCGTCGCGCAAGACGGCGGATATTTCCTAGTTTGAGTCGGAAGTCTTAAGCCATTCGATAGGGCCTCCACACGCCGCTGATCCTGCTGGCGCCGCTGCTGTGGCTCGGATGGACGAGGTACGAAGGGTGGGGGGTGGAGCAGGAGCGGCAAAGGGCGCTGCGCGAGATACCGGATGGCGGAACGGTTTGGTCGGGCCTAAGGCTCATCGAGCCGCCAGCGCTGCAGCCGCAGCCGGGAGATGGGGCTGCAGCCGGTGCGGCGACGCTCACGATGGCGGTGCGTACGTGGTTAGAATCCAGGGCATGTGGCTACTCGCCCAAGCTGCGGAGCACTACGTTTTCATCCCCGGCACTGGGGCGCGGGTGCATATCGCCATCCCGATAGCGGGGCTGGCTTGTCTGCTGACGTTGGTCGCACTCTTTGCCGTCGTGCTGGCGGCCGCGTTTATCGGCAAGAGGAACCAATGACGATGCGTTTCCGCCTCCGCACGCTGCTGATCGTCTTGGCGCTGGGGCCGCTCGCGATTTACTGCGTGTACGATTGGGGGCGGTTTTGGAGACTTGGAGGCGATGGCATCGGCATTGTGCTGTGGCTCGCAGTAGTGACTGGTTTTGCGATGTATTGGCCCAGACCCAAGCGCCGGCCTGCGTAGGAGCCGCCCATGTTCCGATTCACGATCCGCGAGATGGTGCTGGTGACGGCTGTGGTGGCTGTTGCAATCTGTTGGCTATTGGACCGACGACAGGTGACGACTCTGCGCAAGGATCGGGACAGCTGGAAAGGATGCGTTTATGCTCTCGTGGGCGAATTGAACATGCAGGGAGTTAAGGCCAAGGTTTATGACGACCGCAGCGTTCGCATAAGCGGCTATTCCGGGGACGGCGATTGGCACTGGTGCGATGTGCGAATTACGCCCTCTGCGCCCATGGAGTAGCGTCCATGCCACGCTATACACTCCGCACGCCGCTGATCGTCTTGGCGCTGGGGCCTCCGGTGCTGGCGGGGCTTTGTCTGTGGTGCCTCTCCGCGGGTTCGACTCTCGATGCGGCGTTTCGTGCGGGTAGTTTGTGTTTCGCGTTTGCCATCGCGTCGTTCGTCGTCTGGTTGCACTGGATGGCTGCCACCGAATTGAGCCGCCGATTTCGGGAGAGGCCGAAGCTACCGACCGCCGAATTGTCCTATGCCTTTGGCGCCAGGATCGGTAATGAAGGCGAGAGCCGGATACTCGAAGATCTGCGGCTGATCGGTGAAGCGCTGGGGGTCGATTCCTCGCAATTACGTCCCGACGATACGATGGATGATTTGCTGCGTCCCTCACCGTTGGCCGAGCACTTCCGCGGCGAATGCCTAGAGGTGTTGCTCATCAAGACCTATGGCTGGAACGCTAAAGATCGGGCTCCCCTAACCCTTGGCGAGCTCGTGTCTCGCCTGCGATCACGATCGGGCTAGGAGGCCGCCCATGTTCCGATTCACGATCCGCGAGTGACGGTGACGGCAGCGATAACGGCGGCTGCCACGCCGCCAGTTAAAACTGACTGACGAAGCACGGCGCCCGCGGGAATAGGATCACGCGATGGACGCTGAGAAAGAACACCCACGAGGCGACGAATACGATCACAAACAGGAGCGACGGCTGGAAAATAAATGTCAAAACGGTGGCTCCCACGTACCAAGCTACCAAGGGGCGTGTGTTCAGGGCAAGTCGTTGGGTATTCGCCGCGCCCCTTCTGGCAAGCCGAAATCGGTGGAAGACCGGCCACAAAAACGGCAGGAATGGGACCATCGTAATCCCAGCGAAGGTCCCAAATTCCAGTCCGATCAGGAAGCCATGGAACTCGCCGAACCAGGGAGATAGGGTGCGGCCGACTTGAAATGCGATAATCACCACGGGAAGCACAAGTCCCGTGGGAATGACAAGCGGAAGCAGCCCCAAATCGATGATCCATAGGACCGCTCCCTTCCATGGGAACTTCTGACCGCCTAGTACCATGCCGCTCAGAAGGGTGCCACCGAGAAACAGAACGACGATCACGGGCAAGCAAAGCGCGCAAGAGATCGCGGCCGGACTATTGGGAGTGATTGGAAGAACGGCGGCCAGGCATAGGAACACCCAGGTCGAGGCTTGGCTGATCCCGAGGATTATCCAAGCTTGCCTGGTTGTGATCTCGCCAGTAGTCGTTTTGAACATCAGCCGACTCGCGGCGGCGTGGAATCGCGCGAAGCACAGCTCGCGCTTGGAAGGGAGCAGCGAATTGGTATTCTATCCTAAATGAGAATCCCGTCTTCTTTCCACTTAGGGGGCCGTGATAAAATGCCCCGCTGGGAAACTGGCGGGGATTTTTTATGCGCTTTACGACTCGCGAGTTGGTTTTGGCTACTGCAATCGCGGCCCTAGTAGTGGCGCTGATCCTGAGCCGGCTGGCTCTCGCGTCAGCGAACGCGCGACTAAACGAGCTGAAAGACGCCAGCGCGAAACTGTCCGAAGTGAACGCTCAGTTGGCGAAGTTTTCTGAAGATGCGAAGCGGTCCTTCGGGCACATGGAGGTCCGCGCCGTCGGCCTAGAGAAAGCGATAGAGCGCAAGGGCTACGTCATTGAATGGACGGGTCCGGGACAGCCGTATCTGACACCGGGACCGGTCAACGGTGGACGCCCGCGCCCTGACTGGCTGCACGAGCCTAAATCAAATTAGATGCTATGTGAGAGGAGGCCGCGGGGGTTAAGTTTCGGAAAACGGTTTGTCGTACGAACTTTTTCCAAGAAGTTTAACAATAATCGTCTTGGCGCTGGCGACTGGTTGGGTTGGTGGGTTGATCGCAACTCGCTGCGAGATTGGCACAGAACGCTTTGAGAAAATGGTCGATGCCATACCGACGAATCTACCCGCGGGATCACATTCGACCTTGAAACAGCCGCTTAGTTTTTCCGAGACTCAGGCGTTTTTCCTTGCGCGGCTGAAACTGTATCACTCGCCATTTGACCCGCCCGAGCCCGGCGGGTTACGCTGAATTGATGCGATACCGCCTCCGCACGCTGCTGATCGGGAGGGTGCATCGTGCCGGGTAAGCCAAAAATATTCATCCGCGAAGCCATACCTGGCGCGTTTGCCGATTGTATGCAGGAAGTGTCGCGTCTAATTGCGGCTCACGACGAACAAACGACCATAGAATCTGATGACCTTATTCAGATTCGTGGCGAATCAGGAAAACCCTACATAGTGACGGGAGGACTTTACAGCGAGAAAGAGCAGCGATTCGGATTCTACTTTTTCTATGGGGACTATGACGTGGGAGATGGAGTGGACGAGGGCGGAACAATCGAATGGTGCTACTATTTAAGCAAAGAGGAAATCGCTGGCATCGCTTCGAGAACCATATCTCAGCTCAATATGTGGGGTGTTTCGAGCACGATTGCGGCCGACGGTGGAGCGAGCCGGATGGCTATTGTCCGCGGTGTGACCGTCCTTCCTAGAAAAAAGCCGCCATGCCCCGCTACAAGCTCCGAACGCTGCTGATCCTGCTGGCGGTCCTGCCACCGGTGCTGTGGGCGGCATGGAGGCTATGGCCGCTGGCGGAGACTCCGGCAAAAGAAGCGGATCTGGAATTGCACTATGAGCCGGGGATGTTCGACAGCACGCAGCCAGGAGGCTCGTAATTCCGGGTCCACTTAATGAATCGTGACCTGACACCCCGCTACAAACTCCGCACGCTGCTGATCGTCTTGGCGTTATTGCCGCCGTTGCTGGCAGGGGGCTGGCTCTCGTGGCAGCGGTATCAGGCGAAGCAACAGCGCAGGAAACTGCTGGAGCAAGCGGCGACTGCCACGCAGCCGGTCATTACCCAGCCGGCCACGTCCGGCGGGGTCCATATTGAGTACATGGAAGGGGCTCCGCTCATCGGCCCGCCCTAGCGGCTCTGCAAGTTTCCGCCTTTTTTCCGCCCCCCCGTCCCTCCCGTCCCCTTTACTCCGCCCGATGACCCCTTAAGAGCCGTCCCAGAGTATGGCCACTTCTCAAACGCCTAGCGAGCTTTATGCAGCCTTTCTAACAACAGAAGGCGCAGACGGTCCCAGAGTTCCTGTCGGGACCGCGGAGCGGATCGTTGTCGTCTTAGGGCAGGACGACGACTCGGGTTTCCCACTGGAACTCTCCATCTGCTTACGCAGGGATGACGATCAAAGCGTTTTCATTTACGCAATCAAAGAACCGACTCTACCGCTAACACACTTTCCCGATCTCATCGTGGAAGAAGTGTCTGCTCACAATGTGCGGCGGATAACGGTCAGAATGAAACGCATCATAGGAAGTGATGCCTAGGGAGCCGACTATGTTCCGATTCACGATCCGCGAACTGGTGCTGGTGACGGCCGTGGTCGCATTAGCCATTGGTTGGGCCGCCGATCATTGGAGAACGGCGAGAGATCGCAATGCGTGGCGAACACGGTCGTATTACTGGGTGGTGGCAGCCAACACAGCAAAAGATCGCTTAGTTGAATCCGGCCATACGGTTAATTTCAGGGAGGATATTGGGGCGGTGGAAATTGACGACCGGGTAAGCTGGACAGTACCAGGATACGCCGCTCCTTGAGCGGACGGCGGGACAGTAGGCCAGGTCTGCTTAACGAACACGACCACCCCGACGAATAGCAGTCCCCTATGCGTTTTCGCCTCCGCACGCTGCTGCTCCTTGTTACGGCCGGCGCCATCCTGCTGGCCGCCGCTGGGGCGCAGATTCGCTGGAGGAATCGGTCAGGTTGCATTTCTTACGTCAACCACGAGCGCATCCAAGTCGGCATGAAGCGGGAGCAGGTGGCTGAGTTGCTAGGCTCGCCAGGAGAGGAGCCGAAGTACAACATCCCTCATTACCCGCCTTATGTTCGTAAGCCGGGGGCACCTCCAGGCTGGAGCGGAGTAATCTGGGGCGACACCTACGCCGTCTGGCAGGATGGCTACCGCGAAATTCAGGTCGGGTTCGCCAGCGGGCGCGTTACCAGCAAGCACTACTGGGAGCCAAGTTTGTGAACCTGGCCCGCTACAAACTCCGCACCCTGCTGATCGTCTTGGCACTGGCAGGACTGGTAGCAGTTGGGTTCAGGGTCAACCCGCTCGTCGGTCGCTCGCATACATCGCCTGCTTGTCGCTGTTCCTCTCGGTTTGGCGGCTCCGGATCGCGTGCAATCTGGCAGATGCCGATCCAGAATCGCAATTCAATCCCTGGACGCCGCATCTCCTCCTGCTTACCTGCTTCGGCCTCGCAGTCGCGGGATTCGTGGCCTTCTGCACGACCTGCACCGTCGCTCAGGCGCCGTTCACGTTCTGGATGACCACGCCAGAGATGGCTGAACGTGCCCGCCCCCGGTTCTACATGGGCTTCTGGATCTCGCTGCCCATCGGCACGGCGGCAGGATGCTGATGCCAAACGGTGAACCAGTGACGGCGCATCCGCCGGCGAACAACGCTGACCCCTAGGAACGTCCATGTTCCGATTCACGATCCGCGAGTTGGTGCTGGTGACGGTGATCGTGGCGATGGCGTGCGGGTGGCGGCTGGAGCACACGAGCAACGCTCCGCTGCGCAAGAGATGTAGCCGTCTGGAAGGACTTGCGAAGGCCTCGGTTCAGACTCTGGAGGAGCTTGGAGTTCACGCTAGTTTCAGGGACGACAATATTTTTATCGGTGGCTCGTCCTGGTCCTCAGACATGCCGCCTTGGAATCCGAAGTCATCGACACTTATCGAACCGTGACGCAAAACTGCGACGAGAGAGTTGTTCAGTATGCCCATGCCCCGCTACAAGCTCCGCGCGCTACTGATCGTCTTGGCGCTGGGACCGCCGGTTCTGGCGGGGGGCTGGTTCGTCTATGCCTGGGACCGAAACGCACGCTACGTGTACGAGCTGTACCAGGACCCGCGAAGATATCCCGAATTGGAAGAATGGCTGGTTCGGCACGGCAAAGCTACGCGAGGCCTGGACGGGCAGCTCCGCGTGGTTCCTGAGAAGCCCAGGGCGGCGTGGTGGCTGAGTCCGGAGGGCTGGTTCATCTTGCTGATCTACGGGGTTGTGCCTCAGCTCATTTGGCTGGCGATCACTGCACGAGCCTCGGTTATTCGTTGGCTTTCCACCAGTAGCGGGAACCAATGACGTGCTACCCCGCTTCAAACTCCGCACGCTGCTGATCCTAGAATGCCCCGCTCGGCAACTAGCGGGGTTTTTTCGTGCGCGGGTAGAATTCGTTTGATGAACGTCAATTGGCTAGCTCCGATTATGTGTGCGGCCTTTGCCCTGGTTTGGTTGTCGTTGCCAATCAGGCATTATCTCGCTGGATTGCAAATGGACGGTTACGCACCAGGGCTGGGCCTGATGATGGGTGGAATTTGGTGTTTCCTTGCCGCCTTCACGACTCGCCAATTGCTCCGGAGAAAGGGACAGGACGGCTAGCCCGGTTACCTTGACTTTCGGATTTTGGCTGGCAACCTGTACCACTACCCAAGACCGGCCGCATTTGACCCAGCGTCTGTCGACGCGATACGCTGATCGGATGCGTTACACGCTCCGCACGGCTGAATACTTGGTAGAATTAGCGCCGGGAGAGCAACGCAGATGTATTCGAGCAGTGCCAAGCTGCGGCGACGGGAGTTTTCCGCATTGCTACTCGGCGGACTTTGGGCGCACTTTGGCGCGGGCGAGGATTTAGATTCGCCGAAGCAGATTCTCGAAAGGATTCCCCCGATCTACGGCGACCTGTATCGAACCGAGGACCTGGTCAACGTCGTTAACAATCTGCGATCACTCGGCAAAGAGAAGGCGATTCGTGAACTCAGGGAATTCGTGAAGCGAACGAACGCCAAGGGCGACGGCAAAAGGAACGGAGTGTTCCTGGTCTGTCGGTGCTTGTTTGAGAATCCCTATGGCTGGGTTCCGCCGAACATCGGCCGCGAAAGTCCGCCCTTAGCTCAAGAATCGTTAGAGAAATGGCCCTACTTCCCGCTGGCCTTCTCGGATGGGGTGCCATTCTTGATCACGCAAGGCTACTCGCTTGGCGGCCGCGGCGAGCAGCCGGAACACCTGCTCGACGCTTGTGAAAAGTTGCAGCTCGTGCGTAAGGGCCTACCAACGACGGGATACGACGATGCGGACCGCACATTGATCAAAGACGCCAAGTTCAGCGAGACGTTTCCCGATGACGTAACGAGAAAGCGTGTCTCTGCGATGCTCCTGAAGCAGGCGGAACGCAAGTTGTAATCCTCGACGACAGACAGGGCGCCGGCATATGTTGAAGGTCGGTCGCCAGCTACAGCGGAGCCGCACCGTGAAGCAAGCCAGATTCGTTCTACTAGCGGCAGTGTTGGCCGCCCAATTGGCCGTTTCCGTCGCGTCGGCACAGGAGGAGCGGAGCCTCCAGTCGTTGATTGCCGCTCTGTCGAGCGCAGATCCTGACGTGCAGCAGGCCGGGATGTTCGACCTGTTCTTCACGCACGATGGCGTCTTGGCCTGTCTGCCCGCGCTAGTAGATATCGCGATCCATTCGACGCCCCAAAACCGCGCTGAAGCGCTGCGACTGATTGCAGGCTTTGGTCCGCATGGCAAGTCGGCAACCGACAAGCTGCGGGACCTGTTCAAGGCGGACAACGCCCGCGTTCGCATTTGCGCCGCTCACGCCATTCTGAGCCTGGAGACTCACAATGAAGCGGCGGTCGCCGTGCTGGGACAGGCGCTTCGGACCGACTCGGCAGACGATCGTAAAGTTGCGGCCGACGATTTGGCTACGCACGGCATTGCCGCCAGTGCTGCGACGGAAGCACTGATTGCGGCCTTGGCCGACCCCGATACCGACGTGCGGGTGGAAGTCGCTCGAGCCTTAGGCCTGGTCGCTGCGCCAGGCCAGCCCGCGGCGCTGGCCGCACTGCGAAAATGCCTGACCGATGAGTCGCCTCGAATTCGCGGCAGCGCTGCCACGGCTTTGTGGAATCTGGGCGAACCGGCCGACGCGCTGATGCCGACTCTGATTCGGCTCGTTGCGGACTATCGACCTGACCGCGACCGAAATCCCACGGACGACATTTGGGGCCACGACGCAGGGATTGAATTGCTGAACCAAATTGGCGCAGAGGCCACCGCGGCGATTCCCGCCCTGATCGCGGCATTGGATAGTCCGCAAACGGGTGAGCGGCTGGCTGCCGCGGATTCTCTGGGGGCCATCGGCCCCGCCGCTGCGCCGGCTATTTACCGGTTGGAGCGGTCGCTGCGCGAGACTGAAACGCATACATTCCCGCTCGCACATCACGCCTGGTATGTCAGCGATCAGGCGGCGGCGGCCTTGCGACAGATCGGCCCAGTGACGCGGCCAGCGCTGCTTGCGGCCCTCGCGGACAAGGACGACCGCGTCAGGGCACTGGCGGCGGAACAGCTTGGTTGGTTTGCCGCCGACCGTCCGACAACGACCGCGCTCATCTTGCTTTTGGACGACAAGACCGAGTTCGTGCGGGCCGCGGCTGCGGCATCCTTGGGCCGATTGAAATCGACCGCGGCCGCCCCGCAACTGGCCGCCCACTTGAACGATACCGGAGCTTGGGTGTCGTTTCCGGGCGGTGGAATCGGCTCCAATTTTTCCGTCGGCCAGCACATTTTGGACGCACTCGACGCGATTGATCCCGCCCCAGAACAGATCCTGCCCGCGTTGACCAACTCGCTGAAGAAGGATCGCCGCCTTCCACCGGTGGCGGTGGAGTTATTGTGCCGCCTCGGTCCTCCCGCCAAGGAGGCGGCCGGAGCCATCGAACCGCTACTACGCGAGGAGTCGCAGCGGCTAAATGCCGCGATCGCACTGGCTGCGATCGCACCCGACTATCCGGGCCTGCTCGCGATTCTTCAGGCCGCGCTGGTCGCGAGCAGCAATGGTGGAGCCTCTGGACCTGCCGCACGGGGCTTGGGCGATTTGGGCAGCCGGGCCAATTCAGCTTTGCCTGCGCTATACGCGGCGTTGGAAAAGGAACAGATGGAACCGGAGATCGTCGCGGCAGCCATCGTCAAGATCGATCCTTGCCAAACGAAAGCCGTGCGGGCTCTGGCCGAGGCGTTGCGAGAATCGGCGTCAGCTGAGGCGCTCGCCGCCTGGCGGGCGGTGGCCCCGACCACCGCTGCCGCCGACGAGATTCTGCTGGCGGGATTGGCGGTGGAGTTGCCCGGCAAGGATCGGGACTACTTTGATTTGCCGCGAAAGGAAATGCAAATCCGTTTGCGCAGCGCGGAGCTGTTGATCGACCGGCGCAGACACCTGTCCCGGACCGTGGACGCTTTGATCCGACTGTGCGACGGCGACGATTGCAGCGTTCGCGGCGGCGCCGCTGACGCCATCGGCCGGCTAGGGCCGGCGGCCGCCAAGGCGGCGGCTGCGCTGGTCCCCATGCTGGCTGACGAAGAGCTCTATCTGATCGGTGGCGACTTTTACGGGAATGGCGGCAGCAAACAATCCCCTGGCGAACATGCCCAACATGCTCTTGCCAAGATCGGCGCGCCCGCGGTAACGGCCCTGCGGGGAGCGCTTGCTCAGGAGCGCTGGCACACGCGACAACGGGCGGCACTGGCTTTGGGCGAGATTGGCACGCCAGCAACGGCTGCCGCAAGTGAACTGCGTTCACACCTGCGTGACCCACAACCCGAAGTCCGGGCCGCTGCCGCACAAGCCCTGGGAGGTATTCGCGACTCGCAGGATGTAACGATCGCGGGACTCAGCACTGCTCTCGCCGACAAGCGGCTCCAGGTGCGTGTTGCCGCCGCGCGTGCTCTCGGCAACCTCGGTGCGGCGTCCGAACCGGCTCGCGAAGCCCTACTGCTCCTCAAGAGTGATCCCTTCGAGCCGGCACAACAAGCTGCAGCCCAAGCTCTGGCGCAGATTCCGCAGTAGTGGATTCGCCGCTAATCAGGAGCCGCCCATGTTCCGATTCACAAAACGCGATGGGGGTTGGTTTTCGGCCGTCGTTCTGCTTGGCGTCGCGCTGCTCCTTTCGCTGGCAGAATTAACACGAACGCGGGCAGTTAGCAGCCTTGCAGTTCTCCGCGCCAAATCAGATTTGATCGCGTCAGAGTCACGACTTGAGGCCGCAGAATCGCAGCTCGCGGCGCTTGGCCATCCTGTTGCTCCGCACGGCCGAGGAACCGACGAAATGACCAATTCCGATACCAAAGGCCACGGCGATTGCTTGGCTGTCGCCATTATCGCGGCCATGCTGTTGCTGCCGATCGCCTAACGTGCTGTCGATTGGGCCAGCATTCTGGGCCTCTTCTCACGGCTGGACCGCACGTCCTACTTTCCACGCGACGCCGACATTGGCCACCCGTGCGCGCTCACGCCGCCAGGAAGTCTGGCCCGTTTCGCGTCGCGTTGCCTTCGGGGTCCGAACCGAACCAGGTCGTTAACCCAAACCGCCCCTTGGGCAGAGAGCGAGAGAGTTCTGGCCAGAGGTGGGAACAGGAAAGCGGTTGTCGGCGCTCGCGCCTCACTGACCGGGAACTCTCGGCACGACGCAACGTTGCCAAATCCGCGGGAAAACGACGAACGCCGCGAGCTCTCGCCCTCGGCGTTCTGAGTAAACCAGAGGGTCGGCAGGTTTTCCGCGACCCGAAAAAGCTCCCCGAAAGGAACCCTCTTCGTAACAATACTCTCTTTTGCGATTCTCGTAAACCCTTGCGGGGCCAGCAGTTGCTGAGTTCGAGACCCTTTCGGTGTCAAAAACGGTAGGAACCCTCTTCGAACTTTTGGGGCGGCGAGTTAACAGCGGCGTGCTGTTTGTGATTGCCGCGAGCGCTTAGGCAAATCAGGGGCTCCCGGAACCTTCTTCCCCTTCGGAACCGTGTTCCGTTTTAGAGAATTCTTCGCAGTCGCGAATCAGCCTGCCCAATTGGGCGGCGTCATCGGGAGGGATTACGACGAGCCGCGAACCGACCCATGCCAGATGGGAGCGGATCAGCCCGATGGAGACTGGATAGCGGCGATGAGGTACGTCTAATTCGATGCGGACCCGCGCGTCCCAATCGTAGCAGCTGAAGGGCGCGCCAGGCTGCGGCCGCTTTGGGTGATCCGGTTCGCGGCGACGCGCGAGGCACTTCAGCAGTTCTGGAACGGCACTTTCGGCAAACTGCAGTTCGTTCCATTTTTCTACACCGGATGCACCGATCTCGCGGATGCGGGCCCGAACGCCGGTTACCTCCTCTGCGCTTGGTAGCCAGCCGGCCTCGTTGAGACAACCCTCGCGCCAGTGGAAATAGGACTCCAACAGCGGCTTTCGGAGAGCCGCAGTAACGCCCAGCCCCGCGCAGGCGAGAGGCAACAGTACGCCGCCGACGACTTGTAGCGTTCGACTCCGGTTTTGACCCATGTTTCACCCCAGCGCCAAGACGATCAGCAGCGTGCGGAGTTTGTAGCGGGGCATGGCCCTAATCCTTCGGCCCTAGCGGTAGCGGCTCCGTGGGCGGTTTGACATGTGGTCCATAGAACTGCAGGTATAACTCGCGGGTGATCCGCATTTCTTCTCGCGGCAGGCTCCATTCCAAGTATCGCTGCCTGGCCCACATGCAGAGTGGTGCCAACAGCGCCGGCGCTACGGCAAAGACGATCAGCAGCGTGCGGAGGCGGTATCGCATCAGAGCAGCGAATCGTGTTGGTCAGGCAGCGGTCAAAAATCGTCGCGAGGCAAGGAAAAACGCGGTCACTGCTACGACGCGTTCAACCAGCAGTAGATTTTAACAGCCCAGGTTCCCAGCAGGAGCGAGACAAATAGGGGGACGCCGATCCAAGGAGAAAGGCCGCTCGCTTCCAGGAAGAAGAAGGCAAACACGACTAACGCGTAGCAGGCCAGTGGGGCGAGGCGAAAGCGCCATTTCATCCCCCAATTCTAACCGCGCACGAAAAAGCCCCGCCAGTTTCCCAGCGGGGCATTTTACCGCGGCCCCTATGGAGGAAGAAAAGGGGATTCTGATTTAGGATAGAATACCCCAATTCGCTGCTCCCTTCCCAGTGCAGGCTGTGGTTCGCGGCGATCCCACGCTGCCGCGGTTGGAATACAGCCCACTCTACTTCTACTGTCCAATTCTCTGTAACCGATTTTAACTGATTCGGCTATGCTGACTTGCGCTCGCGAGGATGCGGGCGGAAGGAGTTCAGCATGGATGCGCGTGGTGGTGAACGGTTGTTGGGGAT
>Ga0184625_10000629_pt1 | contig 13675 bp, 18 predicted proteins | sample PLM3_30_b1_FD_133151 | JGI IMG/M metagenome (GOLD analysis project Ga0184625, IMG submission 133151) | Groundwater sediment microbial communities from an aquifer in East River, Colorado, USA - PLM3_30_b1 | ecosystem: Environmental > Terrestrial > Soil > Riparian zone | place: USA: East River... | reverse complement strand
GTGCGGTGGAGCCCGCCGTTTGGTCGGTCCCCGAGACCGACCGCTGCGAGCCTTCGGGCATCGCCACAATAACTGGGAACGCTGCCTCCCTCTGAAGCGGAGGCCATGATGAGTATCCAGGCGTTGGACCTGACCGGGGCGGCGTTACCCGTTATCCTATCTTCCACCTGCACCTGCCGCCGCGGCAGGTGAGCGTCGGCGTTAGCCAGCAAGGCGAGATTCATGAATCCACTCGATCTCGAATGGGGAACGGCGACACCTGAATTTGTTGCCGAGGATTCATCGACTGCGATTCAAGTGATCAATCATGCGCTCGAAAATGTTGCACAACTGACTCGAAATTCGACCTTCATCCGCGGCCGCGTCGCCTTCTTTGCGCGGCAACTGCCGACAGGTATGAAACAACACATCATCTTCGATGATCGCGGCCAAAACATTCCGAAAGATATTCGCGACGCGTTGCGGCGGTCGCTGACGTCAATCGCATCCTTCGAATACATGAGCGAGCGAAAATAGCATGGCATTCAATCTACTAGCTGTTGCACAATTGCCAATCGAGTGGCCCATGGTCAGTGAGCGATACCGAAACACCGACCGGACGTTCGAGGTCTTTCCAATTGTCGATCCGGAAAACGGCGATGCAATTGGCATCAGCATTCCAACGAACTATTTCAACAAACAATCGTGGCAAAGTGCATCTAACTTTCTTGTTGCACTTGCCGCCTCATGCCCGCTCAAGGTCTATGATATGTATGGTGGTCATGCGGTTGATGTGACAACGTATGTCCCAGACGGGCTAAATGATGGCTAACAAATCGCTGCACCTGACCGGGACCGCATTACGGTTTTTCGAGCCTCCCGGCCGTTGCAGCGGCCCCGGCAGGTGAGCTTGGTCGACTATGAACCCCGGCGGATCTTCAAATCATGAGCACTTCACAGCTGAGTACCCAGTCTGCGGCGGAGCGACGAACGGCAGAAGCCGAGTTGCGTCGGCTTATCGCCAAGTTCGCGCCCGCGCATCAACGGCTCATCGGCGCAATGCGACGGTGGCTGCGAAAGCGTCTGCCCACCGCCCATGAGGTGGTGTATGAATATAAAGACTGCTTCGTCATCAGCTATTCACCAAACGAGCGCGGGTACGAGGGCGTTCTGGCAATCCGCGCGAGCGCGGACGGCGTGAGGCTGTACTTTAATCGTGGCAAGGGATTGCCGGATCCTGCGAAATTGTTGCAGGGGTCCGGCAAGCAGACGCGCTGGATTCACCTGGAGGGCGCGTCCACCCTCGCTCGTCCGGAGGTCGCGGGCCTGATCGACGAGGCCCTCGCTCGCAATCGCGTCCCGTTTGCAAGCACCGGCCGCGGGCCGGTGGTCATTCGTTCGACATCGGCCAAGCAGGGTCGGCGGCGTCGCCCCGCCTAGCCAGTCGCTGCACCCGACGGCTGCCGCAGCAAAGTTTTCGGGGTATCCTGTCTCACTGGCGGCCGCCGCGGGTGAGCGATCTCGTTAGGCCGCTTCAGGAGCACGTAATGCGACCCTTGCGTTATTCCATCAACATCACGTTGGACGGGTGCTGCGATCATCGGGCAGGGGTCCCGGACGAAGACTTGCATCGTCACGCTGTCGAGACCCTCAACCGGGCCGATGCCCTCCTGTTTGGTCGGGTGACCTATGAAATGATGGAGGCCGCGTTTCGGCCGGCGTGGACGGGAGAGATGCCCGCTTGGATGGAAAGCTTCCGCCGGACGATCGACGCGGCAAAGAAGTACGTTGTGTCGAGCACCCTGGATCGGGTCGATTGGAGCGCGGAGCTCGTGCGCGGAGATCTGGGGAAGGCCGTTGAGCAGCTTAAGCAGGAGCCGGGCAAGGGACTGTACGTGGGCGGCGTGAAGCTCCCGCTGGCGTTGGCGGAACTGGGATTGATCGATGAATACGAGTTCGTCGTGCATCCCAGATTGGCAGGCCACGGGCCGACGTTGTTTGCGGGGCTATCGAAGCATGTCGACTTGATGCTCGTGAGCCGGCTGGAGTTCGGCTCGGGGGCGGTGGCGATGCGGTATGAGCCGAGAACGTAGCCGGATGTTTTCTGCATACCGAACACTGATTCATCTGCAATATCATGCCTAACCATGCGCTCCAGCGAACCCGGCGTGAGAGTCGCGGTTGCAATCGTTACGTCCCGCGCGCCGAGTCGCTGAGCTTGGGTCGTTATGCAGCGTAGGCGTACAAGAACATTCGTTGGCTGGTAAGTAGAACGAAGTCTCGCATTTGCAAAGCTACAACCAGACTTTCAACAGGACCAATTTGATCATGAATCCCATCGCCAGGAACATTGTGGCGGCAATTGCCGGTTTTGTCATTGGCAGCGTGGTCAATCTTGGATTGGTCACCCTGGGAATGTCAGTGGTTCCTCTTCCCGAGGGCACGGACGTCTCGACCATGGAAGCCGTCCGCGAGAGCATGAAATTGCTTCCGCCGGTGAACTTCATTTTTCCGCTCCTGGCTCACGCACTCGGAACGCTCACCGGTGCTTTCGTCGCTGCCAGGCTCGCGGCCAGCCACCCCATGAAGTTTGCAATTGGCATGGGCGTGAGTTTTCTGATCGGCGGTATTGCGATGATCTTCAATTGCGGTGGTCCCGTGTGGTTCATCGCATCCGACTTGCTACTGGCGTACATTCCCATGGCGCTGCTGGGAGGCTTGCTTGCCGGCGGGAAGAGGTCTCCAACTGCATAACCATGCCATGCACCGGAGTGGCGGTGGCCAGCGTTTCCTGAAATCAATGTTTACTCCCGCCACCCGGCGATGGCCGTCGTTAGGCCGCAGGTAAGTGGACGGCGGAACGAGGTCCTTCGCGAAGCCACGCAGCGGCCCTGGTTTTCCCAGGACCGCACGTTCGCAAAATCCCAAGCGCCGAGCCTCACAGTTGCTTGAGCAGCGCGCGGGCCTTGCCGCTCAGGTTTTGGGGAGAGCGCTTCAGATCGGCGAAGCCCTTTTCCAGAATCGTCGCTTTTTGCGGGTCGGTCTGGCGAACCTCCGCGACGATCTCCTCAAACGTCGCGCCTTCACTGCCCAGGGGCGCGCCGTTGGCGTAGTCGTTCAGGATCCCCTTGGCCCGCTCCAGGCCGCTTTGCGGCTGGACCTCAACCGGCGGGGCTTTCCCGCAGCCGCAAAGCCCGAGCAAGGCCACGAAGACGATCCCAACCCCGAGCCGCGCGCGGACCATGGTTGCTCCTCGTCAGGCAAATCCTTCGTGTAGGTCCCGCCTGCCGGGCGGGACCTGGGCAGGGCAGTAAGGTCGAGTCCGTTGGAAAGGTCTTGGTCGCTGCGCTCCCCGAAGGCCCCTTCCGGCAGAAGGGGCCTACTTCGCGGAAGAAGCGCAGGGTCAGAAATCCCCCAGCGCCTGTCCGTCCCCGATGTTGCCCAGAATCTGCCACGTCAGCAAGTTGACGGAGTTGCGAACGAAACGCACCGAACCGTCGGCCAGGCAGACGTTCACGCCGCCGGTGTGCTGGCTGCGTGCGGGAGTGATCCCAACACAACTGTCCCAGGCCACGCCCGCGCCACCGACCCCCGCGCCGCCCGCGCCGTTCTGGCACTTCCAATTGGGAGGCGCTGCGGTATTGAACAGCGCATTGCTGTGACTGTGCCAGGCCCACCACCGGCCGTTGTTGGTCAGGAGGCGCGCGGCCGGGGCCGCGGCGACCACATCGAGCTCCGCCTGCGTCGGAAAGGCTTTGTTGGCGACGGTGATGGCGGTCACCGCCTTGAAACCGTTGGCGTTATCGAAACCCGGGATGTACTCACTGGCCAGGATGGTGTTGGACGTGCCATCCGTGATCTCGGCCATCCGCCTCCCTACGTCGTGGGCGATGACCCCATTCGCCCCGCGCACCACGGTGTTGCACCCTCCGGTCTCGATCATACTGCCCGTGGACCAGAGGTAATTCGTGCCCGGGTAGCCGTTTCCCAGCAACCGCGACGACGGGCAGATATAGACCGACAGCCGCATTTTCGCCGGGGCCCCGGCGTTGTCCCACGTCTCGGCCCTCGGCAGTTTTTTCCGCGCCTCGAAGAGTTCGTACACGTTGCCCTGCTCGTAGTAAGCCAGGACCTGGTAGGAAACGCTCAAGATGTACCAGCTTTCCCAGTCCGTGCCGGGATTGGGTCCAAAGGGACCGGAGCCATTGCCGGGCGGAAACGACTTGAGACTATCATGGTAGTTGTGCATGGCGATGCCGAGCTGCTTGAGGTTGTTCAGGCACTTGGTTCGCCGCGACGCCTCACGGGCCGATTGCACGGCGGGCAAGAGCAACGCCACCAACACGCCGATGATCGCAATCACGACCAAGAGCTCGACCAGCGTGAACCCCGACTTGGGTGAATTGGTCACGTGAGTTCTCCCGAAGAAGGGAAAATAACAGAGGCCCAATTTGATTAGAATCGGCTGGTCAGTTGACGGTCAAGCAGAGTGCCGTCGCCGTAGAATCGGCGCCAAACCTCTCCTGCTCGGCGCACAGGTCCGCCAGCCGGTACCAGGCGAACATACACTCGGCCGCGACCACCAGGCCCTCGCGACAGGGGCGCACCAGCGGTAGAAAATGATCGGGCGCCGCGTCGATGTTCTTGTGGACCTTCGTCTGCCCCTCGGCATCGACGCGGAGGCCATGATGGGTATCCTGGCGCTGCACCTGACCGCGGTGGCGTTACTGGTTATCCTGGCTCCACCTGCACCTGCCGCCGCGGCAGGTGAGCTTGTCCGTTCGGCCCGGAAGGAGGCACTTGGCCGCGCCATCCTGACCGGTGGTCGCGGCGTCCGTATAATCGCAGCCAGCGGCTGGAGGCGATCCGCGTCGGACGGCTCCGCGCCCACCTTTTCTTGGAGGCAAACATGAAGACCATCCTCTCGGTTGCGTTGGTACTCGGGATCTGTGGGCTGGCGAGCGCGCAGGGCGAGAAGGCAGACCCGGTCGGGACGTGGAAGTGCGAGTATTCGATCGGCGATCAGAAGCGGACGTCCGAACTGACGATCAAGAAGGAAGGGGACCAGTTTGTTGGGACGATGACCTGGCCAGACCAGAAGGACGAGAAGCTCAAGGACCCGAAATTCAAGGACGGGAAGCTGACGTTCTCCGCCGTGCGGAAGTTCATGGATAACACGATCCCCATCGAGTACACGCTGACGATCGACGGGGACAAGCTCAAGGGGAAAGGCGCGGCGGAATTCGGGGGCCAGAAGCAGGAGTTCGACATCGAGGGGCAGCGGGAGAAGAAGGACAAGTAGCGGGTGACGGCATCGGGAGCATTCACGGTTTCAAGGCCGAACAAGGCGTTGCAGCAGACGGGGCCGGCATGGCGGCTTTCCAGGGTCTGGAGCCTCCTCAGCCGACCCCGCTGCTGAACTAGGTCGCTATGCCCCTAAAACCATGATCGAATCCCACACGGCGACATTCCGGCTACTTCGGACCGCGCCACAGGTCTCGCCCGCCGCTGTTTCCCAGGTTGAAGACGCCGAGCGGCGGTTGGGGTTTCGGTTTCCCGCCTCGGTTCGCGAATGGTACTGCGACAGCGAAGCAATCGACATTCTGGCGAAGTATAGCAATCAGGATCCGCCGATTCCGTTGAAGAAATTTGCTGTTACGGAGTGGCATTCTCTTCGCCTCCTGCCGTTCAAGTACGAGAACCAGGGCGTGTGCACATGGTCGATAGTGCTTGATGGGTCCGACGATCCACCGGTCAACGTTGATGTGGACTCCGATGGGGCTGAATGGAAGCCGCAAGCGCCAACGTTCTCGGCATACATTCATGCCTGTGTCTGGGATTATGTTTCTGTCTTCGATCAACCAGGGTTGGTGCAAGCCCAGAATGAACCGCTGTCGGCGGAATCGCTCGGGCAACTGCGGGAACGATTCACTGAGCAACCGCCGACCTTTGCCTGGCCAGGCAGCACGCAATACCGATTTGTAGGCAAGGGGCAAGCGATTTTGATATGGGCGGGAGAAGATCAAGCAGATTGGTTTGTCGGCGCTCGTGAGGCGAAGTTGTTGGAAACGGCTTTGCGAACGGTCTGGAATGTAGATAACGTTGGCCCGTCCCTCTACGGCTGCAGCGAGATTGGCAAGGCCGTCTTGGACAGGATTCGGGGCAGGGCATAACAAAGCGTTGCACTTGACCGGCCCGGCAAGTGAACGCAGTCGTTAGGCCGCAGAATAAATATTCCTCTCACCACCACCGCGCAGCGGAGGTCACATGAAACGAGTCACTGGCATCGGCGGCGTCTTCTTCAAGGCCAAAGACGCTCCAGCGCTGCAGGCCTGGTACAAGCGGCACTTGGGAATCGATGTCCAAGCCTGGGGCGGAGCTGCCTTCGATTGGGCCGACGCCGAGGGCAAGCCGGTTGCAGGCACAACTGCCTGGCTCATCACTCCGCAAGAAAGTAAGCAGTTTGCTCCGAGCTCTGCTCCCTTCATGGTCAACTACCGAGTGGAAGACGTCCACGCTTTGGTCAAGGTCTTGAAGGAAGAAGGCTGCCACGTGCTCGAGAAGATTGACGAATCCGAGTATGGGAAGTTTGCTTGGGTCATTGATCCAGAGGGAAACAAGGTCGAGCTATGGCAGCCGCCACAAGGCCAATGAGCAGGCTCGTTACGGCCGCGCACTGCGGCCTGACACTTCGTTCAACCGGACGTTAAGCCGCGGGTGCTTCGCACCCGCACTTCCGGCGGGCAGCCCCGCACCGCGGCGGGCAACCCGGGCGTACAATGCCACGCTTCAGGGCCCATCTTCGGCAGGCGAGGTCACCGACTCGACAGGACTTCTTCATCGTGCGAGGCTGAGCTGTGTTCGAGAACAAGTTCGAGTCCCTCGCTACCCGCGCTACATTCCTTCGGCGCCTCGCGACGACCTCCGGTATCGGTCTGGCAGCCTTCGCAGTTTCCCTGTTCGCCGGCATGCTGGGGTTTCACGGTATCGAAGGTCTGTCGTGGATCGACTCCTTTCTCAACGCAGCCATGCTCTTGGGGGGCATGCGTCCTTTGGAGCACGAACGCAACACGGCCGGAAAGCTCTTCGAAGGGGTCTATGCCATCTACTGCGGCCTCGCAGTCATCTCCGTTGCGGGCATCATCCTCGCCCCGGTCGTCCATCGCTTTCTCCACAAGATTCATCGGGAGCGTCACCGCGAATAGACTACTCACCCGTGCCGGGGAACGGAAATGGGGATAAGTCCAATTGCCAAGGCGGAATCAAGTCAGCGCCGGAGTGAAAGCCCAGTGTGGCGGGCTGGCGAGAAACGAGCGGTGGCGTTTGGACGGCCCCGGCGAAAACCGGGCCTGACGCGGTAAGGGCCATGACTGGCGCTGCAGGGACCAATTTGCAGTGAGAACTTGGCAACTGACATTTTGCAATCCGAAGTGAGCGGTGGGGCGGCGATTGCCACGGGGGAATCAAATCGGCGGCAATGATCGTCCCGGCCCGGTTCGTCCGTTATGCTGGGGCATCCACTGGCGCGACTGACGCGATCCCACGGCGGCTGTTGATGAGCACCGACGCCGAAGCACCGAAGGCCGATTGCTACTCCGCCGGCGAACGCGGGGCGATGGTCTATTGGCAGGACCTCCGCGGCTGGCTGCTCGCGCCGCTGCTTTCGGCGCTATCCGCGTGCGCCGTCACGGCGGACCACATTACCGCCGCCTCGCTCGCTTGTGGGCTGGCGTTTTGCCCGCTGTGGCTGTGGGTTGGCGGTCCCGCGTGGGTCCGGCCCGCGGCGCTGCTGGCGCTGCTGTTGCACGTGCTGCTGGACGGGCTCGACGGCCCGCTCGCCCGCCATCAGCACACGGCTTCGCGCCGCGGCTCGTTCACCGACACGCTGGCCGACCAGATCGTCGTCACGGCAACGACGCTGGCCCTGATGGCCACCGCACCGGCGCAATTGAGCATCTGGGCCGGCGGCAGCTACATCTTCCTCTACGCGATGGTCGTCGCCTTCGCCATGGTCCGCACGGCCCTCGGCGTCCCCTACTCCTGGCTCATCCGCCCGCGATTCTGGATCTACGGTTGGCTCGCCGTCGATCAGTATCTGCTGCCTGGCTGGCTGGAGCTAATCGTCGTTTTCTTTGCCGCCATCCTGGCGATCAAACTGGCTACAGGCTTTATTGCCATCCGCCGGCTGCTGTAGCTGTTGGCAAACACATCTCCACCCTATGGACACCACTTCGAGCAGCTTGCTGGAACGTTTGCGGCAGCCGGGGGCGAGCGAGGCCTGGCAGCGTTTCGTGCATCTGTACACGCCGCTGCTCTATTATTGGGCGCGTGGGGCCGGGTTGCCGGCGCACGACGCGGCCGATCTCGTGCAGGACGTGCTCGTGGTGCTCGTTCAGAAACTGCCGGAGTTCCAGTACGACGCGGCGACGTGATCGACTTCCAGCTCAACGACATCTCCTTGTATGCCGCCAATTGCGAGGCGTCGATGGCGCAAGGGGGTTGGCCGGAGCTTTCGCTCGACCCTGAGCACCGCCTGATCGACGTGGTGTTCCCGCCTCATGAGTTCGGCTGTGGCAGCGATTACGACCCGGTTCAGGGGCTGAAGGGCCAATTGTGGTCCTTGGAGGCGGGCGATTGGACCTTACGCGGGCCGCACTCCTCGATCGCGTTCACCGTCGTTCCAGGATTCTCGGGGCCGGCGCTGTCGATCGAGGATGTCTCGGTCATTGAAGGCGACAGCGGCGCGACCAGCGCCCTGTTTTCGGTCCGACTCTCGGCCGCCAGCGAGCTGCCGGTGAGCGTGAGCTTTGCGACGGCCGACGTGACGGCCCTGGCGGGCGACAACGACTACGTGCCGGCGGCGGGGTTGTTGACGTTCGAGCCCGGCGAGACGCTGAAGCTGATCACCGTCCAGGTGAACGGCGACCTGCGCGACGAGGACTTCGAGACGTTTCACGTCAATTTGGGCAGCCCGACGAATGCCAGTCTGGCTGATGGGCAGGGCCTAGGAACCATCCTGGACGACGATCCGATCCCGACGCTCACGGTCAATGACGTGACGCAGGCCGAAGGCTCGTCCGGCAGCACCGCCTTCGACTTCACGCTCAGCCTGTCGGCGCCTAGCGAGAAGCAGGTTGGCGTCTATTTCCGGACCGACGACGGCACGGCCCGGGCCGGCAGCGACTACACGCCAACGTTCGGATTCTTTCACTTCGCCAGCGGCCAGACGGCGCTGTCCATCACGGTGCCGGTCAGCGGCGATACACGGGCGGCGACGAACGAGTCGTTTCAGGTCCGCGTCTTCCATCCCCAGAATGTCACCATCGTCGATGGCTTCGCAGTGGGCACGATCCAGGACGACGATCCGCCGCCGGCGCTCGCCATCAGCGATGTGACCCTGGCCGAGGGCCGCTCGGGCATCACCTATTTCGCCTTCACGGTGAGCCTGTCGGCAGTCAGCGACAAAACAATCAGCGTCAACTTCGCGACCGCCAACGGCACGGCAACCACCGCCAACAACGACTACGCGGCCAGGTCCGGCACGCTGACCTTCGCACCGGGCGAGACCACCAAGACCATCTACGTTCAGGTCAACGGCGACAAGAAGAAAGAAGCGAACGAGACATTCTTCGTGAACCTCAGCGCCGCAGTCGATGCCATTCTCGCCGACGGACAAGGGCTGGGCACGATCCTGAACGACGATTGAGCCGATTTGGCGTCCGGGAGCTGTTTTTCTCAATCTCGTTTCAGGTTTGCCGGGCGCCGCGCATAGCCTCTTGGCAAACCACTCCCTGATGGCCCCTCGCACTTCATCCAACGAGGAACCGAATCATGTTTCGCAGCCCGCTGCTCCGGCGACTCGCGGTGGCTCTGTTCACGCTAATCGTCGGCCTATTCGCGGTGGGTTCCGCCCACGCCGCCTTGACGCTGATTCCGGCCGGGCTCAATCCGGGGGACCAGTTCCGCGTCGCCTTTGTTTCCAGCGGTGGGCGGAACTCCACCTCGAACATCATCTCGGACTACGACCAGTTCGTCACCAACCTGGCTGTGGCGGCCGGGATCAACACTTATTTTGGCGACGCCGTCACCTGGCAGGCGATCGTCTCCACGCAACCCGTGGGCATCACGCCTGCCATTTCTGCGATCTCCCGCCTGCCGGCGACCTCGCCAGCCATTTACCGCATCGATGGCGCCCTGGTGGCAACCTCCGGCGCCGACCTGTGGGACGGCTCCATTCTGAATCCCATCAACCGGACGGAATCGAGTGGTTCTATTCCCGCGGGAACACCAACGACAACCTGGGTTTGGACCGGCACCAACGACAACGGCAACATCGACGGCGGGCTCGGACCCAGTAGCAATGGCGGAACCTACGGGCTAGCAAATGTCACGAGCGCTAGCTGGATGCAGGAAGACGCGTCGTTGCCACGCTCGGACCAATTCCGGCTTTACGCCTACTCCAGCGTGCTGACCGTCCCCGGCGGCGCTGCGCCCGTACCGGAGCCAAGCTCAATTTTGATCCTCGCGGGCCTCGCCGCCATCGGCTTCGTCGCTCACCGTCGCGGGGCTTTGTTTGTGCGGAAATGCTCCTGCATCTGACGCAGCTCAGCGAGATCGACGCCGGGAGGCTGGGCGTCGATGAGCACTTGCAGGTCGCCGACGGCCGCGGCCGTGCGGCCGGTTTCCCAGCGGCAGACGGCCCGCATGCCACGGTCGCGAATCAGCTCTGGCTCGATCGTCAGCACCGCGCTTTCATAGCGGATCAGCGCCTCACGGTCGGGGCCGGTCTTGGGATTCTGAGCGTTGCCGATCAGGTTGCCGAGAATTCGCGTCAGAATCCGCTGCGGCGTGACCGCCTCGAAATACTCGGGGATCGCCGGCTCGCCAATCAGCGTCTGGATTTTCTTCTCCGCCTCTTCTCGCGACAGCGGCAGGCCGCCCTCAAACACGTCGATGAGCTGCGGCTTTCCTTCCTTGGGCACGTGCCGGACAACGAAGTGCGCCGGCAGCCCCACGCCCTCGATCGTTAGGCCCAGCCGCGAGCCCAGCTCGATGTACAGCACCGAGAGCGTGATCGGCAGGCCCTCGCGGTCGTCGATCACGCGGCTGAGAAAACTGTTGGCCCGGTGATAATAGTCTGTCCGGCTGCCGTGAAAGCCGTTATCGCGGAAGAGGTACTCATTCAGCGCGGCGAGCCGGTCGGCCTCGGCCGTTTTGCCGCCCAGCTTCTGCTTGATTTCGGCCGCCATGCGATCGACGTAGGCGACGTAGGCCTCGACGTCGAGGTCGTCGCCGCCCAGCTTGGCGATGGTCAGCGCGGCCCGCAGCAAATCGACCTTGGCCGCGCCTGGACCGGCGACGTTCTCTAGCTCGGCACACACGGCCGCGGTCCGCACGTCGGCGGCCAGCCGCTTCAGCTCGGCCGCCCGCGCTTCCAGCTCCTCTGCCTTGGCCAACAGCGCGGCCTGGGCCGGCTCGATTGCAAAGGTGGCGAGCGGCGCGGTTTGGACCTGGGCCAGCGGCGGCAACTTGTCAATCTCGGCTGCGAGCCGCTTCCGCAAGTCAGCGGGAGTGCGGTCGTCAGCCAACTCCTTACCGACGGCAAAGTGTCGAAACTCCGCGCCGGTGTTGCGGAACTTCGCCAGTCCGACGCGACCCTTCTTAAACGTGCTTTCTGCCGCTTCGATCACCAGCTCGTCGTTGACGAAGCACCGCAGCTTGCCGGCCTCGACGCGAACCTTCAGCCGATTCCATTCGCCCGGCCGGTAATGCTCCGACGGCTTTTCGGCGAGCACCTGCCACGAGAACACGTCGGGGCCCTCGAAGCGGCTGAGCCGCAACTTGCCGTTGGACGGATAAAAGCCGTAGTGTTTGTCTCCGCCGTCGGCCTGAAACACGAGGCCGGCCGCGCCTGTTTCGTCGTCGAGCTTGACCTGCACGGCCAGCTCGAACGGCACGGCGGGCGGATCGCTCTTGGAGAGCAACAGCGAACGGCCGCCGAAGCCGGCGCCCAGGCCATCGACCAGCAGCCGGCCGGCCCGCTGCTGCCAGCGAGCCCCAAACAGCGGCTCCCACTGCGTGCGGTCGATGCCGCCGATCGTCAGCCAGCGGTCGATCGGCACGGGATTGGGCTTGTCCCGCAGCGTCTTGAGATCGCTGGCCGCCACGGCAAAGCCGAGGTTCTCGGTGACGAGCGACTTCATCGTGACGATACCCAGCACGCGACCCTTCATGTCAAGCACCGGCCCGCCGCTGTTGCCCGGCTCGACGGGGATGGCGAGCTGCAGCATGTTGCGGCCGTCGATCTCGCGCGTGCCACTGACGACTCCGCTGACCACGCTGTACTTCAGACCCTGGGGATTGCCCATGACCACGACGGGCTCGCCCGCGGCGACGGCTTCGCTGCCCGCCAGTGCCAGCGCCGGCAAGTTCGCCGCCTCGACCTGCACGATCGCCAAGTCCAGCGCCCGGTCGGAGGCATGGACCGACTTCACGGTCAGCGTCTTGCCGTCCGCCGTCTGCACCGAGATCGGCCGCGCTTCGCCGATCACGTGCAAGTTGGTCGCGATCAGCCCGCTGGCGTCGATCACGAACCCGGTGCCCAATCCTTGCTGTGAACCCTCGCGGCCCGCGTAACCGATCACGACAATCGAGCTTTTGACCTTGGCGGCCAGGTCCTTGACGGACAGTGCGGGTTCCTCCGCGGCTGCCGGCAGCGACAGACCGCAGAGCAAGAGGAAGAAGAACGCCACAGAGCGACATGCGGTAGGTACGATGGACATAGCCCGATTATGCGCTGGGGCCGGTGAAGTGCAATTCCTTGCCATTATTGCGGTCTGCGTTCTCTGCGCCGTTAGCTACGGCGTCGTCCACGACCAGATCACGGCCCGCATTTGCGTGGAGTATTTCACCATCGGTCACGCGCCGGTCTTCGGCACGGACGATCCGACGCTGCTCGGCCTGGGCTGGGGCGTGCTGGCGACGTGGTGGGTCGGCGTGATGCTTGGCATTCCGCTGGCCGTTGTCGCGCGGGCTGGTGCCTGGCCCAAGCGGAGCGCGGTTTCGCTCGTGCGCCCGCTGCTGATCCTGATGATCGCCAGCGCGGCCTGCGCAACAATCGCCGGCATCGCCGGCTGGCGGCTGGCGGGCGGCGGCGTGGTCGTGCTGCCAGAGCCGCTGGCTGGCCGTGTCCCGCCCGAGAAGCACGTGGCCTTTCTCGCCGACGCCTTCGCCCACAGCGCCAGTTACCTCATCGGGTTCGTCGGAGGCGGGATCGTGATGCTCGTCGTGTGGCTTCAGCGGCGGAAGGCGAGCGTGGTAGGATAGGTGGATGCTCCTCCGCTGGCTCGTGAATCAGTACATGCAAGACGGCGCGCATGGCAAAGTGCGCGAAGTCGTCAACGGATTCGTCCGCAGCGCCGTCGCGCCCACTGGCCAACCGGCCTCCGATCGACCGATCACCGATCAGCCGGCCGACCGTCCTGAACCCGCCGACTTCGTTCCCACCGACATCGCCTTCATCTTCGCGCTGGGCGTCGAATCGGGCGGCCTCGTTGACTTGCTGAAGGGCGTGCAGACGGCCCGTCAGCCACATGGGATTGAGCATGCGGGCAAGCTGGCCGGGAAGGAGGTGGTGATCGTCGAGTCGGGCGTCGGCGAAAAGGCCGCAGCGCGGGCCACCGCCGAGGCGATCAAG
>Ga0184625_10000628_pt1 | contig 13676 bp, 16 predicted proteins | sample PLM3_30_b1_FD_133151 | JGI IMG/M metagenome (GOLD analysis project Ga0184625, IMG submission 133151) | Groundwater sediment microbial communities from an aquifer in East River, Colorado, USA - PLM3_30_b1 | ecosystem: Environmental > Terrestrial > Soil > Riparian zone | place: USA: East River... | reverse complement strand
GAGCCGAGCGCCTAAGTATCGAGCGTAAATCAACATTGGATAACCGTCAACGGGCAAGAAGTATGCGGAACGTGGACCTTCGCTTCGAGCATCGGCCCTGAGCGCCGCCGCTACTCCGCTTCCCGCGGACGAAGGCGCGGGTGCTTCCCTTCCACGACGAGGGCGGCCGCGAACCCGGGGGGGGCCGGAAGCACGCTCAGCGACCAGCGCCCGGCGTCCCGAGGATCCCAGGCGGTCCGCACGATCCGCGCGGAGCCCGCATCGACGGATACCTCGAACTCGTCCAGGGGGATGTTGAGCCCTCCGCCCTTGGCCTTGAGGAACGCTTCCTTGCACGTCCAGTACGCGTAGAACGCCCGAGCGCGGACCGACGAGGGCAGCGCCAGCAACGCCGCGGTCTCCGCCGGCGAGAAGAAGCGCTGGGCGAGCGGCTCGCATTCCACCGTGGGTCGGACCCTCTCGAGGTCGATGCCAACCTCGCGGTCCCGCGCGACGGCCACGACGGCTTTGTGCTCGGAGTGCGACAGGTTGAAGCGAACGGCGGCTTCCCCGGCGAGCCGCGGCTTGCCCTGGGGGCCGTACTCGAAGGCGACCGCGCTCGGCGCCACCCGCAGGTAGCGCGCGAGGATCTCACGAAGCTGGCCTCGTCCGGCCCGGAAGCGATCGCGGTGGCGGGGGAAGACGAAGCGTTCCGCGCGCTCGTTCTCGTCGGCGGACAGCCCCGTCCGGAGAGCCTCGAGTCGCGCCGGCTCCACGTCGAGCGGGAACGACCAGATGTCGACGTCGTCGGCCAGGAGAGGCGGCTCCTCGACGCCCCCGTGTGGCGGGATCCCGCCCGCGTTCAATCGAAGAGGTTCAAGCGCTCGCCGAAGTAGTCCGGCGTCCACTTGCCCAGGGCTCCCCAGTTCGAGAGGGCGTCGGTGAGGATGACCGGTCGCGGCGACGGAGCGAGGTACCCACGCGCGAAATCGCGGCGAGAGAGATCGCGACATCGCGCCACGTCCATCGACATGGTCATAGGCTACGCTAGCCACCGTCAACGGCAAAGAGCGGGCGCGCGCTCAGCGGAGCACCGGGCCCACCCAGCGCAGGACGTCGAAGGTGCTGAAGGCGGACTATGCTCATGCAGGTTACCCTCGCACTTCATGGTCTCGTTTCCTAGCACGCACGCCCCGTTCGTCCTTGCGCTGGCGCTCGCGGCGAGCCCTGACCCCGGGGCCGAGGTCACGTCGCCGCCCGCCGACCGCGACCTCGCCCGCGCGGTCTTCAAGGAGCTCGTCGAGATCAACACGACCGACTCCACGGGCGACTGCACGAAGGCCGCGAACGCGATGGCCGCGCGGCTCGTGAGCGCCGGGCTCGCGAAGGCGGACGTGCAGGTCCTCGGGCCGGATCCGCGCAAGGGCAACCTCGTCGCCCGGCTGCGCGGCACCGGGACGCGCCGGCCGCTGCTGCTGCTCGCGCATCTCGACGTCGTGGAGGCCCGCCGCGAGGACTGGTCGTTCGACCCCTTCGTATTCCGCGAGGAAGGCGGCTACTTCTACGGCCGGGGCACGAGCGACGACAAGGCGATGGCCGCGATCTTCGTGGCGAACATGATCCGCTACCTGCGCGAGGGCTTCCGGCCCGACCGCGACCTCGTGCTCGCCTTGACTGCCGACGAGGAGGGCGGCCGCTTCAACGGCGTCGACTGGCTGGTGAAGAACCACCGCGATCTCGTCGACGCCGAGCTCGGCCTCAACGAGGGCGGGGGCGGCCAGATCAAGGCCGGACGCCGCATCGCGAACACTGTGCAGGCGAGCGAGAAGGTCTACCAGAGCTTTCGGCTGGAGGTGAAGAACCCCGGCGGCCACAGCTCGCTTCCCGTTCCCGAGAACGCGATCTACCGCCTGGCCGAGGGGCTCGTCCGCTTCTCGCGCTACCGCTTCCCCGTGCGCCTCAACGACGTGACTCGGCTCTTCTTCGAGCGCTCGGCGGCGACGGTGCCGGATTCGGAGGCGTCCGACCGCCGTGCCGTGGCCCGGAACCCGCCGGACCTGGCCGCAGCCGAGCGGCTCTCGGAACAGCCCTACCTGAACGCGCGGCTGCGGACGACGTGCGTGGCGACGCTTCTCGAGGGCGGCCACGCCGAGAACGCTCTGCCCCAGACGGCTCGAGCCACGGTCAACTGCCGGATGCTGCCCGACGAAAAGCCGGAGGACGTGAAGGCCGCCATCGAGGCGGCGCTCGCCGACGCGAAGATCGCCGTCACACCCGTCGCTCCGGCCAAGCGCAGCCCCTCGTCACCCCTCGCGGCCGCCATCCTCGCTCCGATCGAGCGCGTGAGCGAAGCCATCTGGCCGGGCGTCCCCGTGATCCCGACCATGAGCACGGGGTCGACCGATTCCCTGTATCTTCGGGCCGCCGGGATTCCCGTCTACGGTGTCGACGGGATCTTCGAGGACGTGGACGACGTGCGCTCCCACGGCCGGGACGAGCGCGAGGGCGTGACGTCGTTCTACGAGGGCCAGGAGTTCCTGTACCGGCTGGTGAAGTCGCTGTCGGAATGAAACCCATCCGCCCGGCGTTCTCGTCACGTAAGGACAGCAGTGACGAGCTCCCGGTCCAGCTCTCGCAATCTGGATCCCTCGTTTACCGCATGCCGGGGCCGCAGTCGATGAAAGTCGATAATGAATTGCAATTTCGAGATGGCGTCGACAAGAATTTTGGCTCAGCCTCCTTGGGGATGGATCACGGGAGGCATCCAAGGAGGATTCCCTCATGAAGCGTCGCGAATTCACGAAGGTGTTGGGTGCGGTTGCCGCGGGCCTGGCGGCCGGCTCGGCCCTAAGCGCGGACGAAAAGGACAAGGCCAAGGACAAGCCCGCGGAGAAAGCCGAACAGAACATCTGTAAGAGCCACAACTCGTGCAAGGGCAAGGGTGGCTGCAAGACCGGCGACAACGGTTGCGCCGGGAAGAACTCCTGCAAGGGCAAGGGCGGCTGTGCCTCCAAGGAAGCCAGGCACTCCTGCGGGGGTCAGAACGCGTGCAAGGGCCTCGGTGGCTGCAAGACCGGCGACAACGGCTGCGCCGGGAAGAACTCCTGCAAGACCAAGGGCGGCTGCGCCGTCCCGGTCGCGCCCCCGAAGGCTGCGCCCCCGAAGTAGGAGCGCGCGGCCGGAACTTCCGGCCGTTTCACGGGACCGCGGAGGCCCCTCCGCGGTCCCGTCGTACTCTTAGGCAGATGAACCGCTTCGGCCTGCCCGACCTCGGAATCGGCATCGGGCTGCGCACCGTCCACTTCGGCGAGATCCTGGCGGGCCGGCCCGCGCTCGACTGGTTCGAAGTCCTCTCCGAGAACTTCATGGACACCGGCGGGCGGCCGCTCTTCGTGCTCGACCAGGTCGTCGAGCGCTACCCGGTGGCGCTGCACGGCGTCTCGCTCTCGGTGGGAAGCACGGATGCGCTCGACCGCGGCTACCTGCAGAAGCTGAAGGCACTCGCGAAGCGGACGCGCGCCCGCTGGGTCTCCGACCACCTCTGCTGGACCGGCGTGCTCGGCCGCAACACGCACGACCTGCTGCCGCTGCCCTACGACCGCGCGACACTCCGGCACGTGACGCGCCGCGTGAAGCAGGTGCAGGACGCGCTCGAGCGCCCGCTCGTGCTCGAGAACCCGTCGACCTATCTCGAGTACGCGCGCTCGACGATGACGGAATGGGAGTTCCTGAGCGAGCTCTGCGACGCGGCCGGCTGCGGGCTGCTGCTCGACGTGAACAACGTCTACGTCAGCTCCTACAACCACGGCTTCGACGCGCGCCAGTACATAGACGGCATCCCGGCCGACCGCGTCGTGCAGGTCCACCTCGCCGGCCACACGAACGAGGGCACGCACATCCTCGACACGCACAGCGGCCGGGCGATCCCGCAGGTGTGGAAGCTCTACGAGCGGCTCGTCGCCCGCACCGGGCCCGTCTCGACGCTCTTCGAGTGGGACGCGTCCATCCCGCCGCTCGCCGCGGTGGTTCGCGAGGCGGCCAAGGCGCGGCGCTACCGGACCTCCGCGCGCGCCACGGGAACCGATGGCGCCTGAGCTGGCGCTGGGCGGCCTGCAGCGATGGCTGCAGGTCGTGATCGAGGCGCCGGGATCCGTGAAGACGGCCCTGCGCTCGCGCGAAGCCGCGCGACTCGTCCGCCCCGCGCGTACCCGCGACGTCGTGCGGCCCTCCCACCGCGGGCTGAGCGCGGCCGAGCGCGTGGGCATCTACCAGGGAATGTACCTGCCGCGGATGATGGAGGCGCTCGAGTCCGACTACGAAGGGCTCGCCCACTTCCTCGGCCCGACCGCCTGGACGCGGCTCGTGCGCGCGTACCTCACCGCCCATCCCTCGCGCAGCTACACGCTCAACGAGCTCGGCCGGCGGCTGCCCGAGTTCGTGCGTCACGCCCGCGTGCCGCGCGCGGCCTTCTGCTACGACCTCGCGCGGCTCGAGCGCGCGGTGGCCGAGGTGTTCGACGCCCCGGAGCCGAAGCCGCTCACCGAGAAGGAGCTCGCGGCGCTCCGCCCACGCGACCTCGAGCGCGCGCGGCTCGTACCCGTCGCCGCGCTCCGCCTGCTCGTGCTCGACCACGACGCGGGCGCCTGGCTCGACAGCCTGCGCGGGGACGAGCACGCCCACCCGCCCGTGCGCCGGAAGCGCACGCGCGTGCTCGTCTACCGGCGCAGCTACCGCGTCAAGCGGCGCGAGCAGACAGAAGCGGCGTTCGCCCTCCTCGAGGACCTCGTGGCCGGCGTACTGATCGGCCGCGCGCTCACGCGCGCCCTCGCGCGGCGAGGCGCCGCTCGCCTCGCGGGCGCCGACGCGGCGTTTCGGCTGTTCCGCGAATGGGCCGCGATGGGCCTGTTCCAGGGACGGGCCCGACGCTCGGCTTGACTCGCCGCGAAGCCCGATCCTAGACTCTCGGCGTCGCGCCAGAACCTTTGCCCAGGCCCCTGCTTGCCTTGCGGCGTGTCGTCCTTTCGCCTCTATTCCTGCCTTCGGCCGTGTTCCTGGCCTCGCTCGCCGCGGCGCTGCGCAGCGCGCTGCGCTTCACCGACGGCCATCTGATCTACGCCCTCGACGACAGCTACATCCACATGGCCGTGGCGAGGACGTTCGCGAACCACGGCATCTGGGGCTGCACTCCGTTCCACTTTTCATCGTCGTCGTCGTCGCTGCTGTGGACCTTCGGGCTCGGGGTCGCCTATCGGGTGTTCCAGGTGAGCGACTGGACGCCGCTGCTGACCAACGTCGTCTTCGCCGTCGTGACCCTGGTGATCGCCGATGCAGCGCTCGCCCGCTTCGGCGCACAGCCGCTCGCCCGGGCCGCGGCGCTCCTCGGCATCGTCGTCGCGTTTCCGCTGCCGGGGATGGTGCTGCTCGGGATGGAGCACATCCTCCATCTGCTGCTGACGATCGCGTTCGCCGCGCTCGCGGTGCTGTCGCTGACCGGCCCTTCCGTGGCGGCACCGCTCGAGCGCCGCCGCACGATCGCCTTGTGCGCATCGGCCGCGCTCCTCGCCGCGTCGCGCTACGAGGGATTCTTCCTGATCGGCCTCGTGTGCCTCGCGTGCCTCGCGCGCCGGCAGGTCTGGCGGCCGCTGGCGATCGGCTTCTCCGCTCTGCTGCCCGTGGCGGTGTTCGGCGCGATCTCGGTCGCGAACGGCTCGTACTTCCTGCCGAATCCGCTCATGGTGAAGGCCGTCGGCGAGAACACCTCGACGCTGTCGGCGCTGCTCAAGCCCTTCGGGAGCGAGGACGTCGCCTTCCTGGAGAACAACCGCGCGATGCCGATCCTGCTCGCGCTCGGCCTGCTCGGCGCGCTGGCTCAGTTGCGGGCGCGCCGCGACCTCTTCGACCCGAAGGTGCTGCTGCCGTTGCTGCTGGTCGGGATGATCCTGCTGCACGGCCACTTCGTGTTCTCGCCGCTCTACTGGGCGTACCGCTACGACGCCTACCTGGTGGGCTTCGGGCTGTTCGTGGCCGCGGTGGTGCTGGCCGATCTGCGAGTGCCTTGGAGCCTGCCGCGCGGCGCCCCGGCGGCAGTTCTCGTGGCGGCGCTCGTCCCGCTCGTCGCGAGCGTAGGGGAAGGCCTCGTGCCCGACGCCGAGATCGAGGGCATGCGCAACACCTATTTCGAGGAATACCAGACGGCCGAGTTCATCCGGCTCTACTATCCGCGCGATGCCGTGATCGTCAACGACCTCGGGGCGGTGACCTATTACACGGAGGCCCGGATCCTCGACCTCGTGGGGCTCGGCGACATCGAGCCCGTGGCGATCATGCGCCACTCCACGTACACGAGTCGGGACGTGACGGCGTGGACGGCGCCCTACCGGCCGAAGATCGCGATCATCCAGCTGGGGTGGGGTGTCGTCGGCCCGCTCATCCCTCCCGAGTGGGTGAGGGTCGCCGTGGTCGAGGTGCCGCCGCACCGGCATCGGGTGGGCTTCTTCGCGGTCGACCCGCAGCAGGCGTGGACGCTGCGCGCGGGCGTGGCGCAGCACTTCGGACAGCTCGGCCCGACGCTCGGGTACCGCATCAAGCTGCTGCGACCCGAGGAGCTCCCTGTGAGCGGCGCACCGCCGGGCCTCCCGGCGGGTGATCAGACTCTGTCGCTGAACGTTACGGGCCGATGAGGACGGTAGACGCTCCGGTGATGATCGTGGCCGACGGGCCGTTCTCGACGTTCACGTCCCCCACGCGCGCAGCCGGTCGGCCGCCGATCATGACTGTCGCGGAACCCGTCACGATCGGCCCGCCGACGTGCGGCACCATGCCGTCCACGAGCGGGCAGACCGTCTGATCGTTCACCACGGCCGCCGGAAGGCCGGCGATCAGCACGGTCGCGACGCCGGGCCCGATGATCTGCCCGCCGTGGCTCGTCTGGTCGGTCACGCGAGCCGCCGGAGTCTGCGCCTGTGCCGAAACAGCGGCAGTGAACGCGAGCAAACAAAGAATCGATCGTTTCATGACCGCTCCTTCAGTTGATGTTGACGACCGAGCCCTTGATCGTCATCGTGCCCGATGATTCGACGTTGCCGGTGCCGCTGGCCTTGATGACGAAGTTGCCATTCGCTCCAAGGTCCAGATTCGTGCCCGCGCGCATCCGTACGAGCGAGCCCGCCATGACATCGAAGTCGGTGCCCGGCTCGAACCGGAAGCCCGTTGTCGTCTTGAGCTTGATGTCGGTGCCGACCGTCGAGATCGAGAAGGGCGTCGTGGTTCCCGCCTGCAGCCCGCCGACGAAGCCGCCGTACGAGCTGTAGTTGTTCCGGCTGCCGAAGACGAGGTTGTGGGAGCCGGAGCGGTCGTCGCCCGCGCCGCGCAGCTCGTTGTAGCCGATCACGACGTTGCCGAGCCCGTTCACCGGCCCGTCGGTGGTGCCGGAGCCGTCGTTCACGTAGAGGTTCGCGCCCGAGATGACGATGTCGTTGCCCGACGCCGAGACGTGCGCGAGCTTCGCTTCGAGAGCCTCCACGCGGCTCGTGAGCCCGGCGACCAGCGCCTGCAGCTGCGCAATCTGCCCCGTCACGTCCGGGCCCGGAGGGCCGGGAGGCCCTGGAGGTCCCTGCTCGCCGGCCGGCCCGCGTTCTCCCCGCGCACCCGGTTCGCCCTGCGGGCCGGCCGCGCCGATCGTGACGTCGAAGAGGTAGAACGGCAGACGCAGCGGGTTGCGCGCGACGAGCAGCAGATAGGAGCCGGGCGGCGTCGGTTCCGGAAGCTGCGCCTGGATCTCGGTGCGGTTGAACGACAGCACGACGAGCGGCACGCCCGCCAGCGTCACGTAGGGCGGTACGTCGCCGAACTGCCCGCCCTGGATGAACAGCACGCCGTCCTCGGTGTAGGCGCTGTTCACGACGAGCGCGGCGGCGGTCGCCGGGTACGCGGGACTCGCGAGCACCGCGAGGCAAACGACGGGTGCGGCCAGGAACAGTGATCGCATGACACCCTCCAGGAACAGCGCTGTCGTGAAGCACGTCTCGGGACGCGGGCGGAGGGTGGTTGCCCTAGAGAGACCGGGTGCTTTCGACGGAAGCTGCTCGGCTGGGGCGGAGGTTGTCCCGTCCGAGAGCGGTTGTCAATGGGACACGTAACCCGCGCCCCTCACCGCCGTCTGCGGAGCCGCTGCATGGAGTGTTCGTTGATGTAGTTGGCGATCGCCTCGCCCTCGGCGTCGCTGATTCGGACGGTGCCTGCCCGATCGGTGAAGGGTCAGGACTTCGATTTCAGGCGGCTGTCGTTCTCTTTCAGGAACGCGCGGATGTCGTCGGCCATGTCGAGAAGCTTCGTCCACTGCTCCTTGTAGAGCGTCACCGGGAAGCGACCGAGGCCGTAGACGGAAAGGCCCCCCTTCTCGCTGACCTTGAGGCTGACGGCCCGGCTCTGCCGCGCCTTCAGCCTTTCGTTCTCTTCCTTGAGGCGGGCCACCTCGGCCTTGATGTCGTCTTCGCTCATGGGGCTCCTTCGGTCAGTTCGGCACCATCGTCATCGGGCGGGCGAGGTCGTCCATCGAGTACCGCTCGATCTCGTCGAGGCGGGCGAGCAGCAGCCGGTGGATCTCCGGGTCCATGCCTTCCGGCGGCTTCGGCTCGCGGGCGCGCATCTCGGCGGCCAGGCGCGCGAGGCGCCGGCGCACCTGTGCGTCTTTCTCGCGCGCGGCGGCCGTCTCGACCTCGAGGGCCGCGGCGCGCACCGCCGTCGGATAGCTGCCGGCGCGGCGCAGAGCCCCTCGCCAGCGCTCATAGACGAGCCGCTCGAGCCAGCGGTACTCGTCGGGCGGCATGCCGACCTCGATGAAGGCGTCGATCTCGGCGCCGACACGCTCGCTCATGCCCTGGAACATGTCCGGGACCTTGCTGAGCTCCTCGAGACCCTGGTCGTGCTTCCCGTGAAAACCGGAGAACGGATCGCCGGAGTCGCGCAGCAGCTGGTCGAGCCGCTGCCGAAGCTGCAGGAAGCGCTCGAGCTGCTCGGCGCTGAGCGCGTCCTTGTCGGGACGCTTCCAGGCCGCCTTGTCGACCATCTCGTGGAGCGCCGTCTGCTTGCGCTTCATGCTCTGCATCGGCTCGGTGAAGCGCGCGGCATGCCGGGCGAGGCTCGGGCCGACGACGGCGAGGCCTACGCTTCCTACCGCGGCCACCACGCCGCAACCGATCCCGACCTTCGCGAGTGTCTTCGTACGGACCTCCCACTCCCGGGCGCCCGGCCGCTCGACCGATCAGCAACACATTGATCGGACTGATGGTCTAATGCGCGGTCGACCCAATGATACGAGGAGACGGAGCATGAGCGGCGTCCAGCCAGGGTCGGATCCTCTCGGCCGCCAGCTCGTCCTCGACGAGATATTCGACCTCTCTCTCTACCGCGCGCTGCGGGGCGTCGCCTCGGGCCGGCTGCGCGACGTGCTCGACGAGCTGATCCAGGTGGAGACGCGGCACGTCGCGTTCTGGCAGGAGTTCTTCGGCTTGAAGGAGCTGGTCGCGCTCGACTCCGGCCGCCGGCTGAAGCTGGTGATGCTGGCGGGCGTGTGCCGGATCTTCGGCAATGCGGCCATTCACGTCGTGCTGGAGGCGATCGAGGTCCACGGCGTCCGCAAGTACCTGCGCGTCTGGGAGCGCTACCGCGACGGACCGCTCGGCGCCGCGGTGCGCGGGATCCTCGAGGACGAGTTCAAGCACGAGGACATGATCGTGACGGGCGAGGCCGAGCGCCGGATCAACCCCGAGACGGTGCGGAACGTCTTCCTGGGGCTGAACGATGGCCTCGTCGAGATCCTCGGCGCGGTGAGCGGCTTCTTCGCAGCCTTCGGAAGCTCGATTGCCGTGCTCGCCGCGGGCCTTACCGTGGCCGTGGCGGGGGCGCTCTCGATGGCCGCAGGCGCCTACATCGGTGCGAGCTCCGAGGCCGAGGTGCAGGCCACGGAGGACGCGCGGCGGCGCTTCCTGGGGGAGACCGTCGTGAAGACGGAGGGCCAGGGCCCGATCGCAGCGGCTCTCGTCGTGGGCCTCGGCTACTTCGCGGGCGCTCTCGTTCCCGTCCTTCCGGTGCTCTTCGGAGCCAAGAGCATGCTGCCCACGGTGCTCGCCGCGGGCACGACGATCATCGCAGTCTCCGCGATCGTCGCGTTCATCTCGGGCATGCAGGTGCGGCGACGCATCGCGCAGAACGCGCTCGTGACTGGGATCGCGGTGGCCGTGACCTACACGATCGGCCTTCTGGCCAAGAGCGTGTGGGGCGTCGCGCTCTGACGTGCGAGCGGGAGCGAGGGCCGGCCACGCGACACCTGATGGTGGGAGTGAGTGGCGGGGTGGACGGGACTCGAACCCGCGACCTCCGACGTGACAGGCCGGCGTTCTAACCAGCTGAACTACCACCCCGCTCGGGTGGCGCCGGGCCTCCGGGATCCAAGTCCTGGTGGGCGGTACAGGATTCGAACCTGTGACACCCGGCGTGTAAGACCAGTGCTCTACCGCTGAGCTAACCGCCCAACGGACGAACGACAAAGCTATCTGAAAGGTTCGCCTCCGTCAAACCGCGCGCGGGGCGCGGTTGTGCCACAGTCGACAGAGGAAGGATCGAGCCATGCCAGGTGGAACGGGCGGTCTCGGCCGCATGCTGATGCTGACGGGGGCCCTGCTCTTCGTGATCGGAGCGGCCCTCACCTTCCTGGGCCGCACGCCGCTCGGCCGGCTTCCCGGCGACATCGTCGTGGAGCGCAGCAACTTCACGTTCTACTTCCCGATCGTGACGTCGCTCCTGCTGAGCCTGCTGCTGAGCGGGGTGCTCTGGCTGCTGCGCCGCTAGCCGCGCGACGCGGCGACGAGATCCCCGAGTGCGTCCCTCCAGTCGCGCGGCCGCGTCAGGCCCAGCGACAGATAGCGCGACGTGTCCAGCACCGAATATATCGGACGGCGGGCCGGGAGCTGCAGCTCCGCAGCCTTGACGGCCTTGACGGGTGCGTCGAGCCCGGCCGCGCGCAGCGAGGCCACCGCGAGCTCGTGCCACGAGCACGACCCGGAGTTCGCGACGTGCAGGAGGCCTCGCGCCGCGCTGCGCGCCAGCGCCAGGAGCGCCTCGGCGAGCTCGTCCGCGAAGGTGGGAGCGAAGGTCTGGTCCGTGACGACGCGCAGCGGCTTTCCGGCTCGCGCCTGAGAGAGGATGCGATCGACGAACGAGCCGCCCTTCTGCGCCGATCCCGCCCGGCCCAGCACGCCGCTCGTGCGCACGACGAGGTGCTCCGGGCCCGTCGCGAGGACGTTCCGCTCGCCCTCGAGCTTCGAGGCGCCGTAGACCGAGAGCGGACGCGGCTCGTCGTTCTCGCCGTAGGGCCGCGGCGACGAGCCGTCGAAGACGTAGTCGGTCGAGACGTGCACGAGCCGCGCGCCGACGTCCGAAGCCGCGCGCGCGAGGGTGCGCGGGGCGTGCGCGTTCACGGCGAAGGCACGCTCCGGCTCCGCCTCGGCCGCGTCCACCCGGTTCCAGGCGGTCGCGTTGAAGACCACGTCGGGCTTCACCTGCGCGACGAACGCGAAAACCGCCGGCTCGTCCGTCACGTCGAGCCCGTCGCGGCCACCCGCCCAGGCGAGCTCGTCGCCGAGCCGGGACGAGAGCTCGCGGCCGAGCTGGCCGAGCGCCCCGACGACGAGCGCCCTCACACGCCGATCGATTCGGCGAGCGTGAAGTCGCGCACGGTGAGGCCGCCGGCGTCGTGGCTGGTGAGCGTGAGCGTGACCTTCGAGTAGCGGATGTCGATGTCGGGGTGATGGTCCATCGCCTCGGCGAGCCGCGCCACGCGGTTCACGAACGCCATCGACTCCTCGAAGTCGGCGAAGTTCCAGGTGCGCGTGATCTCGCCCCCTCGCCGCTCCCAGCCCTTGGCGCGGGCCAGTCGATGGCGGATTTCGTCCTCGTCGAGCAGGGCCATGTCGACCTCCGTCAGGCCGGTGCGGTGGGCTCCGAGCGCGGCCGGCGGCGGCGCCGCCGCCTTCGCCTGCGGCGTTGGCCGTCGTCTCCCGCGCCAGCCTCGGGCCCGGTGGGGGGCGCCGCGTGCGCCGGGGTTTCGCCGGCCGGGACCGGAAGGGCGGCGAGCTCGCGCCAGCGCGTGCCGAGCTCGCGGCCGTCCGGGCCGCCGTGGATCTCGAGCCAGCGCACCGCGTCCTCGAAATAGCCCTTGGACGCGATCGACTGGCGCGCGGCGAGCGGGCCGTCGGCCTCCCGCAGCCGCCGCTGCGCGAGCAGCAGCAGGCGCAGCCGCTCGAGGTCACGCCGCGCGAACGGCAGCAGCAGCGGGGGCTGTGCCTCGGGCGCGCTCGGCGGCTCGGGCTCCTCCTCCGCGCCGAGCTCCGCGATCTCGGCCGCGAGCTGCTCCAGCGGAGCCTCCTCCTCGGCGGGCTCGGCGGCTTCCGGCGCCGGCTCGACGGGCGTCTCGCCGCGGCGGCTCATGACCGCGACGCGCCGCAGCGGCACGCCGAGCGGCACGAGCAGCGAGCCCATCAGGATCGCGTTCGTCAGCTGGTCGGGCGTCGCGAGCCCGGCCTGGCGGTGCGCGTCGAGCCGCGCGAGCGACCCGGCGAGCGCCGGAGCGCGCTCGGCGATCGCCCGGTCCGCCTCGGGCAGCAGGTAAGCGAGCAGGCCGTGCGCGTGCAGCATCTCGAACGTCCGCTGCGAGCGGCCCTGGCGCAGGATCTTGTAGAGCTCCTCGAGCACGCGCGCGGGGCTGCTGCGCACGATCTCGCCGCGCAGGAAGCGGATCGCCTCGGCCGTGTCCGGATCGATCGAGAAGTCGAGCCGCGCCGCGAGCGCCACCGCGCGCAGCATGCGCACCGGGTCCTCGCGGAAGCGCTGCGCGGGGTCGCCGATCGTGCGGATCACCCGCGCCGTGAGGTCCTCGAGGCCGCTCACCCAGTCGATCACCGAGAACGTCGCGATGTCGTAGAAGAGCGCGTTCACCGTGAAGTCGCGGCGGAAGGCGTCCTCTTCGGGGCTGCCGAAGGTGTTGTCGCGGCGGATGAGCGTGTCGCCTTGCTCCGGCTCGGCCGCGCGGCGGAAGGTGGAGACCTCGATCACCTTGCGGCCGAAGCGCACGTGGGCGAGGCGGAAGCGGCGCCCCACGATGAAGCAGTTGCGGAAGAGCTTGCGCACCTGCTGCGGGTGGGCGCTCGTCCCCACGTCGAAGTCCTTGGGCTGCCGCTCGAGCAGCAGGTCGCGCACGCCGCCGCCCACCAGGTAGGCGACGAAGCCGGCGTTCTTCAGGCGGTACAGGACCTTGAGCGCGTCCGGGTCGATGTTCTTGCGCGAGACGTTGTGCTGGGCGCGCGACAGGATGCGAGGCGCGATGCTCTCCGGAGATGGCTCCACAGGCTCGATCATACCGCGAGCACCAGCACTCGCCCCCGGCGCCGCTCCACGCGGAAGCGGACGCCCTCCCGGAAGAGGCCGGGCTGCTTGAAGGGCGGCAGCGGGCGCGAGGCGTCCCGCACGAAATGGTCGCCCGCGGGCACGAGCGCGCGGATGAAGACGAGCTCGCGCCACTTGAGCTCCGGGATCGAGAAGCCGCCCTCGACCGCGACCACGTCGGCGAACGGCTCCTGCTGCTCGGCCATCAGGCGGCGCCCGCCCGCTTCATCTTGCGCGCCATGTGCTCGAGCAGCTTC
>Ga0184625_10000627_pt1 | contig 13676 bp, 13 predicted proteins | sample PLM3_30_b1_FD_133151 | JGI IMG/M metagenome (GOLD analysis project Ga0184625, IMG submission 133151) | Groundwater sediment microbial communities from an aquifer in East River, Colorado, USA - PLM3_30_b1 | ecosystem: Environmental > Terrestrial > Soil > Riparian zone | place: USA: East River... | reverse complement strand
GAAGGCGGGGGAGACGCGTTCGCGCCGTCGGCTTCGGCGCTGCCCGGCGGGGCAGCGGAACGCACCCTGGTCGCCGAGGGTGTCCTGCAGACAGAGGTCTACCCGCTGACGATGTTCGCGATCGGCGGGATGCTGCTGTTCCCGGCCGCCAACGATCTGCTGACGCTGTTCGTGGCACTGGAGGTGCTCTCGCTGCCGTTGTACCTGCTGGCCGGGATGGCTCGCCGTCGCCGGTTGTTGTCGCAGGAGGCAGCGCTGAAGTACTTCCTGCTCGGTGCGTTCTCCTCGGCGTTCTTTCTGTTCGGCGCCGCGCTGATCTACGGGTTCGCGGGCTCGGTGCAGCTCTCGGACATCGACGTGGCGCTGGGCACCAGGGTCGGCCAAGAAGGCTTGCTGCTCGCCGGCGTCGGCTTGATTGCGGTCGGCCTGCTGTTCAAGGTCAGCGCTGCGCCGTTCCACTCCTGGACTCCGGACGTATATCAAGGCGCGCCCACACCTGTCACCGGCTTCATGGCCGCCTGCACCAAGGTGGCGGCGTTTGGAGCCATGCTGCGGATCTTCTACGTATCGTTCGGCGCGGTGAGCAGCGATTGGCAGCCGATGTTCTGGGCCGTCGCCGTGCTCACCATGATGGTCGGCGTCGTGGTGGCATTGACCCAGACCGACGTCAAGCGCATGTTGGCCTACTCGTCCATCGCGCACGCCGGTTTCATCCTGACCGGGATGGTGGCCGCGGACGAGATCGGCACGGCCAGCGTGTTGTTCTACCTCGTCGTCTACGGCTTCACGACAGTCGGCGCGTTCGCCGTCGTCACGCTGGTGCGGGACTCCGCCGGCGAGGCCACGCATCTGGCGAAATGGGCGGGCCTCGGCAAACGGTCGCCGCTGGTCGCCGCGACGTTCGCGCTGTTCCTGCTTGCCTTCGCTGGAATACCCCTGACCAGTGGCTTCGTGGGCAAGCTGGTGGTGTTCTCGGCGGCGATCGACGCGGGTGCGGTGCTGCTGGTGATCGTCGGCGTCGTGGCGAGCGCCATCGCAGCGTTCTTCTACATCCGGGTCATCGTGTTGATGTTCTTCACCGAACCGGCGCCCGACGGCCCGACCGTCGCGGTTCCGAGCCTGTGGACTACCGTCGGCATCGGCTTGGGCGTGGCGGCGACGATCATCCTCGGCATCGTGCCGGGACCGATGCTCGAGCTCGCCCAGCAGGCTGCCACATTCGTCCGCTGACCACAGCTCGAGGAGGAGGGGCGTCGTGACCTCGCCAATCCTCCGTATTCCCTCAGTCGACCCAGCCTTCGAGGCAGCGGTCACGGCGGAGCTCGAAGAGGTCGAGGAGCGGCTGACCGAGGCGGTCAAATCCGACGACGCGCTACTCGCCTCCGCGGCACGGCACCTCGTGGCGGCCGGCGGAAAACGATTCCGGCCGCTACTCGCCCTGACCGCCGGCCACTTCGGCGACGCCGATGCCCCCGGTGTCGTGGATTCTGCGGTCGTCGTCGAGCTGACCCACGTCGCCACGCTGTACCACGACGACGTGATGGACGAGGCAGCTCTACGCCGGGGGGCGCCGAGCGCGAACGCGCTGTGGGGCAACACCGTGGCCATCCTCACCGGTGACTTCCTGTTCGCCCGGGCATCGGACATCGCGGCCGACCTGGGCACCGAATCGGTGCGGATCCAGGCCCGGACGTTTCAGCGGCTGGTGCAAGGGCAACTCCGGGAGACGCTCGGTCCCCGGGACAGCGAGGACCCCGTCGCCCACTACCTGTGTGTGCTCTCGGACAAGACCGCGTCGCTCATCGCGACCTCGGCCCGGCTCGGGGCGCTGCATGCGGGCGTGGGTGCGGACGACGTCGATGTGCTCGCTCGGTTCGGTGAGCACATCGGGATGGCCTTCCAGCTGGCCGACGACGTGCTCGACATCGCCAGCGAGTCCGCTGTGCTGGGCAAGACCTCGGGCACCGACCTTCGTGCGGGGGTGGCGACCCTGCCTGTCCTCTATGCCCGCCAGTCGACCGACTCCGCCGATGCCAGGCTACGGGCACTGCTCGACGGCCCGCTGGAGGACGAGGCCGAGCACGCGGAGGTCTTACGGTTGTTGCGGACCCACCCCGCGATGGCGCAGGCCCAGGCCGTTGTCCGCCGCCACGCCGACGAGGCTCGAGCCGTGCTGGCCGCACTGCCCGACCTGCCCGCTCGCCGCGCCCTGGAAGCCTTGTGCGACTCGGTCGTCACCCGCACCGCCTAGCGGTCCCGCCGCCATCTCCGGAATGACCACGTTCACCACCCCTGCCGGTACATCACCAGGCCTGCAAGCCTGGTGATGTATTGATTCGCCTGGTGGTGGCTAGTAGGCGCGCCCGATGCAGCCGGTGTCACGGCGCAGCGTCTGATCCATGGATCATGTCTGAGTGCGCACCGGGCTGCGTGATGAGGTCGTGCTCCATGGCGTAGAGAGCGGCCGCCGCCCGCGTGGAGATGCCGAGCTTGGTGTAGACGTGCTGTACGTGGTGGTCCGCAGTCTTGGCCGCGATGACGAGACGGCGGGCAACCTGGGGCACGGAGCAGCCTGCGGCGAGCAGGCGCAGAACTTCCACCTCCCGGTCCGAGAGCCCTCCAGGCCAGGTGCGCCGAGTCGCTCGTCCCTGGCCCGCCGCGGCAAGAACCCCGGCGACGGCATCAGGGTCCAGGCGGCCGGCCTTCGCGTCCTCCTGTAATGCCGCCGCGGCATGTTCCACCGCGAGACCAGGCCGGTGGGGCCGCGGCTCGATCTTGGTATGGAATGCGTCGGCGGCAGCAAGCACCCGCGCCGGGAACGGAATCTCGCGCCCAGCGGCCTGTCGGTAGTAGCCCGAGCCGTCCTGACGTACGTGGTGCATGCCGGCCACCCGACGAATCGGTGCGAGTGCGGGTGAACGGGCCAGGATCCGTTCGGTGTGGTAGGGATGAAGTCGGACCCGTTCCCAATCGGTGGCGGTGAGTGGCCCCGGTTTGTCCCAGATGGTGCTCGGCACGGCCGCTCGGCCCAGGTCGTGCAGGTGACCGGCTCGGCGTAGCACGGTCAGGTCCGCTGCATCCAGGCGGAGAAGGCGCCCGGCCGACTCGGCCAGGCCGGCGACTGCTGCAGCATGGCCATGCAGGAAAGGCGACTTCAGGTCGACCAAGTCGCCAAAGGCCGCGGCGATCTCGTCGACGCCCGGGCCCGCAACGAAGCGTCGCGGCTCCGGTTCGGCGTCGATCACGGCCGCGCGCAGATCGGTGTCGTCCAGCCCAGCCAACAGTGCGGCTCGCTCACGCCGGAACATCGCTGCGAGGTTTGGGTCGAGTGTCCGGCCGGTGCGCTGCTGAACGGCGTAGGTTGCCGCCTCGGTGCCGCCGAGCTGGTGGAAAAGGCCGGCCAGGGCGGCGACCTGTGCGATGCGGATGGCAAGGCCGATGTCCTCCCCGGCCAGCTTGCGCCTGCCCTTGCCGTTCCACTGCTCGAAACCCTGGTCGAGCGCGAGCACCACCCGGTCTGAAAGACCGATCCGGCGACCGGTCAGAACTCCGACCTCGCAGGTGGCGTGCTGCATGTTTGCGTAGTTCCGGGTCCCGTGGATCAGTTCCGCGGCGACAATCCGCAGCTTGGAGCTGAGTGGTCTTCCCCGCACCATGGCGGGCAACCAGGTGGTGAGCACCTCCCGCGGACTGGTCGGGTCGATCTGCGAGCCCAACTGGTTGGCGACGATGTCGTCACCGGCTTCCGCCGCCAGCTCGTGCGCATATGCCGTGCAGCCCAGGTGGAGCATCATGGCGGCGTAGTACACGTCCGCCACCTCGGTGTCGGGAAGGTCGAGCGCTCGGGCGATACGGGTCGCGATCAGGCACGCCCGTACGGCCGTCTCTGGCTCGTGGCCCATCTCCACGTCGGTGACGAGGGACAAGTCCGCCAGCAGCTCAGCCAGGCCGAGCGGTTGCTCGTACAGCGGGGGAGGCTCTCGACGCGACAAGTGGTGCGAAGCTAGTTGACGGTCCACGGGTCGCTGCCGGCCAGCAGCCCGGCCAGGTCGCCGGGACCCTGGGTGTCGACGGCGCTGTCCAGCTGGGCCGTCATCAAGTCGCCGTATGTCGCCCGGTCGACCTGCCGGAAGATGCCGATCGCGGAACGGGCCAATGTGCCGGGTTCGGCCAACCGCGACAACGCAAAGGCCTGCGACGGGTCAGCGGCATGCGCATCATGCACGATCACTGAACGGTCGTCGCCGGCACAGACCCCCAACCCGCCGGTGGCGGGATCCCGGCGTACACCGTGGTCGAGATCGGCTCCGAAGCGCACGGGCTGACCGTGCTCGAGCCGGATGAGCACGTCGTCGCGGGTGTCCGAGCTCTTGAGCAGGTCGAAGGCACCGTCGTTGAAGATGTTGCAGTTCTGGTAGATCTCCACCAGCGAGGTGCCGCGATGGGCGGCCGCCGCTCGAAGCACCGACGTCAGGTGAGCGCGATCGGAGTCGATCGTGCGCGCAACGAAGGTGGCCTCCGCGCCGAGCGCCAGCGATACCGGGTTGAACGGAGCGTCCAGCGAGCCCATCGGGGTCGACTTGGTGATCTTGCCGAGCTCGGATGTGGGCGAGTATTGACCCTTGGTGAGCCCATAGATGCGGTTGTTGAACAGCAGGATCGTCAGGTTGACGTTGCGCCGCAGCGCATGGATGAGGTGGTTGCCGCCGATGGACAGAGCGTCGCCGTCGCCGGTGACCACCCACACCGACAGATCCGGCCGCGACGCCGCAAGCCCCGTGGCAATCGCCGGTGCCCGGCCGTGAATGGAGTGCATCCCGTAGGTGTCGAGGTAGTACGGGAACCGCGAGGAGCACCCGATGCCCGAGACGAAGACGATGTTCTCGCGCCGGAGACCGAGCTCGGGCAGAAACGCCTGGACGGCGGCGAGAATCGCGTAGTCGCCGCAGCCCGGGCACCAGCGGACCTCCTGGTCGCTGGTGAACGTCTTCTTGGTCTCCGGGACGTCGGTGGTGGGCACGCCCTGCAGGCCGGCCGGTAGTCCCAGCTCGACCGCGGTGTCAGACATCGGCAATCGCTTTCTCGATGACGTCGGCAAGCTCCTCGGCCTTGAATGGGAGCCCGCGGACGCGGTTGTAGCTCTGCACGTCGACCAGGAAGCGCCCGCGCAGCAGCAGCGCGAGCTGGCCGAGGTTCATCTCCGGCACCAGCACCCGGTCGTATGACCGCAGGACCTCGCCGGTGTTGGCCGGGAACGGGTTGAGGTGGCGCAGATGCGCCTGAGCAACCGGCCGACCGGCGCGACGGACCCGCCGCACGGCCGCGCCGATGGGACCGTAGGTCGACCCCCACCCGAGCACCAGCAGCCGAGCGTCGCCGGTCGGATCGTCAACGGCCAGTGGAGCGATGCTGGCGGCAATGCCGTCGACCTTTGACTGCCGCAGCCGCACCATGTGGTCGTGGTTGTCCGGGTCGTAGGAGATGTTGCCCGATCCGTCGGCCTTTTCAATGCCGCCGATCCGGTGCTCGAGCCCAGCCGTCCCGGGGATCGCCCACGGCCGAGCCAGCGTCGACGGGTCGCGCAGGTAGGGCCAGAACTCGCTGGCTCCGTTGCCGTTCCCGTGGTTCCGGGCGGTGGCGAAGCCCGGATTGATCGCCGGCAGCTCGGCGACCGCCGGGATCCGCCACGGCTCGGCACCGTTGGCGAGATTGCCGTCGGACAGCAGCAGCACCGGCGTGCGGTAGGTGACCGCGATCCTGGCCGCCTCCAGGGCCGCGTCGAAGCAGTCCCCCGGCGAGCAGGGTGCAACGATCGGCACTGGTGCCTCGCTGTTGCGCCCGAACATCGCCTGGAGCAGGTCGGCCTGCTCGGTCTTGGTGGGCAGGCCGGTGGACGGGCCGCCGCGCTGGATGTCGCACACGATCAGCGGCAGCTCGAGCGAGACGGCAAGGCCAATCGTCTCCGACTTGAGCGCGATGCCCGGGCCCGAGGTCGTCGTGACCCCCAGCGATCCGCCGAACGCTGCGCCCAGCGCGGCGCCGATGCCGGCGATCTCGTCCTCGGCCTGGAACGTGCGCACCCCAAACCGCTTGTGCTTGGACAGCTCGTGCAGGATGTCCGAGGCCGGCGTGATCGGGTACGAACCGAGGAACAGCGGCAGCCCGCTGCGCTGGGACGCGGCGATCAGACCGTAGGACAGCGCGAGGTTCCCGGTGATGTTGCGGTACCGACCGGACGGCAGGGGTGCCGGCTTGACCTCGTACGTGACGGCGAAGTCCTCGGTGGTCTCGCCGTAGTTCCAGCCGGCCCGGAACGCGGTGATGTTCGCGTCGCGGATCGCCGGGTGCTTGGCGAACTTGCGCTCCAGGAATTTCAGCGTGCCCTCGGTGGGACGCCCGTACATCCAGGACAGCAGGCCCAGCGCGAACATGTTCTTCGAGCGGCTGGCCTCCTTGCGGGTGAGCCCGAAGTCCTTCAGGGCCGTCATCGTCATACCGGTGAGATCCAGCGCGTGGACCTTGTACGCGACGAGGCTCTCGTCCTCGAGCGGGTTGGTCTCGTATCCGACCTTCTTCAACGCCCGGGCGGTGAAGTCGGAACTGTCGACGATGACTGTCGCGCCCGGTGGGAGATCGTCGATGTTGGCCTTGAGCGCGGCAGGATTCATCGCGACGAGCACATTCGGTGCGTCGCCTGGGGTGAGGATGTCGTGGTCGGCAAAGTGCAGCTGGAAGCTGGACACCCCAGGCAGAGTCCCCGCGGGAGCGCGGATCTCTGCGGGGAAGTTGGGCAGCGTGGCCAGGTCGTTTCCGAAGGAAGCCGTCTCGGCGGTGAACCTGTCCCCGGTTAGCTGCATTCCGTCACCGGAGTCGCCTGCGAATCGGATGATTACATGGTCGAGCTCCCGGACCTGCTTTCCGGTCACCGGATGTTGACGCCTCCCCTAGGTGGCATGTCCTGGCGCCTGGCCGCCATCGGCCACGCGGTGCGTCATGCGCCTCCTGTACCCATGCTACGACCGTTGGACCGTCTTCCCCTGCGCCGACCCAGGAATGTGCACGTGCATTTCTCCGCCGGCGGCGAGGATCGGCCCACGGCTCGGCGGGCCGCGGGTAGCGTGGGCAGCAGTCCGGCTTGGCAAACTCGCAGCTGGGAGGGATGGCCGTGGAGACCTATCTGTCTCCGTATGTCGTCCTCGTGATCGTGGCTCTTGCTGGCGTCGGGTTCGTCGCCGTGGCATACGGCGCCAATCGGCTACTCGCCCCCCGAAGGCCCACTCGAGAGAAGCTGCTCACCTACGAATCCGGAGTGGATCCTGTCGGCGAAGGATGGGCGCACACCAACATCCGTTACTACATCTACGCGTTCCTGTACGTCGTCTTCGCCGTCGATGCGGTCTACCTGTTTCCGTGGGCGACGGTGTTCGCCGATCCGAACTTCGGGACGACGACGCTGATCGAGATGTTCGTGTTCCTCGGCTTTCTCGCGACCGGGATCCTCTACGCCGTCCGGCGAGGAGTCCTGACATGGCTGTGACCGAGCTGGGAATGCCCGGACACGGGCATCCGGACGGAGAGCAGATAGCCGGCTCGGTAGGGCCAGCTCAACGGCTGGTGCCCGATCCAGTCCGAATCGTACTCAACTGGGGCAGACGGTACTCGCTCTGGGTGTTCAACTTCGGCCTCGCGTGTTGCGCCATCGAGTTCATTGCCGCGTCGATGGCCCGCCATGACTTCATCCGCCTTGGTGTCATTCCGTTCGCGCCGGGGCCCCGGCAGGCCGATCTGATGGTCGTGTCGGGAACGGTCACCGACAAGATGGCCCCAGCCGTTCGACGCCTCTATGAGCAGATGCCGGAGCCGAAGTACGTGATCTCGTTCGGCGCGTGCTCGAACTCCGGGGGCCCGTATTGGGACTCGTACTCGGTGACCAAGGGCGTCGACCAGGTCGTGCCCGTCGACGTGTACGTGCCCGGGTGCCCGCCGAGGCCGGAAGCCTTGCTGCAGGGCATCCTCAGATTGCAAGAGAAGATCGCCGGTGAGAACCTCGCCGCGCGCTACCCGGGTCCAGCCGCCGTTCGGCGGGATTCGACGCCAACCATCCTGACCCGGCCACTCGTCCCGCCCGCAACGTCTGAGCGGGAACGGCCGTGATGGAGCACAGCGACGACTGGGCCGTGCAACTCGCTCACGCGGCCGGCGAGGGTGCGGAGGTCGGTGACGCCTTCGGCGTGCCGGTCTTCGACGTGTCCGCCGAGAGATGGGTCGTGACCCTGCAGGCGGCCCGCGATTCTGGATTGACGTTCTTCGACTGGCTCTCCGCCGTCGACGAACTCGACGAGGGGTTCTCTGTCGTCGCTCACGTTGCCGATCAGTCCCGGCACCCGGTGTTGCACCTTCTGCTCCGGACCCGGATCCCTCGAGATGCACCCGTCCTGCCGTCCGCCACCGCCGTCTACCGCGGCGCGGCATGGCACGAACGGGAGACCCACGAGATGTTCGGCATCGGGTTCGACGGGCATCCGGCGCTCGACCCGCTGCTGCTGCCCGACGGCTTCGAGGGTCACCCGTTGCGCAAGGAGTTCGTGCTGGCGGCACGGGCCGCCAAACCGTGGCCCGGCGCCAAGGAGCCGGGCGAGGGAGGCGAACGAACAGCGGCGCCGGCCCGGCGCCGGATGCTGCCGCCTGGTGTGCCGGATCCGTCCTGGGGCCCGCGCCCGCCCGGGGACGCCCCGTGATCGATGTCGTCGAGGCGCTCGTGCGGGTGGTCGCCGTCGTCGCCGCCTTCCTCCTGCTTCCCTTGCTGGTTGGCCAGACCGAGCACAAGGTCATGGCTCACATGCAGGGCCGGGTCGGGCCGATGTATGCGGGCGGGTTCCACGGCTGGGCTCAGCTGATCGCCGACGGGGTCAAGTTCGCCCAGAAAGAGGACGTCCTCCCCGGCCGTGCGGATCCGCCGGTGTTCCGGCTCGCGCCCGCCGTCGCCATGATCCCGTATCTCGTGGCGATGGCGTTCGTGCCACTGGCGCCCGGCTGGGTCGGCGTCGACGTCGATGTCGGCCTGCTCGTGGTGTTGGCCGTCATGGGCGTGGGCGTGCTGGGTCCGCTGATGGGCGGCTGGGCGAGCGGCAACAAGTACTCGCTGCTCGGCAGCCTGCGCACGGCGGCCCAGTTGATGGCCTACGAGCTGCCGTTCGTGCTGACTGCCGCCTCGGTCGCCATGGCCGCCGGAACGCTGTCGCTTCCGGGCATCGTCGAGGCATGGCAGCCGTGGTGGCTGCTGTGGCAGGGGATGGGCGCGGTCGTCTTCTTCGTGGCCGGCCTGGCTGAGCTACAGCGGCCGCCGTTCGACATGCCCGTAGCCGACTCGGAGATCATTTTCGGCGCCTACACCGAATACACCGGGCTGCGTTTCGCGTTCTTCCTGCTCGCCGAATACGCCGGGATCGTCCTGCTCAGCGCCCTCACAGCGGTGCTGTTCCTCGGCGGCTGGCACGGGCCCTTCGAGGACTACCTGGGCTGGCTCTGGACCCTGCTGAAGACCTTCGCCCTCGCCGTCCTGGTCATCTGGCTGCGGGTCGCCTACCCCCGCCTGCGCGAGGACCAGCTCCAGCGGCTGGCCTGGCAGTGGCTGGTGCCGCTCGCTCTTCTTCAGCTTGCGGTCACCGGAATCGTGGCGCTCGCCTGACGACAGGGGCATGCGGCCGGCTTTGCGCTGGACGCCGAGGCCGCTAGCCTCGATCGAGGGTCGCCTGCAGCGACCACGGATTGATTGGCAGAAGACGATGCCTGCAGAACGTCGGCGCCGATACGCCGTACCCGAGCCATCTCCCGACGACACCAGCCTGCTCGGGCTGGCAGCGGTGTGGGCCGAGCTGGACGCTCCGATGCCGCCGAAGCGGCGTTCGACGCATCGGCAGGGCCGCCGGGGGCAGCTCTCCCCCTCGAGCGCCCCGATCGGCCTCCTCGCGGGACTGGCCGGTGCCGTAGTGCTCGCCGTAGCGATGATCGTGTTGCTGCTGAATCTCATCCGCTAGGCGGCACCAGCCATGCGGGTCACGCGACACGCGTGACCGTCCGACGACAGCAGCTGCGTCAAGATCACTGGGGATCCGGGCGTGGAGGGTCGAATCGGCGCCGAGAAGAGACCAAGATGGGTCGCATGGCTCGTCTCGGGCTCGCACATGGGCTGGCCACGACGCTTCGGCGCCTGACCAGGCGCGCGGTGACCGCGCAGTACCCCGACGCCATGCCGCAGCTGCCGCCGCGCAGCAGGGGCGTGATCGCGTTGACCGAGGAGAACTGCACGGTCTGCATGCTCTGTGCCCGGGAGTGCCCGGACTGGTGCATCTACATCGACTCGCACAAGGAGGAGATGCCGCCAGCGACCGAAGGCGGGCGCGCCCGTAGCCGGAATGTCCTCGACCGGTTCGCGATCGACTTCTCCTTGTGCATGTACTGCAGCATCTGCATCGAGGTGTGCCCCTTCGATGCGCTGCACTGGTCGCCCGAATTCGAATATGCGGAGCTCGACATCCGCGACCTCGTGCACGAGCGTGACCGGCTCCGGGAATGGATGTGGACCGTTCCACCACCGCCTGCAGTGGATTCGAAAGCGGCTGAGCCCAAGGAGGTCGAGACGGCCCGCCAGTCCGCGACCACGGGTCCCGGGGCGGCCGGGTGAACGGAGTCGAGCTGGCGTTCGTGCTGCTGGGTGCGGTCGCCGTCGGATCAGGTGTGCTCGTCGTGACCACGACTCGGGTCGTCCATGCCGCGCTGTGGCTTGCGGTGAGTCTCGGCGCGGTGGCGGGGCTATTCCTGTTGCTCACGGCCGAACTCATGGCGTGGGTCCAGGTCCTGATCTACGTCGGCGCTGTCGTCGTCCTCGTCCTCTTCGCGCTGATGCTCACCCGCGCGCCGATCGGGCCGGTGCCGGGTGCACCCGTCGCTCGGGTGGTTCTCGCCGGCGCGATCGCAGCAGCGACGGCCGCGGTGCTGGTCGGTGGCGGGTTGACGGCGATGGGGAGTGAGGAGATCGATCTCGAGGCGATCGACGTCGGCACCGGGCGGGCCATAGGAGCCGCCCTGTTCACCGCGTGGGTTCTGCCGTTCGAAGTCCTCTCCGTACTGTTGCTCGCCGCACTCGTCGGCGCAATCGTCCTCTCCAGAGGCCGGGGCCGCGAGGACCGGTCATGAGACTGGCGTTCCCGCTCGTGGCGTCCGCGCTGCTCTTCTCCCTCGGCGTCTTCGGCGTCCTTGCTCGCCGTAACGCTGTGCTCGTCCTGATGTCCGTCGAGTTGATGCTCAACGGCGTCAACATCAACCTCGTGGCATTCGATGCGTGGTGGGCCGACGCCCTGCACGCCGGCCAGGTCCTGACGCTGTTCGTCATCACGATCGCGGCGGCTGAGGTCGGTGTCGGGCTCGCGATCGTGCTGCTCGTGTTCCGTAACCGCGGCACATCCGACCTGGACGATCTGGGGTTGCTCGACGAGCGGACCGAGTCGGTCGGGGAGAGCGCAGAGCCGGAGGCGGCACGTTGATCGTCGTGCCGCTGATCGTCCTGATCCCCTTCGCTTCGGCGTTCATCGGTCTCGCTGTCGGGTGGAACCGCCTCGCGGCGCGGCGGGTTGCCGTGGTCGGCGCCGGCATCGCGCTCGGCCTGGCGGTGTACGCCGCGGTCGCCGTGTGGGCCGGCGGCCCCTCGGTGGAAATATGGGGGACGGTTCCGACGGGCTGGATCCCGATCACCGTCGCCACCCGAGCCGACGGGCTCGGCGTAACTGTGGGCGTCATGGTGACCTTCGTCGCCTTCGCGGTCCAGGTCTACTCGACGGCGTACATGCGGCCGGAGCCACGCTACGGCTCGTATGCCGCCCTGGTCTCGCTGTTCACCTCGGCGATGTTGCTCGTCGTCTTTGCAGACGACCTCGTCGTGCTCCTGGTCGGCTGGGAGGTCATGGGCATCTGCTCAGCGCTGCTGATCGGCCAGCATTGGGAACGCCCGGAAGCCCGGGCTGCGGCCGTCAAGGCCTTCGTCGTCACCCGTCTCGGCGATGTCGGCATGCTCGCCGGGATCCTCGTCCTCGCCGACCTCACCGGTTCGTTCCAGATCTCCGCCCTGCAGGAGTCCGCGGTGGCGTCCACGACGCTCACGGTCGGGCTCGTGCTTCTGCTCTGTGGAGTTGTGGGCAAATCCGCCCAGGTGCCGCTGCACGTGTGGCTGCCCGACGCGATGGCCGGTCCGACGCCGGTCTCGGCGCTGATACATGCGGCCACGATGGTGGCCGCCGGTGTGTTCCTCGTGGCTCGGCTCGACTCGGTGTTCCTGCTCTCCCCTGGCGCGCTCGCTGTCTTGGCTGTGGTGGCGGCCACGACGATGGTGCTTGCGGCGCTGGCGGCGCTCGCTCAGGACGACTACAAACGCGTACTCGCGTGGTCGACGTCGAGCCAGCTCGCGTACATGCTCGGGGCGCTGGCCGTGGGCGGATACACCGCTGGCTTGCTCCACCTGCTCAGCCATGCGGCCTTCAAGGCTCTGCTGTTTCTCGGTGCCGGTGTTATCGCGCACGCGATCGGCACCACCATGTTGTCCGGCATGGGCGGCCTGCGGCGGTCGATGCCGCTCACCTACCTGATGAGCACTCTCGGGCTGGCCGCGCTGATGGGCCTGCCGCCGCTGGGTGGCTTCTTCTCCAAGGAGTCGGTGCTGGCCGCGGCCGAGGAGGCCGCGCTGCACGCGGGGCCGCTGCCCCCCTGGGCGGCCTGGTTAGTACTGCTGGCAGGACTTTTCACCGTTCTGGTGACGGCGGCTTATGCCACGCGAGCCTGGCTGCTGGCCTTCCGCGGCCCGACCCGATCTGTGTCGGCCACGGCGCACGACCCGCCGCCACCCATGCGTTTCGCGCTGGTCATGCTCGCCGTGCCCACGGTTCTGCTTGCGGCTCTCGCGTTCATGCCGTCGGTCGTCGTGGCGATGCTCAACCCCGGGATCGGCGTGCCGGCAGAGCCGGCAGGCCCGTCGATCAGTGCTGGCACCGCCGCCCTGTCGCTGGCACTGGTCGGTGTCGGTGCGCTGAGCGCGTTGGCGGAGTGGCAGCGGCTGGGCGGCCGCGACCCAGCCGTCTCTCTCGGACCTGTGGGTCCCCTGCTCGCCGATGGTTTCGGGGTCGACCGGCTCTACGAAGCAGCAATCGTCCGACCCGTCACTGCTCTGTCGCGGTTGGTCGTGGCGGGCGACCGGGACGTCGTGCACGCATATGTGCGGGGCACCGGCAGCGCGGTCCGGGCGTTGGGCCGGGTGCCGCAGGCAGCCCAGGCCGGTCGTGTGCAGTCCTACGTGACCGCGGGGCTGGCCTTCGTCGTCGTGCTGGCGCTCGCGGGAGCGGGGGCGTCGTGGTGGTGAACGGTCAGGTGCTCCTCCACGTTGCGCTGGGCGTTCCGCTCGTCGTGTGCATCGGCCTCGCCGTCATGCCACGGCGGACCGGCGACCGGCTGGCGCCCTGGGCGGGCGTGGCAGCGTCAGCTGTCACACTGCTCGCGCTGTTGGGGGCGGCGGTTCTGGCCGGGCGCGACCGCGGAGGACACTTTCGCCTGGTCACCGATGCCGCCTGGGCGCCGGCGCTCGACCTGCGGTGGCATCTCGGTGTCTACGGGATCTCACTGCCGTTTGCGGT